>Ga0123337_10000660_pt1 | contig 53840 bp, 50 predicted proteins | sample frozenSSSSmetaG_FD_89792 | JGI IMG/M metagenome (GOLD analysis project Ga0123337, IMG submission 89792) | Glacier valley bacterial and archeal communities from Borup Fiord, Nunavut, Canada, to study Microbial Dark Matter (Phase II) -... | ecosystem: Environmental > Aquatic > Freshwater > Ice >... | reverse complement strand
TTGGTCAACTCAAGAATTTAGGCCACTTCGGTCACCCCCGCCAGTAGTCGGGCTGGCGTCTTCGGTCTTCTGACCGGGTGAGCAAAGAAATTTTGGGTACTGGCAAGACTGCGGATAATCAGAAAAAACAGTAACCTAATAGCAATGACAATGAGCAACTACAAAAGATTTATTTCCACCGCTTCGAGTTTTCTTTTTGCATTCCTTTTAACCACAGGATTATCCTATTCCCAAATACCACAGAATACACCAAAACCAACAGGCCCAATTGACCTTTCCAGGACCAGTAACGTGGTCATTTTTATAGTTATTCCCGTTGTTATCCTTATCATATACTTAATTTTTAGACGCAGAATAATTAAAGTGAAGAAAGAGAAAAATGAGAAAATGAGATAAGAAAAGTAGTTTATAGTAATCCAGCTAGGGAAGAATCAGTCTTTCAGTAGGACCTCCCCAACATCCAGTGGTTCGTTTTGGGTAGTCATGTTTTAAATTACCCATTTCCTACTTTGGGGCATGAAACAGTTACTTCACCTATTTCCACTAATTTTTTTGCGTTCCTGCCGCCACCGTTCGTGTCACACGAACGGCCTTGTAAATTATAAACCTGTTTCTACTTATTCAGGACTATACGATATACACCAAATTCCCTAAACCAGATAGGGAATTATCTTCCCGAAAAGGGTAGTGATTCTGCTGACAAAAACTGAATATCCTCCTTCAAATGGCAAACAACCTTTATTCTGTGATGGCATCGCTTTTGGACTTTATGCTGCATAAACCAAACTAGCTAGATATGCCATTTTTAAAACATGAAAAAGGAAAAGAAAAAGTCAGAATTTTCTATCAGGATTATGGAAAAGGAGATCCTGTAATTTTAATTCACGGTTGGCCATTAAGCCATCAGGCCTGGGAAGGACAGATCTCTAGGTTGGTAGATGCCGGATACCGGGTGATCGCATACGATAGACGTGGCTTTGGCAAGTCATCCCAACCACTAGAAGGCTATGATTACAGTGATTTAACAATGGATCTGCGAGAGTTGATATTGAAGTTGGACCTGAATCATGTCACCCTGGTAGGCTTCAGTATGGGAGGGGGAGAAGTAGTCCGCTACTTTACCGATTACGAAGGTGATCGGGTGGTAAAGGCAGCTTTGATCTCCTCTATTATTCCATTGGTATCCCAAAAAGAGGATAACCCTGATGGAGTTCCTCAAAAAGATCTGAATGGCATTATGGATGCATTGAAGTCCGATCGAATTGGATTTTTGAAAGGCTTTCACGAGAACTTCTATAATTTCCAGGAGCTAAACGACAGGGTGAGCCAGGCGAATTTGGATTATGACTTTTCCATAGCTTCACACGCTTCCCCTATAGCCACCATCAAGACAGCAGAAGCTTGGGCAACTACCGACTTTAGGGATGAACTGAAAAATGTAGATGTGCCCACACTGATTGTGCATGGAAATGCAGATAATATTGTGCCTTACAAGACCTCGGCAAAGCAGGCTGCTGAAGGAATTGCCAAAAATGAATACCACCTTATCCCAGGAGCACCACATGGGTTAAACCTCACGCATCGAGAGGAATTGAATAAATTATTGCTGGAGTTTTTGAAGAAATAAATCCCTGCTCAACAAATAGGAATGTGGTTTTAACACATTCCTATTTTAGTTTTTATACCAAACCGGGGTAAGTAAAATCTAAAAGAGCTTATACCTTAACCCAATCACCCCGCCGATAGCTTTGCCGATGCCTGGTAAAGAACAGGGGGAATGGGGTCGTTAATTTCCGAGTTAATACTCATAGGCTTCGAACCATAATGATCCTGAAGATTTCCTTCCCCTATAAACACTACATAATTTATAGGAATGCGGCTATAGCCCATTCCTATGTGGAATGAATACTTGGGCTAAAGCCGGAAAACGATGGCAGAATTTTTTTTAACCACCATCTGAAGATGGAGGGAATTGATGGGGCACTGCTCCGATTTTAGTTTGGCATTGCTAGTTCAATAGGAAGGTGGCTTTAGCCCATTCCCATTGAATATAACAATTACAATCCGGCTTTAGCCAAAATTCCAATATCACCCCGCCGATAGCTTTGCCGATGCCTGGTATAGAAATGGAGGAATAGGCTCGTTCAACTCCCAGTTGATACTCATAGGCTTTAACCCATTCCTAAGTGGAATGAATATTTGGGCTAAAGCCAGAAAACGATGGCCGAATTTTTTTTAACCTCCATCTGAAGATGGAGGGAATTGATTGGGCACTGCTACGATTTTAGTCTGGCATTGCTATCAATAGGAATGTGGCTTCAGCCCATTCCCATTGAATATAACAATTACAATGGGGCTTTAGCCAAAATTTCAAGATCATCCCGCCGATAGCTTTGCTGATGCCTGGTAAAGGAATGGAGGAATAGGCTCGTTCAGTTCCCAGTTGATACTCATTGGCTTCAACCCATTCCTAAGTGGAAAGAATACTTGGGCTAAAGCCGGAAAACGATGGCAGAATTTTTTTTAACCACCATCTGAAGATGGAGGGAATTGATGGGGCACTGCTCCGATTTTAGTTTGGTATTGCTATCAATAGGAATGTGGCTTCAGCCCATTCCTAATTGTAGATACCTTCCCAAACGGGGCTTTAGCCGAATCCTTTAAAAATATGTTTTTCCAGTCTGCTGTCTAAAAGAATTCAACAGCAATTCCCCAACGGTCATTTCCCCGCTTTCATCTTCTAGCATTACATGGATGTTCAAAGTTTGGAGGGGTGCCTTGGCATTTTCCTCTTCCAGAATATGGACTATTTTTCCGGACACATTCGAACCTGTTTTAGTAAGTGCAGTGGCATGATGCCCTATTAGCTCTGAAGTATTCCAGTTTACAATTTCCAAGTCCTCCAGATTCACTTTACTGATAGGAGGAAAGGAAAATCCTGTACCCAAGGCTAGAATATCTGCCCGAGTTTTGTAGATATCATTTGACTCAAATACCTCGAGAAGTAAATACAACTGCTTTGGATCTTCGTCATGGTATGGTGTATGAAACTTGACCAAATGACCACGCTTGGGCATGATTGGGTTTTCTTCAATTGCTTTCATGATGTTTATGTTTTACTTTTCAAAAAGGACGTTGTTTTATTTGATCCAATACTGCAGGCCTTAGGTCTTCTATTAACTGAAACTTTTCATTGGTTAAATACCCCACCACCAAGTTCTCTGTATCGAATCTTTGGGTTGTGTAAAACAAGGAAATAGCTTTCAAAGCTGCTTCAGAGTGAGTAGTGGCACCCCATGTCAACTTCACTTCCCTGAATACAAGTTTTTGGTTTTGAAATTCATGGACTGTTACGGGATCATGAAAGTGATTTAAAACAGAGTTAATCCTATCTTCTGTACCTAAGGATACCAGCACGTACTGTGTTAGCGGAACAAAATCCGCATAGTTCTGATTAATCCATTCCATTAGCTTGAAGGCAGAATCCATCGCCTCTTTTGGGTTTTCAAACCATTCTGGCCAGTGTAGGCTGTCAAAATCATATCGACCCAGTATTCCTTTCATCTGGTTAAGACATAGAAAGTAGGGATCGGATGGGTATTCATCGAGGTGTTTCATGATAGAAATCAAAAACTCACCGTCAAACCCTAAGAACTCCACATAGCCATTGGCTTCATCCAGATCACTGAGCTTCCAGTTTTCTGGCAACAATTCAGGTAAATGTTTTTTGTACATGATATCTTTAGTAAAATGCTGCTGTGATTAGTATAACTAAATATACTAAAAAATTTAAATGTTTACAATAGTAAACAAAATATATGGACATAAAAGAGATATTTGGAGAAAAAGTAAAGCTACTAAGAAAAGGTAAAGAGCTGTCTCAAGAGGAGTTAGCTCTTAAATCAGGCCTCAACCGGCCTTATATCTCTGGCATCGAGCAGGGGAAGAGGAATATCTCCCTAGAGGTAATAGAAAAGCTTGCGGAGGCACTGGATATTGAAATAAAAGAGTTCTTTGAGGATTAGTGAAAGTGCAGATATCAATACTTTTTATTCCGATTGTTTTGTTCGTACCAAAACTGAGATACTCAAACTCCCATTTCTCCTGTTGGACAAAAGTGAGTGAGATTTTTTCTTGATACTTTTGGGACCAAAAGTATCCAAAAGTCTTTGCCCGAAATCAGCTTTGAATTGCCTTCGGACAATTCATTTATTGAATCATAGAAAGACTAAAAACAAACGGATCTCCTTCGCCCACTTAGGAGCTAGTTTGTTTTCTTCACATCTTTCTATTTCTTCAATAAACCAGCTGCTTCCAAGGGCTACCATAATTACTAATGTGATGTAAGAAATTAAGGAATTATCAACTGCTATGCTAGACTAGGGATTGCATTCGTAAAAAGATAAGGAACCCACTATTTACCACCTTAGCTTGTTTAGAGGGCGCGCTGGGGTGACGCAGCAGCGAGCCAGGCGATGGCCTTGCGGGCTGAAGCTTTGCTGGCGTCTTGGCCTTTTGGTTCTTTTGGGCTAAGCCAAAAGAACAGAAGAAGAATGGCCTAAAACAATCAGTAATGATTAAAAGATATGGAGAACATTAGTAATCTTAAAAGTAGTTAACTAGAGATAACCATTACCCCTCAATTACGATCAAAAACTATAAGGCAACTGATCTCTCCACTACCTTAACTCCTTTGAAAAACACCCCCTACATACGGCCCAAAATAGCAATCCCCCAATTCTGCGAGGAAAATGGGTTCTACACTACCAAGGCCAGGTCCTATAACATGTCTATGATCAGGGCTAAGAATACTAAGCCAGAGAAACTTCTAAAGAAAGCCTTATGGCAAGCAGGAGTAAGGTATAAAACTCCAAAGAAGCCTCTATTTGGTAAACCTGATATCAGCCTCAAAAAATACAAACTCGTCGTCTTTGTAGATGGATCCTTCTGGCATGGCTACGATTGGGACAACCGGAAGCATGCAATCAAATCCAACCGTGAATTCTGGATAGCAAAGATCGAACGAAACATTCAGCGTGATCTGGAAGTCAATGACTACTATCAATCAAAAGGATGGACTATAATGAGGTTTTGGGATTTTGAGGTGAAAGGGGAGTTGGGCGCATGTATCAAAAGGATATTGGATCAATTGGATTTCATTTTATAAATTGATAAGGCAGTTTCCATCCTAATCAAGCTGATAGGAGCAACAAGGGAACAACACCAGATATTGCCTAAGAACAAATTTATAGCCATTGGCACAAAATGGTTAAAATAGAATTGTTTGCAAAAGTCATTCTGGGTCTTAAATGTTGAACAGGTTTATCATTTAAACCTAGTAATTTTTAGAATCAAAAAAGGGTAAAATATTAGGCTAACAGTATGAAAATCACTATGTTTAATGCAACAATCCCTTGCACGCCTCTGTTCACATGCGCATCTTGCAGGGCTTTTTTTTGCCTAAACTTTATCTTTTTAAAATGAAAAACGAAAAACCACCTATTTCTACACAGAAACATATCCAACTTTTGAATCAGAAGGTGCTTTTATTTCTAAGTAGTTTGAGATAGAATGAAATCGAGCATGACTCAAGAGTCACACAATGAGATGATTATCAGCACTGCGAGATTCCCCCTCAGACTGGCGTTAGCCGGGCTGGCATATGGCCTTTAAAAGACTAATTTTAATCATATTAAATCGAGCATATTGAAAACGACACACAGAGAGATGATTATTCCATATGCGAGATTCCATAGCCTGCCCCGACTATTCGGAGTGACCGAAAAAATCAAAAAATAAACACATGAAATCGAGCATGACGCAGGCGACACACAGAGGGATGATTATCAACCATGCGAGATTCCATCTGACATTTGAAAATCAAATTATAAACAGATGAAACATTACCTCTTTATAGATGAAAGTGGAGATCATGGCTTGACTAGCCTAAATCCTGATTTCCCAGTATTTCTTCTCTGTGGAGTTCTAGTGTCTCAGGTAGATTACCATAAAATACGAGAGGAATTAAATTTAATTAAATCTACGCTTTGGGGACAGAAGGAGGTGATTTTTCATAGTAGGGATATCCGAAAGTGTGATAAGGAATTTGCTATTCTCTTTGATCTTGAAAAGAAAAAGTGGTTTTACGATAAGCTAAACAAGGTAATTGCTGAGCAGCCTTATACTCTCATCGCTTCTGCAATTCGAAAGATAGAATATATCCAAAGGTTTGGTAAACTCTCAAACGATGTGTATGAAATGGCACTTTCTTTTATCATTGAGCGCTCGATTTTTTACCTGGATAGTTTAGAAATGAAGAATATTGAATTGGAAATCATTATTGAGAAACGAGGAAAAAAGGAAGACAAACGATTGGAAGAACATTTTCAGCGTCTGCTCTCCAGAGGAACAGGATATGTGTCGGAAGAGAGACTCAAAGCCTATGGAGTTCACATCTCCTTTAAATCCAAAAAGGAGAATATTAATGGTCTTCAGTTGGCAGATTTGGCTGCATACCCATCTGCCAGGCATGTTATTGAGCCAAATAGTGCAAACCCTGCTTTTGATTTAATATACCCGAAGTTTTATCGACAAAATGGAAAAGTATATGGACTTAAAATTTATCCTTAAAAAAACAAAGAGCCCAACTTACGCTGAGCTCCTTGCCGATCGGGGACACCCCGGTCCAAATGTTTTTCAAATATACTACTAATATTTATTACGCAAGTTTAGATTATGTGGTTGCATTGGCCTAATAAAAAAAGTAATAGTCATTCAAAGTAGAGGAATAATATCAACAGTCAAACAGAAATAGATTTCATATTTTTGGCCTTCATGAGTCCAACTAGCTATAACCACCAATTCCTGTTCTCAGACCAACCCACCACCTGTCCCGAGTGAGGTATAAAACTCCAAAGAACCCTCTATTCGGTAAACCGGACATCAGCCTGAAAAAATACAAACTCGTCATCTTTGTAGATGGATCCTTCTGGCATGGATACAACTGGGAGGAGAGAAAACACACCATCAAATCCAACCGTGAATTCTGGATCGCCAAGATCGAACGAAATATTCAACGGGATCAGGAAGTGAATGAATTCTTTAAATACAAAGGCTGGACAGTATTGAGGTTTTGGGATTTTGAGGTGAAACAAGATCTCCGTATCTGCCTAAGCAAAGTTTTGGAGCATTTTGACCTATCAATTGTTAATTCATTCGGCTAAGACCGAAAACCCCAATGATATACCATTAAGCCCTAAGCCAAAATGGCGAGTACCTGAAGAATGTGAAAATAAGATGTGGCTAGCATGTATGAGATTGAACCGGCTCAGCCTTTGAAAAATAATCCCCTCTCTATAAATTTTTTTGACACAAATAGTCAAGATAAAAGTGTAAATAATTTATACTTTATTTGTAAACATTGTGTAAATATTGACAATATTGTGTCAAGTTAAAATCTAGCAAGTGAAAAATCTAGCAACCTTTGGGCAGTACTTAAAAGAAAACCGTGATTCTAAGAGATTAACACAGGATCAATTGGCTCGTGAGTTAAATATTCCTTTTACAGATATCAGCAAAATTGAAAATGGGAGAAAAAAATTCCCATTTAATAAGCTCAAGGAATTAGCTGTCTTTTTTGAGTTGGATTTTATAAATGTACGTGATCGATATGGAGCAGAGATTTTAGTAGAACAAGCGCAGAAATATGGTTGTACGGAAAACGTCTTCTCTTTTGCAGAAGATCAAGCTAAATATATAGCAGCAAAAAAAGCTACACAGGGAGAAATAAAATTTTGAATATGAAAATGGATGATTTAGTTGAAGAACCGCAATTACGATTTGAGATCGCTTTGCCTAAAATTAAAAATAGTAAGCTAAAGGAAAAAATAGATACTATATCACTTTTTTCAGGATGTGGGGGTATGGATTTAGGGTTTCATTTATCGGGGTTTAATATAAAGTGGGCTAATGATTTTGATAAAAGGGCATGTGAAACCTACGCAAAAAATATAAGTGATCACATAGTACACGGTGACATAACCCAATTAGATTATTCTGCTATTCCTGATGCTGATTTAGTTATAGGAGGCTTTCCTTGCCAAGACTTTTCGATGATTTGGAAACGTGGTGGAATAACTACAGATAGAGGTAATCTCTATCGAAACTTCGTTGAAATAGTATCTATGAAAAACCCTTTGATGTTTGTGGCCGAAAATGTTAAAGGCTTACTGACAGCAAATAAAAAACAAGCAATTACTCAAATAATTAAAGATTTTTCGGAAACAGGAAAGTACGGCTACAACACAACACCTTATTTAATTAATTTTGCAAATTATGGAGCTCCTCAATTAAGAGAAAGAGTATTGATAATTGGCGTGAGAAAGGATGTTGAAACATATTTTGATATACCTTCCCATACTCATTCACCAGGGAATTATGTTTCCGCAAAAGAAGCTTTAAAAGATGCTCATAAAGTAAAATTTAATAATGAACACCAAAATATTCAAGAGAGTACTATAGAGAAATTAAAACTAATTCCTCCTGGTGGAAATTTCACTGATATTCCTAAAGATTCTCCTCATTATGTAAAGGGGATGATTTCCCATGTTTATAGAAGATTGCATCCCGACAAGCCATCTACAACAATAATTGCAGCTGGTGGTGGCGGAACATGGGGGTATCATTTTGATGAACCAAGGCCTCTAACAAATAGAGAAAGAGCAAGATTATTTGGCTATCCGGATGATTTTGTTTTTGAAGGCAGTATAACGGAGGTAAGAAAGCAAATTGGAAATTCAGTCCCACCTGCGGGTATTTTACCAATTGCAAAGCACATAAAACAATTTTTAGAAGCAGTAAAAGCCAATGTTCACTAACCTATCAGACCACGGTGGGGATTTTAGAGATATTCTTGATAATGAATTTTCTAAAGCAAAAAATGCAATCATAGCCTCTGGTTATGCTTCATTAGATGTCATTCACGCCTATGAGTCTGCATTTTTGACAATCGTTGAAAATGGAGGAGTTTCTAAGCTCTTGTTAGGTATGGCCTTTTATGAAGGTCTTACAGCCAAAAAATTAGACGCTGCCAATGCATTGCATAATAAATTAAGTCAGTATGGTAATGGATCAGGTGTCTATGTGACCAATGGAAGGCGCTATCATGGAAAGGTTTATTGGTTTGAAGATAAGTTGGACTCAAATATATATGTTGGATCTTCCAATTTTTCTTCAAGTGGAACGAAGGGAAATATAGAATGCACGATTCCTGTATCAGATTTAAGACAGAAACAATCTGTCATTAATTTCCTAGAGGACCTTTACTCTTCATCTCATGCAATTACCATTGATAGAGCTGAGATTACAGTTCCTGGCAAGAAAAAAATTGTTTTAGATAAGGTTGCGCACATTTGGAATACCTTGAAACGGTATGATCCTTCTACGATTGATGAGTCATCATTGCCCAAATTTGAATTCCCATTGGATAGAGTTGCGCAAATGGAAAAGTCCAATCTGAATGTTTATTTCGGTAAAGGAAGGCTTACGAAAAAGACAGGAAAAATTATTCCTAGGCCATGGTATGAGATTGAATTGATTGCAAGTAATGATCTAAATTCACAATTGTTTTATCCACAAGGTGATTTTGACGCTTACACTGATGACGGCTTTATAATACCCATGAGAACGCAGGGAGATTATTTCAAAAATATTAGATCTAAAGGTAGCTTGCAGATTTTTGGTATTTGGCTTAAAGGAAAATTAGAAAGAAGCGGAGCCTTAACTAAATATAAACCAGTCACTCTTGACACATTAGAGGAATATGGTAATGAAAAGTTAAGTTTCTATAAAATATCTGATGGAAAATATTATATGACTTTTTAGACTCTGCCACAGATGGGTAAGTATTGATCTACTTTCGTTAAAGGTCTGGTTAACAGGCTTTGAAATGCAAATGGATGATAAATATTATTTATTATTCCTCACCTAGTATTGTACGTAGTTCTTTTTCGTTGTCAAAATATTTCCAAGAATTTATATTATTAAATTCTGTAGAAGATAAGTCAACCAATAGAGTTGAAGACTGGTTTGTTCTAATTATTTTCTCAACCTGTTCATTTGTTATTACTGCTCCTACGTAAGCATATTTTTCTGGTTTTAGGTAAACCATTAGAAGTGGAATAGCTTGATCCACTGGTATCTTCGGCAATTCATTTGATGAAAATGGGACAATTTTACATCCACGGTCATTGAACTCATATAAAACGGATGGCTCAACTCGGTTTTTTATTTCATCCAAATTAAAATTCAATCCCAAATGTTTTTTTAGAGCATATTCAGACCTAACCGAATTTCTTAAGGAATCATAAAATCTTTGAGCGTCAAAAGTATCTCTTAATTTCCCCATATCCTTCAGGTCTAAAATTTCCAGAGCTAATTCTTGGATTTTTTGGTCAAGATATTTAGGCACTTGCACACTTTTAAAAAGAGAATGTATTTCAGATTTAATCATGAATGGGATGAGTAACTAAGATGTTGCATTAAAAAGACATCAAATGAAGTTGGGGGATTCTTTGCGATTGGATAAAAGTAATAAGGACTAAGAACAATTTCAATTTGGGAATGTCCTTTGTAGATTATTTCAATATTATCCGATTCCATAAACTTAAGCATATCCCACATTCTTGATATACAGGTTGCTTTTACCCCATGATCTTAAGGTATAATAGTTGGGCTAAACTTATATCATAATTTTTGGTTTTCATGAATCCAACTAGCTATAACCACCAATTCCTGTTCTCAGACCAACCCACCACCTGTCCACAATGCGGACTCAGGACAGAGATAATCGCTGACCTAAGCCATACCAGTAGCCAAACTCAAATTCATCAATGTCCGAATGAGACATGCGGATTTGAATTCGTGGTGACAAATGACGTTGAATAGTAGGTTTTGTTTTCTTTATCTCTGATGATTTTAATTTTTCCTTCTTAGACTACATAGCTATTCAGTTAGCACTATCGTCATTGTGTAGGGCGCGGAGGCGTGACGCAGCACGAGGGTGCGGTAGGTCAGCGGGTGGAAGATTGCTGGCGTCTTGACTTTTTGGTTCTTTTGCGTCAAGGCAAAAGAACGAGATAAAAATAAATCTTGTGGCTGATGGAATTGACCTTTAAATGAAGCCAAGCCAAATCCTTTTAAACTCCCTTCAATCTCTCTTCCCAAATCCCCTTAATCACCACCCCAACCTTCATAAACTCTGCTTCAGTAAAAGTATCTGTCTTGGCATTATTACACCAATAGCAGGAAAACACCAGGTTCCCAAGGTTACTGTATTTCTCCCCAGGAGCCAGACGCTCCAACTCTAACTTCCTGCCTCTACCACGCTTGGTCAAATCAGGCTTCATTTCCCATAGCTGCTGGATCTTTTCAGTAGTAATCCCACAGTAATGACAATGAGGCTCAGTATTCAGGTAAGCAGATTCAAATTCATCGTAAGAAATATCTCCGCACTTTTTAATCCAAAGATCACGCATGGGCTTCAGTCTTTCTCTCTCTTCCTTAAGCTCCCCCCACCAACTTTTAAACTCATTTCTAGGCAACTGTAATAGCACAGCTACCTCATCGTAGCTTTTTCGCTCTATAAAAGCATACTTTAAAAAAAGGTGCTGATTCTCGGTTAGTTCTTTAGGCATGGGAGAAGTGATCTGATTTTACTCTATTAAGCTAAGAACAAATTACGAAAAGCAAATATGAGGGAACGATATACTAAATACTGAATAGTTTTCGCTAGATAATTTCCAAGAATTCATTAGTTTGGCTAAATCAATGACAGAAAAAATACCAGCTCAAAGAAACCCAAAATGGCACAGGGATGAAATCATCCTTGCCTTGGATCTATACTTTAAGCTAGAGCCGGGTCAGATACATGGGAGGAACCCGGCAGTAATCGAACTTTCCGAAGTGATCAATAGATTGCCAATTTTTGATATCCGTCCAGATGCTGAGAGATTTCGAAACCCAAATGGAGTAGGACTGAAGCTGAGTAACTTTCTTGCCATAGATCCCGATTACCATGGAAAAGGAATGCAGTCATACAGCAAGCTTGATAAGCTGGTCTTTGATGAGTTCAGTTCTAAGAGAAATGAACTTTCCAGAATCGCCAGTACCATTAGAACTACTGTCGCCGATCCACAGCTTCGGATGAAACTCTATGAGATAAATGAAGAACCTGAAGAAGCATTATTGGAATTCCGGGAGGGAAGAGTAATGTACCGACTCCACAAATACAAAGAAAGAGATACGAAGCTGGTACTAGCCAAGAAAACACAGCACCTAAAGAAATACGGTGCTCTGGACTGCGAGTCTTGTGATTTTAACTTTCAGGTAAAATATGGCGACCTAGGTAAGGGCTTTATCGAGTGCCATCACCAGATTCCACTGTATCAGTATGAGGGCATACAGGAAACGCATCTGGATGATCTGGCTTTGGTTTGCTCCAACTGCCATCGAATGCTACATCGAGGAATGGATACGCTGAGTGTGGGGGATTTGAGGAGTAGGGTTTTATAAATTAAAAAATATATGAATTTAGACTTCAATAAATTATCTCCTTTATCTTTCATGACCCTAGTCATGGTCTTTTTTGTAACTGTTTCTCCAGGAGCACTTTTTCTATTTATCTATACTAGAGATGTGTTTTTTGAGATAGATTCATTCAAATTAGTCCTATTGAGTTTTGGGATAACCAGTCCTTTCTGGATACTTAATACCTTGCCCTATATGTTTTGGGACGGGGCAGTTGTTGGTGACAATAAAGTAAGTTCGCCGTTTATTGCTTGTTTGGCAGGCAGTTTTTGGACAATTCCTGTTGTTTACTTTCCAATATTATCGCATTTATTTTGGGATTTGAGTTTTAAAAGAATTTGTATTATGATGATTGCTATTGAGTTAGTATTATTTATAATAATGCTCTTGACTGAAACTGTAATAAAACCTTCCAAAAAGTAAGATGCCACTTTGACATTTATTTTATAGTGGATATTTTAAGCTTATAGAAAAAATTTTAATGGAATTAAGAGCAATAAATCTTTTGATAGAACTAACCTTACACTTATGAAAAATATTTGGACAAGTTTTGATCAGCTTTTGAAACAGAGGTATTTAATGAATGGACATTTTGCCGCATTGCAATTAGATCTACATAATTCTATTTGGGCTTATAAGGCTTTTAAAATGGCTTTGGGGTAATGGGAGAAACGCAACAACAAGATTTTAAATTACTTGCCATTCAACCTATAGAAGGATGCCATTCTGATTTTAGAAAAGTTCTCAAAGAAGGTGAAATTTATTCTTTCTATCCATCTTACCAGTTTAGCAAAGATTCAAAGGGAGAAGTTTTCCAAATTAAAGCACCTAAAGATGAACCTCGTCTATATGATATTGATGGTCTTTCAATAAATATTTCAGCAGTAGTGGGGAAGAACGGTAGTGGTAAAAGTGCCCTCACCGAGATGCTGTATTACTTCAATTATTGTTTGGGGATAAGCTTGAGAAGTGAAGGCTCAATAGAGAAGCGTATTTTACCCCTGAATTTTGAAGAACTTTTAAAAGAGGAAAAGAAAAATAAGCAAGAAGTAAATGAGAGTCACAAGAGTTTACTAGTCTTAAAGGGAGAAATAGAGCAAATTGAGGTACAAGAAAATAATAGTAAGAGAATGAGTTTTTTAAGTGAACTTATAAAAGAAAAGTTATTTCTAGAAGAAAAAATAAATCAATTAAGTCAGACTTTAGGAAAAATAGAAGGGCAAATCCCCATTGAAAAGAAAGCGTATGCTCATATTAGAGAGAATTTTAAGGTTAGTATATTTTATCAGTTAAAGGGAGGTTTTTATGAGCTAAGATTTAATCGAAATCTCTATATGTATAGTGTGTTTAACGGGGAAAGAATATCTCTTCCTGTAAGTAATGCAGTTGAAGTTCTAGAAAATTTCTTTTATACCATATCTATCAATTATTCTCATTATGCATTAAACAGTAATTTCATTGGGAATTGGATAAATACACTTTTTCATAAAAATGATGCCTATCATGCTCCAATAGTAATTAATCCTAGGAGAGTAGAGGGGAATTTTGATATCAATGATGAAAATAATTTTGCGCTCAACAGGCTTCTTTATAATGTTTTAATAGAGAAATTAGAGTCTTCAAATGAAAATGTTAAAATCACAGACAATCAATATGTTGAGAAGGTACGATTTCAGCTAAATACATCAAAATCGGAAAATGGAATGCTAAAAGGTAATATTAGCGTGGGGAATGAGAATGATTATGCAATCAACCTTATTATAGATTTACAAGATATATTTTTTGGTGATACTTATTTAACTAAAGAAAAGCTCTCTACAGAATATTTACCATATCAAGAAGAAATTTATAATTATATTATTAGAAAGCTTCAAAAGATTTCTCGTACTTATTCTATTTATGGTCAAAAAGGATTTAATATTAGGAATTATAATAGTGAAAAGTCTAAGTATTTTTTGAATAAACTTAAAAATGACAATAGCCATATTACTTTTAAACTAAAACAGGCAATAAATTTTTTGCGTGTAGATATCAGTAAAAAAATTAGACCTTGGTCTGTCCCAACTGGCCATCAAAATGGTCTAGCCTATTTTGATCTAACCCTTAAGGATTTGTTATTATGGATGAATTATGATAGTAAGAATCCTGAGGAACTTATCAATTATTTACCACCTTCAATTTTCACTATTGATATTTTATTGTCTAGAAATAGTGAGGATGCCAATTCTATTGAGGAGCTACCTAGATTTTCAGCACTTAGTTCAGGTGAGCAACAAATGATTCACTCTGTACAATCTGTGCTTTATCATCTCAATAATTTACAGTCTGCGCACTCAGGTAATGATGGTAGGCAGACCTATGAAGCTGTAAATATAATCTATGATGAAATTGAGCTCTACTTTCACCCTGAATACCAAAGAAAATTTGTAAATCAATTCTTAAGTTCAATAAGCAGGTTAGATCTAGGTAGGCGAAACGGGATAAAGAATATTAACATATTATTTTCCACCCATTCCCCCTTTGTTTTGTCAGATATTCCTGATACTAGTATTTTACGATTGAATGCCGGCAAGCAAAAACCTTTAGTAAAGGAAAATAAAACCTTCGGTGCCAATATCTACACTTTATTGAAAGACAGTTTTTTTCTCGAAAATTATATTGGGGAGCATGCAAGAGGAGAAATCCAGAAACTAATTAATTCCCTTCAAAGTAAATCAAATGAAAAGTCTTCCGAATTTGTGAAAGAGGTGCTCGACGAGCCCCTGGAAAATTTAAAAAAACGAATTGAACTTATTGGAGAACCTTTTTTGCGCGAAAAACTTTGGGAAAAGTATTATGACAAGTTTGGTTTGAAGGAGCGAATTGCTGAAATGGAAAAGGAAATAGAAAGGCTAAAAGAAAATGATTTATGATTTCGATCCCCCTATCAAATCAAAGTATTGTTGAAGAACATTACAATCAGATCGCGGATTCTTTAAAAAAAAGAATTTCAACGGTGAAAATAAATGGGGCAACTATTAAAGGGGAAAAATACATACCTAAAAAGGAACATAGAAAATTTTTACAAAGCTTGTTAGAGAAAGATCATTTGAAACAACTTGTTACTGCTGGACCGAAGGAGTTGGTTAGTTTTATTAAAAAGTATAATAAGGAAAATAAAGGTATCTCGGATCCTGAAAGTGATTTAAATAGGTTATTGTATGCAATCTTTATTAATACCGAATACACTAAAAATCTTCAAAAGTGGGAGTTTATTAATCGGCTCAAATTAGATACCTGTGCTTATTGTAATCGAAGCTACACGTACAGTTTATCCAAAAATGATGGAATTAAACCTGAATTGGATCATTACTACCCTAAAAGTAAGTATCCATTTCTGGGATTGAGCTTTTACAACCTAATTCCAAGTTGCCAGACTTGTAATGGATTTGGAGGAAAGGAAGGAAAAGATCCTTTAAAAAACAATATGGTATCTCCTTATCTTCTCGATCACGATACTTTCTATTTCACTTATGATATTAAATCAATTGACGTTTTAAGTCCACTTGAAGGGATTAGTAGTATCGAGGTTATCTTAAAAACCAAAAAGGGGAGTGGGAATCTTAATGTGTTTAAATTATCAGAACTTTATCAAAAACATGAAGACCATGTTTTGGAACTAATTGTTAAATCTCAGCTTAAGTACACAGAAGAATATCGTGGATATCTTAAAAGCTATGAAGAGCTATCATTCTCAGATAGTGAAATAGATCGGATGATTATTGGTAATTATACGTTACCTGAAGAGTTGCACAAGAGACCTCTTTCAAAACTCTATCGCGATATTGGAATTGAATTGGGACTGATTAAAGCTAAGAATTGATTTAAAGAACTAATGAGAATTTCCAAATCACTAGATTAATCATTCTTGTCAGCCTAAATTTGCCCACAATTCACCTTGGAAAAGTTTCGAATTTTCCTCTTATTACAAGGGTGTTTTAGTTTTAGGAAATTATTCATTATTGGAACTTCTCAAATTTGTGTCATCTAAGGTTTTAGCCAATTTTTATCCTAGATTCTGAAAATATCTATCTCAATTTGGAAAGCATCAAATTCAAGAAGATGCTTCATCCATTTAAAGAAATGGTTGAAAAAGTCTTTGGATTGGAGATTTTATATAGATGCTGAATGCACAGGAATAAAATTTATTATTTAAAATGATTGGAATTGAAATTTTTGCAGGAGCAGGAGGGATGGCAACTGGAGCGGTAATGGCTGGTATTGATGTTCGCCTTGCGATTGAGAGCGATCCATATGCAGCGCAAACTTATTTATATAATCACAAGAAGACCACTGTAGTAATTGATGAAATCCAAAATGTTAAAGAATTTAGTTTTGAAAGGAATAATGAGCCGGTAGTTTTGTTTGGGGGGCCGCCATGTCAAGGTTATTCCTATTCAAATCGGAAAACAAGGACCCAGAAAAACCCAAAAAATTGGCTTTTCAAGGAATTCATAAGATCTATAAAATTGGTAAATCCTGATTGGGTTGTTATTGAGAATGTTCCAGGATTAAAAAAAATGGATGATGGTTTTTTTCTAAAGGCTATTTGCGAAGATTTGAAGGATTTAAAGTATACGCCGAGTGTTAAAATATTAAATGCTGCTGATTTTGGTGTTCCACAAAAACGTGAACGAATCTTTATAGTAGCATCAAAGCATGGAATTGCATTTGACTTTCCTGTTGGGAAATATAAAGGTAATCCAGTGACTGTAGCCGAAGCTTTATCAGACTTACCAGAATTGATAAACGGTTCAATGGTAAATAAGCTCAAATACAAAAATAAACCATTATCATCCTATGCAAGGCAATTAAGGGGAAACAAGAAAATTGTAACGCAAAACTACGTGTCTAAGAACTCTGAAACAGTACTTGACAGATACAAGTATATAAATCAAGGAGGCAACTGGCACGACATTCCAATTGAACTTATGGGGAATTACAAAGACCATACAAGATGTCATAGCAGCATATACAGACGACTTGCTGAAAACATGCCAGCAGTAATAATCGCGAACTATAGAAAGAGCATGATTATCCATCCTATAGAAAATAGGGGTTTATCAGTAAGGGAAGCGGCAAGATTACAATCCTTCCCGGATCATTATGAATTTTTAGGTTCATTAGATCAAAAGCAACAACAGGTAGGTAACGCTGTTCCCCCAATCCTGGCTCAGGCAATATTTACGCAACTTAATAATTATGAAATATGAGTTGGATTACGACGCAATTTGAAAAAGCTATGAAAGCTTTTATAATTGAAAAGTTAGGAGATACTCATGGGAGTGTATTAATAGTTGAATATGAGTCGTTAAGAAATATTCTCATTAAAGATAATTTTTATCAGGAGATAAAAGGTATTGAGCCAAATCTTTCAGATCATAGCGCAACACACATAATGGATGTACAAAATCGAGCATTTAAATTACTAGGAGGATTTGAACAGCACGATCTAACGGCAATGGATGTATATGTTTTAGCTTTAATGATTTTATTTCATGATGTAGGTAATATTTTCGGGAGAAATGGACATTCATCTGTCACTAAAATTGCTGAAGTATATAATTATTATAAGTCCATACCTCAAAATTATGGAGAAGAAAGAAGGGTTGTAACTACAGGAGCTAGTGCTCATTCAGGAGAATCTAGGGCTGGTTGTAGAGATACATTAAAGTATGTCAAGAAAGATTCCATTAAAGATGATGAAATTAATTTACCTGAGCTTGCTGCAATATTGAGATTTGCAGATGAATTAGCCGAAGGTAAGCACAGAACATGTTCATTTTTGATTGAAAAATTGACATACAATCTTGATAGTTTAATATATCATGAGTATGCAAAAATTACTGAAATAAGAATTGATAGACCTGGAGAAAGAATTGTTATTACAAATACAATAAATGTTTCAAGTGATTTTGAAACAAACGAATTAGAGCAGGATAAAGTTCGTGAATTAATTATTTTTTCATTTTATAGGGCAATTAAATTAGATCAGGAAAGAAGATATACTAAATATTATTCTTCTGCTCTTAAACCTTTTAAGCACGTTACTTTGCTCTACAGATTTGAAAAGAATTATTTACCATTAGAGCTTGATATAGAGCCTATAATATTTGAAGATAAATATCCTGTACCAGGTGTGGACTTTGTTAAAGACACTATTCACGCAAAAGAATTAATGTTAGAAAATTTTTCTAGTTTTAATATTGAAAAAGTTTTTTCATCACTAATTGATAAGAAAATTAAAGTTATATGAAAAATCCATTTGTTTTTGATCGGCCAAATACTATCGAAATTGATGAGTTTATAAAGTACTATATTGAAGATAATACTTATACTAGATTTTTGGAATCAACTAGGAATATTATTTTAATTGGTGTAAGAGGAAGTGGTAAAACTTCAACACTACGTTATTATTCATTACCTGTAAGTTTTCATAATCCAAGAACAAAGGATAAATTTAGGATTGTTGGTATACATATTCCATGTAAGCAACCGCTTTTGGGAAAAAGAGAATATCTACTATTTAAAAATGAAAATAGGCAGAATGTGGTTGTTGAACATTTTTTATGTATTAATATAATTTCAGAAATTTGTAATACATTCCTGGAAATAGGTGATGATTTTCCTATTTCTGAAAAATTAAGTGAAAACATCTTAACGAGTTTATCATACATATTTGATTCCGAATTTAGCAGGAATACGAATGTTTTCAACTCAATAAAAATGTTTATAAATAAAGAATCATTAATTAGTCAAAAGAAGTTGAATAGTGAGTCTTTTGATAGTTTTGTGGAAAACTCATTTTCATTTAATAATACTATAATACCACTTCTGGAGCAATTTAAACAAGTTCCAGATTTGAAAGATTCTCATTTTTCCTTATTTTTTGATGATATACAAGATTTGGATATTATTCATCAAAAATTAATAAATTCTTGGTTGTCATTTAGGGATAATAGATTGTTTAGTTTTAAAATTGCAACGGCAGCAACAAAGCCTATTTTTGTCACTTCATCAGATGGTTTAATTTTAGAAGGGCATGATTTCGTTCGAATTGATTTAACAAAGGGACTTTTTAACAAGAAGTCAGAATTCTCAATGTTCGCTAAGGATGTAATTCAAAAGCGATTAGATCTAGCTAATATAGATATAAAAGTAGATGATTTTTTACCTATGAGTAAGACTTTCCAGAAGGAGCTAGAAGAAGGAAAGAGAAAAGCTAAAAGCCTTGCTGAGAAAAAATATCCTAATCCCACAGGTACTCAAATTTCTGATTACGTAGCAAAATATTCCAGAGCCATAAGTTTCAGAGATAGGAATTCAAAAGCTAATTTGCCTGCATATTCAGGGTTTGAAACATTAGTGGATATTTCGACAGGTGTTATTAGAAATCTCTTAAACCCTCTTTATTTCATGTTTGATAAGGAACAATCCTTAATTCAAAGTGACTTGGTTCATTATATCAGCCCAAATACACAGAAAGAAATTATTAAAAAGAAAAGTGAGGAATTTTGGGAGAAGATTAGAAATATTGATTCTGAGCTTGATAATTGTTCAAAAGAATTAGGAAAGGAAATTAATAATTTTTACAATCAATTAATTGAGTATCTTAAAAAAAGATTAAAGGATGAGAACATTTCTGAGCCTCGAGCTTTAAATTTTATTGTTTCTGAAATAAGACCTGAACATGAAGATAAAATAAGTGAAATAATTGGAGCATCTTTAAAAAGTACATTATTGTATGAAAGAACAATTAGCCATAAGTCAACTGGCAAGAAGTTGCCATTATATGTTCCTAATAGAATGATGTTAGCAAGTCATGGTTTGGATCCTCACGGGCAATATTCTCATTTTTCAATCAAAGCAAATGATTTAATTGCTGCTGCTTTATATAATAAATCTATTCCATTTTTTGCTGAAGATGATGAAAAATCTGATTATCAATTGAAATTTGAAATTTAATCCAATTAATATGAAGTTAATAACTGTATTGGGATGGGAACAGCGCTATATTTCAGGCCTTAATGAAATTTTATCATTATATGATTTGGAACATGTATATTTAATTTGTTTTAAAGATTATTTATATATGGATAATATGAATGAAAATCTTAGGGAAACTATTCAATTGATTGGGAAATTAAACATCACACATAATGTTATTGAATTAGAATATGAAGATTCTGTTTATAATTGGCATATTTTGCATAGTTTTTTTAACACCTCTGATTTTAAAAATATTTTATTAAATCTTACAACTATTCCTCGAGAAACAATATGGACAATTTTGTTTTTTTTGAAAAATTATGTTTCAAAAGTAAATTATATTTATTACAAGCCTGATTCTTATGATAAAAGTGAAGGTGGGCTAACTAAGAATCACAAACAACCTAGGTTATTATTTAAACATTCCGGCTTATTTGATATAGATAAAAAGCTAATTATTTTGATTATAACTGGTTTTGATCATAACCGTGCGGATTTACTGGTAGAACATTTTGAACCTGAAAAAGTGATTTTTCTTTCTCAAAGTGGAAAACAATATGAAAATATGGTTAGAAATAGTGGTGTTTCATTCAGCGGTGCTTATGAGAGCACAATCATTGAAAATATTGAATTTGATTCATACGACATAATTAATAGTCATCGAATAATTAATGAGTTGATTAACGATCATAAAAATTATAATTTGATTATTTCTTCTCAAGGCCCGAAGATTTCTGCAATTAGTACTTATATGTCATATCTAGATAATAAGCAGCTTGCTTTAGCATATGTTCCCGCCAGAGAGTTTAGTGGCAATTATTCTGTAGGAATTGATCTTGCTCCTATATCTGGCGTTATTAATTTTTAAAGGTTTAAGCTATTCATTTGAGTTATTATAAGTTCCTATAAACCCACTGTTACTATTACTTCTTTCTCCAATATTATTGTGATTTACTAGTGCACTTTCTGTAAAGAAGAATTCCGCAGGAATTTCAAAGAATTTACCAAGCTTAACAGCATTTTCGATTGTTAACCTTTTTTTACCGTCTATTGTAGCCACAAGATCTTCTTTTGCAATTTCAGATCCAATTGCAACTTCAGAAAGCTCTAAATTTTTATCTAATAGAAGCGTGTTTATTATAATTCCAGCACTTGTCATTTTATTTTGATATAAGGTTGTCAATTTTACTTTTTAAAATTTCAATCATGTCTTTCAATAGAGAGATTTGAGATTCCTTTTCTTTTAATAGCAAATCCTTTTCTAGGAGCAATCTTTCATAGAATGCGTCAACACTTTTTTCATTTATATATGTATGGATGTATCCGCTGTTGCTATTACTCTTTGGGCCAGTATTATTAAAATTTATCACTGGAAGTTTCTCAGCTAGGAAATAATCTGGCTTCACATGGTAAAGGTCCGCCAATTGCTGGATTCGATCTAGAGTTAATTTAGACTTTCCTGATTCCAGATTCGAATAAGTCTTCTGGTTGATATTAAGTACATCAGCCACATATTCCTGAGAATAATCCTGTGATTCTCTGAGTATCCGCATAATTTTTTGAGGATGTTTCATGTTAGAAGTTTTTTGACTGAATTAGAACTCAGAATACTAAAAAGGGATCTTTTTTACTGGTTTTAAGTAAGTTGAAATAATAATATTTGCCTGTAATCGAATCTTAGTTCAATATAGCGAAGATTCTGCTTACTGAGAGCATAAAGCAATATTTTCATCGAGAAAAGTTAGACATAAAATGTCCAGAATCTATCACATACTTCAATATAGGTCTATTTCCATTCTTGGGGAATCTACTGGTGTGATTGGTTTTCAGGATGATAAGACTTGCTCTCTACTCATCAACCTATTTCCAGTGGAACTCGGCATCGCCGCGGGAGATCGCCTGTATCCTCTGAAGCCTAAGAATCCGATTTAGGGATTTGTTTTTTCGCCGATTAAAGGGAAGTGTACAGCCCTGAGCAGATCGGTTACCTCGCACTCAAGTCAGCAAGCTCACAGTAGCTGGTAGCGCTGGCACCATTTATTTATTAGTTAAAACTAGTGCTGGACTATCGGAAATCGATGGGGTAGGAGACTTGTGTCTTGTTTAGAGACGAGAGATAAGAGAATAAGAGATTAGGGACTAGAGTCAAGAGCTGTAGCGAGACTTCATCATTCTTCATTCATTATTAAAATGAAGGATTTATAGATATCGATGAGATTGCTTCGTCGTACCTCCTCCCGCCAAGGCGGGGTAACCACACCGGGCTTCGACTTCAGTCACACTGAGCACTTGAGAGACGAGAGTCTCGAAATCGAAGTGTCAGCCTGACACACTTCCGTCTCCTGTCTTCGGTCTCCCGTCTTCCAGCTTAAAATTCAAAAGCATGAAAAAACACATACTCATCTGCTTAATGGGACTGCTATGTCTGCCCATAAGCACATTAAATGCACAAAGTAAAGTTGCGGAGTCACCCCCAGGCACAGATTTGGTTTATCAGCCTGGCTTCCCAGGGCAGGAGGGCGAGAGTCCTTCTGCTCGCAGGGGGAGTGAGGATATTATCCTTTATATGGAACTGCCCTATGCTCAAGCACCCGATACCCTTTGGCTGACCTATTGGAATCATCTGCTTAAAGATCATGCCCAAATCACTCCGGGTATCAGGCTTCCTCTTACTGCGGAAGTTGGGAATTTCTTTGAGGGTAGCGATGGCTATAAGACCTATCGCTGGAGACTTCAGCATTCAGATGAACCGATCTTCTTTACCTTAAAATCAGGGGATACGGAGCTATTGACCCAATGGGCAGTATTTCCGGGTGACCAAGCTAGAATGCGATTTGATCTACCCTTGGGTCAAGTACTCATGGGAGGTCCATCGGCAGATTTTTTCAGTGCGCAGGCAGAAATCAGCAGACTTAAGGCTGAGCAGGGATTTAATTCCAGTCCACTCATGGTAAGTAGCCATCCGGAGCGTGTATTGGCCGATTCATCGAACAAAGCTAGGTATGAACAGGCTTCAAGTCGTCATGCAGCAGTTTCGCTCACCATGCAGTTTCTAGTGCCTGGACAAAATGAGAGGGAGGTTATTTTACCACATCTATCACGACCTCTTCAGGAAAACCCGATAATCCAGCACCTACCCAGACTTTTGGAAGGTATGCCTGCAGACAAGGCGGAATTCCTTTCCCAGCGGGCTTGGGCGGCCGCATTGAGTTTGCTGATGCCCAAGCTTAATCTTGCCGGGGAAGTTTTGAAGGAGGATACCCATTCCGCCTTGTTTCAGGATTGGCTCCACACTATTCCTTCCCGTTTTGATTCGTTGGCAACTGATCCACTGTGGGCTCAGACCAGGTACGAGCTGCTGATGCTTCAGGGAAGGGTACAGGAAGTGGGGTTCTTTGACCTAGCTGCAGAATTACCCCAGTATCTGCAAGACCAGCTCGTGGGCAGGTATGTGCTTGAAAACTACAGGTACCTGGACTCCGAGCAGGAGCAGGTTTTCAGCAGAGCTGAACGAATGGTCAAAACTCCCTGGATTGCAGACCTACTGGATGAGCTTTCCAAGCGGGAGTTGAAGGGGAGGGAATTTAAGACGGGTACGCTGACTGACCTTGATGGCAATGCCTACTCGCTTGACTCTCTTAGAGGTAAAACGATCGTCCTTTCTTTCTGGATTTCCGGATGCAAGTTCTGCATGAAATACTACACCCGTACCCTCAGGGAGGTATTTCTGGAATTGAAGGATAGGGAAGATTTGGTTTTTGTTTCTATCAATGCAGATAAGGACACAAGCCGATGGAAGGAGAGTATTCTATCAGACCGATTTACACATCCTGATATGTTGCAACTCCATCAGGATGCAGGAACAGGGATTCTTGAAGCATATAAGATTGTTTCCTTTCCCCAAAAGCTCCTGATAGACCCACAGCACAACCTTTTCCTGATCACCAAAAACCAATATTCTCCAATGGAACTCATTAGCCTAATTGAAAAAGCGAATGGAGAGCACTTTTCCTATTTACAAACGAAATCTCATGCACAATGAAAAATATTCTAATTCTCTTTATCTGTCTTTGTCTGATAAGTCAGAGTTTGCAGGCTCAGGAACAACCTGTCCTTCTAAAAGGTAAAATTTTATCCAAGGAGGATGCAAAACCTTTGCCAGGTGCCTTAGCAGCACTAGGGAAAAGTAATCAGATTGCTATTACCGATGAACTAGGAGCTTTTACTATGGAAGCTATTCCGGGATCTTACGAATTGACAGTTTCGTATTTGGGTATGATGACTCATGCAGTTTTAGTGACCCTCCCATTGGAAGAGGACCTGGTCATATTCCTGTTGCCGGATAGCAGGCAGCTACAGGAAGTGACAGTAATGTCTACTGGTTATCAGAATCTCCCGGTAGAACGGGTGACCGGGTCTTTTGCCGCAATGGACAAGGAGCTGATTAGCCGAAGTGTCAGTACCAATTTTCTGGATAGACTGGAAAATGTTGTATCCGGGGTCATATTCAACAAGGGGCCTGGTACTGGGGGGGAGAAACTTTCTATTAGAGGCCGATCCACACTCTTTGCCAATGCAGAGCCGCTTATAGTGCTGGATAATTTTCCCTATGATGGGTCCTTAGAAAGTATCAATCCAAATGATATCGAACAGATCACTGTTTTAAAAGATGCAGCGGCAGCATCCATTTGGGGCGCCAGAGCAGGAAATGGAGTAATAGTGATTACCACCTTCAAAGGCTCCCGACAATCTGCGCCCAAAGTAAGCTTCAATTCCTCCATCAATTATTTTCAGCAACCAGATCTGTACTATGTTCCTCAAATGAAAATGGAGGATTACATAGATATAGAAAGGCAGTTGTTTCAAAAAAACTATTACCGTTCTCAGGAGATCAGCTCAAACAAGACAGCGCTTTCTCCGGTGGTTGAAACATTGATAGCACGGCGGGATGGCAGAGTCAGTGAATCCGAAGCAGAAGCGCAGCTGGAGTTATATAAAGGAACGGATCTGAGAAGGGAACTAGCCCATTATTATTATCGGCCAAGACTGAACCAGCAATACGCATTGGCGGTGTCAGGCGGGTCGGATCACAGTAACTATCTGCTCAGTATGGGGTATGATAGAAATCTACATAATATCAATGGGAATGGTGATGATCGCTGGACATTTCAGGTGAAGAATTCATGGAGTTTTTTCAAGGATAAACTCACTTGGTCACTAGGAGCTTACCTTACCAAAAGTGCAGATATCATTACCACGGAGGTGCCCAGCACAGCAGCTTATGGATCACTGTCAGGTGAGGATGGGAGCCCTTTGCCTATTTATACAAATCTTTCTGAGCGATACATAAATTCTTTGTACGGCTTGCCGCTTCTGGACTGGCATAACGTTCCCCTCAATGAGTTGGGCCAACTAGATAAGAGGTTTGACAAACTGGACGGTAGGTTTCAGACTTCGATGGATTTTGAACTGATAAAAGATTTGAAAATAGGGGTGTCATACCAATATTGGGGATACAGAGGCAGAGAACGAAACAGAAGTCCAAAGGCTTCTTATTATGTGCGGGATTTGGTGAATAGGTTCACCACAATAGGGAAAGATGGACTGGTGAGCAGGCCCTTGCCTGATGGAGATATTCTGGATCTTTCGGAGACATTTTCCTTTTCACACACAGTTAGAAGCCAACTGACGTATCAGAAATTCTGGTCAGAAAAGCACAGGCTCTCTTTTCTGGCTGGCATGGAGATAAGAGATCTCAAGCAGGAATCAAATTCGATGCGATATTATGGATATGATGATAATCTGGGGGTCAGCGCTGCTGTGGATTTTATCTCACGCTTTCCTTATTTCTATAATCCTAATTCAAGTAGAGCCATCGATCCCAGAACAGGCCATGGTGGGGCTACGGATAGATTTGTTTCTTACTATAGTAACTTAGGCTATACCTATGCAAATAAATGGGATGCAACATTCAGCATTCGAAAGGATCAGTCTAATTTTTTTGGTGTCGAATCAAACCAGAGGGGAGTTCCGCTCTGGTCTGCAGGTCTGGGATGGACCTTGAGTGAAGAGCCATTTTCCTCTTTTCTGAACGGAGCCTATCTAAAATGGAGGGGAAGCTATGGCTACAGTGGCAATCTCGATAAAAGGCTATCCGGACTTTTGACTGCTGCCTATTTCACGCAGCCATCTTATGCCTTTATTCCCAATATTCCGGGTGCCTATATCCAGAATGCACCAAATCCAGCATTGAGATGGGAAAAAGTTGGAATCTGGAATACCGGTCTGGACTTTGAATCTACATCAGGAAAGTATTCTGCCTCCTTGGAGTTTTATGGCAAAAGAGGACAGGACCTTATAAGCCAGTTTGATGTCCCGGCATCTACAGGATTTACCAGTGTTACAGGAAACTTTGCCACTACCCAGACCACGGGTTTGGATGTAGTAGTTGGAGTGAATTGGCTAAAGGGTACGTTGAAGTGGAAGACCGACCTGCTTTATTCACACATCAGGGATGAAGTAATCCAGGTAGATGTGACACAATCGGCATCGAGTCTGGTGACTTCCGGATTCTCTGCTCTTCCTGCTCCAATTGAAGGTCAGCCGTTTTTTGGTATTTATTCCTTCCCTTGGGCTGGACTCAATCCCGACAATGGAAATCCAATGGGATTCCTGGATGGAGAGCCCTCAGAGAATTACGGGGCAATCATTTCATCACTCAGCCCGGATGACCTTGTTTTTCATGGATCGGCACGTCCAACTGATTTTGGTTCCTTGAGAAATTCCCTTTCATGGAAGGGATTCAGTCTTTCGGTAAATATATCTTATAGACTGGGCTACTATTACAGGCGAAGGTCCATAGACTATAATACGCTTCTGAGAGGACAGCAGATAGGACATGGGGATTTTGATAAGCGATGGAAGGCGACAGGAGATGAACTGCTAACTGATGTGCCATCCATGCCCGCATCAGCAAATAGTATCCGAAATTCATTTTATATGTATTCAGAACCTTTGGTGGAAAGGGGAGACCATATCCGCTTGCAGGACATTCGGTTTTCCTATTCTCTGGGCAAGAAGGAAAAAAATAAGTTGCCATTTTCCAGAGCCGAGTTTTACACTTATGCAAACAATCTGGGAGTTATCTGGAAAGCTAGCGATGATAAACTCGATCCTGATTACCAGGCTGTAGCCCCGAGAACAAGTATTGCTATGGGAATAAAAATGAATTTCTAAATAGGAGAAGTATACGCTGCCTGTTTCTGCAATGGGTTAATGATTGAATTTGTAGACTCAGGCAGTTATTATTTCTTACTCTTTAACTGATATAAACACATGAAATCGATCCTCCTGTGACAGACATGTATTTCGAAATTGACACACCTAAGTATATGTCATACGAGATTCCACGTCCGAATGGCGTCAGCTGGGCAGTCATGTGACCTCTAAAAATCAAATTATAAACAGATGAAAATACACCATAAAATATTAATGTTCCTTGGATTGCTTATAAGCACATCCTGTCAGGGTTTTTTGGATGAAAAACCTACTAAATCCATCCTTGTGCCAGAAACTGTCTCGGATTTTGAAGCATTGCTTGATGGATATGGAACAATGAACCTGACTACAATCTTGCCTTTTATGTTTTCAGATGATTATTGGACATCAAAGTCCAACTGGCAAAATTTCAATTCCTGGCAACAAAGAGCATATTTGTGGGATTTAGACCCCTATCTTCCTGATGAGGCTCCTTTGGATTATTCTATTATGTATAGAAAAATTAGTTATGCCAATGTCATACTTGATAAGTTAAATGAAGACCCTGACTGGCTAGAAGAAGATAAAATAAGGCTTAAAGGAAAAGCATTGTTTTGGAGGGCAAGTGCCTATTTTGAACTGGCGGTATTATACCTGCCTATGCCTACCAGTACTTTGGATAGCGATGAATTTGTAATTCCTATGCCATCAACAGCTGATATTAATGCCGCACAAGTGCTTAAAACATCAGAAGAAGTATTTAGGGAAATCTTAAATGATTTGCAGGAAGCGATTGTGTTGCTTCCAATAAAAACAGATTATGCTACTCAACCGTCTATTTACGCTGGTTATGGACTATTGGCTAGGATCAACCTTTATTTGGCGAATTATTCTGATGCTGCTACTTATGCTAAATTAGTATTAGATGGAGGCTTTACCTTAATGGATTATAATGATCTGGATTTTTCACTGGCTTATCCCTCTCCTTTGTTTAACTCAGAAACTATCCTATTTACCTTTTTGGCTCCACAAGGCTCAGTTTCCGGTGAGAATGTAGCTTATGTAGATTCTCTTTTAGTAAAAAGTTTTGACTCATTAGATCTAAGATCAAAGTTTTTGTTTGAAAATAATATGAATTCAACTTCTTTCAAAGGGAGTTATACAGGCAATTATGAGTTGTTTACTGGAGTTGCCCTTGATGAAATATATTTGATTTTGGCGGAATCCCATGTTCGATTGGGAGCTATTGAAAAGGCGAAAAACTACCTAGATATCTTATTAGCATCCCGGATAGTTGATTATGTAGGTAAAGAGGAACAACAAAATTCTTTAAAAACTGTACTTCAAGCAAGAAGAAAAACACTGTTGTTTCGAGGCCAAAGATGGGCTGATCTTAAAAGATTCAGCTATCACGATGGGGAGCAATTAACTTTAGGGAGATATGAGGGAGATAAGTTTGTGATATTTGAGGGAAAACCGGAGAACTTCCAATTGAAGCTTTCTATCCGGGAGCGGAACCTATTGAAATAAAAAAAGGGAGAGTCAGGTTACGTTTCTGACTCTCCCAGATTAAATTAAGCCGGTGTTAAATTACTGGCATTTTTGACAACAAATAGCTGTCCGGGCTCAGAGATTGGATTCCCCATCACTGATGGATCGTCATACAGACAATGCTGAGAGCCTGACTCACATTGGTAAGTGTTAATGCCTGGATCTGTATCGGTAACATCGTACCAGATACCTCCACCTTTGCCATATTCTCTATCTTCTTTTGGAGAGTTAAACGCAAATGCTGCAAAGGCAGCAAATACGAAAGCGATCATGGGCAATGCGCCCTTTACTTTATTCATAAGATGTCCTGTTTTTTAACAGTTCAAAAACAGGGAAACCGTTTTCGGTTGTTTGCCTACTCTGAAAAGGGTTTTCGGCATCTCCCTTCCAGGAATTCATCAGCATAGACCAGCCTCGAGCTCCGGTCTTTTCGAGGGATAAATTCCTTTTGTTTTTTTGCAGTCCTATTGCGAATTTTGGACTGTGGGGCGGTCTTCAGCAGCCGCCCTTTTTTTATCGTTGAGGTTTTCCAAACCTCGAAGATTTTATTTATCAGGTACTTGTGTATAATCTATTGGTTAGTTATATTAGAATAAGAAACTAGTTGCTTTCACTCAATTGATCGCAGAAGGTAGGATAGACCCACCTTCTTTTGATTCATTTTTTGCAGCCTACGCTTTTCCAAATCTTGGCTGTGGGGCGGTGTTACAGCCACCGCCCTTTATTTTTTCCGGTTTACCGTTGAGGTTAGCTATCGCTCATCAGATCACTATCTTTCTATTAATGGGATTTTTAATTTTATAGATTCACAAACTCTATAGACCTCCTCGGGACAATCTTTCGTTTTATCACTATACTTCATATCCGAGGGAAATGGCCTTTGATTTTTTTTTCACCGGGTTAAAACCCGGCGCTATAAATCCGCCACCTCCGCCCGGATGAATCCATTCGGACGGGCCTCTGGGGTTTTCCTTTTTTAGCTTTCTGCATTTCGACTTCCAGCTATTTTCAATTCCCGACTTCGACTCCTGTCACACTGAGCACTTGAGAGACGAGAGTCTCGAAATCGAAGTGTCAGTCTGACACCACGTACCTTTCCTACCTTCCACCCAACACCATTCTCCCCTCCGCGAACTATCGGGAAGGGGTCGGGGGTAACAAAGACCATTTCCCATTAGGAATTCGTTTCCATCCTCGGCACAAACCTACGTCTTCCAAAAATGATCCTGCGCCGAGGGCAACGGCCTATTTTCTCTATTAACCATGGGTTTCACCCATGGCTATTAATGGTTTCACCCCTTCAGGGTGATTCTCACACCTCTCTACTTTCATATATTTTAAACTTCCAATTCCTTCATTTTAAATTGATCAAATACCAAACTCTAATTACTCCTCCGCGATAGCTACTTAATCTCTAATCTCCAATCTCTTAATCTTCCAATTTTTCAATTTTCCAATCTTTCAATCGAATACCGGCAACCCCCATCCCAATACCCATCACATTCAATACAAAATGCTCCGCCCAACCCAGACTCTCCAAAATCCCCGCACAGTTGCACGGTACTCTCGGGAAAGCTCCCACCCAGATCAGCCCTACATAAGTAGTAAATACCGTCAGCAGCAAAATGCTTCCCAGGTATCCCCACCATCTGCTGACCGAAAAGAGTAGGAGCGAGGCAATCAGCAACTCGGTGATAGGAACAGCATAAGCTAGCACTTCTGCCAACTCAGATGGAAACGTCTGGTTATGGAAAGCTTTTCTGCTTTCTGAAAAACGAATCAGTTTATCCAGACCTGTATAGGTCCATAGGAGAATGAGAAGTGTTGAAATTATTTTGTCCATTGTCTATTTTATTAAATAATAAGCTCATTCGGAGACTGTACCGCTCCCTCTCCATGTGGAGAGAGCCTGTCCCGATGAGCAAAGCGATATCGGGAGTTGGGGTGAGGTAGAATGCCTTTCTGCTTCCTTCAAATCGTATCAGTTTATCCCCTCGGAATCTTTTAATCTCCCACTCTCCAATCTCCAATCTCCCACTCTTCCAAAATGTCCATTCGGAGACGGTACTGCTCCCTCTCCATGTGGAGAGAGCCTGTCCCGATGAGCGAAGCGATATCGGGAGTCGGGGTGAGGTCCTCTCCTCCAGGAAGCCTGTCCCGATGAGCAAAGCGATTCGGGAGCTGGCGTGCTGAGGTTAAAAACCAACTTAATTGTACCTTCCGTCTTATTTATAGATTTTGATGTGGAGGGAAATCTAATTGACTTAAATCAAAAAAATATAGGAGCTATTTCCTATGGCCTCAAATAATAGTGTCAAAACAGGAAATATTTCCGATTTTGAATGAGTTATTTTGCTAACACTAAAAATTACCTATTGCAAAAGTCCATATTTTAACATTAACTTAACACTGTATTTTTAATTTTAAAGCAGTTTTATTGACGTTTTTTCATTGGATTGAACGTCGCTTTTCTATCGCTTACCATTTTTAACTGTAGGGCTATGGATATTTATTTGGCACGGATGAAAGCTGATTACGACCAACTCGTAGATGGACTGGATGCCAGTTACCTAAAATTGGAATTGTATGTAAATCTGCGAAAAGCAAAAAAGAAAGATATACTTAAAGGGACTACCAGCGTGGAGACGTGTAGTAGGTATCTCTGCGAGGGCTTTGTGGGTCTATTCCTAGCTGGAGAGGACCGAACGGTATTGACAGAGATTTTTATGGCTACTGATGTGGTATTTGACTCCGAATCCTACCTGAATGCTTCAAAGACCGATTATTACCTCAAGTGTCTATCGGATGTCATCTACTTTGAGCTAAGTAAAAAAGCAGAATTGCAGTTGATAGATAACCATCCTGAATTTGTGAAGTTAGGCTTGGCTATTAACCATAGACTGATCAGCAGACTAGCAGAGCGATCCCGCATCAAAAACCTTGGGATATCCAAAGGCTATCCGGCTTTTATCAAAGCCATGCCGGGAATAGGGGAGCTGCTCACACAGGCAGAACTTGCTTCTTATTTCAACTGCACCGACCGTACCGTCAGATCCATAGTGAGGGAATATAAATCCAGAATAAAATGAATGTCAACAGCTTTCCTTCTGCTCTGAATATTTATACACCTGCACTGGATAGGAATGTATGCCAATGGGCTATAGGTAAAGGAATTCTGGACCCTATCCGCCAGAAAGTATGGGCTGATCAAAAAATCAACTGGTTTGCAGGATACTTATTTCCCAACATTTCATCCCTCAAATTAGAAAAGGTGATGAAGTTGTTTTGCTGTCTCTTTATCCTCGATGATCTATTGGATTCCCTTACCCCTGATCAATCAATAGAGCTTTTAGAAAATCTATTGAATGGTTCACAAGGAAATAGGAGTGAAATAGATAAAAATTCATTTCCACTGTCCCTAGTGCTGAGTGCTGTGATTGAACCTATTTCAAAATTTGGAAATACCGACTGGGAATTAACTTTTGATAACTATTGGCATCAGTACTTAGAGGCACAAAAATGGGAAGTCTGTAATCGGCATTCTGGTGTTCTTCCTACTTTTTCCGAGTATAAGGAGCGTAGGATGGATAGTTCAGGAGCCTATCTAGCCCTACACCTCCTAAAATATAATTGGAAGAAGAGGTCCTGTGCCGCAAATCTAATTGACTACAAAGTGGCCAGAATAATATGCCTCAGCAATGATGCTATTTCAATGGACAAGGAGAGGGATGCTGGTGATTTTCACAATGAATTACTTTTGCTACAGCATTATATAGGTTGCTCGTCAAAACTACTGACAGCCTATGTGGATAGTGAGTTGAAAAAGCTGGTATCAGAGGTTTCCGAGCTTATGGGAAGTAAAGAATACTTCTTTGATAAGGAGAGAATGGATGATGCCGAAACCTGGATAGATGATCTGCAACTGTTAGTAGGAGGCTGTCAATATTGGTCTCAGCAGGACACTTTACGATACGGAGCTTCTGTCAATGGATGCATTAAATCAAACTAAATGGAGGTGAGCCATGATCAAAAAACGCTGTGTCATATACCCCAAAGACGTGCAGATTATCACCGGAAGAAGTGAGCGCTATGGGCATTCCTTGTTGGGTAAAATCAGGGAGTGTTACCAAAAGAAGCCGCATCAGTTTGTGACCCTGCGCGAGTTTGCAGAGTTCTCCGGGATTCCCATAGGTCAGGTGGAAAGCTATATCTATTGAGCTAGCCACACGCATCATAGTTCGCATCATTCTTTTTCGAAACCATCTATAGTAAACTCCCATTTCCCTTCTATAAAAAGTAAAACTTTAAAGCCATCATACTATGCTTTCCTTGGACTCTTCTTCGACTTTCCTTCGGTATTTCTTCGACTTTTCATCGGGTGAGCGTAAAAGAAAAGGCGAGTTAAAATCAAAGAAAAATGAAAGGCATATAAGGGATCCCAAGACTTAAGAAATCTATTTATCCACTTCAACCCACATCAGGGTTTAAATTAGTTAGTAGTATGGCAATCATCGAAAAAAGTATATTCGGAAAAATCTCAGGAAAACTAGGGAATATGTTGGTGTATGAACGTAAGGGAAAGACAGTGATCAAAAGCTTCCCTGCGAAGAGCAGTAGGCCCCCCAGTGCTAAACAGCTATACCATAGAGAAGCCTTCAAAGTAGGGCAAAAGTTTCTGACTCCTTTGCGGGCGGAGCTAGAATTCGGATTTGCCAAGAGCAATCCGGTTCAAAGTCAGGGCATCAGCCGAGCACTGTCTGTGCTCCTTAAAACTGCCATTCTCAATGAAGGCGATAAACCGGTATTATATCCTGAGAAAGTGAAGATATCAGAAGGGGATTTATTGGGTATAGAAAGTCCCACAGCAGAATGGGTAGACGGAAATCTTCTGCAGCTCACCTGGTTTCCCAATGCCTTTTTAGGACATGCCAAGGAAGCTGATCGCCTAGTTGTAGTTGCTTATGATCCCGAAACTGGCAGAAAGTGGTCTGTGCTTAAAGGGAATTACAGAAAGTCAGGCCTGCAGCAGATTCAGTTTCCCTGGTCGGGTGATCTCCAGGGTAGGTTCTATATCTACCTCTCTTTTTTCGCGGAGGTCAGCGGAAGGAAAGAGTTTTCTGATTCGGTTTGTTTGGGGAGGGTTTGAGTACAGGTAGGGGCGAATGATTATTAGCCCTTACCAGATGCAATTGAAAACTACTATTTGTTCGCCCTAGTGAGATAGGTGGTATATCCTAGCTGAAGTTGTGCATAATTATTCTTGAAATCATCTAGCTCAGAATTAAATCTATATCTAAAGAATAATCTCCCTGTACTTTCCTTTTGTACATTAAGATATGCCAATAAAGTAAACCTCTGCAAACCATTATTTTCTTTGGAGGCATCAAAACTGCTGAAGTCATTATAACCATCTGTATTTCCTTTCTGAGTGAAAAACAACTCATCGGAAAGCAACCAGTTTAGCCCATAAGAAAACTCTATTCCAAATCGCTCATCACCATTGATTCTCCATAGTGCCTCCAGACTTGGCTGTATAGTATTGGTGAAGCTGCGTGGGAAATCATTAACCTCGGGCTCTTCCTCATTGGAAGCCAGATCTGTTCGGCCGAATCGGAATCCAGTGTTTAGAAGAAATGTGGATTTCCCATTGGGTATATCATAAAGGAATAGGTTGAAATCTGCACCTATACTGAATATTTCAAATTGCTTGAGCTGTAAAGAGGAAACTCCATATTCAGTCACTTCATCCTCACCTGTCCCGCTAGTAAATGATTTAACTTGTAGGTATTTGTTGTTATTCTCGATTTTTGAGTAAATAAACTGTGGTTTGAAGAAATTGAATACCCCTACGTTTGATTGGTTGATTACAAGCCATCTAAAAGGTATCCATACATAGGGTCTTTGAATTCTTTTAGTCAGTAAGGGAATCTCCTTATCTATTTCTAGCTGGATTAGTCCATTTGGATTTTCATCACTTATCCCTACGAAATCTGTGAAAACTTTTACCTGAAGAATTTCTTTGGAATCAGCTTTTTTAAAGACTTGCTTGTTCTCATCAGGTAAATTAAATGAATAGGAAAGATCTTTTGGGGAATAGTCTTTTCGGTCTAGTTCCAGTTGTTCTGTTATGATGCTTGTAAGGTCACCAAGCTTCAGTTCAAAGTGCATTCCATTCTCATATCTGGCATACAGCTTATAATTCCCAATTCTCTCAATATCTTTTTTCGCAGAAATACCAATAGGAAAATCATTGATGAATTTCAAATGATAGATAGGAAGTTTTTTTGTTGGGTCTTTATCAATTATGGTTTTATGTTCAAAAACCGATGCGGTGCCATTAACTATAATATTCTCAAGATACCCTCTATTGATTTCTAACTGGATTGATACAGGTGAGAACTGGTGTTTATTTGTTTTTATAAGCTGGTCTAATTGTTTAGAAACTTCTTTGTATTTAATTGATTTTAAGTTGTCAAGATCTTTGTTTTTATTTATAATGAGTTGATTAACAGATTCAATCTCTTGTTTAGAATTAGTTAGGAACTCTTTTTTTTGAGTTAATGTATCATTAGTATGGTTTATATTATTTTTTTCATTCTGTATCGAGGAGAGTGAAAGTGAGTATGATTCTAATTTAGTGTTTATGGATTTTAACTTGTCCATGATATTTCTCAAGGTATTTTCTTCATTGGCAGAAATAATAATGACATTGTCAGATCTAGGTATTGGAAGTGATTCGTGATAGTTATCTATTTTATTCTTTAATCTATTGATTTCTTCTATTTCTTCGAGTGTTTCTGTATTATAAGTAAGGTTTTCTAATTCATAATTTTCAAGCGAATTTGGTAATCTGGCTTTATAGCTATTGATATTATTTTCATACTCTTTGATTTTATTCTCCAAACGTAGGATCTCTGTATAAAACGTAGAGTTGTCGTTCACTAATCTGCCTTTTGTTTCATTGAGGATAGAAATCTCACTAGTGATATTGTCTATGGCAGATTGACCCTGATAATTTTCAAGTTTCTTGTATACCTGGTTAGAGTAAGCGCTATAATACTGGTTGTTAATGGCCTTGTAAAGGGTCTCATATCTTAATGCTCTAGGTTTAATATTTGAAGTTTTATTTACTTTTGCTATAAATGATTCATCAAAAATAATAGTGTCTTTATGGGGATTCAGGGATTTATAATCGAATCCAAATGGATCGGATATAAAATCATCTTCCATGACCTTATAAGGAAAAAATTCATTTATCAGATAGAAGATGTCTTTTTTCTTTATGGCTGCAAAATAGGAGTGATTATAGCCATAAACTGTCATGCTGTCATTAAAAACCATCTCCATAGCCTTACCTCCTTCTTCATTTTCTACCTGGAAGATATTTTGCTTTGAAAAATAGAAGTAGTACTTCTCTAATTCAGCTTCAAGAATAGTCGCTAATTCCTTTTCCACTACAACTTGTTTCATAAGTTCTATGAAATTGATCGAATTATTGTTGACAAGAGAAAAAGAACCAACCTCTACTTCAGGACTTTTCTGATCATAAATTTTATAGGTGAACTTACCATCTTTAGTGCTGGCACTTAGCACATATCCCTTGTTTCCAGCGATATCAACTGATCCAAGATCTCTTGTATCTTGGGCCATACCCAACAGGGAGCAGCTTAGGAAAGTGAGTAATAGTAGTAGTAATTTCATAGCTCTAGTCCTTTAATAATGACCTTATTTGAGATCCTTGCTCTAAAACTAGAATACAGAAATCTTGAAAAAACTATGAACTTGGAATTCGGATTGTCTCAGTTAGTAGCTGGCCGATATTTGAATTTATTCGGCAACCCACACTAAGTATTTTTATTGGTTGTTTGGACAGGAATAATACCAATATTTTTCTTCCCGTATTTTTACTTAATCTAAAAATTTAATATCTTCATAGACAGATGTTTGGTTAATTTTCATGCTTGTTTTTAACAAATGTCTCAAGGTTTTTTATTTCTCAGCTTTTTACTTGAAATCGGGTGATTTTAACTTTTATCTATTCCTTTAACCAAATACAGAGTGATTTTTTGTTGGCGGTGATAATAGGTTTGCTTCCTGTTATACTGGCTTTCTCATTCATTATTTTCGTGGTTTATCGTTCAAGAAGAGAAGCTGACTTTAGAAAAAGAGAGGCCGAACTTAAACTGAAACAGGCAGAAGGAGAACTCAAGGCATTGAGAGCTCAGATAAATCCTCATTTTATATTCAACTGCCTCAACTCAATACACCATTATATACAGCAGCAGGAGGCCAAAGAAGCAGGCATATATTTAATTAAGTTCTCTCAGATGATCCGATATGTATTGGAAAGCTCAGCAAAAAATTGGGTTTCTCTAGAGGATGAATTGGAAACCAATATTAATTACCTGCAACTTGAACAGCTTCGAAGTAATCACTCCTTCAGTTTTGATTTTTCTTGTGCTGAAGATATTATACCTTCTGATATTTTTATCCCTCCCATGCTTTTACAGCCTTTTTTGGAAAATGCGGTATGGCATGGGGCCAAGGCAAATGCAAAGATCCAATTGTTTATCTCATTTGAGAATGAAACCTATTTGAACTGCCAGATAAAAAATCTCGGAGACGGAACTTCTGAGAAAATGCCTCACGATCTTTCCAATTTTATAAAAAAGAGCTCTATGGGCTTGATGTTAATGGAGGAAAGGTTTCAATCCTTAAATGAGTTAAGAGGATTTCAATCAGGTTTTGATATCTCCGACCTTGAGGGTGGAGGCAAAGCAGTTGGTATCCGTATGCCATACGAAAAAGAAGTATAGAATGAAGATAAGAGCCATCATAGTAGAAGATGATAAACACGCTCAAGAAAACTTGATCGCTTATATCTCTCAGCAAAGTGATATAGAGTTGCTAGGCGTGGCATCAGACCTTACTGAGGCAGAAGAGTTATGCAATAGCCTCAACCCTGATTTGGTTTTCTGTGATGTCATGGTCCCGCCAGCCACTTCCTTCGATTGGTTGCTTCAGCGTAATGAAGTGCCCTTCGATTTGATATTCACCACCTCCTTCGAGGAGTTTGCTGTGAAAGCCTTTAGACTTGCTGCAGTGGATTACTTGATCAAGCCAATTGATCCAAATGAATTTAACTCAGCACTAAATAAGTATAGAAATAAAAATAGGGCTGAAGAAAGCCGGATCACACAATTATTGGCTAACCTGACAGGTCCCAAAACTAAGTCTAAAGTGGCCCTGCCAACCTTTACAGGTTATATTTTCGTGGAAATTGCTGATATAATCCGCTGTGAATCAGATAATACGTACACCACTTTTTTTCTAAAGGACAAACGCAAGATTCTTGTTTCCAGAACCCTAAAGGATGTAGAAGGTATGCTGGCTGAATACAGTTTTTGCAGGGTACATAATTCCCATTTGATCAATCTGGCTTATGTGGCCGAGTATTATAAAGGAGAAGGAGGACAGGTGAAATTGAATGACGGAACCGTGGTAGATGTAGCTAGAAGAAGAAAGGAGGAGTTTTTAAGTCAACTCAAATAGGGGGCTGGTTGGAAAGCATCCGTATTCTAAGCGGATTATACCAGTTACTAAATCTGACTGGGAACAGTAGGAGATATTTACAAATCTTGGAGAAAGATAAGTGTTATGGAAAGATTGATTGTATCTACATTCTCTGAGGAAGGAAGTATAGTGATATACTTGGACGATGTGGAGCTTAGTAAGCAGAGAGATCAAATAGAAATTAGTTTGGAGCCAGGAAGTGAATATCTTCTCCATTGGGTTATTAAAGGCAAAGCCAAATCAGTTTTTTCTATCACCGTCTCATCCCCCAGATCTGCAGAATATAACCTGACCAAAAGGATAGGGCATGGGGGAAAGGAAATAGGAGGATATCATTTTAAACTTTAAATAATATATATCATGGGTATTGGACAATATAAAACACTACCAATCAGTTATGTAGACGCTGCAGAATTAATTCTAAACATTAATTTAAATAAAGATAAGTTAATTGATCATCCTGTATTAGTGGGTAATGCAGGTGGTACTTTTAGAGCAAAAGATGTCGAAGAATGGGTTTTTCAAGACGGTTTTGTGGGTTTAATGTGCTGGTATTGCCTCAATGATAATAAAGATTTTTTCATTGCTATTGAACCTTGCTATAAGGGTATTTTTGAGTATGATGAAACCGATATTAAGAATAAAAAGCCTATTCAAGACACATTATTAATTCCTAAAAGACTAATCAAAGAAAATCTCTATGAAGACGAAGGTTTAGCTGGTACTCTTTCCAGGTATAAAAATGGTGTTTCAGGAAAACAGAAAACAGCAACCAAAGATCAAGTTTGTAAATGGGTTGACAATTACATGAAAGCGACTAATTGCACGATTGGTATATCTCCTTTTAGTTTTTTTATCGGCGAAGATGATAAAGGGAAGAATTATTTGAAAGATTTTCTGAATAATAAGAAACCAAAAAACATTCGATATTTTTTTAGTTATGCTCCTGATGAAGAACATAAAGCTTTCCCTTTGCGCGTGATTTTGGCACCAGTAAATTTATTTGGACGTAATATCAATAATTCAAGCGGTAAAGCTGTGGTTGGGGATGATGTCCTTCAATATTCTTGGCCACCAAAACATTAACAGAGTTATCTTTAATCATGGATTTGAATAATATACCCATTCAAGAAATCTCAACCTGCGCAATCTTAGTTCCTCTAGTATTGGCAGCTTTTAAACTGAAAACAGGCGATTCCAAAATTCGTCTGTTTTTCCTGTTTCTACTTTTTGGTGCGTTCGTGGATGGTTTTGGATGGTTTGTTTATAGCACTGATAGAGACCCAATACCTCATAGTATTATACAGTACTGCTACCTGTTTTTTGAAGCTATTTTTTTTGTTTGGCTATGCACTGAGTTTCTTAATTACAGCAAGGCTAAGGTTTTAAGAAGCGTTTTCTATGTCTTATTGTTCAGTACTTTTCTTTTTAAAGGCTGGGTTCTGTATTCCAATAATTGGGACTCTTCTTTAGCTTCAGAAACAAACTCCCTATTGGATGGAGTATTTCTGGTTTCTATTTCCTTCCTTTCTGCATTTGCCTTACTTCATATGGCGGAAAAAGAATATAACCTACTTCAACTCCCTTGGTTTTGGATTTTATCAGGTATATTCTTCTATTGTTTCGGGTCTTTTTTTATAGACATTATGGTACAATCAGGTTTGTTTATCAGTCTTTATAAACTCCGGAACTATGTCAATATCATTCAATATGGGTTTTTCATTGTTGGTATTATGAAGTTTAACCGAGTGAAGAAGATCTAGCAATCCCATTTCTTGTCTATCCCTTTCTGGACTAAGGCTATTAGCAACTAGTGCAATCCCCATATCTATCGGGATCTGACTATGCTTTTCTCTTTGCAGCCTTCTGACTGCTTTTTCAACTTCGTTATATTTTAATTGAGGAGTGTTTTATGATAATATATTATCACTTCTATTCCTCACGTGCATCCATACATGTGGCACAATAGTCCTCACAACGAAGCCATTCAGAAATAAAGCCAATAATATGAATTCTACAGATGTTTCTACCCATTTAAGAAGGAACTGCATATTTAGATCAAACCGCACATTCAATTGATAGCCAATGTGATAAAACTGAATTTTCCTGCATGTTTAACCTAAAACCCATATACATATGGCAAAACAAGCAGGAGTAATTACACTGAATGGTAAGGTAGGAAGACTGTCTTTCTACAAGACCAAAGACGGGTATCTGGCCCGTGAAAAAGGAGGGGTGAGCAAGAGCCGCATCATGAACGATGCACGCTTTGCACGTACCAGGGAGAACCTTAAGGAGTTCGCCGACAATGCTACCTCGGCCAAACTCTTCCGGGATGCCCTTCGTCCGGTGATCGCCAAGATCGGAGATAGCAGACTGAACCTGAGAATTACCCAGGTGATGATGAAAGTCCTTCAGTCAGATCTGGTCAACAACCGAGGCGAGCGCATGGTTAGAGCAGGAGACTGGACTTTGCTTAAAGACATGGAGCTGAATGCTGCAAGTTCTCTGGGAAGTACGCTCTTTTTGGAGATTACCTACACAGATTCTCCAACATCTTGGGGCGTAAGTATCCCGGCATTCGTACCACAGGATTTTGTAGCCTTGCCTAAGGGGGCAACCCATCTTAGAATTACAGGCACAGGAGTGGGACTTGATTTCACCACTGGTGCGAGAGCAGTGCAGACCAGTGTATCGGATTTATTACCGGTGATAGATCCGTCTCTGGCAATTAGTCTTTCAGTGGATAAAGCATTACTGCCAGGTACACACCGAGCCTTTGTGCTGAGTGTGGAATTTGTACAGAAGATGTTAAATGGCAGCGAGTACTCCATCAACAATGGAGCTTACAATGCTGCCAAGATCACTGGAGTAGAGCAAGTCTAAGATGAGACTGGTACTTCACCGCAAGTACAGAGCAACTCTTACCCTTGGGAGATTACTTCTCGGTCAAAAGCAGCTTTGCTTTACCCAGGAGCCTCCCAAGGCTTGCTTTGGAAAAGATATAGCATGTCTGGATGAAGGTGTCTATGAGTTGGAAGCTATTCATTCCGAGGAAAGAGGCTGGGAGATAGGGATTGGTGAAGGAGGCAGAATCTCCATTTATGGTGGAGAAGAAAAGCTGGAATCCAATTCCATCTATCCAGTGACTAGCTACCGTGCTGATGGTACTCCACTATTCACCAAACTCGCATTTCTCAAGTTGATGGAGAGACTGGAGTTTGAATGGAGTCGGGGGGAAGTAGTAGAGTTGCAGATCATATCAGAGCAAGTTCCTTATCTCTTGGAATCATGTCTGGAACAGAGCTACTGCTAAGTCTGGCGGGAGTGGTGACCATGATGCTGCTTTCGGTAATTGCCTACTTTCTTAAGCTGTTGATAGACGATACTCGTCAGCTGAGTCTAGAATTAGCCAAACTGAAGGAGCTCTTTTACCGACTAGAGGCTGAACAAGCCTTGCTGAAGGCAGTCATGCAGCGAGTCCGCCTATTCGCAAGTCATCTCGAAATAGTGGCAATTGACAACCAACATCTAACAACAAACAAATGAACATACTAACAGAAGTAAAAGATCGGGCTTTGGCCCCAACACCGCCGTTTTTCCAAAAGGTTAAAAAGGCAGGATTGATAATAGCAGCAATTGGTACAGCCGTACTTACTGCCCCAGGAATGGTCCCGGCCGTACTGCTGGCCTATGCAGGCTATGCGGTGACTGCAGGAACAGTCTTGGTGACCATCTCCCAATTGACCGTGGATGACGGAGCTTTTGAGAAGGTTCTGATGAATTAAATTTGATTTAGAATTTCATTTAAGCCGGAGGGGATTCCTCTCCGGTTTTTTTGTGTCCAGATCCATTTAGGGACTGGATACTCTCAATTATTATTTGCCCAATATTATCATTCCCCAAAATTACCTCACAAACCAGATAGCCCTCCATTAAGTACCTGGGCTTTTTTCTACGGCTCATCGCAAGCTTTCTAGACAGGCAAGCAGGTAGGATGTGGAAAATGAGGTATTAAAATACCCTAGTCAGGATGGAGAATCTCCATTTTTTTTCGTTCTTGTAATAAGCTTTTAGCATAAGAAAACCAGCCAACTTTTATCATTCTTCTGGACATACCTCCAGAAGTAGTACTTATTATTTTGTAAACTATTTAATAGAAGAGCTCTGCTCTCACTATCCTGATTGTTTAGGCAAAAGAGACTGCCCTTCAGCGTATTACTACATCGACAGCTAGAGTAAGGTGGCAATGTCAAATTGTACCCTATTTGTTTGATGGATATATGCCCGGCTTTGTAATGGATTGCAAAAATACCGAACCATCGGAAAAGCCTTAGGAAGGCTTTCTAGTGGCTTTTTAAATGTGAAAGTAATTGCTTAATCATGGTTCGTATCAAAGAAAGATGCTAACTGCGAATACCAAAAATATAAGAAGTGGAGACCAGCTACCACTCAAAAAAAACGGAGCAAAACCTATATGCTTTAGGGGTAAGAACGAATAAAAGTTAACCATGGAAAAATCTAAAATCATTACAGTATTTGGTGCCACAGGGGCACAGGGCGGAGGGCTTGTAAGAGCTATTTTATCCGACACCAACTCAGAATTCAAGGTAAGGGCTGTGACCAGAAATGCTAATTCTGAAAAAGCAAAAGCTTTGGCACAATTGGGTGCCGAAATAGTAGAAGCAGATATTGATGATGCTGCGAGCATTAAAAAAGCGGTGGAAGGAGCTTATGGAGCCTTCTTTGTTACTTTTTTCTGGGAACATTTTTCAGCCGAAAAGGAATATCAAGAAGTATCTGATTTCGCCAAGGCTGCCAAGGAAGCAAATTTGCAGCATGTCATTTGGTCAACTCTGGAAGATACCAGAAACTGGGTACTCTTGGATGACGACAGAATGCCTACGCTACAAGGCAAATACAAAGTGCCCCACTTTGATGGAAAAGGTGCTGCGGATAAACTCTTGGTAGAAGCTGGCTTACCAGTTACTTTATTAAGAACTTCCTTTTTCTGGGACAATTTTATCCATTTTGGAATGGGTCCGAAAAAAGGTGAGGATGGAAATTACTACATCGCATTCCCAATGGATGACAAGAAATTAGCGGGTATGGCTGCAGAAGATATAGGCAAATGTGCCTATGGGCTATTCAAAAAAGGCAATGGATCTGTAGGGGAAATTATAGGTATTGTGGGCGAAAAGTTAAGTGGTGGTGAAATGGCCGCAAAACTTTCAAAAGCCTTGGATATCAATGTGATTTATAATAATGTAAGCCCAGAGACTTATCGCAGTTTTGGCTTCCCGGGAGCTGATGACTTGGGCAATATGTTCCAGTTTAAAAGAGATTTTAATGAGGACTTTAACCAGATACGTAGCGAAGATTTGTCTTTGGAGCTGAACCCGGAACTGCAAAGCTTTGACAAATGGCTTGCTTTGAATGCTTCAAAGATTCCGATAGATTAAGAGCTTAGAGAGAAATTAATTTGGGCTAAAGCCCCTTTTGTACTCGGTATATCTTAATGGAATGGGCTAAAGCCGCATTCCTATTCAATTGGATTGCATTGAATTAACACATTCCTTTTGAATTCCCTCCTGCTTTAGCTGGAGGCCTATTCAATTGGATTCCTTTTAGGGACGGGTTAAAACCCATCCCTATTCATGAATTGAATTCCTATTCAAAATGATTTCTATTGAATTGCCTTTTATTTTAGCTGAAAACATTTTGGCTAAAGCCACTCTACAATTTTGATTTAATTCAAATCGAATGGGCTAAAGCCACATTCCTATTTAAATTGATTTCTATTGAATTATCTATGGAATGAGCTAAAGCTGCATTCCAATCCAAATAAAACACCTTTTGTTGTATGGGCTAGAGCCGCATTCTCATTCAAATGCTGCATGATTGAAATGCCTCCTGCTTTAGCTGGAGGCTTTGAAATAATCTATATGCTATCTGGGCTTTAGCCCAATTCATCCTTTATTTTCTGAAAACCATATTTGAGAATGAATTCCTCATATTCTTCCTTAAATGTCTTTTTCTGATGGTGTTCCTCTTGATGCTTTATATAATTTCGAGTTTTATCTAGCAAAGACTCTGATACTGAAACCGCAAAATATTCATCCTGCCATTCAAATTTCTCCCGGGTCAACTTGTTTTTGTTGATCCAGAAAGCCGATTCACCTTTTAGAAGCATCATTATTTTTTCTATAGTTTGAGCCGTCCCTAAAGAAACCAAACAATGACAATGATCGGAATACCCATTGATGAAATCCACAAAAATCCCTTTACTGTGGGCATTTTCACGGATATGATTCCAAACCTTTAATCTGAGTTCTTTGGAATTCAAATAAGGTACTCGATTTTTTGTACTCCAAACGAGATGCAGGTAGACTTTTACAAATGGCATAATTGAAAAATTTAAGAGAAAAGAAATTTGGCTAAAGCCAACATACAGAATAATATATCCAAATGGAATGGGCTAAAGCCGCATTCCTATTCAAATTGATTTCAATTGAATTATATCTAGAATGGGCTAAAGCCACATTCCTATTCAAATGGACTGCATTGAATTACCACATTTCTATTGAATTCCCTCCTGCTTTAGCTGGAGGCTATTAATTTCTAAGCCAACTCCCTTAAATCCACCGGAACCACTCTGGAAACTCCCGCTTCTATCATGGTAATAGTAATTACTTAGATAATATCTGTGCTGGTTAGGATTCGCTTATCTTTGGGTGACTATAATCAATCAACCCAAAGCTTATTTGTTAAATTGGCTGAGTGTGTTTTTGTGTTGAACCAGAGATTTCATCTGTGTAATCGCCAACTGGTTAAGCTGGATCAATCGTTCAGATTGGGTAAGTTCCTGATGGATCAGTAAGGCATTAGTACTTTCCATATTGGACAAAACTACCAGTTGCTCAATCGTAGCATAGTCTCTAATATTTCCTTTGAGATCGGGATTTGCCTCACGCCATTGTTTAGCAGTCATTCCGAAAAGAGCCATGTTTAGTACATCAGCTTCGTTGGCATAGATTATTGAGCTTTGTTTGGTACTTACTTTTTCAGGAATTAGATTTTCTTTGATCGCATCTGTATGGATATGGTAATTGACCTTGGAAAGTGTTCTTTGGAAGTCCCAATTTAACTTCAAGCGATTATTTTCATGTGTTTATAACTTGTTTTTTAATTGCCACATGGAATCTCGCATGCAAAATATTCATTCCTAAGGTTTATACTTGAGTCATGCTCGATTTCATCTTCTTTTAGACGTTGAAACTCCTTAATGATATAAAGTTTGAATTCAATTGATATCCAAGCGGCAAATTCAAATGCGATATCTTTATGGGCAAAAGTGCCTCCATATCTACCGGATTTTGAGATTATTCCTATTGCATTTGTGGATTCAATCCATCTTTTTGGAGTAAGTACGAAACTGTTGAGCCCAGCTTGCTTTCTAAACCCGTCGAATTCGACGGGTTTAAAATTAGGGTTATACATTTTTTCCCAAAAGCCTAGAAGTTCTATCGTATTTCTGTTTCGCAACCAGTTTTTAATAATATCATCGGTATTAGCACCGTCTTTATGCCTTGCAATATCAGTTAAGGAAAGATAGTCTTCAGAATGACCTTTAAAAATTGTAATCTCCGTTCCTTGCACATTTATTTTCTTTCCTTTTGCCATAAAAAATTGGTTTAAACTAGAGTCAGGATAAGTACTTAAAGAATAAAGATAACGAAACTGCATTAAACCAACTATCTCAGATTTATTCATATAATCCTAAAATACCCTGCTTCGTTACAGTTCAGTTAGTTTGATAAACGCTTCGAAAACAATGCGTTAGATCTTACTGCCAAAGCTCGATCTTTCTATTACTCTGAATTCGGGTTAAATTGATTCCCTGTGTTTCAGTGTTGAATCCAAGGATGTAGTATCATTTCGATTCAACTTTAGCAATAAACATTGAGCCCATTCCGACTCTAGGGGTTAACCGGCCTTAGTTTGCTGTCAGGTTTCCATGCTGGTGCAACTGTGCCATTGGCCACCTTTTCTACGAGTCCATAAAAAAACGTGTTGAACTTTGCTGCTGCAGCCCAGTCGATCTTTTGCTCAAGATCATCCTTTGGGGTGTGATAGCCTTCACGATACCATTGTCTGTAAATGCGTTCGCTCTCAGATCCAGGCTCAAAGCCAAAGACAAAATTGATGGCGGGAATTCCCGCTTGGATAAAGCTCCATTGATCAGAGCGCCGGATCAGTCCACGTATGGGTTCGGGATCATTCTGTACCTTAATCTGCATACTCGCCGCCACAGCAGTCGCATCGTCTCCAAGGGTAGTTTCATCTAATGCATGAACGGTCAATAGCTCCAAGGGAAATAGCGGACGGAGTTGATCCAGGTTTATGTTTGCGGCGATGCTTTCTTTGGGCACAGGAAGGTGTTGCACCATATAGCGTGAGCCAAGCAATCCTTTCTCTTCACCCGTCACGATTGCAAAAATTACCGGTCTTTTAAATCCTTTACCAGCTCGCCGTTCTGCCAATTGAATGAGCAGCGCTACATAAGCGGCATCATCCAGCGTGCCATTATACAAACTATCTCCATCGACAGCTTCGCCATATCCATAGCCATCTAGGTGTGCAGTGAGAACAATTGCCTGATTGGCAAGACTAGGATCCGTTCCTGGCAGGAGGCCAATGATGTTTGGGGATTGTAACGTACGGCTAGCTAATGTAAAACTCGCAGTCAGACGGTCGGGTACTTCAAAAACGGGTAGTGGCTTGCCCTGACTGCCCAAATCAATCAGTTCTTTTGCGTTTTGTCCACTGCCTTCGATGATTTTGTCTAATGCATCAGTACCAGCATTGATACTGAAGGTTGGTAGCGTTGGTGGGGAAGGACTAGCATCTGCCAGCCTAACGCTTCGACTGTAGGCAAAGGGCCATCTTGGGGGCTCTATGGTAAAACCGGGATCTGCTATGAAGATGATTCCCAAGGCACCGCCTTCGCTCATGTTTTTTATCCTGTCGGAATTGCTAGGTAGTTCTTCACGCCTTGTACCATGACAGATCACCAACTTGTCCTTCACCAGGCTGATGCTTGTGGAATCACAGTAGCCACAGTAGATAATCGGTGCTTCGACTATTTCTGAAGCTCTTCCAGGCGAGCCTGTAATATCATGCAAGAATCTTAGCTCGCGTCCACCTACCGTGATTGTAGCCTGAGTGATCGCTACTTCTTCCATTGGTACATCCTGAAACCAGGTGCCATTGTCACCCAGCGGTTCGAGTCCTGCAGCAGCGAATCGCTCCGCAACCACAGCCGCAGCTCGTTCATAGCCAGGAGAACCAGTATCCCGTCCTTCCATCTCATCACTGGAAAGTACAGTGGTGGTTTCCCACCAAGCTTGGGTGTCTTCATCGAGTGAAGGTGAAGTGTCAGTTGGTTTATTGCATCCTGAGAAGAGTAAGGCAAGCAGGAGAAAAGAGGGGAGAAGGGAGCGCATATGATAAAGGGTTTCGATTAAGATAGGGGGATTTTTTTGAATATTGTCTAAAATGAATGGGCTATAGGATTGGGCTAAAGCCCGTTTAACTATGGTCATTCAATTCAATATGAATGGGCTAAAGCCGCATTCCTATTCAATTGGATTACATTTGAAATATCATTTTTACTTTGGTACTCCTTGTTCAATAAATACAAATGGAGGTCTTCTTAATCCCATTTTGTCATTATTGGAGATCACAGTTTGTGACCTCCAATTTTCAAATTCTTCATCATTTAATTGAAATCTGAATGAATTTGGGAATCGGTTTAGGTTCCTTTGACAGCCTGGTTTAATGCTCTGGTTTCAACCTTATATAATTCGGCCAAATCTCGGTCAATCATTACCTGAAGACCACGAATCGTAAAAATCCGATTTTCGATTTCTTGGTTAGAAAGGAGAAGGCCTTTGCTCATGATTTGAAAAATTAAAAAAGTTAATCCAGACTAAAATAAGCACTTTTGTAGAGTGTAATGATATTAGAATCGAATCTCTTGTGAATACTCCTAATTGAATTCTACCTTAAGAATGAATTTCGGAAAATCTCTAATATCTTTTCACTAATCTCCCTTCTCTATTTAAGCCAACTCCCTTAAATCCACTGGCACAACCCTAGAAACTCCCGCTTCTATCATGGTAATCCCGTAAATAATATCCGTGCTGGCCATAGTGCGCTTATTATGCGTCACGATGATAAACTGGGATTCGGCGCTGAACTTCTGGATGATGGTATTGAACTTATCAATATTGGCATCATCAAGCGGCGCATCCACCTCATCAAAAATACAGAAAGGCGCAGGCTTCAGAAGGTAGATAGAAAAGAGTAGGGAAGTGGCTGTCAGTGTCTTTTCCCCTCCTGAGAGTTGATTGATACTTAGTGGACGCTTGCCCTTCGGCTTAGCCAAAATCTCTATAGCGGATTCCAGTGGATTGCTAGGATCTACCAAGGTCAGATCACAATCATCCTGCTCGGTGAAGAGTGAGCGGAATACCTTCACGAAGTTCTCCTTGATCTTGGCAAATGCATCCAAAAATGTCTCTTTGGCTACCTGGTCGATTTCCTTGATGGTAGTGAGTAGGGATTCCTTGGCTTTGATCAGGTCTTCTTTCTGAGTGGTGATAAAGTCATAGCGAACCTTGATCTCATCGTAGGCTTCCATGGCCATAGGGTTGATCGGTCCTATTTTATCGAGTTTCTCCTTTTGCTTGCTGACTAGCTCGCGCAGTTTATCTTCAGCAAATTCCCTGAATTCCTCGTCTATTTCAGGGTTTTCTTCCATCAGCTCATCCAGACCCAATTCAAACTCCACGCTGAGTCTTTCCTTCATTCCTGCCATTTTCAGCTTAATCTCATTCACTGCATTTTCCAGTTCATGAATCAGCTGATCGTAGCTTTCCTTGGATTTCTGTAAGCTTCTGATCTTTTGATCAGTTTCATCGATCAATCCACGCGAAGCATAATAGTCTTTCTCAGCTTCCTGCACGCCTTTTTCTATTCCTTCTTTCTCAGAATACAACTCGATCAGTTCATCATCCTTGACCTCGTTATTGTCAAGTAGGGATTTCACTTCGGTATCTAGCTGGGAAAGTTCGGCTTGAGATTTACCGATTCGTTCCTTCGAGCCCTCATAAGCAGTTTGCTTGAATTCTATTTCCTGATCCAAACTCGTCACCCGGTTTAGATGCTGGTGATAGAGAATGTTTTCCGCATTGAAAGCCTGAGACTTCTCGGAAAGCAGAGTTGATTCCTTTTCATAGGTTTCGTTTAGCTCTTCGAGTTCCTCGTGCATAGCCTCGAACTCAGCTCGCTCATCAAAAAGCTGTGGCTGAATCTCAGTCAAGCTCTCCTCTATGGAAGCTATTCTATCGAGGATATCTTCACGCTTATTGGCATTGGAGCTCAGTAATTCTGCCAGTTGTTCCTTCTTGGTGCGCACGGATACAAAATCCTGATTGATGGCATTGATCTTATTCTGCCATTCCTCCAGCGTCTTTTTATAGCTGATTTCCTTCAGCTTCATCAGTTCAGACAGCTTATTATCCAGGTTGTTTCTAGTGCTGCTGACTTTTTTATTCAGGTCTTTTATTTCCTTGTCCAGCTTCTCCAAATTCTTGGCTCTACCGATTCTTTTTCCTTCGAAAAGGCCTACAGAACCACCGGAAATACTGAATTTCCGTTTGGTGTATTTACCATTCTCTGAGATAAAAACAGCCTCAGTATCCTGCGGAAAATCCCTGTGCTCACCTTGTACGATATATACATTGTCCAGTATAAAGTTGATCAGACGGGAATACTTGACATCAAATTCTATGATTTCTGTTGCTGCAGTAGCATTTGCAAAAAGCTTGTTTTGACTAGGCTTGAATCGCTCAAAATGCTCCAAAACAAAGAAATTGGCTTTGCCTCGTGCCGAATCACTCAAAAGTTGAATGGCTGAAATAGCCTGTGACTCGGTATCTACCACATAATAATTCATGTAGCTGTCCAGGTAATTCTCTATAGTGACCCGGTACTTTTCTGATGTGGTAAGTAAATCGGAGAGGAGAGGCATGTCTTTGCCCCAACTTTGATTTTTCTTCAGGAATTTGATGGCTTCAGGAAAACCTTCCAGATTTTCCACCAGAGACTTGGTGAGGTTGTATTCGTTGGTTTTGGAATCGAGCTTACGGGAAGACTGTGTCAATTCCTCACGGATCATTTCTATCACCCGATTGGTTTCTTCGATCTTCTGATCCAGATCCTCCTGCTTGGTTTTTAGCTCCTGATAGCCTTTGGTCGACTCATCAAGTTCGGCTTTGAGTGTAATTATTTTCTCCTCAAAATCCACCAAACTTGCTTCCTGAGAGGAATCATCACTAGAGGTGCGCTCCAGTTCCTGCTTTAGGGTAGACAGCTGAATCTGCTTGATCTCTATGTCCTTGCTCAGTTGATAGACTTTCTCCTTGAGTGCTTCAAAATTATGATTGATCGTCTTCTGCGCCTGCTGCTTTTCGGCTTGTATTAGCTTCTGGCTTTCATAGGCTTCACGAAGTTCGGAAACGATCATTTCCTTTTCGGCAAGCATCTTTTCGGCAGATTCTTTTTCCTGCTGCAAGGAGCGAATACTAAAGCCTGCGCGATCGTTTGACTTACGGTCAGCATCTATCTGCTCCCGCAGTTTTTGGGATCTATCTTCCAAAAATCTAAGACGCTCATTCTTGATTTTTTTCTCAGATTCAAAAGTTCGGATTTTATTGACGTGCTCATTGAGAGCCTTTTGACGGCTGGCAAGCAGTTTTTCTTTTAGGATTAACTCAGACTTCAATTGGCTGAGTAGGGCTTCCTGATCGGCTACCTGCGTTTGAAGTTGGAGTTTTTTATCCCCTTCTTCCTGGATCTTAAAATTGGCTTCTATGAGTGACTTGCTGTATTTCTCTATGCTTTTTTTCGCCAGATTTATACTTGCTACTTTGTAATCTTTTTTGATCTCAAAGTAGTTAGAAGCTTGTTTTGCCTGCTTTTCCAGGCTTTTCAGATTCTTCTCTATTTCAAAAAGCACATCTTCCACCCGGTCCAGGTCATCGTCAGTATCCTGAAGTTTTCGGAGAGTTTCTCTCTTTCTATTTTTGAATTTGGAAATCCCCGCAGCTTCCTCAAACAATTCCCGGCGCGAGTTATTCTTGTCATTCAGTAGCTCATCGATCATTTTCAGTTCGATGATGGCATAGCTGTTAGAGTTGATCCCCGTATCCATGAAGAGATTTGTGATATCCTTCAGACGGCAGGTGACACCATTGATCTGATATTCGCTGTCACCGGATCTATAGTAGCGGCGGGTGATAGTTACGTAAGTGTACTCGGTAGGAAGTAGGTTTTTGGTGTTTTCAAAAGTCAGGGATACTTCGGCAAGATTGGAGGGTTTACGGTTTTTTGTTCCGTTAAAAATCACGTTCTCCATCTTGTCAGAGCGGAGTAAACGTGTTTTTTGCTCACCAAGAACCCAACGGATAGCATCGACCACATTGGATTTTCCGCAGCCATTTGGCCCAACTACACCGGTGATTCCCTTGTCGAAGTTAATCACCATTTTATCCCCAAAACTCTTAAACCCTTTGATCTCCAGCTTACTGAGCAGCATCCTTTTGAATTTGTCTTAATTAATGAAACAAAATAAGATCATTTGCGCCATTGTCCAAGGAATTGGTTGTTCGGTGTTAGACAAATTCTTCCTTAAATGGTTTTTGTTTAACCGCAAAGTCGCTGAGTTCGCAAAGGAGGGTCGCTAAGATTTTTATTATTGAGGATCCAATCTTAATATTTTAATAGCTGCTGACTAATTGGTTTTTTAGAGAAAATAATTGAAATTTAACTACACTATTTTTTTAAGCAAATGACTGAAAATGAGATATCATCAAACATAATTGGAGCAGCAATAGATGTTCATAAACACCTTGGCCCAGGACTATTGGAAAGCAGTTATGAAATTTGTCTAGCATATGAACTTAAACATCGAGGGTTAGAAGTCAGAACACAAGTTGCACTACCTGTCATTTACAAAGAAGTGAATTTAGAAGCGGGTTATCGTATTGATTTACTAGTAGAAAATAAGGTGATTATAGAGATTAAAGTGGTCGAAGAGTTTTCAGATATACATTTAGCCCAGATTCTAACTTACTTAAAACTTTCTGACCTTAAACTTGGATTATTATTGAATTTCAATGTATCCAAAATGGTCGATGGACTAAAAAGAGTAGTCAATAACTTATAATTCAAAACGTATTAAACTTTGCGATCCTTCTTTGTGTCCTCGGCGTCTTAGCGGTTAAAAGAAATTTGAATATGCATCCGCCGCCACTTTTCGTGTCACACGAACGGCAATTCACGATTTGGTAATGATCAATTATCAAATTCAATGTTCAATTATCAAGATGACAAAGGGCAGATATGATTAACCTTGTTGAAAAGGATGATCGAAGTTCAAATTCGGCAACTCTCTCCGCCGCGGCGGAGGGTAGGGGGATTTATTGAAATTAGACCCTTTGCGATACTTCTTAGTGTCCTCGGCGTCTTAGCGGTAAAAAAAATAAATTGAATATGCATCCAACGCCACGGTTTGTGTCACACGAACGGCAATTAACGATTTGGCAATTTTCAATTCTCAAATTCAATGGGCAATTATCAAGGTCACAATGGACAGATATGATTTACTATGTTGAGAAAGTGATCGAAGTTCAAATTCGGCAACTCTCTCCGCCGCGGCGGAGGGTTGGGGGATTTATTGAAATTAGACCCTTTGCGATACTTCTTAGTGTCCTCGGCGT
>Ga0123337_10000656_pt1 | contig 54252 bp, 66 predicted proteins | sample frozenSSSSmetaG_FD_89792 | JGI IMG/M metagenome (GOLD analysis project Ga0123337, IMG submission 89792) | Glacier valley bacterial and archeal communities from Borup Fiord, Nunavut, Canada, to study Microbial Dark Matter (Phase II) -... | ecosystem: Environmental > Aquatic > Freshwater > Ice >... | reverse complement strand
TCCCCGCCCCCCCCCCCCCCCCCCAAACATAGAGACACAAATGTAAACATAAGTAGAAGACATGGCTTGCTAACGAACCACTCCAGCGAACAAATAAACATGAAGGCCGTATCTCCTATCACCTCGCGCATCCAGCCACGCCTCGGCAAGCGCCGTCTCAGAAGTCATAACCATATCTCATCACACCCTATTTACCACCAAGAAGCGAAGAGCACACCCACACCGCACCGCACCATCATCACTCATATCCAATCCGCCTTACTAGCCCTGGTCCTCGGATCCCGCTCAACGCCAAGATTCCGCCTCGTGGTGGCCGACTTCTTCAGCCCACCGGGCGACGGCGGCATGTAGACCGTCGGCGACAGCCGCGGCTCGTCCTCTTTCCGGGCGTCAAAGACATCGTCGGCCGCCTGGTCGACATTCAGCTTTGGTACAGGCGGTAACGTCTTCATCCTCGCCGCTCTATCCTGCGGCGACAGCCGCGCACTGCCAGATTGCGAGAGCGGCGACGGCAGGTTCGTCGTCTGCACCTGGAGCACGGGGAGTTTGTACGTTATTTTGGCTTGGGACTTCGCAGCGGCTGCCTTTTGCGCCGCCGTCAGAAGCGGGCATGGCTCTTCGTCCATATGCGAGAGCCGGAGACCGATCTGCACGGTGGCGGAAGAGATCATGGAGGAGTCTCTCCGATGTCCGCGGGGTACAAAGAGGGCTAGTGGGGGCTCGAGAACGACGGATTCCCGACGCGTTGCTGTTGCCGGGGAGAAGGTGGTGGCCGGAAGTTGGCTTGTGGATATGGTAGATAATGGGGCTTGCGAGCGGGAGGGACTCGTTGTTGGTGCTTCGGCGGGGAAAATGGAATATGCTTGTGAAGGCTTGTTCCTGTAAACTTGTGCTGGTGATGTTGTGGGTGTGATGTTTTGATTTGGTCGTGATGGAAGTCCGGTTGGTGTGAATGGTGACCCTAGCTTATTTATGTTGCTATTGACAGGAGATAGCATTGGACTCTTTTCTGCCTCCGAACTCGACATATACCGCTTCTCGTAAACGAGGCTGGCGATACTGGTTGGTGTCTCTGGGCTTCGTGGTCCAGAGACTGGCTGTAACATATGCCCGCCAAACCCAAGATCGTTTGGTCCCCATATCCTTATCTCATGTTTCTTGCCGCTCCAACCGGGCGTTCCCTTGGGTCGAAATGAAGTGGTCGCCGTATTTGAGCGCAGAAAGAGTTGTAAAAGGCCAGTCATAAGACCAGTAAGGTTCAGAACCACTGTTGCCATCATCGAAGTGAGCAACGTCGGGTCCTCAGCAGTCAAAGTGACAAACCACGGCATCACAAATGCCTGGAATATGTTAGACTATCTCTACTCGAAGGAATGTGAAGACTTACTGATCCCACCAGTGTCAACACCAGGTAGTACACCATCCGTGAGGCGGCGATTCGCTGATTTTGGTCGATTATCTTGTGTGTCGACAGCCGATAAAAGATCGTCACGGCACTCAATATCATCAATAACGCCACAACAGACAGAAGAATGAGGCCAAGCACGCCAAAATTCACTACAAACCACATCAGCGAGGCGAAGCATTTATCCGCTTCCTTCCATATCTGTGTTGGTACCCAGGTAGCAATAATCATCACCAAGATCACTGCGACGCATATAGTAACATCCCATTTCCCTCGCGGCTGAAACGGCTCTTTTCGTAATGAACGTATAGCACACTCCACTCCAAAGACAATATGTATGTATGAGGGAAGAAAAACAGCTGAGAATGTTAGCATGATCCATTGAGTCATTTGAACACGACGCACCTGGAAATACGGCTTGGGCAATCGTGCTGCAACCGTCGATCATAAGAGCCTGCAGTCCATAGCTCTGCGCAACGGCAAAGACAATGCCTTGAACAACAATTCCTGACGCAAGCACGAGAGGAAATGTCTCTGCTGGGTGCATTGCCCAGAGGAAGAATTTTCTACCAACTGGTTAGCGAAAACCTCGAGTAACCGCCTTCCGGAATCGTACTTTGATTTCTCACTGTTGCTATATCTTCTCGAGGTACAGTAACAGTCGTAGAGTATACTCGTAGCCGTGGCAAAAGCAGCCAGCACATTAAATGAAGCCAAAATGATCGTAGATGTCCGAATAGATTTGCTGTTAGCAAAGACAAGAGTCGATATCAACTTCTGCGTCGCCTGGTCATCCTTCAATGCTTGTGCTTGATATAATTGTGTCGCAACCTCATCCGTCCCTCTTCTCGTCAACCAGAGCAGCACATCCTCCATATTGAGCCCAGTGGAGATACGATTGAAATGTTTGCGGCGGTGAGCCTAACGGAAATCCGTGTCGTGGTATGCGAAGAGCATCAGAACATGCGTACTGTAACTATTGCGAAGGATAGAATGGCTGAATGGAACGGAAAACTGTGGGCAAGGGAGATATAGCGAAGAGAAATGCCCCGAAGATGGGAAGGCAAGACGTAAGACGAAACGAAAGTCCTGAGCCAGCAGAGACGATGACCATCACCCAAAGCAACGATACATAGGGAAAGAATGATTGACGTCGAAGAAAAAAAATGAACGTAAAGCACCAGGCTCTGTACCTCTCCTCTCAATGGTATACGGGCTTCATGCATTATAAGAACGAAACTGTAACAAGGAACCATTAGCACTAGAGAATGGCCAAGGGTGTCTGCAGACGGGTCGTTCAAAATCCGAGCGACCATTGCCACAATGGCTGCATCGGACGCTGCGGAGAGTACGTATGTGGGGGATGTCCAAGCCCCCCAGTAACGTCTTCTTTTGATATGTCCCGTGTGCTGAAGAGCCCTTTCTGGTGGCTTGCGCACTCCAGAGAACGGTGTAAGGTCCGTCCCAAGTGCATCCACAATCTATCTGATATTCTCATCAACATCACCATCGTGATATGTAAAAGTCTCCCACCATGCTGAACGCGACGAGAGGTTTCCTTTCGAACAGTTTGTTCTTGAGACTAGCTCTGTATCGTCCAGACATGACCAAATCGCTGCGCAGCGACGCCGAGAATGGAGTCCTTCGGGGTGATTTGCGTAGTAATCTTCGACATCGTGAGTCTCGAGTTGTCGAGGTTGGACGTGGTTGAGGCAACTTCGAAACAGCGACGACGTCTCGAACTCTCGCCTAAGCTCTTGTTCGTCTTAAAAGCCGGCAGGGCAAAGCTTGGTCCTCAGTATTGGAACTTGGAAGGCGGTTCATGCACAAGCAATCAATTATACAGTGCAATCAATATATTTTGCGGCTGGTATGTACTGAGCAGCAGTGATGACGTTCTGGGTCTGGGTCCATGCCGGAGGCCGGCGAACGAGCACAGAGCAATCGCTGACCCGACGACTGACGTGAAAATTCATGCAAACAGTGGAGATGGCGCTCTATGACAATATACCGCGTAGCTGATTGTAGGAAAATGTCAACAAATATGCAGCATAACCGCGACGAATGGCTCTTCAAATTGTCACTTTCAGCTGGACTTGAGATCCCAAGTCATCGCAGCCGCCATGTCGACATGATTTCAGAGAAAAGAAGAACTCGGGACGAACTCATTGCTGCCGTCCGATTCTCAGATGGCGTTAGAGGTCCGTCCGGTGAAGTTGAGACCCAAGACGATGGTGGCTGGGAATCTCAAACTCGAACTGCCGCAACCATGGATCTGAGACACGGCGATCAGATCCAATGCAACGCATCGCGGGGCTAAGTAGTAGTAACAAATGACGAGGCGCATTTCGAGATGATGGCGCGAGGGGATGAAGTTGAGAGAAGAAATCAAGAAGAAATCTTAGATGATAAAATAATAATGGCAACGGAATTTTGATGATGTGGACGCAGTGGGCAAGATGTGCTTCGTGTCGCAGAAGTCTTGGGCTCATCTGAGCTTGAGCCTCTCACGTGATGCATGTTCCACCATGAGCTTCGCAGGACAGTTCAAATATCCAAGTCAGCGTCAGCATGCGGACTCTAGAAACAGAATTGATGGATGAAATTAATCAAAAGCTCCAGTTAGAACCTCGTTCCTTTTCGGTCCTCTTCACACCCCCGATAAGTCACCTGACGTGTCCCTTTTCCTCCTTACATCGCTCACACTCAGCGCTTCGCCCACTATCCAACGCATAAACATGTGGACAAGGCTTAACAATGCATAATGTTTCTTCATTTAACTCCTCTTGATTCATCCTTCAATTCCTAGCATCCCTACGAACCTCAACGACCCAGCCTGCGACTTCTTCCCCGAACGCGCCAAGGTGCGTGTCTGATATAAAGTCCCTGGGCCCAGAGTCAGGAAATGAGGGTAGAGCAGGGCGTGGCAAGACGTTGCTTTTTGGGTCTCTTCGGAGATTGCAGATTAGGAGTTCTGGTTCGTGAGGAGGCGTCTACCAGCTCAGAGCACCACTCAGATCGAAAGCGTCTCCTGAGTCCAAATTTCTGCACACTGCATACCTTTGTAAGTAAAATCATCAGCAAGATACAAAAAGTAAATTATGCTTACAGTCATCATCTCCTGTTTTGGAGCGGCCGGATATACCTCTCTTCCCACTTGTCTTTCTATCTTGCGATGCTCTGTTAGGATGTCACAGAATTCTCTTTGCTTCCTCGATTGCCCTGGTATTATCAGCATCGAATTTTTGCGTGTTGGAGATCCACGCAGTGGAAATCTACGTTACATACATAACTCAAGTCTCTTGTGCTATCAAGTACACCATTATGCACCTCTTCCAAACATTTTACCTCCTTTGCAATGGCACCGTCCAAAGTCTGGATGAATGCTGGAAATATTTCCTCATTGGAAGTGGTGTAGAGATTACACAGCAAAATAGTGTTCAATGGGGCTTCAGATTGCAATTTTGCAGTTAAAAATCCGCCGGTGGCAGGAAACTGCAAAATATAAGATGCCACAGAGAGTTGATGTCGACTTGCAGCTGGTTCGCTTTTCAGAAATTAGAAGAGACGTGAGATATAAGACGTATGTTCCCGTAAACATAGCAAACTGGCAAATGAATATCCATCTGTGTCGGTCAGTCTCAAAGCGTATACCAAACTTTTTGGAAACTCGCCTGCCAACTTCCACTTGAAAGCCCTTTCAGTCTTCCAAATGGCCACACTCACAATCCCATTTACCCAACCATTTCCGCTCAATAGCCTCATCATCCCCCAATCCAGCAAGTCTCACCCACACCAACCCAGCCAAATCCTGATTTGAACCTCGAACAGCCCATTTCTCTCCTTCTCAAACCCATACACGCCATCAAATTCGGGTGCTTTGATCAACTTTCCTTTGGCATCGTAGCTCCACCCATGGTACCTACATCGCAGTATCAAGCTACACCCCCTCTCTTTCGTTGCAACTGTGTATGCAGGGCGTTGACACACGCTGTGGAAGGCACACAGAACGTTGTCTTTACCCATGATAAGGATCAATGGGAGCAAAGCGTGTGTTATCGTAATATAAGAACTGGAGAGACAGAATGAATGCATGAATGCTTCCAAGATCAGCAAGAAAGCGGCAAATTAAACAGAAAATACGAGACAGGTGGTGCATCACCAGATCCAACATTATGAATGATTAATGGACAATCTAGAATAGGATTCTGATAATATAGAGAGCCTGAAACAAAGGCTCAAAGGGCGGTGATCCATGCATAAATCCAAAGATTCTCCCGGATTCTCATATTCCTAAGAATCTTCCGGTGCCTATAGGCACAAATCCTTTTTCAACAAAAGAGGGCTGTACCCCGCAACCAAATTGTTATCAACGACAACTCAATTTCTGCCCAAGAGTAATACACTCGTACGCACCTTCTATCAACTGACATCAAAGAGAAGTCCTTCTCAGACGGCTGTGATCGGTACCAACACATTCTCCTCACTGTCCCGCTTTGTGAATTCTGCAGGAACTGAAGAAGTCCTGACACCGGAGAGTGCATCCTGACCCTGCTGCAAGTAGGCCATTTTCCGAATGCGGTGCTGATAAAATGCAACTCCATTTTTCATTTTCGGATTCAAAATCCCTTCACAGTGTACGCCTCTCTACAGATTCTCCTGTGCTTTTTCACATAATTCAAAATCCCCGAACACCACTTGGCGCACAAATCTGAAGTACTCTTCGAACTCCTCATCCGTGCCGTTGTGATAATAATCGAACTCCATTCTACTCGTGTTACAATTCTCATGATAATAAATTGCTAAGCACAGCGATACAGCAGAAGGGTATCGCTGCTGCTACTACTGGCGATGTTGCGATAAAGTTGGCGCGACATGGAAGTCGCGTAAACCTCCCCAAGATCTCACTCAGTGTCCCGTCTCGTCACATGATGACATCATGACTCCAACAACGTCTCATTGATATATCAATTTCCCACCAGCAGGTCAACGATTTTCTAATATCTCCACAGTCGTTATTCTTCGGACAAAAAACCTCCACGTATAGAATATTCCTCACGATGGCTTCAATCGATCCTACCGAGCCTCTTCCTGACCCTCAAATCCTCACGTTCGACGGCGCCAAAGGCGTGGACGAGTATGAGCCATCTCCCGAGGATTCCCTCGAGATATCCCCAGAGCGACAAGATATCGTAGATGCTATAACCGCTCTCTATTCCGGAGGTGCGTGCAAAGACAATATCGAAGTCTACACGCAGAACGCCATCTATGACGATCCCTTGAGTCACTGTGATAATAGGTATATAACCGCCGTTTTCGAGCCCTGCATAGTGGGAGAAGGAGATTTGTGCTAATGGGGAGATTAGATATAAAATCGCCGGCCAATGGTATTGGATGCCCAAGTTCATGTCAAGCAGCAAGACGCTGAAGACCGAAATCGTCTCCTCCACCCCGACCGACCTGGTGTTCAAGTTGCGGCAGGAATACTCGCCGCACCTTTCGCCCACCAAAGCCGTCGACAGCCTCGTCTCTTTGCGTATTGAGAAAGACGAGAACGACAGGGAGAGGGTAAGCTACCACAAAGATACGTGGAACGACAAGAACTACAATTACCAGGGCATTGCGATGCTCGTGAAGAGATTAAACGGCGATTATTTGACCAATATCACCCAGCCTCCCAAAACTTAGTAGTTGCAGTTGAGTCAATAGTCCATCACATGATGAAATTCTGCATCGAATCTCGTTTTGGTAGCCAAAATGTTTATACTAATGCATTAGTTGGCCATGGGTATAATATACAACTCGTCTTCCATCGTTTCAGCGTTTCCAAAACTTCCACCACGGCTGATTGATGGAGGTAGCCAAAATGTTTATACTAATGCATTAGTTGGCCATGGGTATAATATACAACTCGTCTTTCATCGTTTCAGCGTTTCCAAAACTTCCACCACGGCTGATTGATGGAAGTATGCCTTCTCGGGACCTGATCCCTCCCGCGTATACGCCAGTAGTATATGGGTATCCCCACTATTACGAACGCTGCGACGATCAACGTCTGCAGCGGTTCGGCAAAGACTGCCCTGCTCAATAAGAAGAGGCTGACGCAGCAGAATATTATCGGCGTGCTGATCCAAGTCCGGTATGGACGTTCCAGATGAGGTTCTCTCACTCTCAAGACGATCAAGCCAAGCACGGTCATGAAATAAAATGTATAGCCGGCAACACCATAGAATGTGAGGAGTGTGCTGAAATCGCCGATGATAACATAGACTGCCGTCAAGAGCGCGTTGAAGACGAGGGCATTGACGGGTGTGAAGAACAATCCCGTCTCGCTATCGCCAAACAGCCCCGCCAACTTCCTAGACGCCCATGACCGTGTCCTCAACGTTGACATTGAAGGTTGATCGGCGTTGTGACCTACCCCAATTCTGCCGAGAATGCCTGGCAGATACCCTTCCTTCCCAGCGGCGTAGACAAGGCGGCCGCTTGTGAAAGCTGTGGCATTCAGAGCCCCAAGACATGAGGCGCTGACGATCAAGGAGAGGATCAGAGATCCGACGGAGCCGAAGATTTTGGCGCCAAAGAGGACGGCAACGGTGTTCGTAGATTTGATCGCATCGAGTGGAAGAACAAAAAAGTAAGCAATGTTGGCTAGGACATAGCTTACAATGACGAGAGGCATGGCAGTATGAATGACGCGAGGTAAATCTCTGCCTGGATTGCGAAACTCGCCCACAACGTAGTTGGTCTTTGCAGATCAGTATTGGGCTTGAAAGAGGGGTGGGAACGACCTACATTATCCCATCCGTCAAACGCCCACAGCCCTGAATAGAGGGCAACAGCCCATGATGATACATCTTTACTCGTTCCTTCAAACCATCCATGCGTTTTCCAATCAGAGTTCGCCTCCCCCGATGCAGAATATCCGGTAATCGCAACAATGATTCCAAGAATCGTGACGCCCAATAATGCTATAAACTTCAAGAACATGAACATGTCTCCAATGCGGGTTCCCAGCTTCGTCGATATACAATTCATAAGCGTGACCGCAAACAGCCCAAAGAGTGCAACTCCCTTGTTGATCCAAGGGTTGATGCTCTCGGCTTCGGCGCCAACAATGGCCTGCACGAGGTATTCTCCGAAAATAATTGCGATGATGGCGGTTGAGCCCGGCTTCAGCACCATCACAGCGCACCATGTAAACAAGAATCCGAACAACTCCCCGAATATCTTCGAGAGGTAAACCTGTGGTCCTCCATTCAACGGTATTGCTCCCCCCAATTCCGCGTAGCTCGCAGCGCCGGTCCATGCCAGGACCCCAGCTATAACCCACACAATCAGGGACCCACCCGGTGAGCCTGCTCTTGTTACGACCTGGCCTGGTGACGAGAATATTCCGGAGCCAATAATCAAGCCAACGATCAACGAGAGCCCGTTTAAATATGTCAGAGTCTTGTGCTTCTCCAGCGAACCCCCTCCGCCCAGGCCTGTCGACGGATCAGACGGCGCTATCGCCTCTCCGATTCGAGCATATCCGCTGGGGGAAGTCGAAGATAAGGGGTAGAGGTTGGATGTGAAATCGAATGCCGACGACATCGAGAACGTCCTGTTGTGCCCTCCAGATCTGCCATTCGCGGCGACATTATGTGAATCTAGGGGGTCTTCGGCCTCTAGGGAGAGCTTCCTCGAGGAAGAGACCCCTTGTGATGAGGTCGAGTCTGTCGAATTTCGGCCCTCGGGCGAAGAAGATGCGAGGGACGCAAGTTCGAGAGAGTCTCGCGTGGTATTGTTGACTTGAGTGTATCGAGACATTGTGTCTTGAACATTGGTGGCATCACAGGTAAAGTTGGTTCATCTCCAATGCTATCATATCGTGTTCATCTTGGGCGCATAAGTGATAGGTGGTGAAGAAGAGAAATGAAGTAATTGGCGATGCCGGTGACCGTGTCGAGTCTTGACTGTGTGCAGAGGCTGTTTATGTTGTTGACGTTGTTGATGTTGTTGATGTTTTGATGTTTTGATGTTTTGATGCTCTTATTGAAAAGGTCCCTTTTTCCCTTTGATGATGTCGATTATTGGAGTCCTGGACGGGCCATGGCGCACATGTGCCGTTCAGGGTCAGAGATGGTCCGTGCACCACGATTTTGGAGATCAAGGCTCAAAGGTCCCCTTCCAAAAATGTTCACTTCTTTGATCGCGACGAGGCTGACATTTGCTTACTGCCACTTCTATTGACGACGGAAAACGACCGATCAAACGGCACAATGAATGCGCAAAAAGGATGCGCCAGGCTGTGACATCTTGTATTGGCCGGAACTGGCTTCCATCGACCTCTCGTTCCCTATGTCGACATGCGCCGCGAATAGCCCCCCAGAGCTCAAGCCTGGGGGCTTTCAAGAACATTAGATACGGCTTGATTACACATCGATCATACGCCGATTCCACGAGATTTGACCTGGTGGCCCTAGACAAGAAATGGCAGCAGATATGGGAAGAAAAGGGGTCCGAGAACGCTGCACACGATGGCAAGAAGATGTATATCTTGCCCATGTTTCCCTACCCCTCCGGAAACCTTCACCTGGGTCACTTTCGCAATTATACCATTCCGGACGTTCTCGCGCGATTCAGGCGCATGCAAGGATATAATGTGTTGCTACCAATGGGCTGGGATGCCTTTGGTCTACCGGCAGAGAATGCAGCGATCGAGAGAGGGATTGACCCTGCGGTTTGGACCAAGGACAACATCGCAAAGATGAAGCACCAACTGAAGGGGATGAATGGAAGCTGGGACTGGAATCGAGAACTAGCAACATGCGATCCCGAGTTTTATAAGCATACACAGCGCATATTCCTCATGCTTCACGAGCGCGGCTTGGCATATCAAGCGGAGAGTATGGTCAATTGGGATCCGGTTGATAAAACCGTTCTGGCGAATGAACAGGTTGATGCGAGTGGCTGCTCGTGGAGATCGGGCGCCAAAGTGGAGAAGAAAATGCTGAAACAGTGGTTCTTCAAGATCTCCGAATTCAGGGACGATCTGCTCAATGATCTCGACATGCTGTCCAAAGAGGAACGCTGGCCGGAACGAGTAATCGCAATGCAGAGGAACTGGTTGGGAAGGTCCAAAGGGGCCCAAATACGGTTTCCCGTGATATCGTTTGATAAACGGGAACATGAAGGTATTCATGCCTTCACAACTCGGCCAGATACTTTGTATGGCGTGCAGTACGTTGCGCTGGCCTCGAGTCATCCCATGGTTGTAGAGCTCGCGAAGACGGATCCCGAACTTCAGAAATTCCTGGACGAGATGCCTTCACTTCCTGTGGATTCGAAGGCTGGATATGTTTTGCCCACCGTGCGAGCGATCAATCCCTTAGCCTTTGACCCAAAGACTCCTGACGCAACCAAGAAATCACTACCTATATTTGTGGCTCCATATGTCCTCGGTGACTATGGCCATGGTGCGGTTATGGGTGTACCTGGACACGACAACCGAGATTTCGGATTCTGGAAGCAAAACTCCGAAGAGCCAGTCCGAGTCGTTGTCCGGTCGGAGTCTGCAGATATTGAGGCGAATGCTCCTCCTTCGGAAGCATTTGTGCATCCCGGAGTTCTAACAGAATCAAGTGGTGCATACGCTGGCAAGACGTCTGCTGAAGCGTCAGAGGCGATTGTCAAGCTTCTTCATGACAATGGCGAAGTTGCCAAAGCTACTGAGACCTGGCGTCTAAGGGACTGGCTCGTCAGTCGTCAACGATACTGGGGCACTCCTATTCCAATTATCCATTGCGGAACATGTGGTCCTGTCCCAGTCCCAGCGGATGAGCTGCCGGTCAAGCTTCCTTCCGTCGAAGGCCACTGGCTCCGTGGTAAAGCTGGCAACCCACTTGAAGACGCACATGACTGGGTCAACACCTCTTGTCCAAAGTGTGGCGAAGCAGCAAAGCGCGACACCGACACGATGGACACCTTCGTCGATTCAAGTTGGTACTTTCTGAGATTCACAGACCCTCACAACAAGGACGAGCTATTTTCCCCAGTAGCTGCCGACTCAACCATGCCTGTCGACCTTTATATCGGTGGGGTCGAGCATGCCATCTTGCACTTACTCTACGCCCGCTTCATCTCCAAATTCCTCTCCACTACTCCCCTCTGGCCCTCCGGCGCCGTCGAACTCGGTGAGCCCTTCAAGAAGCTCCTCACACAAGGCATGGTGCACGGGAAGACCTGCACGGACCCCTCCACCGGCCGCTTCCTCAAGCCCGAGGAAGTCGACCTGACGAATCCCACCAAACCCATCATCATCGCCACAGGCGAGGTAGCCAATGTCAGCTACGAGAAAATGTCCAAGTCCAAATACAACGGCGTCGACCCCACAACATGCATTGAGAAATACGGCGCCGATGCCACACGCGCACATATGCTGTTCCAGGCTCCCCCGAGCGACGTGCTCGAGTGGGACGAGGACAAAATCTCAGGCGTAACGCGCTGGCTGCGGCGGCTTCACGAGCGCGTGGAGCGTAGCCGCGGATGCCTTGCTTGTCCGCCCGAAGACCCGAAAGTATATTTCGACAACACCGCCGCATCTGCGCTTCGCGATAAGGAAGCGAAGCTGTGGCTCGCGGTGCAGAAGACGATCGGCTCGGTATCGGAGTCTTTGTCCAAGACGTACTCGCTCAACACCGTGGTCTCGGACCTGATGGGTCTCACAAATGCTCTTCTAGATCTGCCCGAGTCCTCGCCTGTGCAGGTACATGCGCTCTCAGCCCTGGTCAAGATGCTCGCGCCTCTGACGCCAGCGCTCTGCGAGGAGTCGTGGCAGGTCCTTCACGACTCCACGTCCGTGCCTTCTATCTTCTCCCAGCCGTTTCCGGTGGAAGATGGCACGGCTGAGAGTCTCAAGACGAGTAGGCAGGTGTGCGCTATTCAGATTAACGGGAAACTCAAGTTTACGATTGAGATTGAGAAGCCGGAGGAGGGGCTGAAGGGGGAGGAACTGAAGGGGTGGATTGTGGAGAAGGTGTTGGGGAATGCGAGCAGTGAGGGACTCGCGGAGAAGTTGAGGGGGGCGAAGAAGGTGATAGTCGTTCGTGGCGGGAAGACGGTAAATTTTGTGGTGTAAAAGATGTGGATATGTATGTGTAGATATTGTTGGATATGATAGATGTAATTGTAGTCACAAAAGTAGACAAATCTCAGAATCTTAAAATTTCTTCCATTCTCAGACGGTACCGTCTTGTCTCATAGGTCTGGGTATATCCGCATCCCCCTCCCCATCTACGCCTCCATCGCTTCGTCCCCCTTCCCCGCTCCCTCGTCCTCACTCCCGCTTTCCTCCCCACCAGGATCTGGCATCCCCGCCGCCGCAGCAGCTTTCTTCCTCCTCTCCCTCTCCCTCCTCTTAATCTTCCTCTCCCTATTCCTTGCCGTCCTCTTCTCCGCATACTCCTCCTCCCTCCTCGCCGCCTCCTCCTTCTCCCTCTCACGCGCCACCCGCTCCTTCTCTCTCTTTTCCGCCAGCGCGCGCTCGCGCATCCGTAGGACAACGCGACGTTTCTTATTCGGCTTCGTCCGCCTCTTACGCTCCTCCTCGCGTTCCCGCTCCCGCTCCCCCTCCCCTCCTCCAGCCGCCGCCGCAAGCTCTTTAGACACGACCCTGGACACCGTTCCCGTCCTCACCACCCTCACTCTCCACGGCCTCTCCAGCGCCCACGCCCTCAGCCCACTCCACCGCACCACCACCTCCCCACTCACCGCCGCCGCCTCAAACTCCTCCCTCCGCCGCCCCGTCGCCGGCGCAGCGAAATAACAGTCGCGCCCTCGCTGTGCGGTGAACGCGCCCTCGCCTGGCTCTTGACCCTCGTCGTCGGAGCGCGAGAGCACGATGCGCTGTGCCGGCGCTGGCGCTGGCGCCGCACCGGGCGCCGTTGTGGGATCGGCAGTGTGCGGAGCGGCGAAGAGGCGGAACTCAAAGGCTTCCTCCTGTTCCTCTGTGGGCTCGGAGGCTGGTGCGTCGGGCGGCGTCGCTGGTGGTGCTGGTGCGGCGGCGGAGATGGGGCCGTAGAGCTGGGCGAGGTGGTCGTGCAGCTGCTTTGCGCGTTTGTCGTCGGCTGCTGAGGCGGCGGGCGAGGGGTGCTCGTCGTCGGAGGCGTAGAGATCCTCGCGACGGACACTGCGGTTCGTTAGCTAGCTGTGCGGCGCAGGGTGAGGCTGGTGTCTACGGACCGTTTCGCGTCGGGCATGTCGAACATTGTGGCCGTGATCAATCACAATTGCCCCGTATCGGCTGTATATCACGAGCAGTCTCGAGCGATCCCGCTGCTTGGCCCGATAACCTGCGACGCGGATGTTGCTGGTGTATGGAGTAAACGGCGCTGCTGCTGCTGCGGTGGGTGCGAAGTGTGTTATTCGGTGTTCGGTCTTCGATTCAACGAGGCTGATGATGTGGATTCTTGGCGGCGGCGCGCCGGTCACGCTTCGGCCGATATTGGCTTTAAGATTACAACTACAGCCGCCCGTACAAAGTTAAGGCATTAATCCAACGAAATCACGTAATTACCTACATAAATGTAGAGACATATCAATTTCTCCAAGTAAATTTTATATAGTTAATATAATTAATAGAGCTATTACACCTACTACAAAACGCTGAAGACCTATCTATAAGCTCCTTATAGTACCGTATAATCAGACAAATAAAGCTTAATGTTTTACAATTAAACATTACAAAGGTAACTTGTGATTAAAGCTGCCTTAAATTCTTCTCTAACTTCCGACTTATTGCATAAACTTTGTTCATGCGCCCTTTTGGGCCTCTGGCCCTGTCCATGGAACATTACCCACTCCGTTCGGCAGCACTACTCCTCCTCCCGTACGGGACCCTACATACAGCATGTACAGTACATACATCTCCGCAAATTAACCCAAATGCCGCGCTGTGCGACGCCCTGCAGACTGCAGACGGAGGGGCTGCGCGGAGATCTGTGCGGAATTGGGGCTGGGGGGAGAGGGGAGAGGGCGCATGAACGCCTCATTTGAGCAGATTGGCCATGATATGTGTTAGGATGAATATTTTGGACGGTTTGTGACTTTGGTCGGTTTAGAGAGAGAAAAGACAGACCGAGGGGGAGAAGAAGAATGCTAGTGTGCGGGGCGTGGGACTCATGAGTTGATATGAGAGGAGAGAAGAGGGGATGAGATGAGATGAGATGAGATGAGATGAGATAACATGGTAATAATAATATGGCTAGCGATATTACTGTTATGATATACTATTCTATAACAAGCCCGCCGTCCGTTCCGTATATCCCCATTCCGAATGTGCTATGATATGCAAATACCTGAATTATGCCATTAATGACCGAAGTTTATCCACTTGGTGTCGGCGGTCTGAATGCATCCACAATTCCGGCTTGACGCCCCCTCGAGCAGCCAGCTCCCTGTCTCACTCACCCCGACGCCATCTTCCCAAACTCTGTCGTAAAACCTCCATTCATCTCTTCCAAAACCGGCGAAAAATTGCAATGCGTCGCGGTAACAGGTAATAGTACATACAATTGGGTATATAACGATATGTGCTTGTCGTAATCTTCTTAACGTCGTTCATAAAATCAGGGCCCATGGCGAGGGCCGGCATCAGCCTCCCGTGCTCCACGTATATCCGAGATTGTGCCCATCGTCTCTGTTACCCGTGTAGCCCTCCGTTGGGTAGCTATATGTGTGCTGCGCCGGCTGATGCTGGTGATGGGCAGCTGGTTGGGGTGGAGGTGGTTGTTGCGAGGGCGGCTGCAAGGACGTCGCATAGTTTGGTGCTGCATGTTCCGTGCTCGGCCATGACTCTGGTGCTGGTGCATGGGGATAATAGAGCCGATTTCCGCTGGCGGGCCCAGGCATACTATTGGCATATTGACTATCAAAAGATTGATATAACGAGCTCGACGGCAAGTCCGTGTGACGAGGAGACTTTGTTGGACGTGGGTACGGGTCAAACTGTGCAGACAAAGATGGCGACGAGGAGTAATAGTGGCGCGACGGTGCATCGACAGACACTGCCTGTGAGATCGTGGGGGCAGCCCTAGTCTCTTGGAGCGGCTGGAGTATTTGCACATTGTTTAGATAAGGCGCCATACTGTTGCTGACTTGTGGATAGGTTGGCGTTGTGGTGGCAGCGCCGTGATCAGAGTGGTGTTGTTGGGGAGTGTTCCATTGAGAATACCTTCAGGTGGCGTCAGTATCTACTCATCACACACAAATGTAACATATAATGCCAAGCTATAAGTCTGGATAAGGAAGTGATGCACTTACCCATTGCGGACCATAAGAGGAGATGGGGGGAAATTACTCGTATCGAACTGAAATGGCCGTTTGGGCAGTTCTATCATGCCTGGTTTGCCGACGGCCATCTTTTCCGCTCCCGGTGCCTTTTTCTGGATTGGAGAAACTTGGGACGCTTGCCCTCGAGGCGAAGCTGATGATCCAACGAGTGGGATTTCCTTTCTTGCTTGAAAATTCCTGGGACTTCGCCCGCGAACCACGATTGGTGCTGTCGTCGATTCGCTGATGCATACCTTCGATCCGTCCGCAAGAGTAGACATTAGTTTGAGACGTAGGACAAAGTGCTGCTGTAGCTCTTTCCTGCGTCCGTTGTTCGCTGTCGCAACGCGGAACTGAAGCCTTCTCCAAGCAATCGCCTGGCTGACCGTGCCGTTCGTCCTGTCTTCGTTTTCGCTGCTGGCAAAATTGATTGGTATGGGTGCCGGTTCCTGTTCTTGACCCGTTGGGATTTCCGGGGAATTTGCGGGCGGGGTCTTCCACGGGATGACAATAAGTCGGATGACATGGCCATCTACAGATTCCATGGCGGAAACTGCGAGCTCTTGTGAGATGATAGGCATCGATTCACCTCGATCCGTGAGAACTGACAGAGGTCCGGCGGGGCAAGTGACAGAACCTGATATTTGAAAAAGATTGCGCCGATAGCAGGTAAGTTCTGGTTGCATGATAATACTGTCGCCGGTATGAGTTGCCATCTCCGACAGAAAGAACATCCCATGTATTTGCGCCGCGACGTCGACTTTCCCAGGCCCTCCATACTGATCCAAGACGGTATGTCGTGGAGGTAGCGCTCCAAATGATAAAAGTCGGTGATCAGATTGGATTGTCGGCTTCGCTGAGTTGTCGAACTCAGGTAGGCCATCGTGCATTATGGGAGAGATGTTGCCATATGGGTTTTCCTCGAGCGATTCGTATGGTCTCTTTAATGCTGGATAGCTTCGATGAGAAGTTAAACTAGCATTTAGCTTCGATCCTGCCGACATGAGCGACTCGCTGCCCCTCCGCGGTTGCATATCATGTTGCTGCTGAAGGTTCATTGGATTGTAGTGATCCTTTGCGCCTCCATTATATAATAATACCAGTGGTGCAGACAATGGTGCTGTCGATTCATAGGGTTGAGAAAGGCGGGATGATGGCGCAGGTAGTGGGACTCGATAGCCTTGCCAGGAAGACTGTCCAGTCGGCCCAGGCGACCCCGATTTCGTATCTTGCATGGTAAGTGAGAATGTTGTAAAAGACATCGACACATGTCTTGCAAAATGTTGGAGGAATTGGAGGAAGAAACCTAGCCATTAAGGCGAAGGAAGAGTTGGAGATAGCAAGAGAAGAAGAGGCTAACTACCTAAACATAACGTTGGCATTGGAGAAGAGGTCCACAACGTTCTAGGTGGGAGGGGAGTCCCGGACGAGGCGTCCCGGTAGTACTACTGTGACCCAGAGTAACGAGCAAGACTGTGTAAGCAGCTTTTGGCGTCAGGGGTACGTCGACCCGGGACGGATGGGATTCGTTAGAAAGCTTGAGTGAATGGTGGATCGCGAGCAACTGCAAGTGAAAGTGGGACGGTGAGAGTAGGCGTGCGTAACGCTCTCGACAATATGTACTTCGTAAAGTCTCTTTCAAGCAAATTCCAATCAAACCACAACTCTAGTCGCCTTCTTAATGGGGAGAAGTGGAGAAGACTGAGGAGGAGACGACAAGAGTAAAATATACCGGTATCCACGGAGGATGAGGTACAAGAGAGCATCCACCATAATAATAGGTAGGCATTATTGATATTCCCCAGATATTAAGAATAGCCAAATTTCGTAGGCTCGTTCTCGAGGGTGCGTCAATCTCACGAACCCCCCAAAACGGCTTCCTCTCCACGGTCCATGTGGCCATCCACTAACGCTTCCACAATCATGCAAGACCAGTGGGTCGAGGCATCGTCCCACCGTTGCCCCTTATGGACTTTGCTATGAAGAACATGGCAAGGTTGACAAGAGCCCTCGCCATAAAGAGACATGGCGAGCTAGCATCCGCATGGTTCTGTCGAGGCGCTTGAACCACATTAGCCCGAGTTCTACAATAGGCACGGAGAGCCAGAACATGGATGGCACGTGGCGCTTCCTTGAAGACGGTGAAAGTAGAAAGGTCGCCCCGGTAGCTCTTCTCAAAGCTCCCTAGTAGGAACTGTAGTCAGCTATTACACGACAGACCGATCCGTCCTCGCTCTCGGATTGCGGACATTATGGAAGCAGAAGAGGATTATGGCTTCGCTATTGGCTAGGTTGGGAGGACGGGGAGACCAGCTGTGGAAAACGTCTCCAGGGCAGCTGGGTGTAAACAGTGCTGTCTCTGATGATGTTATGTTCAGGTCCAGAGCGGGCGTGGCCATCGCTCAACAAGTGCGCGAGGGATACGCAGTAGACGAGAACATCTTGTGATGTTGCATAAAGTATGGATCTATCGAACGTGTTGTATGGATCAGCAGGCGCTTGGCAGTGCTGATCGCGCCTTCAGGAGTGATGTGAATTTTCTGATGTATTTTCCTGCCCTTTTCATTCTTTGCGGAGATCTGTCCGATTCGGCGCCTCTCGATGAGCATCGAGTACGAGCTCTGGAGACGGGAAGTCGCTGAATACAGCTGTGGCGTCGTAGATAGCAATCAGAGGAGCAATAAATCCCATAATAAGAGCGTCAATATTGACCATCGGAGGCCAATTGAAGGCCCCATCCCGAGGCCCCAATTCCCTGTAGTCCCCCCACCCCATTTCCTGCAACCTCTGCGGCCGTTGGGTGGCGTCGCTTGGCGGCACTGGCCTGTAAGGAGAGGGCGAGGAAAGAAAGGCCTTCATCTTCCCCGAGAGGACACCGTCTCTTGTGCCCTGTTCCCGACTTCCCAAGCCCACCGCATCCATGCCTCTTAATCTCCAGAATCCCCGTACCGCGTGCATGGTGCCGTCCCAAAGGGGAGCATTAACGATAATAAGAGCATGGTTTGGAAATGCTGTCGACACTTTGAGCGATGTTCTGCGGGTCCATCTCAGGCGGGTCGGTACATGTCTCACCGCGCCGTATTCTTCGTCCTGTCGTTCGCTGCAGCATAAGCCGGAGAAACCCCCAAAACGCCACCCCCTCATTCTACTAGCATACTATCCCAATATCCCAAAGGTGAAAGCTATAGGGGTTCGACTATGTATGCACGCACGCGTTGACTTTCACGGACTTATCAACAACTTTTGGACTTTCAAGAGGCGCTGGATTTGCGTCAACAACAGCAACGTGGCTGTTGGCGGCGAGAGCGGTAAGACTTCCTCCAACCGAGATCGCCTCGCATCTCTCTCTGTGACCTGTCATCTCCATCCTTTAACCGTGTATTGGCTGGGCCAGCGGGTTTCCTGGCTGAGAAACCATGGACGAACGATACGGGACCACACTACCAAATTTCTTGCCCCTCATGTACAATACATACGCAAGTTGCATTGCCATTTCACATTAGCAACGACGTAGATGGCGGTTCTGCCCACTGTAAATCGGCAATCCACAATCCACGAGGGCTGATTGTAGATCGGCTCCATTGTCGCGGCCGTCGTTGTTGCTGCCGTCATTGCCGATCTTCAACGCTTCTTGTAGACTCCACGAGCTTGCAGTAGTCATGGCCATGTGTTGAGTATAGATCTTCCAGAGCGTTGATCCAGCGAGTGTGCCGGTCAATGCCTGAAGTGCATGCAATCACATTATTCTATCATTGAAACCGTGCATGTGCATATGTGCTGTATGCAGGCGGACATAGGTACCTAGGTATCCCGTCTCTATCAAACTGACCCCGCTCTTTTTTTCCTTTTGGCGCTTGTCAAAAATGGGTCTCCCTGGCTCCCATAGTCCCATATTCTGGGTTAAAGCCAATTCCCGGAGCGGATATGAGTTTCCCATGTTCTTCATGCGAGTCTTCGGCAGATCGAATGGTCTTCGACGTCAACTTTTAGTGTATCGGATTGCAGCCCGTTACGCCGGTAACTCTCCTGTTTCTCCGTATTTTTTGATATGTACCTAGATACATATCTTACGTTTAGAGATTCACAAGATGAGGCCTGAGGACGAGTCGAGAACGACGGGTCTACGGATGATCTTATATCGGCGCATCCGAGTGGGTAGGTTAAAATTAAGTTGAAAGACGGTAAATACTCCGAGCCCAAGCCTGTGTGTGACCTCCTTCCTGCCTTGCATCGCATTGTTCACTTCGGGAAGCATGTCAGGGTCGGGATAAAGGCGAATGTGTTGCTTGAGGAAGGAAGGACAATCCCAGACCTTAGTCGAGGTCGTGCAGTGCAACGGCTGTCTATGGTACAGCACTCTAGAATCACGGCAGTTCCAATCGCATCGTCGCCGGTTCCTGTCCTGACTCCTGAGTGGGCAGAAATATATTAAATGCACTCAGACAACTGTGCTCCATGCGCTCTAATTTTCCGCAGAGGTTCGCGTGACCTGAGAGCCGATGGTACAGCCAAGCTTGTCGCGTCCTTGACAAGTTCATCCGAGAGTACGAAGTATAGTCTTGATATCTATATGCGTTAGAGTAATGGTGTCCGCTAGCTTCAACATTGTGTCTGTTGCAGCAAAGATTTAACTTTTGAATCGCGACGAGTGGGCTCATGCCATTCATCCAGAAGTGAGACTCAAATATGCAACGGTTGTGCTGAGCACAGGAGGGCAACCACTGTCTCGGGGACTGGAAAGTGAAATATGGTGCGGAAAAAGAGAAGGTACCCGAGTAATCCCGCAGAGACGACGAAAGAGAGGAATAGAATCATGACATCACAGAGGCCAGGTGTATTTTGTGGTTGAGAAGGAAAGTTTGAGCATATTTTTGTCATATCCGACACAAATTTCAGTCGCATGGGAGGCCCTGCCGCGTTCTTTTGCATGGAAGATGATGACCTAGGCACATCCCGGATATCGCAACTCGAATGTGCGCATACTTTCCATTGCTTGTCATAAGATCATCGTCTTTTGACCTTCTGGCCGTTCGCACGCCCCTTAATCAGGGCCCTTCTCTCTTCCCACTTCTCCCAGCCAGACTGAGGCAAGTCTTCCTCAACTACCAAGTCTCGAACTCTGAAAAATCGTACCGGAGGCAACTCCAGGACAAACTCCAGCAGTCCGCTCTTCCTAAAAATTGCCGTGATTCCGAACCATCCCACAGCACTTATTACCCCAGTCGTGCATCCAACGAGAACCTGTTTTGGCGTGTGGTAGCTCAGGTATATCCGACTCCAGGCCACGAGTCCTGCACATGCCAGTGCAACGGCCGAAAGAGCCGCTCTTCGTGCCAACGAGAGAGGCGTGTGCGAGGCTTTCGGAAATGGAGCATGTCTCAACAACAAGAACAGGGCTAGATGGACCGAGAAGAATGCCACGAACTGGGCGTGCGATGATGGCATGCCATACCCCTTCCCATGCATTTGTTTCGGTCGTTCCTCTTTAATGATCCTCTTCAGGGAGAAATTCACGGCTTCGCAGGCCATTTGTCCTGCAAACATGAGGAGGATCTCGACTTCCCGAGTGGACCATATGAGGGTTGCGTATACAACGCAGAGGCCCTGTGGAACGAGGGCGAGCCATGCGCAGAAGTAGGAGAGCGGATCGGTCGGGTTCTATGCGCCATAGGAGTCAGTCTCAGGTACCAAGCCATTGCGCCTCAGCACCTACATAGCGGACATGTGTCAATGAGAAGGATGCAAAAGGCCCTGTATCGTCCATGTTGTGATCGGGAGCGTGAGTCGGGCCAGGGGAGCTGGAGGAGAGACTGAGTTCGGGAAGGAAGCTGGCCAAGCTGGCTGAGTCGAGATTTGGGGACACAGAATTATATAAGCCGAACCAAGATATTTATGCCATATGGTAGACGATAGTTGATCAAAGTCTACAGTTCTTTATACAACAAAGAAAGTTTCTGCAAGCTTCAAGATTCATTGCGGCCTTGCATGTAGTTGAATCAAGGTCCTATGTTGTTATATCCATGGATATCCGTAGATCCTCATTATTACCGCATTGCAATGCGCCATATGAATATTTCTGCCTCATTCGCAAGGCGGAAAATGAATGATAAGGCTCTTATCCAGAGCTGCGCTGTGGTACATAGTATACATAGAGGTACAGGTACGTTGTGCCCATAGACTACAGCATAATAATCTAAGTAGAAGTACTTTGTACACTACAAGGTACTTTATCATGGGTTTCCTAAGAAGGTATCGTAGACATCGTCGCCTTCGCCGTCGCCGATGACTCTCCTTTTTCTTTTCCACCTCTTCCTCCTCCTCAACCTCCCATCTTCTATAATACTCCACGTTGCCACTGCCAAATCTTGGGGATCTTTCTTGTTATTCAGTCACTCTTTTGATCCACCCGTTGTACATATAGGTGAAATACTATAACCTTCGTGCTAAAGACATCAGCCTTCAGCCTTGTGCCAACGTTCATTTTCTCATCCATCCAACTGCATCTCCACATGCTCCAGATACAGCAGACAAAGAAGACACCATGGACGACATCAATATCAGTGAGGACGACGAGCGAGTAGTCGAACTTTCAACACTTCAATATACCTTTCCCGAACTGGTCTTGGACGAACAGAGCCCCCTCTCGGCTACATTAGAGCTGCCCGTTGTCCCATCGAACCCGGTTCCCGTCCTCTTCGCAGATGCATCTGACTTGGAGAGATTATCTGGCATAGACCCAGAGGATCCGCAGCATCGGATCCGCCACCTGGAATACTTGCCGAATATACGCATCAGCATCACCCTGCCGGACGGTTATCCTGCGGACACCCCACCCCTTCTGGCGCTCTCGACAGCCTCAGGATGGCTTCCTGAAGAAGAGATAAGCAGATTGCTGGCTGAGGGCGTGCAGCTCTGGGAGGATATAGGGCACGACCAAGTGTTGTATTCCTTCATCGACCACGTCCAAGATTCCGCCCAGAAACTGTTTGGGCTGCTGGAGGGACAGGATATCCTGCAATTGCCTCCGGATCTAGAGATTGAGCTACTGGATCATAACAGTTCAGCAAAGCAGGCCGCGTTTGATAGGCGAGGGCATGACTGTGGGATCTGTCTTGAGCCGAAGAGAGGAAGTGCTTGTCATCGGATGGATCATTGTGGCCACATCTTCTGCCGACAATGTCTCCAGGACTTCTACAACAATGCGATTACCGAAGGAGACGTCCATTCAGTGAAATGTCTTGACCCAGGCTGTGCGAAGTCTCGCGCTGAGAAAATGGCGCAATCGGGAAGGAAAGGAAAGCCCAAGGTCACCTTGAGCCCTAGCGAACTTCTCAAGGTCCCGCTGGAGCATGAGATGGTCAAGAGATACGTTCAGATGAAACACAAGATCGAGCTCGAGAACGACAAGACCACGGTATACTGTCCCAGAAATTACTGCGAGGGAGCGGCACGATCCAAGAAGCATAAGAAGCCAGTGGTGTCAGCCAGCCATTTGGCAACTGTCACAGCGGATGAGACAGACGAGGAGGCAGGCGATGACGCCGACGAGGACGGGGCTGTTTTGGATCCCACGAAGCCACCAAAACGCATCGACCTCCTTCGAATCTGCGAAGATTGCAGCTTTGCCTTCTGCAGCCGCTGCTTGCAGTCCTGGCACGGCGAATTTGTAGTCTGCGGTCCACCTCGCAAGGATGAGGAGCTCACTGCCGAGGACTTGGCTTCAATGGAATACATCAGGTTGCACACGACTCCGTGTCCTACGTGCGCTGTCCCGGCTCAGAAGACGCATGGCTGCAACCATATGCAGTGTCAGCGCTGCGAAACCCACTTCTGCTACCTGTGCTCGGCGTGGCTCGACCCGCAGAATCCTTATCAGCATTACAATACGGAGAAGACGAGTTGTTATCAGCGACTTTGGGAGCTTGAGGGAGGTGATGGGGATGATGTCGGCCTTGCTTACGAAGGCGGTCATCATGATGCCGTTCCTTTCGACGAGGGGGAGAACATCGAAGGCGACAATCATCATGCGGATTGGGACGGGGAGGATGGCATCGAAGTTATCCTCAATCGTATCGTTGATGCTAATGCACAACCAATCCCTGCGCCTGGGCCTGGGCCTGCCGTTCCAGCGGCTGACGTTCCGGAAGGACCACATGCACCTGTAGCCCATATCGAGGCTCCACTGGTCCTCCGCATCGATCAAATTCCCCCACGTGCAGCTGAAGCACCTCGACCTCACGCTCGTGCAGCAGCAGCTGCTGCTGCTGCTGCTCCGGCCGTTCCCGGTCGGCTAGGCGGCCGTTATGGGCGTGCCATCGCCCGACGAGAGGCAGCTGCTCGTGCGGCAGAGCGTGGTGTTCGATGGCCTCCAGCTGAGCCGCCTGCGCCTGTGAACCCGGAGCCTGCGGCTCGACCGGCCGCTCTGTTTCGCCTGGCCGAACATTTGGACCCGATAGCGGCACAGTTGGGGGCGCTGGCGGGACAGCCTGCGGCGCCCATGGAAGAGCAGTTGATGGCGATTCACGTGCAGTTGAGAGGCCTGGTTCATCAGATGCTGAACCTGCAGCTGGAGCCTGGAGACCTTGCGCAGCGAGAGGTCATGGGAGGAGACGACGGGGAAGATGCGCCGGCTGGGGATGCTGGACTGCATGCGGATCGCGAGGAGGAGATTGATGCCGAGTATGACGACGTTGGGGAGAGGCCACTTGGCAGGGCGGACGCGGATCGGGTGCGTGCTGCGGGGGGATTCTTGGAGTTCGATAGGTGATTTATTCGGCGCGTGCATGGGCATTGGTGCGTGGAGTTTGGGATTTGGGGATCTTGCATTCAGACATGCATAGCGAATACCACACATGGCGAGTTATATGGACAGCCATCATTTTTTGGAAAAGGGGGAGTTTGGCATTCTGAAGCCGGAGAGGCATGCATCAGATATACGATAGAGTTAGACGTAGACTCGAGACAGAATAGATTATATCCATCGTCAGTTCGTTGAGGTATCAGAATTCAAATCTAATATTGATGGACTGCGCTTTTTCATAAGACATAGCTGGCTCGTGTCGGTCTCCAAGCAGTCTTGGTTATTCATCTGTCTTGGCATTGACAGGGTCAAATAATGCAAACGAGGCAAACAAACAAACAAACAAACAAACAAGCCATGACATCATAAGGGACATGACGTAAACTTGGACATCAACATTGCCACATTGGCATCCATTGGAAATCCCAATTTAGCCAGGACTTTCCGGGTGATATCGTCATCTTTGCCCTGCTAGTTCACAATAGATTAGAGACGTCTTCCTGAGCCAAGGACCACATATCGAAGCTCCTATGAGAGCCACACTTCCAAGAAAAAAGGACGAAAGATCATCACGGTCATGACGATCATGACGAACAGAATGCCATGGATTACGAGATGCCGTTCATTCTCAGCCCCTGCTCTCCTCTCCTCCTCTCTTATCATCTCCTATCATCTCCTCTCCTGCTCCTTCCAAGTGGATGAAAGCTGGCAAAATGACGCAATTCGACCCTTCGAATAAACCTCTTGGGAGAACTCGAACAATGGCTCCATCTGGTGACTTGCATCGTGTCTGAAAGAGGAAAAGTGGACGATGCAGTCCACAGGGCAGGTCGAAGAGTTGCTCTGTATGACGTACATACTCCCACCGGCTTCAGGCACTCAAGCCTCTCCTTCCACCCTCCTCCTGCTCCCTGAAGCAGCCGCGGGTCTACATATAGCCCTATCTTCCCTCCCTCATCATCAAACATCGAGCACTCTACATCCTGAACCAACATAAAAAGATCACTTCCAACCCCAAAACACACAGAACTTCACAATGGAGACCATCAAGAACGCCGCAAACTACGTCACCGAGTCCGTCAAGGGCACCGGCTCCGCGGCTTCGAAGGAGGCCCATAAGGTATATCTTCCTCCCGAGTCCCACCCCTCTCCTCTCGCCAGCATAAATGATACTGATGCCCCCAAGGCCGTTGCAAAGGACCCCGAGGCCCCGCTGTCCAGCCGTGCCAGCGCCGCCAAGGACACTGTTGGAGACAAGGTCGAGGAGACGCGCCATGAGACCAAGGCTGATGTGAATAAGGAGGTCGGTTTGCCCTCGCCTCAGGATTGTGGTCTGAGATGATGATGTGACGGTACTAACGAGCGTCAGGCTATGAAGCATTAGATATACACCGTGGACGATTTCTGTTGGGATGGATCATAGATTCGAGGGATGGATGGCACATGTTTTGTTATGGGCGCTCGACGGATGGTCTGGTTACTGAAGTGATGATTATCAGCTGAAATGCTAGTCGGGGCAATACACCCTGTATGATATTGCAAACGAATTGAACTTTGTATTTTATGCTACGATGTGAAAGTCCTTTAACTTCAATACCGATCTATACGGTTAGAGAATTAGCTTGTACTTCATAATTATAATATTAGTTGAGGAAAGAGACCGTTTAGGCGTTATATGTGTGCTCCTCCTTTATTAAAATTTAGCTTCACTTAAGTTTATCGTAGTAGTTCTAATGTAAAATTATAAGATAATATCATTAATATGGAAGAGAACTATATACGTTCTTCCTAAGTAGGAACATAATATAATCTTTATTTTTAGTTTTTGTTAGGAGATTTATACTATATTACATCATCTGATGAGAGGATGAGAAGAAAGTTGGATTGATGGCATGAAACAGGAACACCAATTTTTTTTAAATCAGGACTCTGCAGGTTCGCACGATGATCTTTAAACGTTGCATCTTCTTTGGCCATCACATTCACATGGGATTCTGAGTGCCCTTTGGTCAATTTTGATATGGTCGTTTTTAGAAGTTGTTATCGTTGTTTATATCGTCACCTTGGCAGCTGAGATCGTCCTCGTATCTGAATCCGTCCTAGCTCACTCTCCCAAGAATCCGGGGTATGCAGCGACCCCTAAAACCACTTTATCGCGACAATCTCGGCGCACGTCAAGCCTCATTTCTGTCACTCTTTCGCGTCGCAACGACTGCCCTTCCTCTCTCCCATCCCCTCTTTACTCTCTACCCATGGCCTCCCCACCTCTCACCGTAGCAGAGATGCTCAGCGACACCACGACCCTCCTCTCCCTCAGCCTCGTCGTCGCCCTCCTCAGCGCCGCCTACCTCCTCTCGACCTTCGTCCTCTCGCGCTCAACGCCCAAATCGCTGCGCCTCCTCTTCATCTGGCACGTCTTCGACTTCCTGATCCACCTCATCTTCGAAGGCTCCTTCCTGTACAACTGCCTCTTCACCTACATCTCCCTCCCCGCTGCTCCCCTCGAAGAACTCACCTCCTCGCTCTACACTACCCTCTTCACCTACATCTCCCCCGCCCCCTCCGACGCTCCCCAGCCCGTCTCCGTGACCAACTGGCTCGGCCACACGGATCGTCTGTACGGCGCGAACTTCGCGGGGCCCGACAATCCGTTCGCCGCGCTGTGGAGGGTGTATGCGCAGGCGGACTACAGGTGGGGCGGCGCGGACGCGAATGTGGTCAGTATCGAGCTCTTGACGGTGCTGGGGGCGGGGCCGCTCGCGGCGCTGGTGGCGTGGATGATTGCGAGGAGGAATCCGAGGGCCGGGATTTGGATGATTGTGCTGGCGGTGGGGGAGTTGTATGGGGGTATGTGTGCCATTTCTGGCCGGGGAGGGATGTGGGGAGAATGCGCTGCTGACGGGGTTGTAGGCTTCATGACTTTTGCGCCGGAGTGGTTGACCGGGAGTCAGAATCTGGACACGAGTAATTGGGTGTATACGTATGTTCCCTCTGCCTCCTGCCCTCTTCCTACGACCGCCTTGGAAGGGTCTCTCTACGAGGATGTTGACGGTGCGCTAGATGGGTATACCTCTTCTTCTTCAACACGCTCTGGGTCTGGTTCCCACTCTACGCCATCTATGCGGGCTACAAGGACATCAGCAACGCATTCGACGTGCGCAACAGCGTCATTGCTGCGACTTTGGAGGGGGCGAAGGAGGAGACGAAGAAGAGCAAGTAGGTTATAAATGGGAATTTAGATATATGGGGGAAATCGGGACGGTGCGGCCGAGGACGGATTGGATTCATCGTGCATATTTTGAGCGATTGGCTTTTCAAGCGCATGGAGTCTTGATCCATCCAACGTACATACATAATTATGATAGCGATTCAGCAGCGACTCGCATAATGAGTATTCTTTCTTCTCCGCTCGCGGCACCGTTGCTCATGGCCCTCCCGCATAGCACAATCACTGTAACTAGCACCTCTTGCTTGATTTTCAAAGTTCCGCTCTTCATTTCCAGTCCTGCAGTTTCGGTATGTAAGTAACCGATATTTCCTTCTCTCCGTTACATATCGTATCACCTTTAGTCGGCAATGTATCAGGCTGCTTGCTGTACGCAGTGCCTTTTGCACATTGCACTTACAGAACACCAACGTGCCCCTCTCGATCTCACATTGGAAGCATCTCGATCTTCCTCGTTTCCCCTTACTGTCTAAACACTTCTCGCCGTCTACACTCTCTCTCTCCATCACGCTTTTCTCGCCATGAAAACTCCTTCCCTCAAGTCCGAGCTGCAGCTCTCTCATGGAGAAATTCCAGGCTCGCACGCAGTAGGGTGAGTATCTTGGAGGTGAAAAGAGCAGAGAATGCTCCTATCTCTCCATTCTCACCATGCAAATCTCCGGAGGTTAGCTTCGTCGATCGGCCTGCCACGATGATACGCAGCAGCAGCAGCGTTCGTACCTCATTCCCATGGCAAGACTCACTTCGTTTCTGCAAAAAGGGGCCGCAGGACGGGATAATCCAGACTGAGCGAGCACCGTGATTTTTTGACATATGGGCACGAGTCGAGGGAAGGATAAAAATAATATTTTGTTCTTGAAGAACCAAATATTAATTAGTCCCCGAAGGTGACAAACGGGGGAGGGAGAAGAGGTAAAAAACATATTGCAAGCAAAAGAATTGTGAATGGTCCCTACGAGGGTCGAACTCGCGACCTTGGCGTTATTAGCACCACGCTCTAACCAACTGAGCTAAGGGACCAGATGATTGGATATTGTTAGCTTATTTTTATTTTCCTCTTTCTTTACTAAACTGCGTCCAACATCATAACATCACTCAAGCATCGGCGCAGAAAATCCGCAATACTGACAGGGTCATGAGTTTGAGTTTTTGAGTAACTCGAGTAACTCATGAGTTTGTTGAGTTTTTGTGAGAACCCTGAATACTGAGAGAGTATCTAGAGCGTCCACTGTCTAGCAAACAAGGGAAAGACCAAAGCCAAATCCCGCGATCCTTGCCGGACTCTTCACAATCCGAGTTTCGAGTTTCTCAAAGAAGGCTGATAGCACAAAGTCGAGTCGTCATTAAACGACAGAAGCGGAATGGTGTCTCGGTCTTTGTCGTTGTCGGATGTGATGCATTCCGGCAGGGCGGATTGCTCAATTTGCTGACAAATTGACAATGCGATCTCTGGATTGAGGGTGAAGAATAGGCTTTCAGGGAAGTATATATGAGTGGAATCATGGAGGAAGAAAAGAGAAATTTCGAATCGAATTCGACATGAATGGGATCCCGGATCGTGGATTCGTGGGTTGGAGGAGATTTACATGGATTTATGGATTTTGGATTTTTCTACGCAGCCCCTGAGGCTCACCATTATCCATCCATTGCATCGCGCAAAGATGGAGGGCATATCGCAGATACCATGTTCCATCTCATTCCTCTTTCTTTATCCTCCTTCCTGTCATTCCGCACCAAGAATCTGAGATCGCCAGGTAAGCTTATTTCTCTATTTATTTCTGTCACTTCGTCAACGTCATGCCGTCATATACTCGACCATTGAGGATAGCCAAGCCTCCATCCAGCCTCTACACTTCCTATTCCAGCCATGACTTCCAACTGTCTGCTGCTGCGCCTTTCTATCCCTAGCGAAGTGCCGGAAACAAAGTCTTCCGACATTGAGGAATCCTGCAAGAATGATTCCATGCCACAAAGCTTTGTCAAATATTTGCATAGGTATCTCATCTCATTAAGCTTTCTGAGACCAATGGGCAAGGTGGATGCAGAAATAGAGTCACTGTCATTGGTCCCATGGAGAGTCTTCAGGCTTGCGAAGGGAAGACCGACATATCGCATCTACGCACTATGTCAGGGTCTCTCATTTGATCGTTTGCGGATCGTGCCTCTCATAAAGCGCCTCTGTTCCTGTGTTGCTTTTTTTCTTTGTTTACCACTTGCCTCTTCCTACATCTCATCTAAATAGACCAATCTTCTGCAAAGGCACACCGCACCGATCGATAGATCTCGTGCTTCACTGAGACCATACAATGCTCCTCAAAGCTTTTGTCCTCGCAGCCGTGGCCGGCACCGTCGCCGCCCATCGCCCTGAAAACGTGTCCATCTGCGACTTCTACACCACCGCCCTCCTTAACAATAACACCGCCGCAAACCAACTCACCCTCATCACCCTCCTCGTCAACACAGCCGTGATCGGGAATTGTATGTCCTCCCTCTCCCTCCTCTCCATCTCCATCCCACTAACCCACCCAGACACAACCCCCAACGTCGGCATCTCTGTCCCCGGCATCCTCGCCGCCGGCTCTTACAACAACACTGAAGTAAATCTCCTCCCCTACTTCACCGGCGACCTCGCCAGCGCCAACCGCGGCGGCGACTCCGGCGTCTCCGTCAACTTCCTCGACGGCGGCGGCGCCGCCCCCCTGAAGCAGAACATGCCCGCCGATAGCGCGGACACCAACCAGCACCTGCTGATGACGCACTTGTACGAGTATTTTGGCACGCTGCTGGGCTGCTCGATGCAGGGCGGCGCCATGTTCACACCCTACGACGGCGATCCGAGTATGTACCAGACGCACAAGTTCATGAAGCTCAATGCGGCGGAGGTGGGGTATTTCGTCACGCAAGGTACGCCTCTCGCCCATTTTCTGGGATTCTAGTCTCTATGTCCTGTTAGTGCGCGGTGCTGATCCACGGCAGTCGGTCTCTCAGCCGCCTCCTTCGGCGTCCCGGAACATGACGTCGCGCCCGTCGCCGACGCGCTCTTCGCGCTCTTCGGCTTCCGCTGCTCGCCGCCCACAGCCGTCATCCCGGCGCAGGGCCCGCACCTGCAGTCCGTGTGCACCGATGCCGAGGGCGGCTGCCGGCTGGACCCGCAGGCGGTGTGTGCGCAGTATCAGGATGTTGCGGAGCCGGGCTCCATCTCGGGTAGTACGACGATGACGATGACTGGTGCTGGTGGCGGCGCGGCTTCGGGCGCCGCGACCACGACGGGAAATGCGACTGGGGCGAGAGGGACTGCGGTGAGTACGGCGGCGGCGGAGGTGGTGAGAGCGGGAATGGGGATTGTGGCTGCTGCGGGTGGGTTTGCGGCGATGTTGCTTTGATCTTGAAGGGGAAGGCTAGCACGTCGATCTGCTCGTTTGTAGCTAATTGAGATGTTCTCCACGTTTGGCGTTTCCCGGTGCTGTGGTTGATGAGTTAAGGCCGAGGAACTGACATGCACAATGGGATTGACTGGGTTTAAACTAAAGATATGGCATCAGGGGCAATATGCACTAGTAATATTCTCGATCTATGTGACCTGCTCCTTCAGATAATTAATATAGCTCAAATGCGCCAGAATAATCCCACAAATTGACGGACTACATACAACCTTCCTAAGTCTTCTGATAGCATCTCCAAAACGAGAACTCGGCGTGAGACGTGAGACGTTGGACCAAATAGCGGATCGCATGATGCCTCTACGCGGCAATGGTCCCATCAGAGTCTAAGAAGCCTCAGAAAGACGCTAGATGTTACTTCGTGCGGAGGCTAGCAAGTAGCAATAACATAGCGCGCTTACCAACGACGGGTATCGCGTTAGCGCGACTACGAGCGCTCCACGGAGCAAAATTTCCATCTCCATCTCCATATCCCGCTGCCGCCCCACACGCCGTGACATGACTCCACGAGCAAAAGGAGCAAAAGTATATTTATCCACTGGTCCCTACGAGGGTCGAACTCGCGACCTTGGCGTTATTAGCACCACGCTCTAACCAACTGAGCTAAGGGACCTGGTTGATGTATTGAGGATCAGTGTATGTCTTCTTCAAGTCGGATGTGAGGTAGCTCCGAAAATCTAGAGATTCGTACGCAATGCATTAATTGTATATTGCGGTTCTGTATCGTTCCCACCCCTACCCTCATGTTCACATAATTCATAATCATAATCGTAACCCCCACTACCCGCCTCACTCCCACCTCCTCCACTCCCTCTCCACAGCCTGCACCTCCTCCTCCCTCTCCACCCCCCTCAACTTCATCGCATCCTCCAAGTCCCACTTATACTCCCTCTCCATCTCCCTCCTCTCCCTCGCCGCCCTCGCCAACGCCCTATAATCATCCCTTCCCACGGCCTCCCTAAAGACCCCCCTCATCCGCTCCGAATACAACTGACAGCTCCCCGTCCCCTGCCTCCTCCCCAGCTCAAACATCTCCGCAATCGCCCTCCTCCTCTCCACCTCCGGCCTCACAACCCCCTCAAAGCACTCCGCACACACCGTGAACTCCGGCAGCTGCGCGATCCCATACCACCTCGCATCCCTGACCTCCGCGCGCCCCCGACACCCCGGCACCGCCGCGAACCGCCGCACCACCGCCGCGAACCCCCGCACGTCGGGCAGCCACCGCCCCGCCGACCCCGGCGTCTGCTCCGCCGCCAGCTCCAGCGCGTCGAAGTAGTCCACGAAGCGCTCTGTGTCAAAGCGCATGTCGCAGGCGCGCCGCGCGCCCGCGGGCCCCTCGACGTTCGTGGGCACGAACACGCCGCGCAGCGCCGGCAGCAGCGCCTCGATGGCCTTGACGCAGGCGGCGCACACGTCGAAATTGCGGATGGGCTGGCCCGTCGAGGGGTCGAGGATAGAGTGCCATTTGCGGACGGCGGGGTCGGCGCCGGGACAGGGCGGCGTGGTGGCGGAGATGGAGGCGATTTGGTAGATTAGGCTTAGGTCGTTCTCGCGGTTCTTCTGGGTCAGGAGCCAGGCGATGCGGTACCACGGTTGGGAGCCAAAGGCGCAGGTGATTTCGTCGTCGAGGGAGCGCAGGGGGGCGGGCACGAAGAAGGTGCGGAAGGAGGTGGGTTCGACGGCGGATTGGTAGCAGGTGGGACAGATTCTGAAGCCGGGACATTTGGGCAAGGTTAGCCAGTCGGCCTTACCTCGTACAGGGCTGGTACGAGGACAGGGAGGTAGAGGGGCGATGGTGCCGGCTTCGATATCTTGCGAGAAGCGACGGACGGAACCCATCGTTGGCGGATCGAGGTGGGAAGGCGTAGGGACGGGAGGTTGGAATGGAGGAGGCTGCCAGTAGCCTTTGTTTGCAGGTGAAGTGCCGGCAGAACGATCTCCGCACTGCGATGATGCAGAAACTCTACCGTCATGTGCTGGACCATTGGTTGGGATGGGTATGGGTAGTGATGTCCTCGATTCACGACTGCGTGGGTCGATGCTCACTGGACTTGACTCCCTCGAGCGCACTGGAGCCGCCTGGGTAGGTGTCTTCGAGGCTCTCGCACCCTCAAGTGCGGACAGAGGAGATATAGGTCTTGAGATGGGTCTCCTGGCATCACGTGCAGGAGGATAGGTCTCCTTTCTCTGGTTGTCAAGCATGCCTGCGGCCATTCCTGCGGCCATGAAGCCTGCTGCTGTCCCTGAACTTGGCAACGGAGATGAGAATCTCTTTTGTGGCTGTCCAAACTCCGTACTAGAACGACCTGACTTTGACCCAGTCCGACGATGGCGATCTTTCTCGCCCTCTGGGTAGAGGCTGTCACCGTGACGTGCGTAGTGTCGACGATGGCGGCTTCGACGTTTATCCGAGCCTGCGGAATCACTATCCTCGAGATCGCTGCTCGTATACTCATTTCTGCTGGATTGAGTTGAGGACTGCCTTGAATGACGTCGCTCAGAGCTATCTTTGCGGTCTAACCTTGACGTCGGACGCTCAGAGCGACGTGAACTATTCTCCTCTGCTAACTGCTGCGGTCGTGTGAGCCTCTCTGGAAGGCCCGCTTTAGGCCTGACTTGGGTATCAAAACTTGCACGACTTGTCTTCACGAGATTTGGGGTAGATGGCCGCGAACTGTTATTAGATGTTGTTGGCCGCGGCGATGACCCACCGTATTTTCTAGGCAGTGACTGGGCAGCAATGTCGAAGTAGCCCTTTGAACTGCTTTTTGCTGTAGCTACATCTGGAGAGAGGAAAACACTCGTCGGCGGGCTCCTACCTATGCGACTTGGATCCTCCGTCTGCGAAGTTGACGCATATGGCGATGCCGGCCGCCGGGAAGGTGGTTGAGCGGATTCGACCTTGGTGGTCAGGGCAGGCAGGTCTTGTCGGCTCTTTCTACGAATGATGGGCGGAGGGGATTCTCGGGTCTCCTTTCGGCGCCTGTCTCCCTGCGTATCTGCCCTGCGTGGTTCTGTTCGCTGTTCTTCCTGAGGCCGCTTCCTAGGTAGTCCCGCATCGTCGTCCCTGACTGGTGAGTGGGTGCCTGACTGCGGTATAAGCACGAAACGTCGTTCAGCATTGCCATCTTCTTTGACTGTGGTATTGGATTTCGCTGCATCAGACGCAGATAGGTCGGACTCGTAGAGGATAGGCTGCTGGTCGATGACACCTCGAAACGGTGGATCGTAGGCTGCTTGTGCCGTTGTGTGTCCTCCGAGCTCCCTAGACAACGATTCGCTCTCATCTTCGACATGTGGTCTCGGTGGCCAGCCTGTTCGAGACGCTCGAGGGGACTTTGAGGGTCGTTGTCGTCTAGTATCTGGAAAGGCTGGAGTGGCAAGGCTGTAAGACGTCGAGGGCGGAGTTGGCGCACTGACGCGAGTTAGCTCAAGCCTGGAGATTCCATCCATCGCTCAGTGACATACGTAGCTTGCCGGCCTCTTGAAGTTTTGAAATAACCATTCACAAGCAAATCATCTGCGTCGAGAGAAGGTCTCTGGTAAGATCCCATATCGATCGCTTTCCACACCACGCCCGAATCCCGACAATGACGCCGTCGCGATGAATGAGTAGAAGCAGCACAAAATAGGAAACAGGAGATATCATGCATTCAAGTCATCAAAGAAGTCAAAGAAGGCAAAGAAGGCAAAGAAGTCAAGAAGCGTTAAAGTTGTCCTCGATAGATAGAAGTGCAATGGAGTAGTAAATTCTAGAAAGGGATGCGGCTCTTTGGATGCATGATGCCCATGTAGATAGAGAGAGCCCCCAGACACGACGGAGCTGTCCGAACGAGGCGGAGTGAAGTACACAGTAGTATTGTAGTTGCATGCAGTAGCTCAGCTCAACCAAGACATACAGCACATACATATATATGTACACATATCAACATATGTATATACATACATTCATACTCGACGGCTCAGTGAAGAGGCAAATGGCTGGGCGGTCATTGGCGACGAAGGTATTAATGAATAATGCCCGGGCTGACAGTACCTGGAGAGGCGTCAATGATCCCTATCCCTTGGTGAGTGATGCATTTCCGCTCCTTATGCGCCCAACGCTCCCAACGTTCCGGCATTGTGAGACTCCAACATGGAAATCACTGGTGGAGATATTCACGAAGGGGGGATTTTGCTCGATGACTGCCATTCGAAGATTCTACAGTCGATCCATTTCCATTTTGCCTGCAGAGATGAGAACTGCAGGGCGTTAATGTGCCTCTGCCTGTGCCTGGGCAGATGGCAAAGCGCTATATGTCTCATCTTCTCACAGCGCGAGACCCAACGCTGCGGTGCGACTTCACCGGTTTGTATTGTACATCAGCCCTACACCACAGACGCCCTGCTGGGTTTGACAGATGAGGGACGTCATGCGTCGCCCGTCACGGTCGTAGAACCACCCATCCAGAGCCTCCACGCCCTCTTCAGGTCAAGTACTGCTCAATATCCTTATCCTCATCGTCATCAAATTCCTCCGCCTCCCTCCTCAACTTCTCATCTGCCTCAATGATCCTCCTAATCATCGCCCTCTGGCGCCTCCTCGCCTTCTTCCCCCAACTCGCGCCGCTTGCCCTTCCCTCCGCCGCCGCCTCCTCCTCGCTGTCGCTCTCCACGGGCAGCTCGACCTGTCCCCTCAGACTATTCGCGTTTATCGCCGCCCTCTCCGCCTTCGCCGCCGCCATCTCGGCCGGGTCGACCTCCTTCTCGTGCTGGCTCTCCTGCAACTTCGCGCCCCATTTGGCGAGGTACGGCCGGAGCAGCAGGTATGCGCCGACGATGGTGATGATCCGCACCCATTCTTTCAGGGACATGGAGCCGAAGCTCGAGGCGTTGCGCTTGAAGTTGTCGACGCCTTGGCTGACATAGCCAGAGATTGTGTCCATCCAATCCATCATGTCCATCTTGGAAGTGCCTGCCCCTGAGAGCTTGCTTGTGATTATGTGTTGCTCTGGGACTGGGACTGGCGCCGAGGATCGGGTCTGTATGATATCGAGCTGCTTGTGAATAGTATTCGAAAGAGCGCGAGTTTCGTTCGAAGTTGATACTAGAAGAAAGAGTAGAGCAGATCGTGGAGCAGATCGTGGAGTAGATTGTGGATTCCGCGGTAATTTATAAAAGGGGTCGTTGGTCTAAAATTTTGTAGAGTCTGGAATTCTGGAACGGACGGCTTTGTGATGAACGGCATTACGGCATCATCGCAGTGCTGATTGCGAGGCGCTTGGACCACGTCGCGTCTCCCCACAATCTCCAAGTCCAAGCAGGACGATGCACTACCTACAGTACCTACTCAACGTGTTTACTTCATCCCTTCATCTCATCATCCCTTCATCTCATCATCTCATCATGGCTGAAAATATGGACGAGGAGACGCGCGAGGTAATACACATACCTTCAATCGCTCTGTAGTACCTGTACTCTTACTAACCCCACCGCAGCGCCTCAAGGCAGCCTTGTGGTTCTCCATCGGCAAGATCGTCGACGCCGAGTCTCTGCGTCTGGGCGTGAATGCAACAGCACAATTCATCGGCGCCTTGACCGAGATGGTCTGGGCGCAAACCGGTATGTGACAGCCCCCGAATCGCCGTATTGGAACGGCGCTGATTGCTGACTGTATGGCAGAAACGGTGGCCCAGGACCTCGAGAACTTCGCAAAGCACGCGGGACGCTCGACGGTCACGACGGACGATGTGTTGCTGCTTACGAGGCGGAACGATGCATTGCATGATATTATAAAGGAGTTTATCGATAACGAAAAGGCGGCGACCGCGAGGGGGAGGAGGAGGCAGTGAAGACCCATACATTTCTAATCTACCATCCCTTTCAGATTGTCGTCCCCAAATCCCCTCTCAAGCCACCTGATAATTCCCCGGCTTCCCCGTCACGCCCGACTGCACCGGCTCACGCTCTGGCACATCCCTCTTCCCCGTCCCTTTCTCGGGCCTATACTCCATCTCCTTCCTCCTCTCCTTCTTGCCCTCCGTCCCGCCCTTTATCGGATGCGCAGGCGGCTCATACTCGGCATACGCCTCCTCCCTCTCCAGCGCACGCTGCGTCTTGGTCTTCCCTCCCAGCTTCCAGTCCCACCTCCCGCGTCCCCCCGTATACGCGACCTCCGTCGCCCTGAACCGCTTCTCCTGCCTGCGGTTGCGCCACACCAGCACCTCGATGCCCGACGAGAACAGGAAGAAGAACAGCGCGATGATGGACACGGCGAACGTCGCCGTCTCCAGGCGGCACGCGAGCCCCAGGCTCGGCAGCGGCGTCGCGCCCTCCGCGCCCTTGGGTGTGGAGTTCGCGTCGCCGGTGCCGAAGGGCGTCACGACGTTGCCGGTGCAGCTGTGCGCGCCGTCCCTCGCGACCCAGGCGACGTAGACGAAGGCGCCGAGGAAGGCGATGTCGAGGATGCTGGCGACGAGGACGAAGAAGCCCAGAGTGCTGAGGAAGTGCAGCATGAGGAGGTAGACGAGCGTGTAGAAGACGCCGGCGCCCGAGATGCCTTCGACGGCGCGGATGTGCTTGGAGATTGGCATGGAGTGGTTGTTCAGCGTGGCGAGATAGTAACCGTAGATGCCGAGGACGATGCAGGAGCAGCCGAACTCGATTCCGCGCAGGAAGTACTGCACGACCTTGAGGGTGAGGCCAACTTTGCGTCCCATGTTGGCGGTTGTGCTCGAGAGGAGCTGTTGATCGGGTTTGAGATGACTGGTTGATTGATTGAGCTGTATTGATGGTCTGAAGGAAGGTCGATAGAGACCAAATTCAGAAGCAATGAAGCTCCTCTGTGCTGAACAGCGATGAAGTGAAGTGGATGTTTGAGTTTCAACGAAAGACCTGACCAGAAGAGATCCTCCTACCTCGCCATCCATATATGAGTTGAGCTCATGGCTCATGTACCTCACCAGTTGTTCCTAGACTAATCTAGTGCAAAATCGTCGGCACATACATCATCATATCAATCGTGTCGTGCCTGTCCTGACTACCAGTGATGCGAATCATACGAATGGAAATCCAGGAGAACCGTCGGTCCGGCGTTCCTTAAGACGTTTTAGCGTCTCGTCATTCCTCGTCATGGCGGATGTCTCGTAAATAAGCTTTTCCTCAGCCTCGTTTCACGTCCACTGTCCGTTTTTGGCGCATTCCAGCAACGATGCATGTGGCATGGCTGGAAATGGATATGTGATGCTCAGCCTCGTGTTTACAAGAAACGGCCTTCATCAACGTCGAAAACCATCTTTTGGGCTTTAACAATGAGATTGTGCCCAGCAGTTGAGAGCAGACCCTGGATTTAGAGTGTTTACTGGCGCTGGCCTAACATTGGTCGATGCAGGAACTTATTCAGGTACACTGAAGAGATGATATCATGAGCACTATAGAATTACCAACAGATCTGTTCGAGCATCGGTATGTGACTATGACACCTATCGAAGTGGCGACAGCGATTGACAATATTTCAAATCACTAGAGACAAAATCAGAGACTCACAGAATTCCAAATCTGAGTCTCTCAATAGTATCATAGAAGTCCAACCGCCATTTTGCGCATCAACACATACAAAGAACTGGGTTCGGGCATTTTCGGTCCAGTATCCCATTCGCACATATTGTGTCAATAGTCTCTCTTGACGTTCAATATTTCGCCAGGTGTCCGAGGCTCAATTGTACTCCTTTTTCATTCTTCCTAGAGTGATAATCAAAATCAAAATAAAAAAATCATGACTAATCAATTATAAAGCCTTAACCTAATCTAGAGTAGTAGTTGCTACATATAGTTAATGTAATAGATATAATTAGAAAGATTTATAACATAAGATAAGATAGGATACATACCTTAATACTTTAAATTAATGCCACTCCTTATTATTTAAAGAGCTAATGTATGTGCGAGTTGCCAGGCAAGGTATCGAGCGTTGCTGTCCATATCTCACTGTTTAGTGAGTTAGTATGGACAGTCAGAAAATGAGTAAATGCATAACGAAGAGGCCAAAAAGACTGAAGAGAAGAGATTGCATATGAGATAATCAAGAGCAACATATCTCTGCTCCAGCACGGTAGATTCCTGGCTGTGAAGATATCTGTCTTCCTGGACGATTCCAGCCAGTAATGGGGCCAGAACGGATGCGTTTGCTGCTGCTGAGCAATTGCTGAGCAATTGCTGCATCGCGTGCTGAAATTCGGCTTTTCTGAAAGCCGCAGGCTATCTGGAGTAATGTAATACTTTACAAATACTAGGAATACCTAATGGAGAATCTCGGGTATGCGGCAGAATTTGGAGCCTTTTAAGGAGCGCTGAGATAGGAAGATAGGTATTCAACAATTATCCCGATAGATAGCCCCGAAAGTGGTTAAAGCATATGGACAAATCTCCTTTCAGACTTAATCCCATCTTTGTTCCTCGAATTTCTCGGATTTTTCGAGGAATGCCGAAAAGCTTTGTGGGTACTGGGTACTGTGGCACTAACCAAAACACCATGGAATTTTCGGAACTTGGAGCGCCGTTACGGAAGATAAAAAAAATAATTGAAAGGCAAGTGAATCTGTTTATATAAAGATGCAATCAAACCTGAAGCCTGATTTACTTCCATTTAATCAACCTTGTCATCTATGTCACTCTTTTCTGTATATGTTATTGCTGCTCATCGAGCCGTGAGTTGCTAAACTGGACATTTTTCTTGCCGTCATTATTCATATTGAAATTAAGCTTCGCACTTGGCGCCGGCGCCACACGCCACACGCCACAATATGGGACTCAGCCACACCCCTGATCGATTGAACATTGCCGACTTCAACGGCCAAACAGAGAAAGCCATCAACATCAATGATGGCGATGACAACGACAGCTTCTCATTCCGGAGTTGGTTGGAAGAGCATGAGGGGAAGAAAACGATTGAGAACATCGAGAAGAAACATCTCGCTTTGACTTGGAGCCATTTGACCGTGACTGGCGTTGACTCTCGAACTGTGCTGGGGCACAATGTTCTATCATGTGTCAATCCTGTGGAACTCATTGCGGATGCCAAAGGTTCAGCTGGCGAAATTGTAAGAGGCTTTCAATACCTATGTTGTGTTTATATTTTATATTTGCTAACGGATGTAGACCATCCTCAATGACCTCAGCGGACAAGTTAGAGCTGGGGAAATGGTAAAGTGCGTCATAACCGGTCTGAGAAGCCTTTGTTAATTATTCATACAGATGCTAGTCCTTGGTCGGCCTGGCTCAGGATGTACTTCATTTTTGAAGACCGTCGCTAACAAGCGAGGTTCTTTCAAGAGAATTGAAGGCGACGTGTTCTATGGAAACATGACTGCCAAGGAGGCGGAAAAGTATCGTGGGCTGGTGCTTTACAACAGCGAAGAGGACATGCATTTGCCAACCTTGACAGTTGCTGAAACCCTCGGCTTTGCCTTCAAGAACCGAGTCTCCAGACACGTCCGCCAGAAAGGGGCAAAAGAACATGTCGATGAAATGCTCGATGTCGTTCCAGAGGCTTTGGGAATCTCCCATGCCAAGGGAACCCTCGTGGGGAACGAATTTGTTCGAGGGGTATCAGGTGGAGAAAGAAAGCGTGTCTCCATTGGAGAAGTCATGGCTGCCCAAGGCTCTATCACCTGCTGGGACAACGCAACCAGAGGACTCGACGCATCTACCGCCCTCCAATACGCGCAGACATGCAGAATATTGGCCGACAAAGCCCATGCAACTGTGCTGGTATCCCTATACCAGGCTGGAAATGGTATCTTTAACCTCTTTGATAAAGTCCTCGTATTGGACGAGGGACGGCAGATTTATTACGGTCCTGCCCACAGGGCCAAATCGTATTTCGAAGATTTGGGTTTCGTTTGCCCTCCAGGCGCCAACATCGCAGATTTCTTGACATCCTGCACAGTCGCAACGGAACGGCGATTCAAGCCTGGCTATGAGCACTCTGCGCCGAAGACAGCCGAAGAACTGGAAAGGGTTTATCGGGAGAGTGTTTCGGCACAGGAGATGCAGGCTGACATTCTGCCTCTCTCAGAATTTGAGGACGAGACAACCAGTGCGAAGAAGGCGGTGGTGAATGATCAGCCAAAGCACAAGCTTCCACTTCAAGGTTCTTACACGATCAGCCTTTGGCATCAAGTTCTCGCCTGTGTAAAGCGAGATATCCAAGTCAAGAATGGCGACAGAGCTTCATTTGCTATGCAACAGATAGCTGCTTTGATTCAGGCACTGTCATCTGGTAGTCTCTTCTACAATATCCCAGATACGAGTGCTGGCGCCTTCACCCGGGGAGGAGCGGTTTTCTATCCACTAGTGTTCTACAATGTAAGTACTCACCACAGTTCCTCAAATGAAGATGTGTACTTATGGTTATTTTACAGCTTGCATCTATGTCTGAAGTCACGGCATCGTTTTCTGGAAGACCGATCCTCGATCGACATCGAGATTTCAGTTTCTATCGTCCCACCGCCTATGTCATCGCCAAATTAATTACCGATATACCCAATATCGTGCTACAAGTTACTGTTTTTTCCATCATTTATTATTTTATGATCGGTCTCCAGATGGATGCCGGCAAATTCTTTACATTCTGGATCGTTACTATCGTCTTCGCATTGACTTTTACGAGTCTCTACAGGATGATTGGCTCCATGTTTTCGAACTTCGACGATGCAGCAAAGGTCTCCGGCTTCTATTCCATGGTCCAAATGGTTTACGCTGGGTTCTTAATAGCATATCAGAATCAACCTGTCTGGTTTCGCTGGATCTGGTACCTGAACCCAGCGGGGTACGGTTTTGAGGCTTTAATGGGCAATGAGTTCGCAGGATTGGTTCTTGAATGTACCGGAGCCCAGCTCATTCCTAACGGCGACGGCTACTCGGGCATGGACAACCGAGCCTGCACCATTCCTGGAGCTACCCCCGATGGAACGCAGATTATTGGGGAAGACTACCTATGGCAAGCTTTTAGCTTCAGGCCTACACATATCTGGCGTAACTTCGGGATCCTCATTGGCTGGTTGGTCGCGTTTACGATTTGCACTGCCATTGCGATGGAACGGGCCAATGCTCATAGCAGTAGTAAATCTTCCTTGTTGTTCAAGCGCGGAAAAGCGAGCAAAGACACAGCTATCTCCTTGAAGAAGGCTGGAGATGAGGAGAAGCAAATCACTCCTAGACCAGCTGGGGGTTCATCAGCATCTACTGGCACTTATGTCGACGGTGACGATATTAATCTCGCACGCAACGAGTCGATTTTTACCTGGGATCATCTCTCTTATACTGTTGACGTCCCTGGAGGTAAAAGGAAGCTGCTGGACGATGTCACTGGCTGGGTCAAGCCCGGACAATTGGGTGCTCTCATGGGAAGTTCTGGTGCCGGAAAGACGACTCTCTTGGACGTCCTTGCTCAGCGTAAGGATACTGGAGTCATCACTGGAGAAGTTCTTGTCGATGGCCGGCCACTCCCGATTAGTTTTCAGCGATCAGCAGGATACTGCGAACAGATGGATGTCCATGAAGGCACATCGACTGTCAAGGAGGCTCTTATATTCTCTGCACGTCTGAGACAGCCGCGTGATACTCCTGACGAAGAGAAAATCAGCTATGTGAAAAGCATCATCAAATTGCTCGAGATGGAAGATATTCAGGATGCCCTCATCGGTGTTCCTGGCGCAGGTCTCACAGTGGAACAACGGAAACGTCTTACTATTGGCGTGGAATTGGCAGCCAAGCCATCGATTCTCCTATTTCTTGACGAGCCAACTTCCGGATTAGACGGACAAAGTTCATTTAATATTCTGAGGTTTCTTCGCAGACTCACTGATGCTGGACAGGCTGTTCTGTGTACCATTCATCAACCTTCCGCGTCTCTGTTTGAATCATTCGACAGTCTCCTCCTATTGGCCAAGGGTGGCAAGACCGTGTACTTCGGAGAGACTGGTAATAACTCGTCTGTTGTCCTTGACTACTTCAAGGAGAACGGCGTGCCATGTGATCCAGACTCCAACCCAGCTGAACACATCATCGATGTTGTTTCCGGATCATCTGGCGGTGGCCGTGACTGGCACAAGATCTGGCTCGAGTCTCCTGAGCATGCCTACGTCGTCAAGCATCTAGCAGAAATTAAAGCCGAAGCACTTTCCAAGCCTTCACCATTGAAGACGGATAATGACGACTTTGCTACACCTTTGTGGACCCAATTGAAGCTGGTTACTGCCCGTCAAAAAATTGCTCTCTGGCGGAACCCCGTCTATATCTGGAACAAGATCTTCCTCCACGTCTCCTCCGCGCTCTTCGCCGGCTTCACCTTCTGGAAACTCGGCAATGGGATCGGGGACCTCCAGCTCCGCCTTCTAGCCTGCTTTAACTTCCTCTTCGTAGCAATTGGCGTCATCGCCCAGCTGCAGCCGCTTTTCATGCACTACCGCGACATCTTCGAGACCCGCGAGAAGAAGAGCAAGATGTACTCCTGGATCGTCTTCGTGTCCGCGCAGTTGATCGCCGAGATGCCGTATCTGATTATCTGCGGAACACTCTATTTCGCATGTTGGTACTTCACCGTCGGCCTACCGGTCAAGGCCTCGACGTCCGGACAAGTCTTCTTCCAGATGATCCTATTCGAATTCCTATACACGGCCATCGGACAAGCCATCGCTGCTATCTCACCGAATCCCTTCTTTGCGTCGCTCCTCAACCCTACAATTATCGGCGCATTCCTGATCAACTTCGCCGGCGTGCTGGTGCCGTATAGCCAGCTTGTGGTGTTCTGGCGCTACTGGATGTACTATCTAGACCCTTACGTATACCTGATCGGGGGCTTGGTCACGCAGCCTCTCTACGACGTCGACATCGTCTGCAAGCCCAAGGAACTGACATCCTTTGCGCCGCCGAACGGCACCACATGTGGCCAATACATGGCGAAGTTTTTCGAGACGGGATATGGGTATCTGGCTGATCCGGCTAGCACTACGAACTGCGAGTACTGCGCCTATAAGACGGGTGGCGAGTATGCGAAAACACTGAATTATAACGCGAGATACTATGGATGGAGAGATGTAAGTTTTGTCCTTCACGGGATTGCGGGATGGTATGCTAACGTGGCGCGTAGTCTGGTATCGTGGCTCTGTTCATTTGCAGCAGTTATGCGCTTGTTTTCCTCATGATGAAACTGAGGAGCAAGAAGACGAAGAGCGCGAAGGTGGAATAAGATGAGGGATCTGCGGTATTGATGACAAGTAGAATTAATTTTGAGCAGATAATCTGTGGAACAGGGGAAGTGCTCGGTGCTGGAAAGCATGTCCCTTAGACTAACTGTTGAGTTCCGGTAATATACATTTAATTGAATGAGTCTCTGATCTCCAAGAATACCAGTGTGGCTTCCTTTAATCGCTTTTGCCCGATTTGATGACGAAGGCAACTTCTTCGTTCCTTTCTTTTCTCTTCTTTCTTCCTCCAACGCAGTAACTGGCAACTGGCAACCTTTAATCAGCAACTGGCAGCTGGCAACCTTCACCCAGCAACTGGCAGCTGGCAACCTTCACCCAGCAACTGGCAACTGGCAACCTTCAACTTCACCCATTAACCATCAACCCATCAACCATCAACCATACTATGGCACCACCCGCAAACCAAGACCTCGGTCGAGAGCAACGGTTAGTCTATCTACCCTTAATTCTCTACGCTGGCTAATATAATAAAACAGCCATCAATTGCGAACAACACCGTTAGTTCAACTGTTCTGCCTTGCGGGCTGATTCTGGCTAACATGTGTCTAGGCAAGACGATCTGCCTACCGCTGATCCTGCCGCTGAACCTGCTCCTCCTGCTGCAGCTGCTCCTCTTCCTCCTACTGTTGCTGGTCGTTTTGCTGCTCATTATCAAAGGTCCGTTCTTTATTCAAACATGAATTGTTGCCCGAGGCTGACACTTCGCTAGAAACCGGGACTTGTACGGCTTTGCTGGTTTTTATACCAAGCTCATCTTTTTGGTGGCGTATTTGATGTTTAAATCATGGGGTATATATCTCAAATACGTAAGTAATTTCATTGTGTCAAAGACCGAGTTGTTAAAATGTCTAACTTTTCTTAAAAGCAAGCTCTAAAGGAGCAGGATTAGGCGGGAGAGTCGTTGTTCTATGGTAAGTACTCATCAGACTGGACACATTGAGAAATTACTAATTTAGCTAGTTTAGTACTGATACCAATTTGAAATTCTTGCTCTGCTGGACCTATGGTGCATCTCACGAGTGATATTGTAGTCCGTTGCGCCTTTCTCCATAATGCGACTCATATGCTCTCGTGAACTGCAGGTGTTTATTATATGTAGGAGCGACGTAAAGTTTAAAGTTGCGTCCAACTATTAGTATCAGCACTCGCCCACGAAATTATTGCACGCCCCAGCAGCGAAAAGAATTCTGATCCGGTGCTCTCCTCTCTGCACTGCTCTTCTTTCATTACTTCGACAGTCATACCGACCGCAATTGCCGACACTATACCAGAAGACAAATCAAAGACGAACGGCTTGACGCCTAATCCTCGAACTTACACCAAATATGCCCCCTCCCTTCACAATACCTATAGAACCAAGTCTTGGCGTTCCTTACACGGAAAAGGTGATATTGAGAAAGAACAGAAAGAACGCACCTGCTAGAGTCGAGACAATCTTCTCAGCAGCTCTTTCCTCATTATTTCACGGAAACCCATTGAGAAAGAACAGAAAGAGCGCAACTGTTGGAGTCGAGCCGCCCTCTTACGATTGGGAAGGTGGAGGCGACATGCCGACCACGAAATCAGCATCGTTGGAGAAACCCGGAATAATTTTGGCCAGCGACGTTCCCCAGCCATTGAAATCGAAAAAGAAGAAAAAGAGCGCAACTGGTACAGTCGAGACGCCTCCTCACGGTCCGGAAGGTGGAGGCGACGTGCCGACCACGAAATCCGTGAATTCTCCACCGTGCCGTGCTTCGTGCATCGACGACCTCTTTGTCTTGAGAAGGCTCTGGCTAAGTTCGCGTCGTCCAGTGGTCACACGAAGAAGCTCTCTCAAAGGCACTGACGATACAGGGATTTGGTCCTGGATTATACTTGACAACTAGACGTGCATGGATGGATCTCCTGGGCGAGTTGCCAGGCGCATGTGTTTATATGATGCTTCTGGCTCTCAAGCGTTCTGACGGCGCAGTTCCTAAGACCGTCGACATCCACGTTGAATACGGAGACTGTCGATAGGGATGTGAGCCTCCAAAGAGGCTAGAACTGGCTCAAAGAAACGTTCACGGGATAGGTCGGTTAAACATCTCATAGATATTATATCCCCTCGCTTGATTCATTTTATCTACCAGGCAAGATTCTATTTTGCGCCCCAGCGACAGACAGTCCATCCATCCGTCCATGCATGCATGCAGTGAAATGCCCGCTTTTCCCAAACCGCAACCGCCCCAGACAGAGCACAAGACAGACATCGCACCGTACACGCCATACCCGCACCCTGCGCCCCCTGCCGAGGAGGAAAGAACTCCTGGGAGAGAAAAACTCCAGCCATCCCATCCCATCTCATCAATCGACCGAACAGAGAAAAAAAAGGTATCAATCATCCTCAACTCCCCCCCACCTCCGCCCTCTCCCGCAGCAGAAACACCGCCCGCTCCTCCTCACTCAGCCCCATCCCCATCCCCAGCCCCTGCATCCCGTCGCCCTCCCCCTTCACGGCCACCCCGCCGGGACTCCCTGCCGCCCACCCGAACACATCCCCCTCCTTCATCCAGTCCATATCCACCAGGAACCCCCCGCTCTCCCCATGCATCCCCACCTCCTCCTCCAGCACCCCGGCCCACGCGTCCCCCCCGAACCCCTCACCGTCGAAGTTAATCAGCGCCTCGAACTGGTCCTCGAAGCCCCCCTCCTCCTCATCCTCCTGCCCCGCCCCGACCCCGAACCCGAGCATCCCCTGCCCCTCGTCCGCCGTCGACGAGTTCATCGAGTACGCGTCCGAGTTCGGCGGCGTGCTCGCCGACGCGAAGACCAGCCCGTGCCCGTGCCCCTCCGTCCCCTCGCACCCCGTCGCCACGAACGCCTTCGCCTCGCCGCCCTCCGCCGCGATCACGAACGCCACGTTCCCCGCGTCCGGCGGCGGCGTCAGACACGCCGCGCGGCCCGCGTCGACGAGCTGCGCGACGCTCTGCGCGGGCCTCTTGCACGGCGCGGCGGCGCCCGCGCCCGTCCGCGGCTGCATGTTGACGTCGATGTCGGCCTTGCGGATGGCCGCCTCGAGGAACTGCGTCGCGAAGTCGGCGGCGGCGTAGTTGTCGCGCAGCTGCTCGAGCACCTGCATGCACTGGCAGAAGCCGCGCAGGGCGTCCTCGCGCGTCGCGTCGCTGAACGACTTGATGTCGAGCAGGTGGATGATGATGGCCGGCAGCAGCACCGTCACGCCCGTCGTCGGCAGGAAGCCCGTCAGCTGCAGCGCGTGGATCGACTGCGACATGCGCGTGATCTCGCGCGACGCCTCGCGCACCTTCTTGCGGCTGACGTCCTGCAGGTCGCGGCACTTCTGCAGCGACGCCGTCTCGGCGCTCGGCAGCACCTGCGGCCGGTGGAGCGCCGACAGCGTCGCGTAGTAGCACATGTGCAGGAGCGCGCGCTGCACGATGACGGTCGCGGCGCCGCTGCGCAGCTCGTCGGGCGTCGGCGCCTTGTACAGGCACGGCGCCGGCAGCGACTGGATCCAGTCGGCCAGCTCGCTGTCGCACACCTTGACCTCGTCGGTCTGGTCGAGCTTCTTGGGGAAGAGCATGACGCTGGAGCGCGTGTTGCCCTCCTGGCCCATGGCCATGCCCTGGTCGCGCACGAGCACCGAGTACTGCGCGCTGAGCACGTGGCTGATGCACAGGCAGAGCTTGGCCTTGGCGATGCACAGGTAGGCGAGGTCGCGCTGCATCGCGACGTCGCGGATCATCTTGCAGTCGGGCGAGATGGTCGTGTTGTCGGCCGCCAGGGGCTCGACCTCGAAGTCGTCGAGCGTCAGCATCGGCACGTCGTAGTCCTCGTCCTTGATGCGCGTCGGCCGGCGCATGCCGAGGGCAACCAGGCGGTCGCGCATGAAGCACGACCACCAGATCCGCTTCCAGAGCTTCTGCTTCTTGACGTCCATCGTAGAGTTGACGGGGTTGCGGTGCAGACCGATGGTGTGGGCGAGCGAGATGGCGACGCCCATCCAGTGCCACGTGTCCTTCTGGTCATCGGGCGTCTCGTACCAGTAGGTCATGAGGAGGAGCGCCTGGACGATGGCCACGCGGTCGGACTCGTAGTCGAAGTCGTAGAGAGCCTGCGGACGTCAGATGGGCCCAAAACGGTCGAGGAGAATACATACCCTGGCCTTCAGGTAGAACGCCTTCCTCGCAGCCTTGCGCGTCGCGTAGCCCGCCGCCGTCAGGTACGACATGTCGACGAACGCGACGCCCGTGAACATGACGGCCTGGAACAGCAGCAGGCTGATCCTGCCCTCGTCGCCCGTCCCCTTGTCGACGATGCGCAGGAAGTCGTGCAGCTCGATCAGCGGCATGTACGGGTGCACGTACTCGATGTAGCTGCGGAGGAGCTCGTTGCGGAACTTCGTGTCGGGGATCGACAGCGCGCCCTTCTTCCACAGGTGTCCCACGTCCTCCATGGCCATGCGCGCGGGGACCGGTTTGATGTATGGCGGGAGGAAGGCCTGGGGTGCGCGTGCGGGCGCGGGTTGGGGAGCGGGGGCGAGCGCGATCGGCGGCGGGGAAGGCTGTATCCGGGTCGCCGTCAGGTCGCCGACCATGGCTGCGGAGTTGACGAGAGTGTGGAAGTTGACGGGAGGCATGGAGGAGAAGCTGCCGGTCCGCGGCGGCCGGCTGTGCTCGAGGCCGTTCATGCGCTTCTGGTCTGAGATATGGTCAGCTCGGTCCTGCCTACTAGGCGCGTGGAGTACTCACACAAGGGATGCGGGACGTGGAAGCTCGCGTTCTGGTCGTCATCCTGGTCGTTGGAGGAGCTCACGGAATGGCTCGAGCTGTCGAAGGTCGGGTTCGAGATGTCGCTCGGGTTCACGCTGCCATGGGCGAGGGCGTCTGCGGTCGTGGGCAGGCCATGGTGCAGATGCGGGTGCGGATGGCCGTGGTCGGCGTTGGGCGTCGGCGGCTTGAGGCTGTGGTAGGAGTGCTTCCTGTGTGACGATTAATGGATGGTCGGGAGTGTTATATCAAGCGGCACATACTTCCTGCGCTTGCTCTCGGTCACGATGCACGGGACCTCGTCCAACCTGCAGTTCGTGCAGGGCGCGCCGTGCTCGACGACATTGCAGCGGACCTTGCGGGCTCTGCAGCACTGGCAGGCCTTGGAGGCCCTCCGCTTGACGGGCCTGCCGCTCGCGTTGACGTTGAGGCCGGCGCTGCTGGCCTTGCGTTTCGGCGAGGAAGGGTGCTGGGAGTGGTCGGATTCGGGGGAGGCACGGTCGGCGGTGGTGATGTCGGGGATGTTGGGAATGTCGGGGTTGATGTCGGGACTCATGATGACGATTTGAATTACGGCCGTGGAGCGAATATCATTGGAGGAGAGAATTTATTCTTTGGCGAATGAGGGAGAGTGAATTGTATAATTTGAGATGTTTGGCCAATGAGGTGGGAGAGAAATTTATTATTTGGCGATATTTGGCGAATGAGGAGAGGCAGGGGCCTGATGACTGATGGCGAGGGATTGAAGATTTGATCGTCGATAAAATATTTTTTGCTTATATACAGCTTATTCTGTAAATTGAAGCAATAATCGAGTAGGAGGATTATGAGTGTCGACGCGGTGATGTTGATGTATGTGATGGATGTTGATGTATGCGAGGAATGTGCGTGGAGCGGTTGTGGTGAGGATGGAATGGAGGTGGATTCGCAGGTGAGGTGGACTTCGCAGTGAGGACTCGAGGAATCAATGAAGCGGGGAAAAGGGGAAATCTCGAGATGAAAAGTCGGGGGGTGGGGATGGGGAGGTTTATGTATGGAGGATGGAGGATGGAGGATGGAGGATGGAGGATGGAGGATGGAGGATGGAGGATGGAGGATGGAGGATGGAGGATGGAGGATGGAGGAATGGAGTAGGTACTGACTGTACTGTATGTACATGGATACATAATACCTAGATACATAATGAGAAAGGAAATGGGGATTTTGCGCCAAGCATATGCCAATAATGGAGAAGAAGACTACGAATGGGACGGTACCTTGCTGTCTGTTGGATGGTTGAATGGTACCTGTTCGAGAAGATGTGGGTGATGGGGAACGAGTCAGGGGTGCCAAATGATTTTATTTATTTATTTATTTATTATTTATTGTTTATTATTTATTATTTATTATTTTTATTTTTATTTCTAGGGCGTAGGGGGGGAGAATACATATGAGTATGAGTATGAGTATGATATGAGTATATAATATGATATGAGTATAATATGAATATGAATAGAGTCTGAGTATGTATGCGTATGAGTACGAGTATACTGTATACATATCATATGTACATACGTATGATATGAGTAGGGTCTGGATGAGTGGATATACACGAGTGCGGGCACAAACGTGGGCACGAATGAGAGAGGCGGCTTCTGGTCTGCAGGTCAGAAGTCAAAAGTCCCTCTTCATCAAAGTGCCTTCGAAGCCTCGAAGCCATTGCGCCGGGACTGGCGTGCCGAGAGGAGAAGATGAGATAGATGAGAAAGATGAGAAAAGGAGAAGAATGGGGAGAAAAGCGGGTTCAGGAGGCGAAAGAGGCGAAAGAGGGAAAGAGGGAAAGAGGGAAAGAGGGAAAGGAGGGAAGAGTTGGAGATGAGGGGAGGAGATGAGGAGAGGTGGAGAGGGGAGGTGGAGAGGCGGTGGAGAAGGGAGATGGAGAGGTGGAGAAGGGGATGGGATCATCAGGGATAATGGAGATGGAGGTGGAAATGGGAATGGGGATGGAAATGGAAATAACGAGGGATTTGTTAGGTCAGCTCAGCTCAGCTCAGCTTATTCCCAGGAGCGGATGAGGAGCAGATCGAGAGCGGATCAGGAGCGGATCAATTCCTCTCCATTCCCCACTCAACTCTCTCTCTCTCCCTCCTCTCCACTCTCCCCACCCGACTTAGTCAGGAACTTGCCTCCGCAAAAGGATACGGAGTATGTACCTAGGTACTCTTTCAGTCACGAGCTCTGCAATCATCTCAGTCACGAGATCACACACAATACAATACAATACAATACAATACAATACAATACAATACAATACAATACAATACAATACAATACAATACAATACAATACAATACAATACACAATCATCAGACGAATATTCTTCATCTCCTTCTTCTTCTCCTTCTTCTCCTTCTTCTTCTTCTTCTCCTTCTTCCAAGAGAGGAGGAGAGCCCCATTCTTCTCTCTTCCTCCCTTCCCACTAGTACCTACCCCAGATGATACCCCGGGACTAGAGCCTGGAGACCGCAGACCACCCACAAGACGGAGACGGACACTGCAGACATGCGGAGGAGCTGCATGAACATCTGAGATGCAGGTCTCAAGGCAACCCTTCTTTGACTGGACCCTTCTCTGACCCCAGACGGTCTCCCTGCATGAAGAACAAGAACAAGAACAAGAATCAAGAATCAAGAATCTCAACGTGCGAGCGGTAAGAGGAGAAGAACCTGCAATGTGAATCTGATCCTAATATGAACAGGTACATACTCTATCATACATACTACATACATAATATTGTATACATGAAAGGTATATACTACATACTCTACATACTACATACATAATATTGTATACATGAAAGGTATATACGTATATACATAATACATGTATACATACATATACATACTTACATACTCCCTCGTCATCCAACACCATCCAACGTCCCCTCCATCCAACACCATCCGGACTCGACGGCAAGCCCATCGGCACAATCCGGCCATGGCACGCTTGTCTCTAGCACCTCATCCTCATCCTCATCCACATCCTCATCCACTATCCTCATTCACTATCCACGGGCGCCAATCAGCATCTTCGCAATCTTCAGCGGCTTCTCTGGAGACTAGATCATCCGCAGATGCGAGGGAGAGGAACCATTCGAGAAGCGTTTCATCTCATTTTTCATGAAGTATCTCACTCATCTCACTCACTCATCTCATCTCATCTCATCTCAGATCGCACACACGACATAATACACAGTATCTAAGCATTGTATGAATAACAACAAAAATACATTGACAGCCTCACAAGCCGAGACATGCCATGATGGCCTTCTTCACATCTTCACGTGCACGCACGAGAAACACGAGGCATCGTCTCATCTCATCTCAGCCCAGCTCAGCCATGAATCCAAGACTCAGCTTCCATCCCTCCATCCTCCATCGAACCGGTCTCGAACCCTCCTCCTCGACGCCATCGCGACAAAAAGTTGGAACCGAAAGAGGAAAGGAGAGGGAAGAGCTGGAGGAAACCCTAGGAAAACCTAGGAAAACCCCTCACTTCTCCAACGCCAATCCCCGCCATCCCGGCTCCGGCACATAACCCCACCATAATCGGCATGTCGAGGCCGTCCAGCTCCACGTCTGGCCATTCGGAGTATGTACGTACATATGTACATGTTCGTGCTGTACCTAACCTATCTGGACTTAATGAGTGCTCCCTGATCACCATGTGCGCCACAAAATAGTACCAAGTACGATAGTCCCTCAACCACTCTCGATTCGGACCCTGAGATTTTTTTTTTCACGTTGTTGTTATTATTGTTGCTCTGGAGAGTCGAAGACTCGAAGAGATATCTCCATCTCGTCCTCGACGTTTGTTTAATACATACATGTCTACACATATCTACACACGCCTACACACACATACATCACAATATCCCCCCCCTCCCTCCCTCCCTCCTCTCCCCGCCCTCCTCTCCATCCCATCCCATCCCATCCCATCACATCCCCAACTCCCCCCCGCCTCACTCGCGTGCTCCTCCCCCCTGCCCTGCCCTGCCCTACACCACCCCCTCCACTCCAACCCACCACCCACAGCACGCGCAATCAAACAATTGGAGAACCCCTGCCCTGCCCGCACCATCCGCACCATCCGCACCATCTAGCGCTCGTCCGCGCCTCGCCCCCCCCTCCGCATGTCCGCGTCTGTTGTCGCTCACATGTCCGCACAGCCGAGGGACCGAGGACGTCGTCCGTGCGCGTGCTATCATGTGATGCGAGCGAGCGAGCGAGTCGTTGTCCCAGCAGATACACGGACGGACAGACAGGCAATCCTCGTTTCGACCCCTGAGTGAGGGATAGGAGGGAGGGATGGGAGGCATGATATGGGTGCGTTGATGATGATGCGGGTCCCGAGTATTATAATTTGTTTATTTTTCGTTGGGGGGTGGCGGGGAAGGCAGGCTTTGTTTCTCGCTGCGCTGCGACGGAATTCGTCTGTGGCACGTGATGTCGTGGCTGAGGGATGGGAGCCTAAGGATCCCTTGGTCATGGGGCTGGAGTCAGGTGGGTTTTTGATTTGAGGCACGTGACAGCAGCGTTGGTCAGTCTGGTTCAGAAGTGGGGAAAGGATGACGACGATGACGACGACGACGACGATTCATCGTGGGTTTTCCTAGTAATGGTGGTTGGCCTAAGTAAGATGAGACGTCTAAGTAATCGTTAGTGTTTTCCTACAGATTACTACCTAGTTAGTGGTTGGTCTACGCAAGAGAGGATGGCCAAGTAAGATGGGACATGTTAGAAGATGCTGTTTGTACTAAATCCCACAGTATTGTAATTAATGATAATGTATTTACTCTGTTTATAATTTAACACCATTATGCCCTAACTAAACTTAATAATAATGCTAGGAAGTATCTAGAAGATATAATAGAATTCTATACATAAAACTCTATTGAAAAATAAGTTGTTGTAAGAGTTGGGGCCATTACTCTCCGCCCACCTAAGCGAGACCACGATTTTCAACACTCCCATTTTAATGAACTATTATAATTTAAATATCAATTATTTTAAACTAAAATCAAAAATA
>Ga0123337_10000654_pt1 | contig 54415 bp, 47 predicted proteins | sample frozenSSSSmetaG_FD_89792 | JGI IMG/M metagenome (GOLD analysis project Ga0123337, IMG submission 89792) | Glacier valley bacterial and archeal communities from Borup Fiord, Nunavut, Canada, to study Microbial Dark Matter (Phase II) -... | ecosystem: Environmental > Aquatic > Freshwater > Ice >... | reverse complement strand
GCAATGCGTTCGCGGGTTATGTTCTGACGCACACGCCCCAGCGGTACGTGCCCCGTAACCACGCCCACCCGCAACAGGTCGCAGACCAGAAACATCAGATTGTCTGACACGCCAAACTGCTCAGCGAGGTATTCGGTATGGCCCGGAAACGTAAACTCTTCCGACTGAATGTTGGACTTGTTGATGGGGGCCGTAACGAGGGCGTCGATGGTACCGGCTTTGAGGTCATCGACGGCACGTTGCAAGGAGGCAAAAGCGGCCCGCCCGGCTTCGGGTGTTACCTGCCCCGGCAAAATGTCCTCGTCCTGATCGGGCCAGCAGGTAATGACGTTGGTTAATTTGGGATTGATTTGTCCGGCGTTCTGGATGCCGTTCAGATTCCAGTCTTTGAGGTCGAGCAGGTTCCGATACCGGTTCAGTATCCGCAGCGATCCATAGACAACGGGCGTGCAGATTCTGTTTAACTGGTTGTTCTTCAGAGCCTTTAAAATCACCTCCGGGCCAATGCCGTTGTAGTCGCCGAGGCTGATGCCAATTACGGGGCGGTCAGTCCGGTCAATTTCTACGACAGGCTGTTCGTCGCGCGGGCTGCCGTCGCCCATGTCGAAGAGCCGGTCGCGTGAGCGGTTGCCGTCGTTGCGGCCGGATCGAGAACCGGACTGCCGTTCGGGCCGGTCGCGGTCACGCCGGTTGCGGTCATTGCGGGGCTGATTGCGGTTGTTTGGGTCGTCGCGACTGCCGGATTGGTCGTTGCCGGTGGCTTCGTCTTCTGTTCCGCTATCAATCCTTAGCTCATCATCGTTAGAACGTTGCTGAGTAGCCGGTTCGGGCTGATTGCGGTTATCAGGGCTACGACTGCCGGACTGTCGGTCGCGGTCACGCCGGTTGCGGTCATTGCGGGGCTGATTGCGGTTGTTTTGGCCGTCGCGACTGCCGGATTGGTCGTTGCTGCTGGATTCGTTTTCTGTTCCGTTAACGACTGTTGGTTCAATGGCATCCGTACTTTCCGGATCGGCTGGTTCCCGCTGATTTCCGTTGTTGGGGCTTTTTCCGCCGGGTTGCCGGTCGCGGTCACGCCGGTTGCGGTTTCGGTTGTTCCGATTCGGGCGGTTACCGCGTTCGCCAGCAGGACGCTCGGGACGGGTATTGCCATTTGTTTCGGGACTGGCTTGACGGGTTTCGCCGGACTGCGGAGCCGATGCAGATGGGGTATTGGCTTGTTGATTTGGGTTGGCGGATTGGCGTTCTTCCATAGACTTTTGTTAGTTTCGCCGAAGGTCTCCGGTGAGGAGACCTTTGTCCTGCAAGTTACGAAAAGCCCCCGGATGTCTTCCATTACGCCTTCCATTCTCATTGCCGACGAGATGCACCCGTCGCTCTTCACGATGCTGACCGACGCCGGGTTCAGCTATAACTACCAACCCGATATTACCCGTGCCGACCTGCTCCTGATTATCGAGCCCTACAACGGCCTCATTATCCGCAGCAAAACAACCGTCGATGCCGAACTGCTTAGTCACGCGCCCAACCTGACGTTTATTGGCCGCGCCGGGGCCGGGCTGGATTTGATTGACCTCGCTGAAGCCGAAAAACGCGGCATCCGGGTGTTTCACGCGGGCGAGGGCAACCGCGACGCCGTGGCCGAACAGGCCGTTGGCATGCTGCTGGTGCTGCTGACCAATATCCTAAAAGCCGACCGCGAAGTTCGGCAGGGTATCTGGGACCGTGAAGGCAACCGGGGCTACGAACTGGGCGGCATGACCGTCGGTCTCATCGGCTACGGCAATAACGGGCAGGCCACCGCCCGCCGACTCAGCGGCTTCGGTTGCCGGGTTTTGACCTACGACGAATACCGCACGAACTATAGCGACGCCTTTGCCGAAGAAGCCACGATGGCCCGTATCATGGCTGAAGCCGACGTCCTGAGCCTGCACGTACCGCTCACCGACCTGACCCGGACGCTAATTGACGATGTGTTTGTGGCGCAGATGAACAAGCCGTTTTATCTGCTCAATGCATCGCGGGGTGAGGTGGTCTCGTTATTGGCGGTGGTGAGGGGGCTGGAGAGTGGCAAAATACGCGGGGCTGGTCTTGACGTGTTGGAAAACGAAAAACTCGCCAAACTCACGCCCGACCAGCAAGCCGTATTCGATTACCTCCGCCAGTCGGACCGGACCGTGCTGACGCCCCACATAGCAGGCTGGACCCATGAGAGTTACGTCCGTATTAACGAGGTATTGGTTCGGCAGATCAGCCAGGCCAGTGGACGTGATAGCAACTGATACAGGCCAACAATGTAATTCATGCTAAGTAGCTGACGTAGTAGGTTGCACACTCTTGTGCGACCAGTCGCGAAGCGGCTAACAATTCAGTGTAAGCTAAGTGGCTAACGCGGCTGGATGGCTGACGCGGCTGGTCGGACAGGAGTCGGTGCGCCGATGCGATCCAACCTACTTTGCCGGGACGAAATTGGCGCTCGTACACACGGTACCGGCTCCGTTGACAAGGCAGATCTGTCCGGCGATTGTGCCTGCGGGGATGGTAACGCGGATGGCGTTTTCGCTCGTAAAGAACGTTTTGGCGGATAGCGATCCGTCGTTGAACCGAACGTCCAGCACCGAGGTGAAATTAGTGCCCGTCAGGACAATCTCATCGCCGGCTTTGGCTGACTTTGGCGTGAAGTCCGTAATGGTTACCAGACGCAAAACGGTGAATGCATCGGTTACTACAGGTTCATTGGTGATGTTGGTCACGCGGAGCGGACCGGTCTGTGCATTGGCCGGTACCAGTACCCAGTATTCAGCATCCTCGTTTTTGCCGCCGTTCACTGCCGCCGTAGTCGTTCCCGTAAAGACGACCTGCGCATCGGTCAGGAAATTTCCCCGCACCACAACACGCTCGCCGGGGCGGGCGCTTTTCGGGATAATGTCAGTAATAACGGGCTTCTGGATGACAATCAGCGGGGTAGGTGCCGTGGCGGTTCCGGCGCGATTTATTACCGTTACGGGGCCGCTGGTGGCCGTCGGGGGAATGTTCACTCTCAGTACCGTACCATCAACGCGGTCAAACACTTCTGCCGGTGCGCCGTTGATTCGGATGTCGGTGATGCGGTATAGATTGCGGCCCGTAATGGTAATGGGACGGTCGCGAAGTTGGCGCGTTGGCGCAACGCTGGTGATAATCGGAGCGTCGTAATAAAAGAAAGGCTCCTGAATGGTGTAGCTGCCGCCAGGGCCGCTCAGAACAATGCTCACGTTGGCCGGGGCGGGCAGGGTAGGCACTGTAATCTCGATTTGCGTATTGTTCAGGACCCGAAACGTAGCCGTAAATCTATTGAACGTCACTCCCGTTACGTCGCTCAGGTTGGCCCCGGCCAGCGTCAGTTTATCGCCCGCAATACCCTCGTAGACAGTCAGGCCAGCCACGGGCGCGCGAACAATTCGGATGCTGTCGGTACTGATAGCCGTCAGGGTTTGAAATACGGTTACCGTTACGCGGCCCGTGGTGGCTTCGGGCGGGATAACGGTGCGGATCTCGGTATCTTTAACTACGGTTCTGGCGTTGTCGGTAAAGGATCCATTGACCCGAACACTGCCGTCGGTCAGGTTAATACCCCGCACAATGAGTTCCGAGCCGGGCGTGGCCACCGATGGGCTAATCGACGTGATCTGAGGGGTTCCTGCTACCAGAAAGCCGGTTGTCTGTACGCCACCCCGCGTCTCGACGGTGATAGTAGCTGGCCCGCGTTTGGCATTGAGAGGTACTGTAATCGTCAGCGACTGTGTGGTGCTGTCTTTTGGTATGACCTCCGCATCATTAAATCTTACCCGGATAATCTGATTCAGGAACGAACCGCGGATAACAACGGGCGTACCGGGCAAGCCATTGGTCGGCGAAACTGCGGCAATACTGGGTTCGGGTTGGCGTATTTCGAGGGGCAGCGGGTCTGACGTACCCTGATCGGTCTGCACCCGTACCTGCGTAAATCCCGGCGATACGGGCGGTACTACAACGCGCAGGAGGGTCTCTGATTTGCTGGTTACGGTGGCCGACGTGATTGAACTGGCGGTGCCAAATAACACAACAGGTCCGTTGCCGAACTGGTATCCGGTGAGTGTGACCTCCTGCCCCACAAGGACACGGTTAGGTTCGATCTGTGTCAGTTCAGGTGGGGTTGACTGCACACGACAACCAACCAGGATGAGACCCAAACATAGTGTGATAAAGCAGGAGTAGAAAAACTTCATATACCAGAAGTCAGCGACCAGGTTTGGTGGCTGGCCGACAAAATTACCCATTTTCGGCCACCAAAAACCATTTCATTCCAAAGCCTGTTAGCCCTAACAGTGAAGAGTGATGCGTAAAAAATGAAGAATAAAACCGTTTGCTTAATGGGATGTCTTCAGTTACTCGTCACTTTTCACCCATAACTCTTCACTCATACCGAATGAACTACCGCAGCCTGAAATCATCTAATCTGCTTAAAATCAAGACGCTCGGCGAACTTAAAGCCGCTGGCTACGAACCCCGCTCCATCAAGCAGGAACTTCGTGATAACTTAATCGAAAAAATCAAGGACAAGGAAATCGTTTTTCCGGGTATCTGGGGCTATGAAGACACCGTGATTCCCGACGTTGAACGCGCCATTCTGTCCATGCACCACATTAATTTGCTGGGACTGCGCGGACAGGCCAAAACCCGGATTGCCCGGCAGATGGTAAACCTCCTGGACGAATATATTCCGGTTGTTGAAGGCTCCGAACTGAATGATGATCCCCTGCAGCCGCTGTCGCGTTTCGCGCTGGAGCAGGTTGCCAAACACGGCGACGATACGCCCGTTGGCTGGATGCACCGTAACGACCGCTACACCGAAAAGCTGGCCACGCCCGACGTATCGGTAGCGGACCTGATTGGCGACGTAGACCCCATCAAAGCTGCCACACTCAAACTGCCGTATTCCGACGAGCGGACTATACACTTCGGGCTGATTCCACGCTCGCACCGCTGTATTTTCGTGATCAACGAACTGCCCGATTTGCAGGCCCGCATTCAGGTGTCGCTGTTCAACATTTTGCAGGAAGGCGATATTCAGATTCGGGGCTTTAAACTGCGTTTGCCGCTCGATATTCAGTTTGTGTTCACGGCCAACCCGGAAGATTATACTAACCGGGGCAGTATTGTAACGCCCCTCAAAGACCGGATTGACAGCCAGATTGTGACGCACTACCCGAAATCCATTGAAGTCGGGAAGAAAATTACCATGCAGGAAGCCGTCGTGAAAACCGAGCAGAAAGGTATGGTCAAGACCAACGACATCATTGCCGACCTGATCGAGCAGATTGCGCTGGAAGCCCGCGAAAGTGAGTACGTCGATGCCAAAAGTGGCGTGTCGGCCCGGATGACGATTTCGGCCTACGAAAACCTGCTGTCAGCCGCCGAACGACGGGCGTTGATTAACGGTGAGAAAGAAACCCACGTCCGCATTGCCGATCTGTACGGGGTGGTACCGGCCATCTGCGGTAAGGTTGAACTGGTCTATGAAGGCGAGGTAGAAGGGCCAGTCATTGTGGCCCAGAACCTGATTGGCAAGGCCATTCGCAACCAGTTTCTGAACTACTTTCCAAACCCCGAAAAGGCCAAGAAAGACAAGCGCGGTAACCCCTACCGCAAAACCACCGACTGGTTTGGCGAAGGCAACACGATGGACATCCTGAACGACCTGACCAACCGCGATTACGAAGCCCGGCTCCGCACCATTGACGGACTGGACGATCTGGTTGACCAGTATCAGGAGCGACTGAGCAAGCCCGAGAAACTGTTCATGATGGAGTTTGCCCTGCACGGTCTGGCCGAACACTCGCTGGTGGGCAAAACCCCGATGGACACCGGGCAGCAGTTCAAAGACCTGCTCGGCTCGATGTTCAACCCCGATAAGTTTGGCGAGGAAGAAGAGGAAGACGACAACGATCAGTATTGAGTGGTTAGATTCCAGCAAGCAAAAGCCCCGTTCCAGTGTTTGGAGCGGGGCTTTCGCTTGTATGTGACTACCTCATTCCGCTGGCAGAATAATACTCTCGTACACGTCGCTCATCGGAATGACGATGTCAAGAAACGGCAGGTCGATCAGGGCGTCGGGGCCTTCAATGAGCCGGTACTTCCAAAAGTCAACGTTGCGCTCGAACACCTCGGCCCGGTAGGCCGTCTGGTGGATCAGGACGTAATACAGCAACGACGGGAGTTTGGTGTAATGCGGTCGTTTGTCGTGGATGTCGGTACGTTCTGTCGATTGAGAAATAACTTCGATCAGCAGCGACGGCGATGCCACCGAAGAGGTCATGTCATTGTCAATATCGGCGGGATCGCAGGTGTAGATGACGTCGGGATACACGTAGCGTTCACCCCGGTTAAGTTTCTGCCGGACGTTCTCGGTAAAGACCTCGCACCCATTTCGCTGGCCAACAGGATACAAAATCCGGGCTAATGACTGGACGATTCTATTATGCCGTTTGGTCGATCCGGCCATCGCAAAGACTTCGCCATCCCAGAACTCGTACCGGATGCCTTCGCTTTGCTCGAGTTGCACGTATTCGGCAAACGTGTACGTTTTCTTTTCGGGTTGAACAGCGGTCATAACAGTCGTTGGTTTACAATCAAATTTACGGATTTCTTAGCTGAAAATCACCACCATTTCTCGTAACCCGCTGCCGGTTTCCACGTTGATTTTGGCTCGAAGTGATGCCAGAGAATGTCGCCCACGGTACGGAGCAGCGCGAACCCTTCGTTGGTGCGTCCCCAACTTTCGTCTTTCTGATTTTTGGTCATTACGCAATACACGTACTCGCCGTGGGGCGCGTGAACCAGCACCACCTCCGACCGTGACTGATTGACCGCGCCGTTTTTGCTGGCTGTTTTCACGTCCGGCGGTAGTTGCGCCAGCCCGTCGTTGTCCCAGTACTGACGGCCTAAGTTGCGGTACATTTCATCGCTGGCGTCGGTCCCCACGGCGCGGCCTTCTCGGATGTACACCAGCAAATCAGCCAGTTCGCGGGGCGTGGTCTGGCCCCAGCCGTACTGTTTTTGCGCAGCCTGTCGGCCCGGTGTGCGGGAGTTGACGCGTGTTTGCGAAAAGCCGTTTTTGTTGAGCCAGGCGTTGATGGCGGTACCGCCCCCGGCCAGGGCCTGACACCATAAGCTGGCCGTATTGTCGCTGACGGTTTCCATGAGCATAATCACTTCGCTAAGTGGGATTTTAGCACAGTCGCGCAATGACCCCGTAATGCCGTCGTCGTAGTGCAGGGAATCACGGTAGACCAGCTCCTGCCCGTATTGTAGTTCGCCTTTATTGATCTTGTCGAATACCCCGCACTGAATTGGTATTTTTACCGTGCTGGCTGTCGGAAAGAGCGTATCGGCGTTGATGGCGACGGTTCTGCCTGTGCGTAGGTTCCGAACATACACGCCCGTGTTGCCCCGAAAACCGCTCAGAGCGGCCTGCAACTTACGTTCCAGGGTCGGGTCACTGGCCGTTTTTTGGCGGTCAGGTTGGGCAATGGTAACAGAGGCCGTAAACAGCAGAAAGAGACAAAGAAAAAAGCGCATCAGATTTGGTGGATTGGTTGGGGAAATGTGAACGTATTGTCAAAACTGTTGCAGTACGTCAGATTCGTAGATGTGTTTGCCCTCGTGGTTTTGCTGGGCAGTAGTGAGCATGGCCTGGGCCACTTTACTGGCCTCTACACCTTTGTATTTTGCCGGAATCAGGGGCGAAAATAGCCGCATGGCTCCTTCGGCCAGCCGTTCGCCCAGCCGACTATCGGCAGGGCGGTTACCAAGCAGCAGCGACGGGCGGAAAATGAGCAGCGTAGGATAATTGAGGGCTGTCAGGTCGCGTTCTACTTCGCCTTTGACGCGGTTGTAGAAAAACGTCGAGTCGGGGTCGGCACCCATCGACGTAACGATGGCAAACTGACTTGCGCCGTTGGCCAGCCCCCGCCGGGCAATGTCCATTGGATACTGGTAGTCAACTTTCTGAAAAGCTTCGCGCGAACCGGCTTTTTTCATAGTTGTGCCGAGACAGCAGAAAATATCGTCGGCCTGAATGGGGATTCCGTTAGGGCGTTCAAAATTGTATTTGATTTCCTGCAAACGCGGGTGCTGCCAGGGCAATGAATTACGGACCAGCACCTTAATTTTATCATATAAGGATGATTCGAGTAGTTGACGAGTCAGGATGTTGCCGATAAGGCCGGTAGCACCAACAACAAGCGCGGTTTTTGAGGAAGAGTCAGTCATAGTTGAAGAGAGGATTTGTGCTAATTTAGCAGTCATACTGACAAACGAAGGACCTTACCCCCAAATTCTATTGCATGTCTCCCCGAAAATACCTTTCCAAATGGCTGCTTACTGGTTCGTCCTGTCTGCTTGTACTCTCTTTGTTCGTATCGTTTCGTTTTCCTGCCGATGATTTCCTGACCCGGTTGCTGGACCTGTTCCAGACGTATAATATTCAGCGGCCCGTCGAAAAGACGTACCTGCACACCGACCGCGCTGTGTATCTGCCCGGCGAAACCATCTGGCTCAAAGGCTATCTTTTCGGCGGTAACATCCACACTGCCGACACCATCAGCAAGGTATTGTACGTTGACCTGGTGGACGTAGCGGCCCGTAAAGTTTGGCTTCGGGCGCAGCTTCGGGCAGTGGATAGCTACGCGCCCGGCCAGCTTACCCTGTCTGATTCGTTGCCTGCCGGGCTGTACCAGTTGCGGGCCTACACCAATTTCATGCGCAACGAATCCGAAGCGTATTATTTCACGAAATCTATTACTGTCCTCCAGCCCAATGAACCTACTGCGTCGGTAGCTTCATCAATATCGAAAGCCGATGTGCAGTTTATGCCCGAAGGCGGGCATCTGGTGGCGGGATTTGACGGGAGGGTGGCGTTCAAAGCCGTTGGCGCAAGTGGGCGCGGGCAGACCGTGGAAGGGTTTGTACTCAGCAGTCAGAAAGACACGGTTATCGGATTTGCCAGTACGCACCTCGGCATGGGTATGTTTGGCTTTAAACCCGAAGCCGGACAGACGTACACTGCCTTTGTGAAACAAACGGATGGTGGCTTTACGACGTATCCATTACCCGCCGTGCTGCCACAGGGGGCCGTTCTTCAGGCCGATAACCTGAGCAATAAAGACAACCTGAAGGTGTATGTGCAGCATAACAAAACCAGCGCTGATCCTAACGCCACCCTCACACTGCTGGCCCAGACGCGCGGGCAGGTCATTCAGGCTGCGAAGATTCCGCTCAGCCGAAAAACGGGCGTGGTGCAACTGCCGAAAAAGCAGTTTCCCGAAGGCATTGCCCAGCTCACGCTCTTCGACGAAACCAACCAGCCCGTTTGCGAACGGCTGGTGTTTATCGACCATAATGACCGCATCAACGTCCGTATCGAACCCAGCAAAGACACGTACCATCCCCGCCAGAAAGTAGAGCTGACCATCACAACCACAGACATAGACGGTAAGCCCGTACCGGCTAACCTCTCGCTGGCGGCTGTTGACGACCGGCTATCGCCTAACCTTGACTCTAACCGGGCCACTATCACCTCACACCTGCTGCTCTCGTCCGACCTGACCGGTACTGTCGAGCAACCTGCTTACTATTTTGACCCGCTTAACACCGACCGGGCCTCCAAACTCGATCTGCTGCTAATGACCCAGGGCTGGCGACGGTTTATCTGGTCTGATGTGCTGGCTGGTACACCACCGCCTACCAAATTCCCCGTTGAGCGCGGGCTGTCGCTGACCGGGCAGGTACGTAAACCCAACCAGAAAGACATTGGTGGCGTGGTGAAGCTCAACTTTATTCTGACTCAGGAATACACCCAGGAATACGCCACCGGTACCGCGCCCCGGCGGCAGTTTCTAATGGGCGATACCGACGAGCAGGGCAATTTTGGGGCATTCGATCTTGACTTTACCGATACCACCACTGTTTTGATTCAGGGAACGAAAGGCAGGGCCAACCGCGATCTTGTTATTTCGCTCGATCAGCTCCTGACGCCCCGCGTTACGCTGGTGCAGCCGCCTTATAATCCGGTAGAGTTCAACGCCGACGAATATGCCGAGTTCATACGCCGTACCGACGAGTATATGGCCATTGAGCGGCAAATCAGAAATAACCGTGAGGTGATGCTGAAGGCCGTAACGGTAAAAGCCAAAAAATACGTGGAGACTGACAGCCGAAAAATATACAGCAACCCCGACGCCACCGTGAAGTTCGATCAACTGAATACCAGCGGACGGCAGAACATTCTGGAGGTGATTCAGAGCCGTATTGCGGGGGTGCAGGTAACAGGGTCAGGTTTTAGTGCGAAAGTGCAGATTCGGGGAGCGGCTAACTTTGGCGGAGCTATTGAGCCGCTTTTTGTTATTGATGGAATGCCAACCGACTTGCAGGGTGCGTTGAGTATTTCGGTGCAGGATGTCGATCTGGTTGATGTGCTAAAGGGGGCCTCGGCGGCTATTTATGGCTCCCGGGCGGCTGGTGGGGTGATCTCGATTCTAACCAAACGCGGCACCCCCAACTATGAAGCTACCAAAGAAGCCGCCCCCGGCACGCTGGTGGCTAAACTACCGGGTTACCTGCCCGTGAAGGAGTTTTACGCCCCCCGTTACGACCAGAAACGGCCCGACGGTGCCGATAAACCTGACTACCGAACTACCCTGTTCTGGACGCCAGCTATACAGACCGGGGCCGACGGCAAAGCCACCGTATCATTCTTTACGTCCGATGCCAGAAACCCCGTCCGCATTCAGGTCGAAGGTGCCAACATCATCGGAATGCCCGGTGTGGGTAAGCAAACCGTGCGGGTTGAGTAGGTTGGACGCCTACGTCCGACCAGCCGGGAAGCGGCTAATAATAGCGTTTAGGCTACGTTTTTTGTTATAAACTTGTTGTCTAATTAGCTTCTTTTGGCGGTTGGTCGATCAGGATTGACCAACTTACACACAAACCACCAAAGCCATGAACCCAAAACTACTCCTGCTAAGCCTGTTTCTTGCCACGTCGCTGTATCCGGCCACGGCGCAACCCGTTTACCCCGCCATTGGGCAAATTGTCAGAACTGACCCGCGTCTGGATAAACTTATTCCGAATGATGCCAAAATTGAGGTGCTGACCAGTGGCTTTGTCTGGGCCGAAGGACCGGTTTGGGTAAAACCGCAGGACGATACCCCCGGTTTCCTGCTGTTTTCCGACGTACCGGAGAACACCGTGTTCCGCTGGACCGAAAAAGATGGACTGACTCCATTTCTCAAACCGTCGGGCTACACGGGCCGGGGGCGGTATAGCGACGAACCCGGCTCCAACGGCCTGACCATCGACGCGCAGGGGCGACTCATCTCCTGCGAACACGGCGATCAGCGCATCTCGGCCATGCCACTTAGCGGAGTAGGGGGTAAAGTGACGCTGGCCGATAATTACCGGGGTAAACGGCTCAACAGCCCCAACGACGTAGCGGCCCACCCCGATGGCAGCTATTTCTTTACCGACCCACCTTATGGCCTGCCCAACCGCGAAAAAAGCCTCGGTCCCAACGACATTACGGGTGTTTATCGCATTGCGGCAGACGGTGCCATAAGCCTGTTTGTGGGCGATCTGACCCGGCCCAATGGCGTAGCTTTTTCGCCCGATGGTAAAACGATTTATGTAGCGCAGTCAGACGGGGCCAACCCGCTGGTGATGGCCTATCCGCTGCAATTAAATGGATCGGCGGGTAAAGGACGCGTGGTGTTCGGAGCCGAGGGTATGAAAAAAGCTGGGCTGACCGGTGGCTTTGACGGTATGAAGGTAGACCAGGACGGCAACCTGTGGGTTACGGGCGGACGTGGCGTACTGGTGCTGTCGGCAGCCGGCGAGTTGCTGGGCCACCTCAAAATTGGCGTGGCTACGTCCAACTGCGCCTGGGGCGACGATGGCAGCACGCTCTACGTCACCGCCGACATGTACATCTGCCGGGTGAAAACCACCGCCAAAGGAATTATGAATTATAAATGATAAATTATGAATTGTCTGGCGTAGGGAGACTGGCGTGTCTACATTCCTCATTCATCATTAATAATTCATCAGTATAGAGGTTATCTTTGAGGTAGTGAATTGAATTGTAGCTTGCTAATAGGGTCTATTCTCATGCTGGAGAATCGTAAGTGGGTTATTATTGGGGTGTTTATACTGGTTGGGATCACCTATCTGGCGAGGCTTTTCTACTTGCAGGTGCTGGACGATACCTACTCGCTGGGGGCGTCGAAAAACTCTATCAAGCGGGTGGTGGAGATTCCATACCGGGGGCAGGTGTATGACCGGAATAATCAGCTTCTTGTCTATAACATGCCGGTTTATGACCTGTACGTAACGCCCAAACAAGTCAGAATTCCCGATACGACGGCCTTCTGCCGGATGATGAACCTCTCACTATCCGACTTCGACAGTATTATGGGCCTTGCTAAAAATTATTCGGCGGTGAAGCCCTCGCTATTCATCAAGCGACTATCCAAAGAAGATTTTGCCCGTATTCAGGACGCTCTGGTCGATTATCAGGGTTTCGAGCCGATGATTAGTTCTATGCGAACGTACCCGGCCCATACGCTGTCCAATGCGCTTGGGTACGTGAGCGAGATTACCAAACGCCAGTTGGAGAATCAGGATTTGCCCTACTACCGGCAGGGCGATTATGTGGGCCACAATGGGCTGGAGGAACAGTACGAAGAGCAACTCCGCGGCAGACGGGGCGTCAAGTTCATGATGCAGAACGTGCGGGGCGTAAACAAGGGGTCGTGGAAAGACGGTGAGTTTGACACGCTGGCGGTGGCCGGGCAGAACCTCATTACCGGTATCGACGTAGATGTGCAGCAATATGCCGACAGCCTGATGCGGAATAAAGTGGGTTCCGTACTGGCCATTGAACCCGCCACCGGCGAAATCCTGGTATCGGTCTCGGCTCCAACATACGATCCCAATCTGCTGTCGAGCCGCCATTTCTCGAAAAATTACCGTGCGCTCATCAAGAACCCGTATAAGCCGCTCATCAACCGGCCTGTCATGGCCAGCTACCGGCCCGGTTCTACGTTCAAACTTATTCAGGCACTCATTGCGCAACAACAGGGGTCATTGTTTCCGAACATGGTTTATGGACACGGCGGCTCGCCTATGCGTTGCCACTGCCGGGGTGGCAACAACCTGCGCGGGGCTATTCAGAACTCCTGCAACCCGTATTTTTATCAGGTATTTCGGAGGTTTATGTACTTCAATGGCGACCCGAACACCTTCAAAGCATCGGCAATTGGGTTGCGGAGCTGGCATGACATGTCCGAAAAGTTTGGCATGGCTGACCGGCTGGGTGTTGACCTGCCAAGCGAACTAAAAGGGAACCTGCCCACCGTGAAGTATTACGATAAGGTGTATGGGGGCGAAAAAAGCTGGAAATTCTCGAACGTCTATTCGCTTAGTATCGGCGAAGGTGAACTGCTCATCAGCCCGCTCAAACTGGCAAATCTTGCGGCTATCATCGCCAATCGGGGCTGGTATATCATACCCCACTACATAAAAGGATTTGGTAAGACCGGTGTGGGCGTACCCACCGAATACCTTGAACGGCACGAAACCGGTATTGACTACAAATACTACTTACCTATCATTGATGGCATGCGTGCTGCCGTGGCACGCGGTACGGTAACGCCCTTAGCAAATATTAACGGGATCGAACTTTGCGGCAAAACCGGTACGTCGCAAAACGCCAAGTTCGGCCATAAGTTCGACCACTCTATTTTCATTGGCTTCGCGCCAATGAATAATCCCAAGATTGCCGTAGCGGTATTTGTGGAGAATGCGGGCTGGGGCGGTAAAGCCGCTGCATCGGTGGCGGCACTGGTAGCCGAGCGGTATCTGAAGCGCAAAACCGAAGCTAAAAAACTGGAAGCGCAGGTGCTGGCATCGAATTACCTGCCCGCCCTCAGCCGCCTGCCGGGTGCTGCCAAACCTGCTGCGCCGAAACCAGTTTACCCAAAGCCAGTTGCTCCCCAAAAGGATTCGGCTGCGGCAAAACCCCTCATGACCGCCACCAAGCCCAAATCCCTAACCCTCGCAACCGTAGCAAGCGGGAATTAAGTCCGTTCACGGTCTTCAGCTCACGGTTGCCGCAGTCGCAGGAGTACTGGTGCGTCAGCTAACCGTGAACGGAAAACCGTGAACCACAAACTGAATCATGTCCTCTTCCAACGATCCATTCGCGCAAAAAATAGACTGGCTTACGCTGGTTCTGTACTTCGGCTGCGTCACTATTGGCTGGCTTAACGTCTATGCCGCTGTGTATAGCCCTGAGAACCACACCAACCTGTTCGATATGACTACCAATGCCGGTAAGCAACTCATGTGGATTGGTACGACGGTAATCCTGATTATCTGCATCTTAGTGATAAACCACAAGTTTTTCGACTCATTTGCGTACGTCTTTTACGCCGTGATGATCGTGGTGCTGATCGCGGTCCTGTTTCTGGGATCGAACATAAACGGGTCGCGGTCGTGGTTTAAATTCGGGGCGTTTCAAATTCAGCCCGCCGAGTTTGCCAAAGTAGCCACGGCCCTGGCCCTCGCCAAATACCTCGACGTACCGGGCATTAACCTGAGCAAAAGCAAAGACTTACTATACATTGGCGGTATCACCGTGCTGCCCTGTATCCTGATTCTGGCCTCGAACGAAACGGGCTCTACACTCGTCTTTGCGTCATTTGTTATTATGCTTTATCGTGAAGGGCTGCCCGGCTGGATCCCGGCGGTGGGTATTACGGTGGCCGCTTTGTTTGTTCTCGCGCTGATCTTTCCGAAGCTGTACATCTTTGCCGGTATTGTAGCTCTGTTCGGTATCATCGTGCTGCTTATGCCGCGTTACAACCGCACCACCCGCAACCTGATTGCCATGGCCGTGGTAGGGGCGGGTATGATGGTTCTGGTAACGGGCGTCGATTTTTTTGTGAACGGGGTGCTGCAAAAACACCAGCGTAACCGTATCAAAGTACTCGTTGATCCTACCATCGACCCGCTCGGCGTGGGCTGGAACGTAACGCAGGCCAAGATTGCCATTGGCTCCGGGCGATTGCAGGGTAAGGGCTTCCTGGAAGGTACTCAAACCAAGTTTGACTTTGTGCCGGAGCAAAGTACCGACTTTATTTTCTGCACCATCGGCGAAGAACATGGCTTTGTAGGCAGCACGGTGGTTATTCTGCTGTTTTTGGGTCTGCTCTCGCGCATTGTAATTCTGGCCGAAAAGCAGCGCAGCAAATTTGCACGGGTCTATGGCTACTGTGTGGCGGGCATTCTGTTCTTCCACGTCATGATCAACATCGGCATGACCATTGGACTGATGCCGGTCATTGGTATTCCACTACCGTTTTTTAGCTACGGCGGTTCGTCACTCTGGTCATTCTCGATCCTGCTGTTCATCTTCCTCAAACTCGACTCCCGCCGAACGGCCCTCATGCGGAGGTGATTTCAGGCTGACCCCGCCTGTAAGTTTATAGGGCGGTTTGAGTAACCAGAAAATCGACAACGTCTTCCAGTTTCTCGGTTTTGGCGTAAACGGCCCGCTGGCGGGTAGCTCCATTACCCGTCCTGAATAGTTTGGTAATCAGCGATTTTGTTTCGTCATACTCTTCGAAGGCGGTCAGGGCGGGCCTGACGTAGGCCAGTAGCGCATTAACCATCTGCCGGGCCGGAACGGACTGTTTTGTCAGCGGGTCGATCAGCGTTTCGTCAAGTCCGAAGCGAGCCGCCTGCTACTTTTCGGCCTGCAATACCTCATTTCGCACGAACGGTATCGGTACGTTCTGCTCAACTTCCCAGGCGCAGGTACGGGCCAGTCCGCGAATCAGACTCGTAACGAGTACGGCCTCATCAACGGTTAGGCATACGTCCGCAACCCGAAACTCCAGCGTTTCGTAGCGTACCGCCGGGCGCACATCCCAGTAAATCTTGCTGGCGTCGGCAATGATACCCGTGGTGGTCAGGTCAGTAATGAGCGACTCGTAGTCGGCCCGGTCGGTAAACAGGAGTGGCGTGCCCGCCGTGGGCCAGCGACCCCATATTTGAGTACGAAAACTGGCGTAACCCGTGTCAGTACCGAGCCAGAACGGCGAGTTGCCCGCTATAGCCAGGAGCGTAGCCAGCCAGGGACGTACCCGGTTCATCACCTGAATGGCTACGTCGCGGTCGGGAATACCAACGTGGACGTGGCAGCCGAAGATCAACTGCTCGCGGGTCTGGCGTTACCTGTTCGCCGAGAGCTTCCCGTACTTCGGGTAAAATACGCTGGGCATCAGATGCCAGGGCACGGGTATGGGCGTTCACGATCTGGTATTCTTCTTCAACGGCGAGCGTAAACGCGTTGTCAGGAATGGTGGCAAAGGACATACGTGCGAAGGGGCAGGCTCTGTCAGCTTATTTCAGTATCAACCCCGCCTACCGCAAATTGTTGTTTACGACTCGCGCACCAGATTAACACCCGTAAGCAGGAAAACCAGCCCCACAACGCCCGGCACGGCGGCTTCCCAGTGCGTAATGCTGAAGCCCATTACGGGTTTGCCATCGGAGAGAAACGCGATAAGTGCGAATAGAATGACTACGACGCCCAGAATGGTGAGCGACGCGCCAAAGAAACGCCGGAAGTTAGTATTGTTTTCCATGAGGGATTAATGAGAAATTTTATCTTTGGTATCAACCGTATTTGGGCTGCTTAGTTCGGCGAGCGGCTTTGCCACGGTTAGTCCGCGCTTTTGCCCTTCGGTTACTAAAAAGGGGTAGGCCTGCTCCAGCGAGTTCGGTACCAAGCCGTCCAGCACGGCTTCGCGTATCAGCGTCTTCAACTCACCCACGTCCTTGCCGGGGGGCAGTCCAAAGGCTTCCATAATCAGTTCGCCCGTGATGACCGGCTGGAAATTGCGCAGTTTGTCGCGTTCTTCGAGGTCATGTAGTTTGCGTTCTACCTTGTCGAAGTTGCGCAGGTGTTTCTGCACTTTCTCGTAGTTCTTCGACGTAATATCGGCCCGGCAGAGGGCCATCAGCCCGTCGAGGTCGTTGCCGGCATCGAACAGCAACCGGCGCAGGGCCGAGTCGGTAATCTGCTCTTTGGTAAGGGCAATGGGGCGCAGGTGCAGCCGAACCAGCGTCTGCACAAACTTCATATGCTCGTTGAGTGGCAGTTTCAGTTGCTTGAAGATGCGCGGTACCCAGCGGGCACCGAGGTCTTCGTGGCCGTGAAACGTCCAGCCCACTTTCTGGTCGAACCGTTTGGTGGCGGGCTTGGCAATGTCGTGCAGCAGGGCCGCCCAGCGCAGCCAGAGTTCGTTTTCGGGCGATACGGCGGCTTTATTCGCGCGGTTTGCCACATTGTCCAGCACCTGGAGGGTGTGGTAAAAGTTGTCTTTATGGCCCTTGCCCTCTACTGTTTCTACGCCCTTGAGCGCGATTAGTTCAGGAAAAATCCGCTCCAGCAACCCGGCATGGTACAACAGCTTGAACCCGTACGACGGCGTTTCTGACAGCACGATTTTGTTCAATTCGTCGGTAATCCGCTCCTGCGACACGATGCTGATGCGCTCGTTCATACGCATAATGGCGTCGAAGGTATCCGGCTCGATGTCGAAGTTAAGCTGACTGGCAAAGCGCACGGCCCGCATCATCCGCAACGGATCGTCGGAGAACGTAATGTCCGGATTGAGTGGAGTACGGATGATCTTGCGCTTAAGGTCGGCCAGGCCGTTGAACGGGTCGATAAGATCGCCGAAATTGGTTTCGGACAGGCTGATGCTCATGGCGTTGATCGTAAAATCGCGCCGGTTCTGATCATCTTCGAGGGTGCCATCTTCTACCAACGGCTTTCGCGAATCGCTGCGGTACGATTCTTTGCGGGCCCCCACAAACTCGATACCGTAGCCGGTTGACGTGGCTGGCAAAGCCGCCGTGCCAAAGTTAGAATAGACCGATACGGGAACATTCATGGCCCGGCCCACGGCTTCGGCCAGCGCAATGCCACTACCAACGCATACTACATCGATGTCTTTAGATGATCGGCCCAGCACCAGATCGCGCACGAAGCCGCCGATGACGTAAGTCGGTACGCCCAGCGCGTTGGCCTGTTGGGCAATAATCCCGAAAATCGGGTTTTTATGAAGAGTGTCGCTAAAATTCATTTTCTGATAAACGAAACGTCGCCGTCCGTACCCAGCCGCATAATACGCCCCCATTTGGGCATACCGGGCAGCGTACCGAACCGCTCCGTCACTAACGCGTCAACAGCTGCGGGTAGTTTCAATGCCTCCAGTGGTATAACCAGCAACGCCCGTCCAAAACTGCCAATCAGCCGCTGCACATCGTCGGCCAGCGCCCGCCGAACGGCAATGGTTGGGTTGTTGTCCAGCAGGGTGGCCGCTACGTTCTTACCCTGATCGTACACAACGGTAAGCGGGTTCTCGGCAAACTCGACCAGGTCATATGCCACGTCGGGCAGTTTGGCGACGTACATAACCAGTTGATTAGCATCCTTAATCAGGACAGTGATCCGTTGATGAGGAGATAGAAACTCCTGCAACGTGAGCAACTGCGCAACGGCGGCTTCGTTGGTGGGGTCGGCGGCAACGGACCAGCCGGTTTCGTCGGCCAGTGCAATGAGTTTGCCCTGCCGAAGCTGATACGCTATATCGCGAATGGATGCGGTCATAACGCAAAGATAGGCATGCAGTACCTATGATACAGGGTGTATTGCTGGCGCAGGAGCGTCTCGCGCCAGCAATACACCCATATCGTACATCAGGAAATTGCCTGAAAACGGTTAATCGAGTATCCTATTCTCTTTTGGTTGAAAGAGCCAGCTTTTGTTTGTCCACAACTAATTTCTCTATGTGTACTAAATGATTGACTAACTGATGATCATGTCGCCAACCTGCGCCCGGCGGGCTGCGGCCCCGTTCAGGCAGATAATATCTGTGTTTCGTTCGCCTTTAATGACGTAGGTCACGAGCCGTTCGCCATTGTTGACGACGTGTACCTGTTCATTTTCGAGCAGCCCGGCGGCATCTATCCGGTTTTCGGGTGATGCTGCCGACGTAATTTAACTCCGCCTGCGTGACTTTAACCCGGTGAAGTTTCGATTTCAGTAAGTTGACAAACATTTTCTCAGTGATCGGTGAACAGTAACCAGTTTACAGGTGTGGCAAGTCTGGCGTTCCTCCGTACACCCACTGCTTATTGATAACTGGTTTAGTAAACGGCCATTTCTGGTTCTATTTCCCGCGCCCAGGCGTCAATGCCGCCCTCGAGGTTGTAGAGATTGGTCAGGCCTTCCTGCGCATAGAGGTACTCGGCTACGTTGGCCGAGCGGATGCCGTAATGGCAGTAGATCACTACGGGCCGGTCGGTGGGGATACGCTTGCGGTTGTTGGGAATCATACCCACGGGTACCAACACGGCATCGGGCAGGTGGCAAAGGTCGTATTCGGGGCGTTCGCGTACGTCGAGCAGGAAGACTGGTTGGCTGGCGGCTATCCGGTTTGCCAGTTCGCGGACGGTCATTTTCTGCGGGCCCACCCCGGTTTTGCTCACCGTACCAGCGGCAGCCAGTCCTTGCTGCGCCAGGGCTTCGGCATCGTTCCGGCGTTTGGTCTTTATTTTTTGCTGATCCATTGTCAACAGATCAATTATGAGCAGATGACTGGAAAGGGGATGGCCGATGCCGGTAATGAGCTTGATAACTTCGCTGGCCTGGTAGGTGCCAATGACGCCCGGCAGCACACCCAGTACCCCTGTATCGTTACAGTTCGGAATCTCGATCTGGTTAGGCGCTTCGGGAAACAGACAGCGGTAGGTTGGCCCGCGCTTTACTTCGCCCGCATCATCAACCCCAACGGGTGCGTTCAGCACAGCCAACTGCCCCTCAAAGCGATGAATGGCCCCGTAAACAAAGGGCTTGTCCAGCGCAACGCATGTATCATTAACTATGTAGCGGACCGTGAAATTATCGGTGCAGTCAACCACAATGTCGTATTGCTCAATAACAGACCGGGCGTTGGTGTGATCCAGGGCCATGTTAAAGGAATCGAACCGCAAGTCAGGATTAAGTCGGTTCAGGTGCGCTACGGCCATCTTGGCTTTGGGCTTACCTACTTCGTCCGTAGTGTAGAGTACCTGCCGCTGTAGATTGCTGAGCGACACCACGTCCGGGTCAACAATGCCGATACTGCCCACGCCAGCCGCTGTCAGGTACAGCAATACCGGACAGCCCAGCCCTCCGGCTCCAACTACCAGAACCCGGGCGTTTTTGAGCCGTAATTGACCCGCAGTGCCAATTTCGGGCAAATTAAGGTGCTTCTGGTAGCGTTCCTGTTCGGAAGGGACAAGCGTGGTCGTTTCCATAGTTGATTGGTCGGATAAAGGTGTTTTGAGGATTCTATACTCCAACAGATTTCACCGGTTGAAAATTGCGTCTCTTAAAATTTTGGCGATTGGGCGGTATAAACTGACTCGTTGTTCGTTTTTAGTACGTATCGTTTCATACTATCATCCCGTTACGCAACCATGAACTACTTACGTCTTTCGGCGGTAGCCCTCTCCCTGACCCTGATGATCGGTCAGACAACCAACGCCATACCCAATCCCGGCAAATCCAAAAAAGGTAAGTGGCAAACCCTATTCGATGGCAAAACCTTTGCCGGCTGGCACAACTACCTCAAAATGGGCCAACCCATTGGCGATAAATGGGCCGTTGACAACGAAGCCATTCATTTTACCGGCGGCCGGGGCGGCTCCGACCTTGTAACCGATAAAGAATACGGTGATTTTGAGCTGGAACTCGAGTGGAAAATCGCTGAAGGTGGCAACAGTGGCATTATTTACCACGTGAATGAGGACCCTAAGTACAAATCCACCTACATGACCGGTCCCGAAATGCAGGTGCTGGATAACGAACGCCATCCTGATGCCAAAGCGGGCCGCGACGGTAACCGCACTGCCGGGTCTTTATACGACATTCAGAAGCCCGTTACGCCTAACGCAGCCAAGCCCGCCGGTGAGTGGAACAAAGCCCGCCTGATTATTAAAAACGGACGCGGAGAACACTACCTGAACGGCAAAAAAGTGGCCGACTACCCCACTTCAGGCCCCGAATGGGATGCTATGATTGCCGAGAGCAAGTTTAAAGGCTGGGAAGGCTTTGGCAAATACCAGACCGGTCACATCGCTTTGCAGGACCATGGCAATCAGGTCTGGTACCGTAATATTCGCATTAGAGAATTGTAAAGTTGTACAGCCATAGCGTTGTATAGTTCTTTCGAGGCTATGCAGACTTCGGTGGCTGAAAACTTTACAACTCTACGACCCTATAACCTTACAACTTATGTTTTCTCGTCGAAACGCCCTCCGAACCCTAACCGGCACCGCCCTGACACTGCCCGCTCTGACCAATTCGCTCGCCAATACCATGGCCGAGTCGGAACCCGACGCACCTTACGCGGCTATGGCCCCGCTGAAGGGCAACATCAACCACTCGGTTTGCAAGTGGTGTTACAATAAAATTCCGCTCGAAGAATTCTGCAAATCAGCCAAAGAAATGGGCATTACGTCCGTTGACCTGACTGGGCCTCTTGAATGGCCTACGCTGAAAAAATACGGGCTCACCTGTGCTATGGCGCAGGGGGCGGGCAAGGGAATCAATGACGGGTTCAACGACCCCAAATTCCACGATGAACTCGTAGCCAGTTACGAAGCCATTTTTCCAAAACTGAAAGAAGCCGGACTTACCAACGTTATCTGCTTTTCGGGTAACCGGCGCGGCATGAGCAACGAAGAGGGACTGAAAAACTGCGCCGTTGGCCTGAAACGCCTGATGCCCAGTGCCGAAAAATACGGCGTCACGATAGTCATGGAACTGCTCAACAGCAAAGTCGATCACAAAGATTACATGTGTGATCATACGGCCTGGGGTGTTGATCTGTGCAAAGCGGTGGGGTCGGAGCGGTTCAAGCTGCTGTACGATATCTACCATATGCAGATCATGGAGGGCGACATTATCCGTACCATCCGCGCCAATCACCAGTACATTGCCCACTACCACACGGGTGGCAATCCGGGCCGGAATGAGATTGACGAAACGCAGGAAATTTACTACCCCGCCGTCATGAAAGCCATTGTCGATTTGGGCTTCAAAGGGTACGTAGCGCAGGAGTTCATCCCCAAACGCGACCCACTCAAGAGCCTGCGCGAAGGCGTTATGATCTGCGACGTATAAAGGGATAAGGGGTAAAAGGTGCAGGGGGTAAGGCTGGCGCAAAATTATTGACGCGCCAGCCTTACTCCCTGCACCTTTTACCCCTTAATGTACTCTCTTGTAATTCTTGTATTCGCCGATGCGCCAGCCGGTCAGTTTCTCGATGAAGGTTAGCAGCCGGACGCGGGGCGAATAGCGTTTCTGACTCGTGTCAAAGGCAAAGGCCCAGTTGAGCCGGTCAACGCGGGACTGCATCACGGCGGGGTGCGTACCCGTGAAGCGGGCCAGCGAATCAATCTCACTATAATCGAAGTTCTGCTGTGCTGCTTCAGCTTTGGCAATCTGTTCGGCCTCCGTATGCCAGAAGTGATTGGCGAAGCCAAGCCGTTTTTTCTGCAAGTCAGGATGCTTCACCCAGCCGTAGTGGTAGATGGTGGCGTCGATGAGTTTGACGCGCAGTTTCCGATTGTCGCGCGTTCGGAATCCCTGCGCATCCTTGTAAGCCGCTACGTTGCCCCGATTTCGAATGACCCGTATTTCGCGCCGGTACCACTGTCGGGAGTCGCCGACGTAGCTGTACGAGCCGTAGAAATGAAGATACTTGAACAGCAGGCCATCAACAGCATTGTCGGTCAGATACGTCTGCATGGCGTCGCGCACCGTCGGAATATCCTGCTCGTGCAGGACTTCATCGCCCTGAATATAGAAGCACCAGTCGGCATCGGGCGAAACAGCAGCCAGCGCTTTGTCGGTTTCCAGGGCCAGTACCCGCCCTCCAGCGCGGGAAGCATCATCCCAAACGGTACGGATAATGCGGATTTTATCGGACCGAATGCCCTCGATCAGGGCCAGCGTATTGTCGTCTGAATTGCCTACGGCCACCACAAATTCGTCGCAGAGGGGCAGGACTGACGTAATGGCTTCAACAACGGGATAATCGAACTGAACGGCATTGCGGATAAAGGTGAACCCGGCTACTTTCATGGAACAAAAATAGGCGTCGGCTCATAAATTCTCGCGCTTCATCGCTTTTCTGGCAAAACCTGGTGCATGACACGCAAGAAACGGACACGTTTACCCCACAAATCATACCGTTTACGACATTTGTTGGGGTTGGCGATCATTTTCATGCATTTTTGTCGTATCAGCTTTTCTGACCTTTCCCGTTATACAACCAACTTATTTCACTATGCTTATTCTCCGTAAACACGTTCACTACGTCTGGCTGCTCTGGCTCATTACGCTGGCCGCCTGTACCAACTCGACCGACACGCCCGCGCCGGTCCAAAATCAGTACCTGGTTAGCAGCACCGAGGTGGCTAAACTAACTAAAGAGCAGGTCGTAGCGCAGCTTGGGCCTGTTGCCAGTCAGCTGGGTGGCGTACCGCTGACCCCCTTCATTCAAAACGGCTGCACCCAATACCGGCTGACTTACAAAACCAAAGGTTCTGACGGGGCTGACGTGACCGCTTCTGGCGCGGTGCTGGTGCCAACGCAGGCCAACGGTACGCCCAAAGCCGGTGCGTTGTCGGTGCTGAGCGTACAACACGGTACTATTTTCAACGAACCCGATGCCCCGTCGTACTTCGCGCCCAATACCGAATCGACTACGGTGGGCGTACTGGGCGCTGCTTTGGGGTATCTGGTGGTCTATCCCGATTACATTGGTTACGGAGCCAGCAAGGCGGTGCCGCATCCCTACGAAGTGCGCAAAGTCACGGCGTCGACCAGTTACGATATGCTGAAGGCGGTGCAGGAATTTGTAAAGGAGAAAAACATTGACTGGACCGGCAACAAGCTGTTTTTGTCGGGCTATTCGCAGGGGGGGGGCGCTACGATGGCGTTGCAGCAGAAAATTGAATCCGAGACGCCCGCTGCCTTTACGCTCAAAGCCGTTAGCTGCGGAGCCGGAGCCTACGATAAACTCAACTTCACGAAGTTCCTGCTCAGCAGCCCCTCGTCGGGCGATCCAACATCAAACAGTCAGTACCTGTGGGTAATGACAACCTACAACCGGGTTTATAATCTGAATCGACCCATTTCATACTTCCTGAAAGAACCCTATGCCAGCGCCGTACAGGCGCAGGGACCACTGGCACCCATTAACGTTAGCTTCAATGTGGCGGCTACCGATGCTTTCAAAAACGGCATCGTGAACGGTACTGACACCGACCTTATCAATGCCCTGAAAGATAACGATACGTATAACTTCGTGCCCAAAGTCCCCACACTACTCATTTATGGCACGGCTGATACGCAGGTATATCCGCTCAACAGCATCAATGCTGCCGATGCCATGAAAAAAGCGGGCGCTACCACCGTCCAGTTGATTCCGCTGCCCGGCGAGACCCACGTCAGCGGTATTGCGGGCTACCTGACTCAGACCATTCTGTATTTCCAGTCCGTTCAATAGGAAGTATCGGACCGGCACCTTGCTGGTCCGATACTTGTTATACGTCTAACTGCTTCCGGTCAAACCACGTCCTGATTGGAAGCAGTTAGAGAAACCCCTGTTATGGAGCCACGTTCTGTTGAAAAAGCAACCGGTGCCATCGCCGATAAATACCGCCTGTCGATTTTGCTCGAACTGTCGGAACGGGGCAGCATGACCAGTACCGACGTACAGGAACTCACGGGTTTGTCGCAGCCGTGCGTGTCGCATCACGTAAAGCAACTGACTGAAAGTGGTCTGGTCAATGCCTTTAAAGAAGGACGTAACGTACATCTTTCGCTTAATAAGGAAGCACTCCGGAAACTATCGGGCTTTTTATCGACACTTGGCTGATACTATTTTGTCGAAACACATCTAAACTTTTAAATGTATTTGCTGGTTAAGCCTGAAGTACAACCATAATCGTATCCAGTATCATGGCACAGCAACTGTTTGAACCTGCCCAATTGGGCAATATTACCCTCGCCAATCACATCGTGATGGCGCCCATGACCCGCAACCGGGCTACCGCCGACCATATTCCTACCGACATCATGCCGACGTATTACGCGCAACGCGCAACGGTTGGTCTGATTATTACCGAAGGCACGGCCCCCTCGCCCAACGGCGAAGGTTACGCCCGCATTCCGGGCATTCATAGTGCCGAACAGGTAGCGGGCTGGCGTACCGTAACGGACGCCGTTCATGCCGAAGGTGGCAAAATCTTTATACAGCTAATGCACACGGGCCGTGTTGGCCATGCGTCGCACCTGGCCGAAAATGCCGAAGTCGTGGCTCCATCGGCTATTGCTGCCGAGGGGCAGATTTATACCGATACCGAAGGGATGCAGGACTACCCCACGCCCCGCGCCATGAGTCTGGACGAAGTGAAACAGGCCGTGCAGGAATATGTGAAAGCATCTGAGAACGCAATAGAAGCCGGTTTTGATGGTGTTGAACTGCACGGAGCCAACGGCTACCTGATTGAGCAGTTTATTGCCCCCAACACCAATCAGCGCACCGATGAGTACGGCGGTAGCGTAGAAAATCGTAGCCGGTTTGCCCTCGAAGTAGCCGAAGCCGCGGGCAGGGCCATCGGGTTCGATAAACTGGGTATCCGGCTCTCGCCCTACGGTGTTTTCAACGATATCAAACCCTATCCCGAAGCTGACGAAACGTACCGCCACCTCGCCGAAAAACTCAACGAGCTGGGTCTGGTCTATCTGCACCTGGTTGATCACTCGTCTATGGGTGCGCCCATTGTGCCGGAGCAACTCGTCAATGACATTCGGGAGCGATTCACTAAAACCCTGATCCTGAGCGGTGGCTACGATGTGGAGCGGGCCGAAGCAGTTCTGGAAAGTGGCAAAGCTGATTTAGTGGCCTTTGGACGGCCCGTACTGACGACCCCCGATTTCGTGGAACGCAGTAAAGTTGGTGCCGAACTCAATCAGCCCGACTACGACACGTTCTACACCCCCGGTGAGAAAGGCTACTCGGATTACCCCACGCTGGAAGAAGTACAGGCGTAAGGCCCCGTATATTCGTAGCACAAAAAAGACCCGCTAAGCAGTTAGCGGGTCTTTTTTGTGTAGGTCGGACAAGAGTCGGTGCGCCGATGCGATCCAACCTACGCCATGACAACCTTCAGCATTTGCTCCAGGATGATGCGCCCGTCGGTGTTGCCGAGAATGGGGTCGGCGGCCCGTTCGGGGTGGGGCATCATGCCGAAAACGTTCTTCTGCGCGTTGCAGACGCCCGCAATGTTCTCCAGACTCCCGTTGGGGTTAGCCGCGTCGGTTACGTTGCCAGCTTCGTCGCAGTACCGGAACAACACCTGCCCGTTGTCGTTGATGGCCCGGAGCGTGTCGGCATCGGCAAAGTAGCGGCCTTCGCCGTGCGCCATCGGAATCTTGTACGCCCTTCGTTCAAGATCAGCCGTCAGCAGCGCGTCGGGCGATTCGGGACGGAGATAAATGTTTTTGCAGATGTATTGCTGGTTGGTATTGCGCAGCAACACGCCCGGCACAAGGTTGGCTTCGGCCAGAATCTGAAAACCGTTGCAAAAGCCAATGAGGTAGCCACCCCGGTTGGCGTGGGCAATGACCTCGTTCATAATGGGCGAAAACCGCGCTACGGCCCCCGTGCGGAGGTAGTCGCCGTAGGAGAAGCCGCCGGGCAGGATGATAAAATCGCAGCCCTGCAAATCGTGGTCTTTGTGCCAGAGTTTCACTACCGGCTGATCCAGCAGTTCGAGGGCATCGACCGCATCCTGATCGCAGTTTGAGCCGGGAAATACAACAACACCAAATTTCATAGTTCGTCAAAAATTCCGCCGTCCTGGTTTCTGGCGGGTGTCCACAAAGCGAAGCAGGAAAATTTGCTCTGCCCGTATCTGATAGTATAATCGGGTATATGGTTTGAGGAAGACTGTTCGAACATTCTTCCGCTTATTTGTCACGCGCCCCATTTCCGGAAAGTTACCGAGCGATTCGATACAATCATAGATAGCATCAACATGTTCCTGCACCACATCACCTGACCAGCGTTGAGCCAGAAAGTCAGTGAGTTGATACATACTTTGGTCAGCGTTATCCGTCCAGATTACTGGATACGCCATGGTGCATGTCGTTTAATGGATTCTTCGTGCGTAATCTGCTTGGCCGGATTGTCAATCTGGTCAATTGCTTCCAGAATATCCGTTCGTTCCTCAATTGTTAGATCATCCCAAAAGTCAGTGGATTCCCTGTTTATCTCAGAACTGATTTCGACCAGATGGCGGGCCAGTACGGCTTCATCGTCAATCTGGTCGATGAGGTCGTGAAACTGGTGTTTGATGGCTTCGAGCTGCGACATGATTCCGCTGATTTAGAGAAAGCTAAGATACGGCTTTTGATCAATTTTTTACGTCCATACTTTGTCCCGCCATTGTGGCCTTGCCGCGCTCGAAGGTCAGGTCGATGCGGCCCAGATTGATCCCGGCAAAACCGACCTGATTAATCCAGATGGGCTGACCGTCGCGGTTGTTGACCGTAACGGGTGCATCCAGAAATGTGTGCGTGTGGCCGCCAATGATCCCGTCGATATGGCGGGTTTGGGCAGCCAGGACGTTGTCCGAAACGGTTGGCCCGTCATACTTATAGCCGAGGTGCGAGAGACAAATCACGTAATCGCACTTCTTCTCATTACGCAGCGTAGCGGCCACGTCGGTACCAATTTCAATGGGGTCGAGGTACTTAGTCTCGCGGTAGGCACTTTTGGGGATCAGCCCTTCGGGCCGTATGCCCAGGCCAAATACGCCCACCTTTACCCCGTCTCTAACGAAGATTTTGTATGGCGTCGTTTTGCCGTCCATGACCGTATTGGTGAAGTCGTAGTTGGCAATGACGAAGGGGAAGCGGGCCTTGCCAAACTGCGTCACCATATTGTCGATACCGCCGTCGAAGTCGTGGTTGCCGATGGTCCCGGCGTCGTAGCCCAACTGGTTCATGGCCAGAATTTCCGGCTCGCCGTTGTAGAGGTTGAAATACGGCGTTCCCTGAAAAATATCGCCCGCATCGAACAGTAGTACGTTGGGCGTCTGCTTTCGAATCTGCCCGATCAGCGTTGCCCGGCGGGCTATGCCACCGCGTCCGGCGTTGCGGCTGCCGTCCATCGGGAACGGGTCTAACCGACTGTGTACGTCGTTGGTGTGCAGAATGGTGAGCGCGGTGGTTTTGGCGGATGCGAGGGCTTCGGGCATGACCGAGCCAATGACGGCAGCGGTACCGAGAAGTTTAAGGAAATCGCGCCTATTGGGGTGTAATGCGTCCATCAGAAACGGGCTTGAGTGGTTGGCCGGTTTTGCCCTGCTGCCGAAAGTAGTCGATCAGGGCATCGCGGATGAGGTAGTTGATGTTTTCGCGTTTTACGGCCTCTTTCAGGAAATTGGCGCTGTCGCCCCCGTCGGCCACGTAATCGCTTATGGCTATGGTGTAGGTTTCGCTGGGTTGCAGCGTCCGGCCATTGGTAAAGGTTACGTCCTGCACCTCGCCGTTGTGGGTTTTGGCCCGCAGGCCGCCTATCACCAGCTTGTCGCCCTTAGCAAAATGATCGAGCAACTGTTTCAGCATAGTACCCGTCAGTGTCAGCACCACCAACTGATTGTCAAACGGCATGACCTCAAAAATAGATCCGGTAGTGATGTCGCCAGCGGGCAGGTTGTTGCGGATGCCGCCGTAGTTCAGGTGCGATGCGTCGAGGGGTTTACCGTAGCGTTGGGCGGCCTGTTGCAGCAGCGCGTCGGTCAGCAACTCATTGAGCGGACCGTCAACCGGTTTCTTCTCGATGCGCCCCGTACTGCGGGTCAGCACCTCATTCATGGTGCTGTTCAATTTTTGCCGGTAGGGCGTTAGAAACTGAGCTACGCTGCTGTCGGCGGGGGCCGCTGCCGAGTCGATGATGGTCAGGCTGGCCGTGCGGCTGGCTACGTGATAGCCCTTCGGCTGGCAGGCCGACAATCCGGCAAGGGCGAGCAGAAAAACGAATTTTTTCATGGTTCCGCAAAGATAGGGCGTTACGCTGACCTGACTCACATCAGTTTGCCCGGCAGGACAATTACGGTGCGTTCGGGCTGGTAGATCACTTTGCGCAGCCGACCGAAACCGCCTACACCAATCTGCAACCCAATCATGCCACCCGAAAAAGGCTGATTGCCCAGCAGATGACTGTACGACAGTTTGGCGCGGACGAACCAGAAACTGCTGCGGTCCTCGTCCGGTTGAGGGGTGCTTTTGCCCAGTTTGACATCATACATAAGCCCGATGGTAGGAGAATGGCTGAGCAGCGAAAGACCTTTGTAGCGTTCATCGTCCCGGTCGCGGGGGGTTAACTGGAAAAACCGGTAGCCCACATACGGAATAAGCCGACTATGGGGCGTATCCCGAATTATTCGACCAAACCCGATATCGATTGCTGTTGGCTTGACCTGCATGTTTGTCTCCCAGGTTTGATTGGCCTGCGAAAAACCTACCCGGATATGGCCCGTATAAAAAGCTGGATGGACCAATACGAGCGTCCGGCCAAACGCCAGATCGAGTCCTGTAACGTGCCCGGCCAATGGATTTATGGCTTGTGCCACCGGACCAGCCGGCAACGTACCACCACCCGCCACAAAGAAACCGAATCCAAAACTCGATGCGTGGTAGGTGGTGACGAGGTCGGGCGTGGCAAAGAGCCGCTGCACGACCCGCTGCTGCCATAATTCGAGGGCGCCCCGGTCATCGCCACCGCCGGTTTCGGCCCGGAAGCGGTTGACTTCGGCACCCAGTTCGGCGTTGGTCAGGTATTCGATTTGTTTTGCCTGCTGTTTGAAATTGCGCTGGTCAACCAGTTCAATAAGTCTGGCTTTCATCTGCCGGGTATAAATCTCTACCAGATCAAACAATACCTGATTATAGGCCAGTGTCCGCTCGCTCCGGGCCGTTTCGGACACCCACGACAGGTTACGGAACATCAGGCAAAACGCATCCAGTGCCGGAATGCTGCCAATAGACATAGGGCGGACTTCGTACCCTATCTGATAGTAAAATTCTGAACCACCCAGACCGGGCTGTGCCGGACTGTGAAAGTCTGCCAGTTCCAACCGCCGGGTCGCGCTCCAGTGCAGCGTGTCGATAGGAATCTGCGCTACCGGTTCGCGCTTCCGCTGTGCTGACTTACGTTGTTCTGGCTCACGCTGACCCGATGTGGGTAACGCAGACCAGCACAAGGCCAGAAATAGCACGGTGGAGAGCAGACGGTTCATTGGAGTAAATTGCTGAGAAGCAAGGTGAGGCCCGGCAAAACGGTTTCGCCGGAGAGTTCGGTGGTGAAGGAAACGGTTTCGGGGGCTACGTCGGGGCGGTAAATGGTAGTCTGCTGTTCGAACGGGTCAATGGCCCAGCCCAGGCGAACGCCGTTTCGCAGGTACTTTTCCATCTTGGCGGGTAGTGTGTATTGTTCGCTCGAATCGCTCATGAGTTCAATTACGAAATCCGGGCAAATCTGGGCAAACTTATCCTGTTCTTTCTCCGAAAGCGCATCCCAGCGGTCGTGGCTAATCCAGGAAACGTCGGGTGCACGAATAGAGGTGTCGGGTAGCGTAAAGCCCGCGCTCGAATCGGCTATTACGCCTAACTTCGTTTTACGATTCCAAATACCAATGTCAATAATCAGGTCGGCGTTTTTTAATCCGGTTTTTGTGTTGGTGGGCATCTGGAATACGATTTGGCCATCGGCTTCACGTTCGATGTGGAGAGACGGGTTTGCCTGACAGAAGTCGTAAAACTCATCGTCGGTCAGACGGTCGCCCCGGTGGGCAATGGGGTTGAATTCAAAAACCATAACAAAAGCAGCTATCGGGTTCGATACAGACAAATATAACGAAAAAAAGCGCGGCCCCATTTGTACGGGAGCCGCGCCTGAGCAGTTAGGTAATGCTATCAGGTGGTTATCTGCCGTTTGCTCGTTTTCGCTTACTCAGCGGTGGTGTCGAAGCAGGAGGAACGCGGTGGTGGGTAGCCTGTTCGTAGGCGTAGCAGAGTTTTATGAGCGTGGGTTCGCTATACGGTCGGCCAAAGAACTGCAGCCCGGCGGGCAGATTGTCGTAGGTATAGCCCATTGGTACCGTAAACGCCGGAAAGCCTGTTGGTGGAGACAGCGCGTTGTTATTGGTGCCAGACGGCGTATTCAGATCGCCAATGAGCCGGGGCGGGTAACTGAACGACGGATACACCAGTACATCGACCTGGGCCGAGTCCATTGCCCGCAGTAACAGCGTTCGCAACCGCTGGCGCAGGGCCAGGTTTTTTTGCCACCCTTTGTGCTGTTCCGGGGCCAGCGTGTCGGCGTCGGCATCGAGCAGGGCTTTTTCGAGATACGGGTGGTACTGCTTCGATTTGATAATGGACGTCAGGGTTTTGTGGGGTGCGTTGGGGCCGAGATTGGCCAGATATACGTTGAAATCACGGCGTAGCTGCGGAATGGTGTCAAATGACTTGTTGAGCGTATCGACCTCCGGCACCCGTACTGAGTCAACAATAATGGCCCCCGCAGCCCGCAACTCATCAATAGACCGGTTAAATAATGCTACGACCTGCGAATCGGCTTTGGCCGGGGTGCAGAGTTGCCGAAACACCCCGATACGTGCCCCTTTCAGCCCGTCCTTATCCAGAAACTGCCGGTAGCTGGCCGGAATTTTACCCTGACTTTGCCTCGTCACGGTGTCGGCTTTATCGTAACCCGCAATTACGTCCAGCACCCGAACGGCATCTTCGACGGTGCGGCAAACAGGCCCGCCCATGTCGTTGGTAAGGGCAAGCGGGGCAATACCGTCGCGGCTGATGAGGCCCATTGTACACCGAAACCCAACCAGACTCTGATGGGCCGCCGGGCCGCGAATGGAACTACCCGTGTCGGTACCAAGACCGATGGTGCCAAAATCGGCGGCAACGGCGGCTGCGGTTCCGCCACTCGACCCCGCCGTAGTGCGCCGGGTGTCATACGGGTTGCGCGAGTAGCCGGGCAGGATTGAACTTACCGAAAAACTTCCTGTGTAGGCAAACTCAGCTAAGTTTGCTTTGGCAATTATGATGGCCCCGGCTTCCCGCATTTTGCGGATAATAAACGCATCGTCGGGCGGGATTGATTTTTTCATAGCCAGCGTACCGTTCGTGGTCGGTATATCGTAGGTGTCGTAATTGTCTTTCACGATCACCGGAATGCCGTGTAGCGGCCCCACAAACTGACCCGTGACCCGATATAGCGAATCGAGCCGACGCGCTTCGACCAGGGCTTTTGGGTTGACCAGAATAATGGCGTTGATAGACGGCCCCCGTTTGTCATAGGCAGCAATACGGTCGAGGTACAGTTGTGTCAGTTCAGTGGCGGTGAGTTTGCCGCGTTGCATGGCCGCGTGGAGGTCGGCAATGGTGGCTTCGCGGAGTTTTTTAGGATTGAATGATTGCCCGAGGGCGGAGGTGGCAAACCAGATGAATGCAAGTAGAATTGGGTAGATCCGTTTTTTCATTGATGGAACAGGTTGTAGTGAGTCAATAGAAAATCAACCAGCCAATTACGTCAATTTTTGAATTCGTGTAACCGAAGCATTTCTGTTTTGTACCCCAAACTACTATCACTAAACATCCGTGAAAACCAACCCTATTTACTACCTCATCATACTGCTGTTTGCTATTGGGGCAGCCGTTCAGTCTATAGCGCAAACACCCGGCGGTGCCTTTATTGCCGGCGACCCACTGCCCAACGCGCCCGATCTGGCGACTCGCGGTACGTTCAGCGTTGGGGTACGAACTATGATGCTGATCCACAAGGATCAGGTCGATGTGCTGCACGGGAAAGACGGTAAACACCCGCTCTACGACCGCCCGCTGACGCTCGAAATCTGGTATCCGGCCCGGATTGCCGCCAATAAACCCGCTATGGTAACGTACGAATCGGTATTTGGCCGCGCTAATGACCCCAAACGCCCCCTTGTGCCATTCACGTTTACAGGTCGGGCCAGCCGGGATGCTGAGCCAGACGGTAGCGGAGGAGCGTATCCGCTGGTGATTGTTTCGCATGGCTATCCGGGATCGCGGCTTTTGCTCACCTACCTGACCGAAAATCTGGCCTCGAAAGGCTACGTGGTGGTCGCTATTGGCCATACCGAATCGACTTACAGCGATTTGGCCCCATTTTCCAGCACTCTCCTGAACCGGCCCCTCGATGACCTGTTTGTACTCAACGAAATGGCCCGGCTGAGTGCCAAAACCGGCAATACTTTTCTGGTAGGGTTACTCAATGCCGACAATACGGCCCTGATTGGGTATTCGATGGGTGGTTACGGGGCACTGAACACCGTAGGGGCGGGGTTCAGTCCGCAGGCTATGAAATCCTTTGGACAGGCAACGGGAGGTAGTACGGCCCTTGAACCCCGTACAATGGCTTCGCCCGCTTACAAAGCCTCACTCGATCCCCGAATCAAAGCAATGGTTGCCTTTGCGCCCTGGGGTATGGAACGGGGTATGTGGGATTCTACCGGGCTGGCGGGCCTTACCTTACCAGCGCTCTTTGTGGCAGGTAGTAAAGATGATGTATCAGGGTATGAAAAAGGGATAAAAGCTATATATGACGGGGCCGTTAACGCCGACCGCTACCTGCTGACTTACGTCAACGCCCGGCATAATGTGGCTCCCAATCCGCCCCCAATGGCATCGCTCATGCCCGGCGTATCTGTTGATGACTACAATCATTACGCTGAGCCGGTCTGGAACGAGCACCGCATCAACAACATCAATCAGCACTTTGTAACGGCTTTTCTGGGCATTCACCTCAAGAAACTCGATTATTACAAGTATCTGGACCTACCCGCTCCACCCGCGGAGGGAGCCTGGACCGGGTTCAAACCACGCACGACTATTGGTCTTGAAATGCGCCACGCAAAACCGTAATGCTGTAATCAGAGAAGTAACGGGGGCTGAAAATCAGTGCCATTTCCTGCCCCCGTTGCCAGGCTGTAAAAAAACTCGTTTGAGTTTCGGTTGTACGTGCCGGGCCACTGTTTTTCTGGTTGTTGGAACGTATGCTTTCACGCCTTTGGCGGCAACGGCTGTGGGTTCAGGGCAACATCATCAATGCCATTGCCAACGCGGGATTTGCGCCAGGGCTGCGGTTTCAAATACGTCAGACTGCGCCAGAGCCACTCCACCGGACCAAACTGATACCGCGCCAGCCACCAGTTGGATACCGGGATCTGCCCCGCGAAAAACGCTAGTCCCAGCCCAACCGACGCGGCTATGCCCAGATGTCCCAACTGCCCCAGGCCGTAGCCCAGAAACACCAGTACGCCAAACGCAGAATCGGAGAGATAAGTAGTCAGGCCCATGCGCCCCACTGCCACCAGCGACCGCAGAAAAGCAGCACGCGTTTGCCAGAATAGCAGCGTTACCCCCGCTACATAAAACGCCGACAGCGTGGCCTGATGCACATCGAAAGCGGTGTCGGCAACCGCACCCGTCCAGCCCGATAACGGCGGGCCAAACAACACGCCACCCGTGAGCCGGAACCAGATACCGGTCGAAACAACCGCCAGCACACCCGCCCAGAGCAGCAGCTTTCGGAAGAACTTTCGGTGGTCGGGCGTATCGACAAACAACCGCTTGCGACCCACCCACAAACCGAGTAGAAACAGCCCCAGCGTAATGAACAGCCGCCCCGTGAAAAGCTGAAAGAACAGCGTACCAACCAACCCACCCGACGCATTCATCTGAACAACTTCGGCCAGCGTACCGCTTTGTTTGATATGAAACTCGGCTTCGGCCCGCTGCATAAACGCGGCTCCCTGCGCCTTGCCCGCTTCGACCTGTGCCGCCGTGGGCGGGGCCGCAAACTGCGATTGCACCCGGCTCACAATAAGCGGGGCATTAAACACCAGCAATAGACTCAGTACGAGCAAGACGCGGTTATTCAGTTTCCGTAACAAGACCAGAAATACGCCCAGAACAGCGTAAATACGGAGAATATCGCCCGAATAAAACAGGCTGTGCGTAAAGCCAATGGCAAACAGAATCACCAGCCGCCAGAGTGTTCGGCCTGCGAATGGCCGGTTAGCCGTTGCCGCACTGTCCATCTGAATGGCGAAACTCAGCCCGAACAGGAACGAGAAAATGGTGAAAAACTTCCCGAATGTCAGGTACGTAGCCCAATCGCCCACCCACTGGTCGAGGGTTGAAAAAATGGGGTGATAACTCGGTGGGGCCATGCCCGCCAGGTACTGCCCGGAACAGTGCGCCACAATGATGCCCATGAGCGAAAAGCCCCGCAGCGCGTCGATAACGGCAATGCGCTCCGATTGTACGCTGGACCGCAGGGTGGTTTGAGAAGGTTTCGATTCTGTAAGCATGGAGTTTTTAGTTACTTGTTCAGTTTGCCCGTTTTGTTTCGTCTTCTGATGCGGTGCGCCGTTGGCGGGCGGCTTTTACCTGCTGATTGCCAAAGGAATACGTCAGGTTCAGTAGGGCAATGCGCGTATCGAGCCGGATAAAAGCGGTTTGCACGTTTCCGGGTAGGTCAGACACCGACCGAAAATAGGCCGAATGAAACACGTCCTGCACACTTAGCTTGACTTTCAGTACCGCCGACACGCTTTTCTGTACGCCTACGTCTACCGACCCCAGCCAGGGCGACTGAAATGCTACGTTGATGGCGGGGGTGCTGAGTCGTCCGTTCAGTTCGCCAGTCCAGCCGTTGCCGAATGTGAAGGCGTTGGTGGCGTTGAGCCGTCCGGCCACATTCTGCACCGTTACGGGCGTGCCTTCGTAGTCGAACTGGTAGCGGTTATACAGGGCCAGCCAGTTGGTTTGCAGTTGCCAGCCCGGTACGACCTGCACCGGCCAGCCCAGCGTAGCGGTGTAACCCTGCGAATGGCCGATATTTTGGACCATAATGTACGACGTGTTACCTCCCGTGGCAAAGAGCAGTGAGTTGAACAAATCGGTAATGTAGTTCATACCTGCTGAGACAAACAGGCCGTTTTTCAGGCCATATTTCACCTCCAGCGCGTGGGTGTATTGTGGACGTAGAAACGCGTTTCCCTGCCGATACGTATAGGGGTCAACGTAACCGCGCGATGGGTTCAGGTCCTGATAATTGGGCCGGTCGATGCGGTAGCTGTACGAGCCGGTCAGGGTTTGGCCGCCTGTCAGTGATCGAGTCAGAAACAGGCTCGGAAACAGGTTCAGGTACCGGCGCGTCACGACCTGATTACTGGTCAGGTCGTGACCTCCAGAGGATGTATGCTCGGCCCGCAGACCCGCCTGCACGTCCAGTCCGTGCCAGTTGCCCGAAACGCTCGCATAGCCCGCTGTAACGTGTTCGGTGTATTGGAACCGGGTTGAGAAGTTGGGGTCTCGCACCAGCGCGTCGGGTGGGCCGTTGCTTAGGGTCAGGTCGTTGTCGGTTTTTACGGTGGCGGATTTCAGACCGGTTTCCAGTTTCCAGCCGTTGGTCAGCGGGCGGGTATAATCGGTTTTGGCGGTAAAAATGTCGATGGTTGTGGGCTGGGTCGTTAGTAGGCCGCTGGGTTGGGTCAGGCCATCCGAAATAAGAACCTGCGTGGTGAGCTGGTTAGAAAAGCTGCGGCTGAAATGGCCTAAGTCCACGTCGGCGGTCAGGGTGCCTTTTTCTTGGCCGAAGTTGTGCTGTACATTCAGGTTGCCAATCTGGTTCTGGCTGTTAGTGACGTAGGTTTTGTGGGTGCTGGTTTGTAGATAAACCGGCCCGTTCTGCACCCGCCGGAACGTACCGCCAGCCTCGCCTTCTTCGCGATGGTCGCTCCAGAAACCGGTCCAGACCGCGCCGATGGTCGTGTTTTTGGTGGGCATAAAATCCAGCCCGGCTTTGGTATTCTGGCCGAGGTCGCGCATAGGCAGGTAAGTGAAGTTTTCGCTGAACGTGCGCCGGTTGAGGTCCTTGGAGCTGGGGTTGGCCTGGTCAGTTGTTTTCTGAAAATCCCAGTAATTGCCACCCCGGTTCAGGCTATACGAGCCGAATAGGTTCAGTTTCTGCGTGCGGTGATTGAGTTGTAGACTGCCCCGCTCCCGGTCGAACCGCCCCGAACCACCCGCTGCCGACAGGGTACCGTTGGTGCCGAGGTTCGTGTTTTTCTTGAGCCGGATGTTGATAATGCCCGAATTACCAGCCGCGTCATACCGCGCACCCGGGTTGGTGATGAGTTCGACGGTGGCAATATTATCGCTCGCCATCGACCGCAGCAGGGCAATGGCATCGGCTTGGGAGAGATACGTTTGTCGCCCGTCAATCTGAATAATCACCCCATCTTTGCCGCGTAGCTGAAGCCGGTCGTTCTGGTAATCGACCGTTACACCCGGCGACTTTTCGAGTACCTCCAGAGCGGTACTGCCGCTGCCCACAATACTCCCCGCCACGTTGACCACCATACGGTCAATCTGTTGCTCAATAAATGGTTTTTTGGCCACCACCTGCACCGCATTCAGTTGCCCCGTCGCTTCGGACAAGGTCAGTGCGAGCAACTCAACCGGCAACGTAGCCACACTGACCAGAGCCGATTGCCCTTTCTGAAAGCCAACCGCCGTTGCCCGCACCACGTATAACCCCGTTCGAACGCTCCCGAACGCATACCGTCCGTCGGCATCAGTGGCGGTGGCTTTGGCGGGGCGGGTGGTATCGGTCTGGGTAAACAAAGCGACCGTAGCAAAGGGCAGCGGTTTACCGCCAGTTTCCTGAACCGCGCCGGACAGCGTTGTGCCGGATTGACCTAAAACAGGCAACCCAATGAATATTAGTATGATGGTGTGGATAGAAGTTTTCATGACTGATTTCTGGTTTGCTGTGGCCGACTTTTTGCTTAGATCAGGCCGTTCAGGTAAACAGGTGTGGTTCTTCTGCCTGATTCGGGACGTGGGCAGACATTGCTACGTGATCTTCACCAACAAAGTACAACTGTGCAAAGTAGCTGGCAAAGGCGTTCAGGTCTCGGTTATCGGCGGCAGTACTGAGGTCATCGAGGATTTATGGGATAAACGTTCCCTCACTTTGCGCCTGAATACGAGTTGGGTTTGTGATGAGCAAAGTGGCTGAGAGGGCAAGGGAAGTAGTCTTCATTGGATGGCATTAGAAGGTGACTTTTTGTAAAGTACCGTCGCCGTAGATGACGAGGTAGGCCGTATTGTTGCCATACAGCTTGAGATCGGTGGGCTGGTTCAGCTTGTCGAACAACATGACGTCGCCTGTTGAGTTGGAGCGCAGTAGCCGCCCCGTGTTGGCGTTCCAGCCCATCTGCCCGAACGTGCCGTATTCGAGCGTCAGCGCACCACCATTGCCATCGACTTCCACATCGACCAGCGGGTTGAATACCTGTTTCTGAATCGTGAGTTTACCCGTCAGGTCCATCTGGTACAGAATGGCTTTGCCCGAAGGAAACGGAAAGCCCAGCAGTGTGCTAATCAGGAATTTGCTGCCGTCGTAGGTAATACCCGTTGGTACCGACTGTACAACGGGCGGGCCAACCGGCGTAGGATTCGCAAAGCCCGGCACCTCCGTCATGACGCTCAACTGCCCCGTTTTACTACGCCGGAGAATGGCGTTGGCAGCCGCATCGGTGATGTAAATAGCCCCGTCGGGCCCGGTAATCATGTTGTAGGGGTGCGACTCGCCGGTATCGTTCACGAAGTTGTAGTTCACTACCCAGGTGGCAATGTCTTCTTTGGCTATGCCCGCTACGGCAATGGGCGGGTTGCCGGGCTGGAAACCAGCCACGTTTATCTTGTAGAGGAAGCCGTTGTTGAGCGCGTACAGTAGTCCGTCGGCATAGAGCAGGTGGTCGGTGCCACCGGGTTCACCACCGGGCGAAATGACCGAGGGCAGGCCCGTCACGAGGGGATAGGTCTTACCATCGGCGGCTACGAGCATGATCCGGCTGTCGTTTTTGCCGGTCCCGGATTCGGACACAAACACGCGTCCGGTGGGATCAATCCCAACGCCGATGGGCCCCACCAGGCCCGTCGCGAAAGGGCTGATGCTGAGCGTGGGCGTGGGTACGATTTTCTGGTGATCGGCGCAACTCGTAATGCACAGAGCGGTTAGCAGGCAGGCAATGGAAGTGAGGTACGTACGCATTGTGTTTGTGGATTAAAATAAGTGTGGATAGAAGTAGACGTTTGGGTTAATCTTTCGGGCTATATTTAGCCATGTGTGCGGGCATTTGCTCGTAAAACACTTCGTGGTTGTAGCGGGCATCGAGGGCCTTAAAGCGGGCGATGTTTTCGGGCGCAAACGGGTTGCCGCCTTCGGCATGGATAGCTCCGCCGAGGTCGGAGAGTTCTTCGAGGTAGTGCGCAAAGTCCTGGGTATTGCTGGGATACATATCCAGAAACCGGGCCGGGGCATTGTGGCCATTCCAGAACGTATGCACCACACCACGGGGCCGGAAATGATAGCCGCCCGCCGAAACCTCGCGGACTTCAGTGCCTTCCAGCAGCGTGATGGTTCCTTCCAGTACAAGCATAATCTCGTCGAGTTCGTAATGCACGTGGGGTGGTGGGCCAAACTGAAACGGTTCCATGTACGTCTCCACGCACGAAAAGGTGGTGCCTGTTTGGTCCGCGCGGATTTTTACGCCAACGGCCATGCCCATCACGTTGAGCATGGGTTCGTTGTTGGCGTTCTGGCCGGGGGCGGTGTAGGCTACCGCGAGTTGGGGTTGTGTAGCAGTCATTTTGGAATTTGGTTTTAATTATTTTAACTGATTATCAATTACTTATCATGTTGCTCATTGAGTTATCCCCTGCTTCGTCACGCCTTCAGGCCATACTTGTCAATAATGGCCTGCCGTTGTTCGGGGAATTGCGTCAGGCCGAAGCGTTTGTTCAGGTCGGCGCGTTGCCGGACAGCCTCCGCCGATGCCCGGCCAATACCCTGCTCTTTCCAGCGCGGCATGAGTTTGAAAAATAACTCCTCGAAGAAATCATCAAAGTTTTGATTGAAAAACAAGTCGGTGAAGTGAGCCGGTTGGTTCGACGCATTCCAGAAACAATGCACAATCCCGTGCGGACGCAGATGGTAACCGCCTGCTTTCACGATGGTCACTTCATTGCCCACCATCACGTGTACTTCGCCCTCATGCACGAACATAATCTCGTCTAACTGTTCGTGAATGTGCGGAATGGGGCCCATGGTTTTGGGAGCAATAGCAAACTCAACCGAGCCAAACTGATTGTTGGTGTCCCGCGTTCGCACTTTCAGGCGCAGGTTTATACCTTCTGCACCGGGTAACAATGGCTCGGCAATGGGCGGCACATAAAACGGCTTCAGTGGCTTATTGTCGTTGGATGTTCCGGCCAACGATTCGTTCATAAAACCGACGCTGCCCGCGCCAGCTAACAGGGTATTTATCAGAAAATCCCGACGTTCCATATTGTGTTTGGTTTAAAAATGAATTAGAAAAAACGCACAACCTTTCGTTGGTAGTCTCAAACGCGAGCTTGATGGACTGGCTTATCAAAAAGAGACTCGTGCCGAATCGTATTGCCGCTTACACCCCGCCGAACCAATGAGTATGACCATTGTGATAGGGAGGTCAATAGAAAATCGTGTCGGTTCATGAGTCAGAATAAAATTGGAAGATTAATCAGGCTTTAGAGACGGTCCAAGAATTTTCATCCCATGTTTTTCGGCAATGACTTTGCGGTTTTCAAGACTCTGATCGGGCAGTTGGCTTGTCTGCCGGAAGAATTCTTCCATCGTACCGGCGGGTTGGTGCATGACCAGCAATCGGGCCGTTCCTTCGCTGGTTTTCACGAAGGCATGGGCTATGTTGCGCGGCACAAACAAGGAGTCGCCAGGGCTTAGCCGCAGGGTTTCGTCGCCCGCCCGGAACTTAAACGTGCCGCCAACGACGTAAAACCACTCGTCCACGTCGGTATGCAGGTGCAGGGCCGGTCCTGATGGCCCGTGCCGAAGTGTATCAAACAACACACAGGCTCCGTTGCTATCCTGCGTCGATACAATCAGGTGCAGTTCGGAGTCCAGAATCCGAAACGGTTTTTCAGTACGTCCCCCTCCCGAACGCACCAGCACATATTGACCGGGTGAATGAGCTTCGGCCATCGATTCACTCATAAAACCGACACTGCCTGCGCCGAATAACAGGGTATTTGCCAGAAAATCCCGACGTTCCATATTGTGTGTTCGTTAAAAATGAATCAGAAAAAACGTGTAACCGTTCGCGCCACCGTCTGCCACGCTGCCGTATCGGGCAGGAGCAGCCAGCCCACATGCGAGACCAGCACCAACGGCACCAGCCCGTAAGAAACCCGCCCCAGCGTCCGGTGTGCGGCAAACCGTTTGGTTTGAATCAGCAATGGCTGCGCGATAAGCATCCCGAACCACGCCAGCAGCACCACGGCGTGGAAATGAATTACCACCGACCATGCACCCAGCCCCGGAAACAACCCGAAATAGGTTTTCCAGAAGCCGGCCAGCACTACCAGCAAGACGCTGGTAAAGAGAAGGCTGATGTTTCGGTAGGCGCGTTCCATATCCTGATCAGCGACTCGCTACCGTTTTCTGGTTCGGCAGCGTTTGGAGGTAAGCGTAGATGTCGTTGATCTCGGTGTCGGTGAGTTTGGTCAGGAAACCTTTGGCCATCTTCGACATTTCGCCACAGTCTTTTTTGCCCAGACCGCCCTCGCCCGTGTGCAGAAAATGCCGGAAAGCGTCGGGTTTGTAGGCCGTTGCAATAATCAGCGCGGGCGAATTCATATGCGGGTCGGGGTCACCTTTGAGTTCCGGCCCGCCGTGGCACCCCATACATACCGACATGACGAGGTACTTGCCCCGACCCACCTGCGAGGTGTCGGCAGCAGCTGAGTTGGCCCGTTCCCGGCTGTGGGCGTGGTCGATCAGGGTAGCAGGAGGGGCAAACTGCCCCGCTATCAGTAGCGTCCGGCCCAGCGGACCGTAGGAATTTTTGGGTAAAGTTGGCCCGGCAGCAGGTTTTAGTGTGCGTAGATACCCCACAATCTTGCCCATGTCGCGGTCGGCCATGTTGCAGTACATGCCCGACGCAAACATCCAGTTTCCGCGCCCGTCGCGGTGAACGCCCTGGCGCACCATTCGGTCGAGTTCGGCATTGGAGTAGTTGGGCAGCGCGGCAATTACGTTGGGGGCGTAGAGCGTAGCCAGCATCGGTACGTTCAGAAACTCGCGCCCGGCCAGTTTCTCGCCGTGGCAACCCTCGCAGTGGTAAATACGGGTCAGCCGCGCCCCTTCGTGAATCGAAGCTGAGTCGGTCGGCACGGCTAAATCCGCTAACGGTACATTATACGTTTGGTTTAGTTTGTACTCGCTGATGCCGTAAATGGCGGCTGCCAGCAGAACAATCAGGCCAACGAGGGTGATGCCCGTCCATTTTAAAACAGTCAGCAGTTTTTTCATGGTTTCGGAGTGGTTTGGTTGTTGACAAGCTGGTCAGGTTTGGGTTGGTAATAGAGTACGCCCGAATGCACGATTTTCCACTGCCCGGCCTGGACTGGCCCGGCCTGGACTGGCTCGGCTTCGCGTTCGAGGTAGCGCGTCTGGTGGCTGTATTCGGTGGGTCGATCAGCATACTGCATTATCTGGCGGAACGTGACAAAGGCCGCGTCGCCCCGGATTCGGATGCGGTAATCGGTGTGCCGGAACGTAGCGGGGTCGGGTTCGGTGAGTTGGCGGAAGCAGTTGCTCAGGCCCCGGCGCAATGCGGCCTGGTTGCCATTGGCGGCAACGACCTGGCCATCGTCCAGACCAACGCGCTGCGAGAGGTCGCCGGTGCTGGCCCAGCAGTTGGCCTGGGTGGTGGCGTCGCGGTCGAGATACGCCTGGGTTTCGCGTTCGATTACGGTTTGGATAGCCGCTTCGTCGCTGGCCGGGGTGCTGGCAGGTCGTGGTGGCACGACCAGCGGGCCAAGCAGCGTAGTGAGCGTAATGGAGAGTAGTAAAAATTTCATAGCCTTTAGCAGATAGATTGGTTTACTTACCCGGTAAGTCGCACAAACCTGATAATCTGCGAACACGCCTGCCATTGCCATTGTGTGAGTGGTACGTTTACTGCGTGAATAGCCCGATTTGGTATGTGGTTGAGCCAACGGCATATTTTCAGCCATCGTAACCACTTACGCACTAAATCGACCGCTTGCTCAATAGAGCGACTGTTGGCCCCTCAAGACGCGAATCGGTCTATGCAAATGCCTAATTTCCATCCCGGTAGAAGCTCCCTGACCGACACGAAGCAATGATGGCCGAAAACACTACGCACACCCGCACCTTTCGTACTCGCTTCGTGCTGCTGCCGGCTTGGTGGGTTAGCTGTGGGGTGGGGTTGCTCCTGGTTGTTTCAGCAATGACCCTCGCTCAGTCGCCCGACCCTGTCCGGCTCAACGGCACCCCAGTCTGGACCACGCCCCAGCCCATTACCGCCCAAACCCTGTTTTACAAAGACACGGTTGGGCTTCCGTTTGCAGCTATCCGACAACAACAGTTCAGGCCATTCGCGCAAAAGCCGTTTGAGGTCGTCATTCCGTCGAAGCAGTCGTCTATCGTGACGTGGCTGGCTTTTCGGGTGCAGAATACCAATACCCGTCAGCTTGCCGATTGCCTGCTTAGTGTGGGTCGGCAGGGGCGTATCGAACTGTTTTCGGAGCGGGGGCAACTGCTGCAACGCACTGGTACGTATCTCATGCCTTATAATGTGGAGGACTGGCAACCCATCCGGCTGCGGGTGCCACCGGGCCAAACCCGTGCTTTTTACGTGAAAGTCACCAACTTAGTCCGGGTTGTTGACCCCATTGTAGCGGTTCTGCATACGTCCGCAAGCCTGAAAAGCTGGTTTGCCGATACCAGCTATCTTACACGCTGGCTGTTTCTGGGACTGGCTATGGTAGTGGCTTCATTGCTGATTATGAGCCTGTTCGCGCTGTCACAGTTTGCGTTTAACCGCGATCTGGTGTTTCTGTATTATGCCATTTTCTGTTTCATTGTTTCGTTCTACGTCCTCTGGAACATGAACTTTCGGCTGGGATTGGGTTTGCCGTTTCAGATGCACTCTACCAGCCGGAGTTTCACGTTTATTCTGGCTTTTTTCTATACGCTGTTCATCGCCCGATTCATTGACATTTCGATTCACTTTCCCAAAACCTGGCGGGTGTTACAGGTGTTTCTGGGGGTGTTTTTAGTGCAGGAAGCCCTAACGACTTACGAATATTTCTACGGGCTGCTCTTTCGCTCCAACTGGCCTTACCTCCGGCAGGAACTCACCTTTTTGCTGGCGGGTGTTATGCTGTTTATTACCCTGCTGCGGAGTATAAGTCCGTTTCGGGGGTATTTGATGCTGGGCATGGGCAGCCTGTGGGGGGTAGCGTACTTTCATACTTTTCTGGATGTACGGGTGCAGGGCGGCAATCCGTCATTACTGATTTTTATCAACTATACGCCCTTCTTTTTCGGGTTGGGGGCTGTTATCGAAAACCTCTTTTTCCTGCTGGCCCTGGCCTACCGAAACCGACTGGTAGAGGTAGAGAAAAACCAGATGCAGGCCCGGTATACCAATGAACTGGAAGTTGAACTGGCCCGCCGAACCCAGGAAATTGAAACCCAGAACAAACTTCTCGAAGCCCAGCGGATTCAGCAAATTGAAACTGAGTTTGAACAGAAACTGGCCGATAGCGAGATGACCGCTCTGCGGGCGCAGATGAACCCACACTTCATTTTCAACTGCCTAAACTCCATCAAACTCTACACGCTCCAGAACGATACCGACCGCGCTTCGGACTACCTCAGCAAATTTGCCCGGCTCATTCGGTTGGTGCTGGAAAACTCCCGCGCCGAGCGCGTTACGCTCCACAATGAACTCGAAGCCCTGCGGTTGTACAGCGACCTCGAAGCCATGCGGTTCAAACACAAAGTGACGATTTACATCCGAACTGCCCCCGACATCGACCCGCACTTCGTTACCATTCCGCCCCTGTTGTTGCAGCCCTACGTAGAAAATGCCATCTGGCACGGGCTGATGCACAAACCCCAAGGCGGCACCGTGACGGTTGACGTGAGCCAGCCCACCGACCACCAACTGCATATCGAGATTGCCGACGATGGCATTGGCCGAGAGCAGGCGGCTGAACTCAAAAGCAAATCGGCAAGTAGTCATAAATCGTTCGGGATGCAGGCCACCGCCGACCGCATACGGATGATTAATGAGCTGTATAAGGTAAAAAATCAGGCTCAGGTACTCGATTTGGTTGCCCCCGACGGCGAACCCCTCGGCACAAAAGTTTTACTGACCATACCATTATGAACAACTTGTCAATCATCCGGCAACGAAGCCGCGTTCTGGTTGTCCTGTGGGGGTTGCTGGGCCTGTCGGTGGGCTGGGCGCAGCCACCGCTGTTGGTACCGGGGCATCTGTCCGCGCCTACTGTTCCGCTGGCGGGGTACACCTACGCCTACGAAGACCTGTCGGGCGATACGCTCCCGCTGGTGGTTATCCAGAAACAGCCGTTTGTGCCGTATCACTATACCATTGAGGATAAAGCCCGCATATTTCCGCACCCGCTCATTATACACTGGCTGCGCTTCCGGCTCCAAAACACGCACCCCACCGATACGCTTCGGTGCGTATTCAATACGGGGGTGCATACCAACCTGAAAATCTGGGCCGACGGGCAACTGGTGGGTACGCGGGGCGAAATGATCCGGCCTTACTCCTCGCCGGTGGGGCGGGCGGCTCAGTTGCTGGTGCTGCCGCCCAACACGGGCCACACCTACTACGTGCGGCAACTGGATTTGGTGCGGTTCACCGACCCTCAGCCGCCCGTGCTGCAAACCGAATACGGACACGTACTGGCGGGCTATATGCGGACGGGCCTGGCGTTGCCGTTACTGGCTTCGATGTGTTTCATTATCGGCTTTTTATTCTTCGTGAGCATTTTTGCGGCCTACCAGTTCTATTTGTTACGCGACCGGGCTTTTTTGTACTACGCCCTGTATGCCATTTTGGGGGCTATACCGGTGCTGACGCTAGTCAATGCCCGGTTTGGGCTGGGCCTGCCGCTGTTTCCGGTGGCGTTTGGGTTGCGTGTCGAGCATTTTTCGCCCGTTGTGATGCTTTGCTACGGCTTGTTCGTGTCCCGGCTCATCGACCTCGAAAACACCGACCCCCGGCTTTGGCGCGTCATAGAAACCCTGCTTTGGGTAGTGGCGGGTTCGGGACTGTTGATGGAGTTTCAGATTCTGACCGGGCGGCTGCTGTTTTCCGATAACCGACTGTACATCTACGAAGGTTTGCCGGGCTGGATGCTGGTGGTGACGTTGTTTGTGGCGGTGTGGCGCAGCAAAACTCCACTTCGACTTTACCTGTTACTGGGTATTGGCGGGCTGGCGGTGCTGTTCTTTTTCCCGTCGGTGAGTACGCTCTATTTCGATGAACGGCTGCCGATGCGGATGGGCCTGTTTCTCAATTACCGGCCGTTTTTCATGGCCCTCGGTCTGGGCTTCGACGCGCTCTGTTTCGCCTTCGCGCTGGCCTATCGGAGCCGCCTGACCGAACTGGAAAAGGACCAGTTACAGATTCAATACACCCACGAACTGGAAGCAGAACTGAGCCGCCGAACCGGAGAAATCGAAACCCAGAGCCACCTGCTCGAACAGCAGCATCTGCAACAGGCCCAGGACGTGTTTGACCGGCGCGTCGCCGAAACCGAAATGACCGCCCTGCGCTCGCAGATGAACCCGCACTTCATTTTCAACTGCCTTAATTCCATTAAACTCTACGCCACCCAAAACGATGCCGAAAAAGCCTCCGATTACCTGTCCAAATTCTCCCGGCTGATTCGGTTAGTGCTTGAAAATTCGCGTTCTGAGCGGGTGACATTACAAAACGAATTGGACACCCTGCGGCTTTATCTGGAGATGGAAGCCATGCGATTCAAGGAAAAACTTAGCTTTCAGATTCGCGTTGAACCCGGTATCGACGCGCAGTTTCTGGAACTACCCCCGCTGCTGTTGCAGCCCTACGTCGAAAACGCCATCTGGCACGGGCTGATGCACCAGCCAGAAGGCGGCACGGTAATGATACAGGTAGTTCAGGCGCAGGACAACTGTATCAGCATCACCATCACCGACGATGGCGTGGGCCGGGCGCGGGCGGCTGAACTCAAAAGCAAATCGGCCAACAATCGGAAGTCGTTCGGCATGAAGCTAACCTCCGACCGTATCGCGCTGATCAACCAGTTATACCAGACCCAAACCTCGGTGGTCATTCACGACCTGGTAACTGCCGACGGGCTGGCCGGAGGAACCGAAGTTATTTTGCAGATACCTGTTTAGCTATGCGTACCATTATCATCGACGACGAACCCGATAACGTTAAACTCCTGACGCTGCAACTCAACCGACACTGCCCGCAGGTGGAGGTGGTGGGGCAGCATACCAGCAGCCTCGACGGGCTGAATGCCATTCAAACACTGTACCCGGCGTTGGTTTTTCTGGATATCGAGATGCCGCAGATGAACGGGTTTCAGTTGCTGGAAAGGCTGGGCAGCATTCCGTTTCAATTGATTTTTGTGACGGCCTACGACCAGTATGCCGTGCGGGCATTTCGGTTTTCGGCCCTCGATTACCTGCTCAAACCCGTTGATACCGTCGATTTGATTGCCGCAGTGAAACGGGCCGAAACCGCCACGCAAATCCAGCCGCAGCAACTCGATATTATGCGGCAGTACTACGCCCCCGGACAAACCGATGTAGGGCCAACCCGTACCACTATTGCCCGCCGAATGGCTCTGCCCCACGCCAGCGGCATGGTGTTCGTGGAAACCAGCAAGATTGTGTATTGCGAAGCCGACAGCAACTACACCCGTTTCCATTTGGCCGGGGGCGAAGTGTACATGGTGGCCAAAACGCTGGGCGACGTGCAGGAGGTACTTGAAGCGGGCGATTTTGTGCGGGTTCACCGGCAGTACATCGTCAACCTGGCCCACATTCAGAAACTCGTTAAAGGCGAAGGAACGTACCTGCTCATGACCAACGGTACGAGTATTCCCGTAGCCCGCCAGCAAAAAGACCGGCTCATGGAGCGGTTCGGGTTGTTTTAGGCAGCAAAATCCTTCATCTACAACAAGAGTTGATCCTAACCAATACGGCTATGTTTATAGACTGCGACATCTGCCAAATCCGTTCCTGGCAACCGGGTGACGAGCCAATGCTCTCTTACCACGCCAACAACAGGGGCATCTGGCTAAACCTGCGCGACGGTTTCCCTCACCCTTACACACCCGCCGACGCGCACCAATGGATTGAGTCTGTGACTGGAGTTACTCCTGAAACTACCTTTGCTATTACGGTTGGGAGTGAAGCTATCGGTGGCATAGGCTTGATACTCCATGACGACATTGAACGGTGTTCGGCTGAGGTAGGCTATTGGCTGGGCCAGGCGTACTGGGGCCGTGGAATCGTCACAGCAGCCCTAACAGCCTTTACCCAATACGCCTTTAAAACATTTGACCTAACGCGCCTATATGCTGTGCCGTTTCTTCGGAATACGGCTTCGCTTGCTGTACTCGAAAAAGCAGGCTACCAGCGGGAAGGAATCATGCGCCGAAGTGCCATTAAAGATGGCCAGGTAGAAGATCAGGCTTTATATGCGACTTTAGCCTGAAGCCGGGTCTCGGATTCTAACCAGCGGCCTGACAGCAAAAGACTGGTTTATGGAGCGGTTTGGGCTTATTTAATGTAGAATGGACAACGTCCAATGAAAAATGGGCTGACGCAGATACACTCGCGTCAGCCCATTTTTCATTGTACGTTATCCATTAATACCGGTACATCTCCGATTTGAACGGACCGTCCATTGATACGCCAATGTAGTCGGCCTGCTCCTGCTCAATGGGTTCCAATTTGGCACCTACGTGGGCCAGGTGCATGGCGGCTACTTTTTCGTCAAGCTTCTTAGGCAAGACATATACCTTGTTCTCGTACTTGTCTGAGTTGGCCCACAGTTCGAGCTGCGCCAGCGTCTGGTTGGCAAACGAGCACGACATCACGAACGAGGGGTGGCCCATGGCGCAACCGAGGTTTACCAGACGACCTTCGGCCAGCACGATGATTTCCTTACCGTCGATCTCGTACATGTCCACCTGCGGCTTAATCTGACTCTTGGTGTTGCCGTACGCTTTGTTCAGCCATGCCATGTCAATTTCGTTGTCGAAGTGGCCGATGTTGCAGACTACTGCCTTGTCTTTCATCAGGCGGAAGTGCCGCTCTTTGATGATGTTCAGGTTGCCGGTGGCCGTTACAAAGATATTGGCACGGAGAGCGGCCTCGTCCATTGGTAATACCTCATAGCCGTCCATAGCGGCCTGGAGTGCGCAGATCGGATCAATTTCCGTGACCAGTACCCGAACGCCCACACCCCGCAGTGACTCGGCTGAGCCTTTGCCTACGTCGCCGTAACCGGCTACAACGGCCACTTTACCGGCCATCATCAAATCCGTAGCGCGACGGATGGCATCCACCAGCGACTCACGGCAACCGTATTTGTTGTCGAATTTCGACTTCGTTACCGAGTCGTTTACGTTGATGGCGGGCAGATGGAGCGTACCGTTTTTCATGCGCTCATACAGCCGGTGAACACCCGTCGTGGTCTCTTCCGACAAGCCTTTGATGTGCTGAATCAGTTCGGGATATTCGTCAAACACCATGTTCGTCAGATCGCCACCATCGTCCAGAATCATGTTGAGCGGCTGGCGGTCTTCGCCGAAGAACAACGTTTGCTCGATGCACCAGTTGAATTCCTCTTCGGTCATCCCTTTCCAGGCATATACCGGAATGCCGGCGGCAGCAATGGCAGCAGCGGCATGATCCTGCGTCGAGAAAATGTTACATGACGACCACGTAACGTCGGCACCCAGTTCAACGAGGGTTTCGATGAGTACGGCGGTCTGAATGGTCATGTGCAGGCAACCCGCAACGCGAGCCCCCTTGAGCGGCTGCGACGGGCCAAATTCTTCGCGAAGAGCCATCAGGCCGGGCATTTCGGCTTCGGCCAGTTTAATTTCCTTCCGGCCCCAGTCGGCCAGGGCGATGTCTTTAACCTTGTACGGGACGTAGGTTGACGTTTGCATTGTATAGTTACCAGTTATCAGTTAGCAGTAATCAGTTTTCTGGAGGTACGCTAACTGGGGTGAATTCCTCGGAAAGTACAAAATTAAGGGCTGTGGGTCAGAAACGCTAACCGTTCACTATGTTCGTTTACAAACTGCTTGTAAATTCTGTTTTTATGGACTTAAGTGCGGTGCTGTAGCGGCTGACAAGTGCCAACTGTTTTTCGTACTTTTGCTCTACTATCACAATCCGACACGTCTCTTGAAAGAATACGGAAGCAGTATCCAGAAATTAGTCGACAACATCGTCAACATCGAGGAAGGCGAAAAGCGAACCCGCTACGCCCATATCCTGATTGAACTGATGCGGCAAATTCATCCCAATATGAAAGACGGGCAGGACTACTACAATAAACTGTGGGATGACCTGTACATCATGTCCGGCTTCCAGCTCCACGTCGACAGCCCGTACCCGCCCCCGTCCGAAGAGTCGCTGGGTAAAAAGCCCAAGACCGTTCCCTACAATACGCACCGCTTGAAATTCAAGCACTTCGGCCAGAACATCAACCTGCTGATTGCTAAGGCAGCCGCTCTCGAAGTGGGCGACGAACGGCGGGCGTTTGTGTCGTACCTGGTGCGGCAGATGCGGGATTTTTACAAGATATGGAACAAAGAAGCCGTGGAGGATGAGACGATTTACGAAAGCATCGTTGAGATCTCGAACGGTAAATTGATCGAGGACATCAAGCTCATCCGGGCCGAGGGGCTGGTCGAGTCCACCCCCCGCGAACGTACCGGCGACACCGTGCAGCCGCAGCGCATCACCAACGTAAGCACCCTGAACCTGCGCAACAACCGTACCCCCCGTGAGGGCAACACACAGCGTGGCAATAACAACCGGCATCAGGGCCGTAACAGTGGCGGTCGTCCGTCGGGTAACAGCAATCGTGACGGTAACCAGGGCAACAACCGCAATAACAACGCCCCCCGCCGGAGACGGTAATTTTTTAGTCATGAATTATGAGTTATGAATTATGACGGCCATTCTTGGGTGGCTGGCTGGTGATTGAACTTATAATTCATAACCGCATCGGCGGTCCGATCACAATCCATAACTCAAAAGAATGGCTTCTTTTCAAATTACGGGGGGGCGATCCCTCAAGGGTGAACTTATTCCGCAGGGTGCCAAAAACGAGGCCCTGCAAATTTTGTGCGCGGTGCTGCTCACCAAAGAACCCGTCACAATTCATAACATTCCGGGTATCCGCGACGTAAATCAGCTCATCGACCTGCTGGGCGATCTGGGCGTGTGGGTTACGAAAGTTGGCGAAGGCTCGTACCGATTCCAGGCCAGTGACGTAAATCTCGACTACCTCGAAACCGACGCGTACAAGCGCAAAGCGGCTGCTCTGCGTGGTTCGGTTATGCTGCTCGGACCGATGCTGGCCCGCTTCAAAAAAGGCCGTATCCCGCGCCCCGGTGGCGACAAAATTGGCCGTCGGCGACTGGACACGCACTTTCTGGGTTTCGAGAAACTGGGTGCGCAGTTCAACTACGATGCCAACGACGGAGGCTATTACCAGGTTGATGCCAGCAACCTGCGCGGGGCGTACATGCTGCTGGACGAAGCCTCCGTGACGGGAACGGCCAATGTGCTGATGGCCGCTGTCATGGCCGAAGGCACGACCACGATTTACAATGCCGCCTGCGAACCGTATTTGCAGCAACTTAGCAAGATGCTGAACCGGATGGGTGCCAAAATCAGCGGCATCGGTTCCAACCTGCTTACGGTCGAGGGCGTATCGGAACTGAGCGGTACCGAACACACGATGCTGCCCGACATGATCGAGATTGGCTCGTTCATCGGCATGGCTGCCATGACGCAGTCAGAGATTACAATCAAAAACTGCCAGATTCCGCAGTTGGGCGTTATCCCCGATCAGTTTAAACGGCTGGGTATTCAGATGGAGTTTCGGGGCGATGATATTTTCATTCCGGCGCAGGAGCGTTACCAGATCGAAAGCTTTCTGGATGGCGGCATGATGACCATTGCCGACGCGCCCTGGCCCGGCTTTACCCCCGATTTGCTCAGTATTGTGCTGGTTACGGCGGTACAGGCGCAGGGGACGCTGCTCATTCACCAGAAAATGTTTGAGAGCCGGTTGTTTTTTGTTGATAAACTCATCGATATGGGGGCGCAGATTATCCTGTGCGACCCGCACCGCGCTACGGTGGTGGGCCTGAACCGACAAATTCCGCTCAAAGGCATTCGGATGTCGTCACCGGATATTCGGGCGGGGGTGGCGTTGCTTATTGCGGCTATGTCGGCCAAGGGGACGAGTATCATCGATAATATCGAGCAGATTGACCGGGGTTATCAGTACATCGACACCCGCCTGAACGCCATCGGAGCCGAGATAATCCGGTTGTGAGTTAAACTATTTCGCTGAGGTTTAGTCTGATAAAGAACAAACCAAATCGCTTTACACCCATGACCTATATACACACAACACTCCTGCACCGTACCGTTTTAATGGCCGCCAGCGTCCTGACAGTCGGTATCATGGCTGCCTGCGCGCAATCAAAGCCTATGGTGAGTACAACTACCGGTTCCAAACCTGTCATGGGCACCGGTGCTGCCCGTGCCGTTGCCGAATCTGACACATCGAAAACTGTGTTGCTGGAGCCGTTACAGGCTATGGTTTTGAAAATACAGCGGTTGCAGTCCACCGGCGACGCCGATTTCGACTACGCTTTCCAGGCTAAGGTCTATAACGAAGGGATCCAGAATTTTCTGACCAAAGAAGTGCAGAATGGTAAAGACTCCCTGCTGAAGCAGATGGCGCAAACTATGCTGACAACGGCAAAAGCCGAAGAATCGACCATTAACGATATTGTGCGCCAGCTCAAACCATCACGCCCAAACCAGGCGTTTATGCAGCAGCAAAAGAAGAATATCGACGCCATGAATACGCAGCTTCAACAGGCCAGCACGGGTGATTTGCTGGGTAGTGATATCGACAAAAATTTCAAAATGCTGCTGGTCGATCAGCGTAAGGCTGCCCTGGATCTGACAACAACGTACCTGCAGTACGGTCGGAGCACCAGTCTTAAGGCATACGCTGAACAGTTTTCTGGGAAAATAAAGGAGGAGATGGCCAAAGTGAAAGGTATGACTGAATAATCGCTGAACCCACTCAACAAAAAAGGTTGCTCATTGCGGGCAACCTTTTTTGTTGGCTAATAAACCTGTTTGCGGTAGAGAAAATGGGTCTATTACTACACGCTTTGCATGGTACTGAGCTTTCGGTAAAACCCTTCATCCAGCAAGAGCAATTCGTTATGCCGGCCACGCTCTACGATACGCCCCTGATTAACAACCAGAATCTCGTCGGCGTGCTGGATGGTGCTGAGCCGGTGGGCAATTACGAGGGTAGTGCGGTTAGCCATGAGTCGTGTCAGAGCTTCCTGTACGAGTTTTTCCGATTCGGTATCCAGGGCCGACGTAGCTTCGTCCAGAATCAGAATGGGCGGATTTTTCAGGATAGCGCGGGCAATGCTGATGCGTTGCCGCTGTCCGCCACTGAGCTTGCCGCCCCGGTCGCCAATGACGGTCTGGTAGGCCTGCGGCTGGGCCATAATAAAGTCGTGGGCGTTGGCAATGCGGGCGGCTTCCATCACGTCGGCTTCTGACGCGGGTGTACCAAAGGCGATGTTATTGAAAATGGTGTCGTTGAACAGAATACTCTCCTGAGTTACAATACCCATCTGCCCCCGCAGCGATGCCAGTGTACAGTCGCGTAAATCCACGCCGTCGATCAGGATTTCGCCCGCGGTGGGGTCGTAAAAGCGCGGAATCAGATCAGCAATGGTCGATTTGCCCCCGCCAGATGCCCCCACGAGGGCAATGGTTTTGCCTTTCTTCAGGTCGAAGCTTACGTTGCGCAGTACGGGCGTATCGGCCTGGTAGAAAAAGGATACGTTACGCACCGAAAT
>Ga0123337_10000653_pt1 | contig 54470 bp, 38 predicted proteins | sample frozenSSSSmetaG_FD_89792 | JGI IMG/M metagenome (GOLD analysis project Ga0123337, IMG submission 89792) | Glacier valley bacterial and archeal communities from Borup Fiord, Nunavut, Canada, to study Microbial Dark Matter (Phase II) -... | ecosystem: Environmental > Aquatic > Freshwater > Ice >... | reverse complement strand
CTGCTGCTGGCAGTAGTGGTTGCCACCATTGCGGTAGTGCTGCTCATGCGGCTGATCGTCCGCCAGCGGGTAGCCGAGGTGCTGCGCGACATCTAGCTCCCACAAGCACTTCTGCACTTGTTCGGCTCATCTGCTCAACGAATGAACAACGAAGAATGTTGGTGGTGCGTGGACAGTGCGAAATGCTGGTGGTCAACCGCTCCACCCTCTACTACCGAGCCAAGCAAGATGACGCGGTGACGACTGCGATTCGTAAGCTCAACAGCCCCGCGACTACCTCGGCAATCATGGTGGCTGGCACTGCGCTGTGCAGGGTAACGTGGCCGGGGGTTGTCGGTAGCACCCAGCGTAGCTCACCCGCCCGCACCTTCTTGTCTAGCGCAAGGGCGGCCACCACCGCAGCTACCGTCAACCCCAAACCAGCCGCAGTGGTGGGCAGGCGGTAAGCGGTTAGTAGGGCGTGCTGGCGGGCTACCAGTGCGTCGCTGCATAGACCTAGGCGGCGGGCAATCTCAGCCTCGCCCACCATCCCGACCGCCACCGCGTTGCCGTGCAGCAGCCGGTAGGCCGCCGCCTTCTCCAGGCCATGCGCGATGGTGTGGCCGTAGTTGAGGAAGATGCGTGGGCCACCCTCCCCCTCGCGCTCGTCGCCCGCGACCACCTGCCCCTTGAGGGCGGCGCAACGGCTGATAATGCGGCGGTGCAGGACCAGGTCTAGCCTGCTGTCACCCACCAGGTAGGCCGCGACTGCTGGGGCCGCCGCTTCGAGTTCAGCCAGCAGCCCACCTGCTCCTCCAAGGCTCGCCTCAATCATGCCATACTTGCACACCTCCCCCCAGCCTTCGTTGTAGGCGGCCACGGGCAGGCTGCCGAGAAAAGCGGGGTCTAGCAACACCAGAGTGGGCTGGTGGAAGGCTCCCACCAGGTTTTTGCCCACGTCGAGGTTGACAGCAGTTTTGCCGCCGATGCTAGCATCCACCATCGCCAGCAGCGTCGTCGGCACCTGTACCATGCGCAGGCCACGCAGGTAGCTAGCCGCAGCATAGCCAGCCACGTCGCCAACGGCACCGCCGCCGACCGCCAGCACGACGCTGCTGCGCTCCGCTCGGCTGGCGGCCAGCCAGCTATACAGCTTCGTCAACTCGGCTAGCGACTTACCCGCCTCGCCAGGGGGCAACAGGTAGCAATGCTGCTCGGCCAGGCCACGGAAGCGCGCAACTACCTGCGGCCAGACGTTGCTATCACTAATCAGGCGCAGATTGGCCGCGCCACCCGCCAGTTCGCTAGCGACCGCCAGCAGGTCTTCACCCTCGGCGAAGCGGATGTTGGCGGCAGGGTTGGCCGCCAACCAGTCGAGGATCGCCGCTGCTGTCTCCCAGGTACTGCCAGTGCTAGCGATCACCACGTCGGCCAGCGAGCGGTAGATAGGAGCGCGCTCAGCGGCCATCACTTGCAGGCGGCTAGCAGCGTCGCCGTGCAGCAGGGGGCGGTCTTCCCCACGATGCCCAAAGCGGGCGAGCAGGGTGGTGACAGGAGCGGTCAGGTAGACTACGCGACCATGCTCGGCCAGCAGCCGCTGGTTGGCATCGTTCAGGATCGCGCCGCCGCCAGTGGCGATTACTAGCGGCTGATGGCTGAGGCAAGCACGGGCCAACACGCCACTCTCCATCAGGCGGAAGGCTGGTTCGCCCGCCTCGACGAGAATCGCGCCGACGCTACGACCCGCCAGGTGCGCGATTTCGCTATCGCTGTCCAGCAGCGGCCAGCCCAACTGCTCGGCCAGCAGCCGTCCAACGCTCGATTTGCCAACCCCGCTAAGGCCGACCAGGATGATGTGTCTTTTCATAAAGTGCCGTGTCTGGTAAGTGATAGAGTTAGAGGTGGTATAATCAGGCCGTATTATAGCACAGCCACCTACCCCCGCTGCAAACCGCTAGAGGAGCCGCCATGCAAAGGGAAACTAAGAGCGAAGTTAAAGCTGAAGGCGCGCAGACTGGAGGGCGCGGTTTGCTCTACGTTGGCATCGCTGTCCTGTTCTTCAGCACCAGCCCAGTGTTCGCAGCCTGGGCCGAGCCACTCTCAGCCTATGAGAAGACCTTTGGCCGCATGGCTCTGGCCGCCCTGGTGATCGGCTTGCTGCGCGCCTGGCGGGGCGAGAAGCTGCCGCCGCGCTCTGCTCTGCCCCGCTTCGTCGGCTACGGGTTGGTTGCCGCCCTGCACTTCCTGCTCTACATTGCCAGCCTGGTCTACACCAGTCCCGCCCACTCGCTAGCTATCGTCTACACCGCCCCGATCTTCGTCACTATCTTCTCCACCTTCTTTCTGTACGAGCCGATCAAGCGGCGGCAGTGGGGCGGCATCGTGGTCGCCATTGCTGGGGTGCTAATCCTGGTCGGCTTCGAGCCAAACGAAAGCAGCCAAATGCTCTTTGGCGACCTGCTCGCGCTGGGATCGGCAGTCTGCTTCGGCCTCTACTCGGTGATGGGCCGCTACGAGCGCGACCGCTACAGCCTGTTCAGCTACGCTAGCACCGTCTACGGTCTGGCCGCCTGCTGGCTGGCGGTCGGCGCGCTCTATGGCGTGGTTAGCCGCCTCAGCCTGCCACCACTCCCCGCTGGCTACTTCCCTTTGGGCGCACTGCTAGCGGTGGTCGGTCTCGGTTTGCTGCCGCTAGCCCTCGGCCACACCCTCTACAACGCAGGGCTGCGCCTTACCCACGCCACCTACATCAATGTGATTGCTACTCAGGAGGTAACCGGCGGCATCCTACTCACCTGGTGGCTGCTAGACAAGGAACCAACCGGTAATTCGCTGTTGGGCGCACTCGTTACCCTGATCGGGGTGATCGCAGTGGTACTCTAAACCACGGTAGGGGGCTGTTACTGGCTAAAGATACCATAAACAGGGTATTGACTACTCAGCCAAACGCTGTTATGATAATAGAGCTTGCAGCAGATGTGGCAAACGTGCTGTTGCAAATGGCGTTCCTAGCGGCCCAATCGGGCTAAAAGAATAGAAGGAGATTGCGATGAACGGTCTTTTCAGACGACAGGGTAACCAGGCTAGCAAGCTGCTAGCCGTATTCGGCTTGATGCTCGCTCTGGTGCTGATGGGCGGCGGCTTTAGCGCCTTCGCGCAGAGCAACGGCGCACAGCCAGCGGTCAGCCAGCAACTGGCGGCCCCCGCCCCAGCTAGCCGGGCTAGCCAGCCGCAGATCAGCGGCCAGTACTTCCAAGATGTACAAGTCGGCACTCTGTTCTACACCTTCACCGCCAACCTGAAGGAAGCGGGCATCGTGGCGGGCTACCCCTGTGGCGCAAACGGGAGCGAGCCGTGCGTAGCTCCAGGCAATCTGCCCTACTACCGCCCAGCGAACAGCGTGCGCCGCGACGAACTCTCCAAGTTCATTGACAACGGGCGGCGCAACATAGCCGACGCAATCGGTACTTCGCTGGTGATCAGCGGCACGAGCAGCCGGGCCGAAGTACTCGGCAATGGCGGCAATGGGCTGCTCGGTAGCACCAATACTGGCGGGCAAGGTATCTTCGGCTACTGCCTGGTGGCTGGCAATAATTGCTGGGCTGTGCGCGGTGACGCGCTGGATGGCAACCGGTCTGGCTACTTCAGCGGCGGCAGGGGTCTCTACGCCACAACTGGCTCCGCCAGCACTGCGGCTGTCGAGGCCTACAGCAATGCGGCCAGTTCCTACGGCGTTTCAGCTACCAGCAACCTCTATCGTGGTGCCAACATCAAGAACAACAGTGCCTCATGGTACTCACTCTACGTAGACAGCCCGGCTGGTTCAACGGTGGCTGGCTACTTCAATGGCAACGTCACCATCCAGGGCAACCTGAGTGTCAGTGGCTCCAAGGGCGGCTATGTGGTAGACATGATGCAGAACGTTGACAGCCAGGCTCTTGAGGCAGGCGACGTGGTTGTAATCGCTGGTGGCGGCAGCAGCGAGGCAGTCTACGGCGAAATCCCAGTCGTCACCGTGAAGAAGGCCAGCAGTGCCTACGACACTGGCGTGGTTGGCGTGGTTGACCAGGTGATGAGTGTGCCGAGCAAGCAGGTGCGTGCCGCGTACAAGGCGCAAGAGGATGCTCGCCGCGAGGCGATGAGTCGTCAGAATGCCCTCAACACCGCCGCTACGGACGGCCAGAGCAAGCCCGCGTCTGTTGATGTTCCCCCTGCGACGATCAACGACGTAGATGGCAGCCCCCACCCCATCTCCACCGCCAGCGGAGCCGCCACTGGCAGCTACATCAACGTCGTCACCCTCGGCAGCTACAAGGCAGTCAAGGTGGATGCCAGCTTCGGCCCAATCAAGGCGGGTGACCTGCTGGTTGCCAGCAGCAACCCCGGCTACGCGATGAAGGCAACCGACAAGTCGCAGACCAGCGGTGCAGTGATCGGCAAGGCTCTCGGCAGTCTCGAAAGCGGCACCGGCACCATCCCGGTGATGGTTACGCTCAAGTAAGCACCACCAGCTAGAAGCAAGTGAGCGGGGTGCAGCTAGCTGCACCCCGCCGCTTTGTCCCCCCCACGACTAGCTAGCCAGCCTGCGGCCCCTCCACTATTGCCTCCTCCCGCTCTGGCACGTAGTAGCTGGCGATGGCGATGGCGAGGTAGGTGTAGAGGTAGACGACGGTGCTGGCGACCGGGTAGAGGGTGGCGATCTGGATCAGGTAAGCAGCCACCCCTGCAACCAGGGCGGCTAGCAGCATCCGCCGCTCAAAGGTTGTGCTAGCCAGGGCTAGCCTCCAGGCGTGCCAGAGGAATGTCCCCACCAGCAGGAGATAAAGCAGCAGTAGCGGCAGCCCGCCATTGAGCAGCATTTCAAGGTAAGCACTGTGGGAGCGGTCGGGCGTGCTGTTCCGCGAGGCTAGGTGCGAGAGCGCAACTGGGTAGTAGGGTGGGTAGATCAGGTAAGTGGTCTCTGGGCCGTGACCAAGCAGCAGGCGCAGGGGGCTGCTGTGGGCAAGCAGATCGAGTGCGCCCTGCCAGATCAGCCACTTGCTCTCCCAGCGGGTGCCGCCGCTGAACTGCGCTGGCAGATTGGCGACAAACACGCCGACCGCCGCGACAGCAAGCACTCCGCTACTGATCGCCAACCCTCGCTGGCTCTGGCTGAGAAAAGCCAGCCCGAAGAAGCAGCCAATCCCTACTAGCCCAGCGACAAGCGGCACTGGCGACCCGGTGAAGTAGATCGCCAGGAGCAGGGCAGGCAGCAACCCGATCATCACCACCAACTGGGCCAGCGTCAGCAACCAACTGCGGGGCGAAGTGGTGCCGTAGATGAAGTTGAGCAGGTAGAAAAGCAAGATAGCCACAGGCATGATGAACCAGAGGCCGAAGTCGGGCCGCTGGTTGGCGGCAACGAGGAGCAATGCAAACCAGAGGATTAGCGACTGCGCCACTGCCACCAGGCTGTAGCCGAGTAGCCGCAGGGAGTCTCCGCTGTTGCGCTCAAGCGGCTCTGTTTGCATCCGCCGCCAGAGGGTGGCCGCCCGGTAGAGAACGAGCGGCAGCAGCAGGATCAGCCAGGCCGCGTGGTAGGTGGAGTTGCCGAAGGTACTGCTGGTCTGCTGGCTAACGTCACCCGCCCAGGGCAGTGGATCAGCCCCGTAGTGCTGGAGATAGCCATAAAGGACGACTGGCACACCGCTGGCAATGGCGAAGGTGATCAGCCGCTCGACTTGCGCCCGCGTCCGCAGGTTGCCCAGCAGCACTATGGCAAGGAAGATGTAGCTCCAATCGCTGATCGCGCCGCCCGCCCGCTGGTAGCTGCCGAAGATGCTGAGGCCAGGATTGACCCCCGCCAGGCTAGCAACCAGCAGCCAGCCCGCAAGTAGGAGCAGGGGGATCAGCAGCGGCCTACGCCACCACTGTTCTCCCTTTGGCTGCTCCGCGAACACTTCGCCTTCGCCAGGCCGGTAGCTGCGCCGCTCGATCAGCTTGACTAGCCAACAGAGCGCGGCGAAGAACATCAGGCTGCGAAAGAGAGCCACCTTGTCTGGCTCAAACACTCTGCTACTGTAGACGTTGAAGAACAGGGGGGTGAAGACCACCGCTGCCAACCACAACCCCTCCAACATTCGCTCGGCCACCCGACCAACAATCGTCATTGCTCCACCCTCCTCGCTAATGCACTATCCACATCAACCCGCCACTTTGCCAGTCGGTTACAGGTTTGGCGGCCCGACTTCTGCTTTAGCTCTGGCAAAGGACTTTTGGCGGCAGGCTTGCCCCAGGCACAAGAGAAAGGTACAAAGATGACAAGCATAGAGCAGAACAGCGAGCAGGCGATCACGGCAATGCTGGGGATGCACAACATAGCGGTAGTTGGTCTGTCGAGCAAGGAGGATCGGCCCAGTCACGCGGTTGCTGCCTACCTGCAAGCGCATGGCTACCAGATTATCCCGATCCACCCGAATGAGGAGGAGGTGCTTGGCGAGAAGGCCTACCCCAACCTTGCTGCCGTACCCGCCGATGTGCAGATCGACGTGGTAGATGTTTTCCGTCGCGCCGAGGACACACCAGAGATCGTGCAGCAGGCCGCTGAGCGTGGAGCAAAGGGGGTCTGGCTGCAACTAGAGATTGAGAGCGACGCAGCGGCGCAGGTTGCCCAGACCGCTGGCCTACTCTTTGTCCAGAACCACTGCATGAAGATCGAACACCACAAACACCAGGTTCGCTAGCTTACCTGGTGGCGACCTGTTGACCGCTTAGCTTCATGGACTTTTAACAGCTTTTCCTGTTTTAATGTTGACAAAGTGGCTGCCAGCCGCTATAATCGACAGAGAGCATAACACAGAGGAGAAGCGTGTGAAAAAGAACTTGATAGCCCTGACAACGATCCTGGTACTGGCTTTTGGCCTAGCAGCCTGTGACAGTAATAGCAGTGCAGTAGTGAATGCCACGCCAACAGCAGTCACCACGAGCAGTGACGCGGCCTTCAGCAAAGATGTGAGCCAGCAGGCCGCCCTCGACCTGATGCACGGCCATCTGATCCCCAGCCTCGCCCTCTGGCAGAAGGGGAACTACAAGTTGGCTGTGCGGCACGCAGGCCACCCCGCCAACGAACTGTTCGCCATCGTCGCCGACGAGTTGAAGGCCAAGAATGCTGACGTGGCCCTGAAGAAGGCGTTGGATAGCTACGTGGGGATGGCCGACCGGGCTGGCAATAGCAAAGAGGTACAGGCCACCCAGGAAGCCGCGATTGCCGCGATTAACCAGAGCCTACCGATCCTCAACGACTCGGCTGGTGACGACTTGCGTGTGCAGGCAGCCAGCGTACGCGAGATGCTCACCAGCATCATCAACGAGTACACTGGGGCTAGCGTCAAGACGGGTGACGACCAGTTGATCGAGTACGGCGACTCGGTGGGCTATGTGCAAGTGGCCGCTCTGCGCTACCAGAAGATCGCAGGGCAGGTCAAAGCGCAGTTCCCCAGCCAGGCCGCTGTCATCGAACAGGCCTTCGCCGAATTGAAGGCTCTACTGACCGACCCCACCGCTGTCCCCAACCCCCTACCCCCACTGGCCGCGATCAAGAGCAGGATTCTGACGATCAACAGCAGCCTGAGCGACAGCTACAAGCTGCCCGCGCAGCAGGACAAAGCCAGCGTAGTGATCGCCAGGGTCAAGCAGAATGTTGACGAGGCGGTTAAGCAGTACAAGGCGGGGGACAAGGACAAGGGCTACCAGTTGGCTGCTGATGCCTATCTCAACGGCTATGACAAACTGGAAGGCGACATTGCACTGAAGGACATAGCGTTGAGCAAGACAGTGGAGACACAGTTGATCGCCCTCCGCAATTTGATCCGTAATGGCAAGCCAATCAGCGAGGTTGAAGACACTGCCAACCAGGTGAAAAAGAGCCTTGACCAGGTGGATATGTTGCTGATGGGCCAGTAGCCAGCTTGATGCCCCTCTCCTTGGACTGTAGGGGGGCATTGCTAGGCTTCGCTCAGGGGAGGTCGTGGCCCTACGCCCAGCCCTTGACGCATAAATCCCAATGGCGTACAATTTGCGTACAGTGATTGCGAAATCTGTAACAATATGCGATCGGGAGCGAAATAATGGCCGAGGCACAGGAGATACTCAATTTTAGCGGGCTGCAATTGCTGATGCAAGTGCGGGGCGGGCGACAGGTTGAATTGCAGGTGGTAGGCAACGACAAGGCGGAGTTGACCGAAGTGCGGCTTGAGGCAGAGGTAAGCGGCCAACCGCTGCTAACCGCCACCGCCGGGCCAACTCGCAAACCCTACCCGATGGCGGTCGGTCGCCTCGTTCTTGGCCTGAGTGCGGCTCTGCCTGCACGGGGCGGCTACCTGTTGGCTACCCTGCACGTGCGCCACTGGCGGCAGGAGATGGAGGATCGCGCTGTGGCCCTGCGCTACCTCGGCGACGGCCATTTTGAGCCACTGATCAACACCCTGCACCAGCCGATCCAGGAAGCGGGCGACTTTCCTGCCCCAGTGGCTCTGCCTCAACTGCACCAGCCTGGCGACCCACAACTGGCTCGCCTGCTTGGGCGGATCGGCGAGCAGGGCGTGATGCGTGACCTCACCTGGTTGGCCGACGATGCGCGCAACGGACGGCTCACCGCTAGCGAGGGTGAAGCAGCAACGGTCACCTACCTCAGTGAGCAGTTCCGTGCTGCGGGCCTCGAACCTTGGACGGCGGCGGGTCTGCAAGACTTCAGCCACAGCTTCACCGTGCCGAAGCGGGCTGCCCGCCGCCTCGACCCTGGCGTAAATAGCGACCTGACTGCCACCAATGTGGTCGGCTACCTGCCTGGCACACAGCAGCCCGACTGCTACCTGATCGTCAGCGGCCACCTGGATCACCTGGGGCGCGATAGCAGCGGTGCTATCTACAACGGCGCAGACGATGCGGCGGGCGTGGCGGCCATGTTGGAGATCGCCCGCGCCTTGCAGTCCGCTGACCTGCGACCTGCCTACTCACTGGTATTTGTCGCCTTTAGCGGTAGAGAAGTGGGGTTGCTCGGCTCCAACGCCTTCAGCCACCTGCTAGATCAGCAAGGCTTGCTGCCTGGCGCGCTCGGCTGCTACAACCTAGAAGTCCTCGGCGCACGCAATGGCACCCAGCCCAACATATGGGACGAGGCAGAGGAGTCAACCCACAGTTTGGCGGCGGCGGCAGTGACGGCAGCGGAGGAGCTAGGGCTGCACTACAACCGCATCAACGCCCGCGACCCCGGCAGCGATGCCTACAGCCTGCTCAGTGCAGGGGTGCCAGCGATCTCGCTGGACTGGGACTTCACCCCCAGCAACCACCCCTACTACCACACTATCTATGACAAAGCAGAGAACGTCAACCCGCCAGCACTGACCACAGCCACAAAGTATATAGCGGCCACGATCTGGCTATTCCTGCTCAGGGCAGCGGCGTAGGTTGAGGCAGCGATGAAGCGCAGCATACTACTCACCTTGCTCCTCCTAGTCGCCTGCGATGGTGATAGCGGTATGTTGACTGCCACCCCGCTGACCCAGCTTACAACGAAGGTGGCGCATACTGTCGATCTCGCCGACCGACGGCTTGCGCCCTACTTCTGGCTGTCGCCCGACGGCACTAAGCTGCTCACCCTCACGATCAGTGGGGTGCAGGCTATGCTCTACGACTTGCAGAGCGACAAGGGCCAGCCGCTCGACCTGGGGGTAGATAGCATAGACCCTGCCTCGATCAGCTTCGCGCCCGACAGCGGGTCGATCCTCTACAGCGAGGACTTCCTGCGCCAGGCCCGCCAGAGCGATGTCCACCTTTACGACCTTAAGCTGCATAAGGCGACCACGCTCACCAGCTTTCGCCGCAACACGCCCAGTAGCAGCCACAAGCAGGCGGAGTTGGCGCGCTTTGCGGCCTGGTCACCGCTGTGGTCAGTGGATGGCAAAGCGATCTACTACGCCAGTATGGACGAGCAGGGCTACGCGATCTACAGCCTGCCGCGCTACGGCAACGAGGCAGCGCACAAGTCCTTCGCACTGGGGCAGAGTGAGGGGTTGGTCACCAGCTTCGGACTGACCACCGCTGGCAAACGTCTAGTCTACGTGCTGGCAACCAGCAAAGCAGGTCTAGCTGGGGTCTACCTGTGGCAGGGGGCGGGGGTAGGCCGCCAACTGCTGGCCGACCCGCAGGCCGCCAACTTGCGTGTCGTGGGGGAGATTGCGCTGCTAGAGGAGCAGGCGGGCGAGTTCGTCAGCAGCAACAAGCTGGCCTCTACCCTGAGTCTGGAGGCGGGGCGCGAGGGAGAGCGCGTCTTCATCAAGCCCTTCCCGATTGCCACCACCAACACCCCCCCAGAGGTGATTGCCGGGGCCAGCACCCACGCTGCCACCTGGTCGCCAGATGGCAAGCTGGCAGCCTACGTAACCGACAACAAGGCGATCCGCTCACAACCCGCCCACAGCATCTGGCTCTATGACCCGGCTAGCAAGCAAGCAGCAATGGTCTACCAGGCGACTGGCTCAAGCTCGGAGCGCGAGTTGCTGCCAGAGCAGGCGGCCCTCACCTGGTCGGCGGCCAACACCCTTGCGGTCAACGGTGAACCTGGTAAGATCGTGATCCTCCAACTGGCGAAGAAGTAGCGGCTGGCAGGCAAGCAAAAGGGCGGGCGCGTTGCCTGCCCTACTGCTATACGGCTACTTACCAGCGACGGCCACCTCGCCCGTAACGCCGCCCCCAACCGCGCCCACCAAGCATGGAGATGAGGAAGAAGACGAGGAAGATCGGGAAGATGAAGTGGAAGATGAAGCTGATTAGCATTACTGCCCCCACCACCATCAACGGGATAAGGAAGATGTAGGGGAAGGGTGACTGCCCCCGCTGCCACTGCTGCGGCCTACCTGGCCCCGGCTGCTGCCACTGCTGGCCCTGCTGCCGGTAAGCATCTGGGTAGTAGGGCTGCACAGCGGTGCTAGCCTGTGGCTGGCTGGGGTAGCCGTCTGCCTTTGCCTGCTCCTTCGGCTGCTCTGTTGGTTGCGGCTTGAGATGTTCGGGCATTGGGGCGTAGCCGGGTTGGTAAGAGAGTGGCTCGTTCATGCGGCTGGTTTCCTGCCCATAGGCATCGTTTTGCTCGTTACTGCGATAGTTGTCGTTCATCTTTTTGCTTTCTGCTGAAAGCGGTTGGCTGTCGGTCGCTCTGTTGCGGCTCGTCCACCAATCTCGCTTGTAGGATAGGACAGCGGTAGTGAGCAGACTGTTTCAGCAGCGCAGCGAAACATACGCGGCTCTAATACAAGCCACCTGATCCTATGTGCAGGGTTGCTGTAGTGCGTACGAGGCCGAACGGTTGCTAAGGGTTGCTGCTTGCCAAAGCGGTTCCTGCTAGCTACGCCCTGCGAGCCAGTCCGCCAGTGCCAACCCGCTCTTTAGTAGCCATAACTCGGCCCCATCTCGGCTGATGGGAACTACGATCCGCTGGCCGCTCAAACTGAGCGACTGCCTGCGCCGTCAGGTGAGACCGTACTCGCAGGCTAGCTCGTCCAACACCTCCGCCGCTTTGAAGGCGGCACGGGCGCGGTGGCTGATTACCGCCTTCTCCTCTGGGGCGATCTCGGCATAGGTCTGGCCCAGGGCGGGTACCTCGAATATCGGGTCATAGCCGAAGTCAAAGCTGCCACGTGGAGCGCGGGTGATCAGCCCCTCGGCTACCCCTTCGCAGAACCACTGCCGCTGGCCGTCGGGCGCGACCAGGCAGATCACCGAAACGAAGCGGGCGGTACGCTCTGCGTCTGGCACATCCTTGAGCAGCCCCAGCAGGTGGGTGTAGCGATCCTCGTCGCTGCCAGGGAAGATGCGTGCGCTGTAGACCCCTGGCTGGCCGCCCAGTGCGTCCACCGCCAACCCACTGTCGTCGGCGAGGGTTAGCAGGCCACTGATCTGCTGGTAGGCGTGCGCTTTCAATGCAGCATTTGCCTTGAAAGTCGTCCCGGTCTCCTCCACATCCTGGGTGATGCCCACCTCTGACAGGGAGACTAGCTCGAAGGGCAGGTTGGCAAAGAGGCGTTGCAGTTCGTGCAGCTTCTTCGGGTTGGTAGTCGCAATTAGCAGCTTCATGTTACCTTCGGCTCCTCCAATGGGTTACAATATCGTCAGAGGTTATTATATCAAATCAGAGGAGGTTGCTGATGGACGAGAAGCCAGCAGAAGGGAACCGCATTCGTCTACAGGAGATAGCCGACGACTTGCGGGCGATGGCTGTCAACGGCCTGCACTATGGCGACAACGAGTACGATCATGCCCGCTACCAACGCATCCTACACTTGGCCGCCGAATTGCTGGCGATCACCGACAGCAGGGCGGTAGACGAGATCAAGCGCGAGTTCAGCGGGCGGATCGCGGTGACGACCCCAATTGTTGGCGTAGACGCAGCGGTGTTTGACGAGCAGGGGCGCATCCTGCTGATCCAGCGGGCCGACAATAGTCTGTGGGCGATGCCTGGTGGGGCCGCCGATGTTGGCGAGTCGCCCGCTGAGGGAGCGGTACGCGAGGCCTGGGAGGAGACTGGCCTGCGGGTACGACCGCTGCGCCTGCTAGGGGTCTACGACTCGCGCAAGGCCCAGGGTAGCAGCCCCCTACAAATCTACCACCTCACCTTCCACTCTGCGCTAGTAAGCGGCACCTTGACTACGACCAATGAGACGTTGGCCTTTGGCTACTTCGCGGTGGACGAGCTGCCACCGCTGGCAGGCAGCCATCGCTACCGCGTCCCCCGCGCCTTCCGCCTGGTAGCGGAGGGTGGCACCGACTGGCAGTTACCCCGCTGCGGCCCGCCCTCAAGCCAGGGTCAGGAGGTCGAGCAGGCCGTCAGGCTAGAGAGGCGCGCCCGCTAGCTCCCCTCGGCGGTCGGTGCTTTGGCAACGAAAAGGGCAGCCCGCCATCTAGCGGACTGCCCCGATTGGCGCAAGTGACTAGCCCCTGCGCTTGACCTTACCAGTGTAGTTGCTGTTGCCATTGCCGTTGCTGCCGTTGCTACCGTTGTGGCGGCTATTGCCTCCGCCGCTGTCGTCGTCATCACCAGGGGCGATGCCGACCCCGCTCACTGCCCCTTCGCTACCGTCAACTGGCCCGCTCGTCTTGCTACCCAGCCTGGGAGTACGAGCGACAGCGCGGGCGGCAGCCCCTAGCTCCATCGTCAACTGGGCTACATCGCTGAAGCTACCATCATCGTTGACGGTCAGGCCGCCCTTGCCTGGTTCCTCGGCGGGCATTCGGGTGATGCTGGCAACGCCATCACCATCCTTCAGGTTCATCACCTGCACGCCCTGCGCGTCGCGGCCAAAGCGGTTGATCCCGCTGGTAAACATCCTGATCACCACGCCGCTCGTGCTGATTACTACCAGGTCGTCGTTGTCGTCCACCACCAGGGCGGCGCAGATTTGGCCCGTCTTCGGTGTCACCTTCATCGCCCGAATACCCGAACCAGCCCGACCCTGGGAGCGGTACTCCTCCAAAGCAGTACGCTTACCCAGCCCCTTCTCGCTAACCACCAACAAGTCGGCATTGGGCCGTACTACGTCTACCGAACACACCTCGTCGCCAGCCTCAAGGCGGATCGCATTGACCCCGACCGCTACGCGGCCCATCGAGCGCAGCTCCTCCTCAGCAAAGCGGATCGATTGGCCTTCCTTAGTGACAAGGATCAGGTCGCTCTCGCCCTTAGTCATCAACACGCCCGTTAGTTCGTCGCCTTCCTCAAGCACCAGAGCGATGATGCCGTTGCTGCGGACGCTGCTGTACTCACTCAGTGGAGTGCGCTTGATCTTGCCCAGCCTGGTCGCCAGCACCAGGTACTTGGCGGTGTTGAAGTCGCTGACCGCAATTACGCCGGTGATCTTCTCGTTCTGTTCGATAGAGATGAGGTTGATCAGCGGCAACCCCTTCGCGGTGCGGCTAGCGTCCGGCACCTCGTGGGCCTTCAGTTGGAACACGCGCCCACGGTTGGTGAAGAACAGCAGACTGTCGAGCGTGTTGCAGAGCATCAGGTGTTCTACCGCGTCCATGTCGCGAGTGACCATGCCAGTCACCCCCTTGCCACCCCGATGCTGACGGCGGTATGTGTCGTTAGGCAGCCGCTTGATGTAGCCACGGTTGGTGATCGTAACCAACACCTTGATGTCGGGGATCAGGTCGTCGTCGCTGAAGTCGCCCAGTTCCTCATCGGTGATGCGGGTGCGTCGCTCGTCACCGTACTTCTCCTTCAGTTCCTTGAGGTCTTGCTTGATCACGCTGTAAATCTTCTTTGGGCTGGCAAGCAGATCGTCCAAGAACTTGATCGTCTTCAGTACCTCCGCGTACTCCTCGTCGATCTTCTTGCGCTCCAAAGCGGCTAGGCGGGCCAGACGCAAGTCAAGGATCGCCTGAGCCTGCAACTCGCTCAACTTGAAGTTGGTTTGCAGATTGCGGCGGGCAGTCTCGCTAGTCTGGCTGCGGCGGATGGTGTCGATCACCCCATCCAGGTTGGCAAGAGCGACGCGTAGCCCTTCAAGGATGTGGGCGCGGGCCTTCGCCTTGTCCAGTTCAAATTGGGTACGGCGGGTGATCACCTCATGGCGGTAGTCAATATACTGCTGCATGAAGTGCTTGAGGGTGAGGACGCGGGGTTGATTGCCGTCTACCAGGGCCAGCATATTTACACCAAAGGTCGTCTGCATCTGGGTGAACTTGAACAACTGGTTCAGCACCTTGCGGGGCTGGGCTTCGCGCTTGAGTTCAACTACGAAGCGAATACCATTGCGGTCAGACTCGTTGCGGGCGTTAGAGACCCCATCCAGCTTGCCACCCACCACCAACTCGGCGATCCGATCCTTGAGGGCTTCCTTGCTGGTCATGTAAGGCATCTCAGTGACAACGATGTTGTAGCGACCACCACGGGCTTCCTCAATGTAAGCCTTTGCGCGCAGGATGATGCGCCCCTTGCCCGTGCTGTACGCCTCATTGATCCCCGCTCGCCCCACGATAATGCCGCCGGTGGGGAAGTCTGGGCCAGGGACGAACTTGATCAAGTCTTCTACCGCTGCGTCTGGGTTGTCGATCAGGTAGGTAATCGCATCGGCCACCTCACTCAGATTGTGAGGGGGGATATTGGTTGCCATGCCGACTGCGATCCCGCTTGCGCCGTTGAGCAGCAGGTTGGGTAGCTTGGCGGGCATCACCAGCGGCTCCTTAAGCGAGCCATCGAAGTTGGGGCCAAAGTCTACCGTGTTCTTCTCCAGGTCGGCCAGCATCTCATCAGCCAGGCTAGAGAGGCGCGCCTCGGTGTAGCGCATGGCAGCAGGGCCGTCACCGTCTACGCTGCCGAAGTTACCCTGACCCTCAACCAGCATATAGCGTAGCGACCACTCCTGGGCCATACGGGCCATTGCGTCATAAACTGCCGAGTCGCCGTGCGGGTGGTACTTGCCCAGCACTTCGCCGACGATACGCGCACTCTTTTTGAAGGCACCAGTGTGGCGCATCCCCAGGTCACTCATCGCAAACAGGATGCGCCGCTGACCAGGCTTGAGGCCGTCGCGCACATCGGGCAGGGCGCGGCTGACGATCACGCTCATGGCGTAGTCTAGGTAGCTGTTCTTCATCTCCGTCTCAATATTGATCGGACGGACTATGCCAATCTCCATGCAATCTTATTCCTCTCTGGTACTGCGGGGGTCAAACAAGGTTTGTTGTTAGTTGTATTATACCCTAAAACGGCCCAGGATGCCAGCTTTCGGCGACTTACCGCCCTGGTGTTCTAATCTGGTTTCCACCAAACGCTCCTGGGCCATTTTAGGGGCTAGGAGGGTATAGGCTGTTAGAACCACAGAACGCAACGCGGTAGTAGCTAACTGGTATACTTCTTGCTAACGGCTACTTCTCACCAGATCGTCGCCTATGGTCTAGAAAGCGGGTCACATGGCCGTTGAGCAGCTAATCAAGCAGCAGGGAGCGCGCACCGAGGAGCAGTATCGGCGGCGGGTGCTAGCTCTGGCTGCCATCTACTTTGTCCTCAACCTCGTTTGCTTGCTGGTGATTTTCATCGTCGCCTGGCGCGTCAAGCTGTGGATCACTATTTCGCAACGTAGCAACGTAGAGACCCTAACTTTCGCCTTCATCTTCGTCCTCTTTCTTTACCTCTACATCACCAGCTTTCGGGGAGCGTGGGGTGCCATGCGTATATTCTGGCGCAACGGCATAAAGCGGATGCTGGGCCGCAACACTGAGCAGTTGGAGCGCGAAAAGCAGGCTGCCCTACACACCTGCGATCAGGAGGGCCACCGTCGCGCCTACACCGATGTGCAGATCGTGCGCAACGGTGACGAGGCAAGGCCAATCATCATCCCCCTGCGTGACGCAGCAGGCAGCCTCGGCGAATTGCGCATCAACGGGGTGCGCCTCTATCTCAAGGCAGAGGTGGGGGGGATCAGCAATTCTATCTTCGAGTATATTGTTAACCAGGTTGAGCAGGCGGTTAACCAGTGCGCGGAGCAGCACAGCAACGAGGAAGACGACGAGGGCGCACCCATCGAGATCAACATCGTCGCCTGGCAGTCGGTGGATGAGGAGGAGGCGGTGATGTACTACCATCAGGTGGAAGCCTTTCGCCGCTTGGCCCGCAAGCTAGATGAGGAGCAGCAGTTTTGGCCGACGATCCGCCTACACGAGGGCGACGTGGAGTACCTCAAGGCTCGCCTGCGCGAGGTGATCCCCACCCTGCGCGATGAAACGTTGCTGCCTGACGTGGAGTACAGTGCAGAGTACCGTATCCCAATCATCCCAGAGCCGCTCGGCTTCGTCAGCCTCAGCCGCAATGAGAAGCGCGCAGACCCTATTGCGACGATGGGTTGCGCGATGGTGGTGGTGATTGCCATGGCGGCCCTGCTACTCTACTTCATTTACCTGCCGCCCTGGGTGCCGGGCAAGTAAGGAGCCAGTGCAATGGGTCAGTTGATCAGGCGCAATATCCCCACCATCCTTGCCAGCCTGATTGGGGTTGGGCTGCTGATCCTGGCCTTTGCCAGCTGCAACGGCCCCAACCCACACGTAGTTGAGTTTAGCCAGCAGCCGACCCCCCAGGCAGCCCAGCACCCAGGTGAGAACCCCAGCTACAAGGTTACCTTTACTATCGAGAACCAGGGCCGAGGGGACGGACAGACGAAGCTGGTGGTCAAGCTGGTGGACAAGCAGAGCGGTCATACCGTAGCTGAGCAACAACAACTGGTCGAGCTTGGCGACCGCGAGACTGAGGAGGTAGATGTCACCTTCCCCGATGTGCCGCAGGGGGAGTATACAGTGAGCTACGAGTTGCATTACCCGCCAGATTGACAGCACGGCCCGCCTGACATATGATAGCAGCAGATTGCGCCAGGAGGGATGAGCTGTGCAAAAGCAATACCTTAACCCCGAGACAGTTGCCTGACCCATTGGCAACTACACCCATGCGGTTATTACCCAGATTGGCACCGCTGCGATCATCATGATTGCTGGTCAGGTAGCGATAGATGACGATGGCAAGCTGGTTGGCGAAGATAGCATGACAGCTCAAGCAGAGTTTGTGTTTGCCCAGATCGATGGTATCTTGCTAGCTTGCGGAGCCACCTTTGCCGATGTGGTCAAAACTACCTTCTTCGTCACCGATATAAGCCGCATAGGTGAGGTGGCAACGATTCGTCACCGCTACATTAGCAAGAACTTCCCGGCCAGCACTGCCGTGGAAGTCAGCAAGCTAGCTCACCCTGGCTTGCTGCTTGAGGTCGAGGTGATGGCAATCGTGCAGCGATGACCCGCGCTGGCAGGTTGACACTGGGCGTGGCTAGCTTGTACAATAATAGCATCTCATATACGGAGTTGTAAGGGACTGGTCCACGGCCAGCCCCCCTATTCATCTGCCCCTTGCCTCCCCTGACCACAGAAAGATATGTACAAACATGAGCCTTGCTGCCCTGCTTCCTCTCTTGCGCGGAAATAGCCGCTATGTTGACTTGCTAGCCGAGGTGGGCCGTGCCTTGCGCGAACCAACCAGCGGTTCGGCCCGCGTTGGTGCCTTGCCCGATGCTGCCAAGCCGCTGCTCCTGGCTGCCTTGCAAGACGACCTAGCCGGGCAGGATGCGCCACATCGCATCTTCGTGATCGCAGCGCGACCAGAGCGGGCGCAGGCAATCTATGAGGGCTTGCTGGCTTACGTTCCCGACCTGGCCCGCCTGAGCTACTTCCCCACCCCCGACCCAATGCCCTACGAGCGCGTTGGTTGGGATCGCACGCTGGTTAGTCAGCGGCTAACTACGCTGGAGGCGATGGCCGCTCCGCCAACTGGTGGTCTGCCGCTGATGGTAGTGGGGGCTGCCCGCGCCTTCATGCAGCCGACCATGCCGCCAGCCGACTTTCGGGAGGCAACGATCACCCTCACTGCTGGCGAACACTTCGACTCGCAACGCATCCTCGCACAACTGGTGGCTATCGGCTACCAGCCCGCCAGCGTAGTTGAGGAGGCAGGCCAGTTTAGCAGGCGCGGGGGGATCGTGGACATCTACCCCGCCACCGCAGGGCAGCCAGTGCGCGTTGACCTCTTTGGCGACGAGATCGAGTCGTTGCGCCTGTTCGATCCGGTAACACAGCGCAGCGCAGGGGTAGTAACCAGCGTGAAGATCAGCCCCGCAATGGAGGTTCCGCTCTGGCGGCGGGCGGACGCATTGCCTGCCCTACGCGAGTTGCAGATCGACGACCTGCGCGAGGAGGTGCGCGACGAGTGGCGCACCCTGCTCAACCTGTTCGAGCAGGGTGAGAGCTTCGAGGGCGTAGAGTTGTTCATGCCCTACTTCAGCCCGCCCGGTCAGCCACAAGGTGCGCTGGACTACCTGGAGCCAGGCGACCTGATTGTGATTGACGATGTAGCGGCTACCCGCCTGTCAGCGGCAGAGATGGGGGGGCAGGCGACAGAGTATCGCCAGCAGCTAGCCAATCAGCACGAACTACCCGCCAACCTGCGTGAACCCTTCATCCCCATTGACCGCCTGATCGCTCGCCTGCAAGACTTCGCCCTGGTGCAGATTGGCCCCTCGGTCGTCACCGACTCAGAGGGCAACCTGATCCCCCTGGTTTCCTCTACTCTAGGGGAAGGCCAGGTGGATGCTACCGACGAGGAGGGACTGACGGAGCAGGTGATTGCTGCCAACCCCTATGCAGGCAACATCAGCCGTCTGGTAGCCGACCTGCACCGCTTTCGAGCCGAGGCTACGCGGGTGGTGATCGTCAGCCAACAGACCGCGCGCTTGCGCGAATTGCTTGAGGAGCAGGACATCTACCCAGCGGTACGCAAGGGTGGGGCGAAGCGTGCGCCCGGCCAGCAATCCACAGTACCAGAGGACTTGCTTGGCCCACCCGCTGCTGGTAGCCTGCAAATGCTGACCGGCAACATCCCTGGCGGCTTCTTCCTGCGCGAACCCGCCCTTGTCGTCCTCAGCGACAGCGAGATATTCGGCTGGCGGCCCCCAGTGCGGCGGGCCAGTCGCCGCAGTGCGGGCGAGAAGGAGGCGCGTACCCGCAACGCCTTCCTATCCGAACTGAAGGTGGGCCAGTATGTCGTGCATATCGAGCATGGCGTGGGTCGCTTCAGTGGGTTGACGATGATGGCGACTGGAGAGGGTGAGCGTGAGTACATGGTGCTGGAATACGCCGCTGGTGACCGCCTCTACGTCCCCGCCGAGCAGACTGACCGCGTGCTGCCTTACTCCAACATTGGCGGGGCCGAGCCGCAGCTAAACAAGCTGGGGACAGCAGAATGGGGACGCACCAAGCGCAAGGTGCGCGCCGCGACAGAGGAACTGGCGCGCGAACTGCTCAAGCTCTATGCTGCCCGCGAGCTATCCAGCCGCCCCAGCTATGGCCCCGACACCAACTGGCAGGACGAGATGGAGGCGGGCTTCCCCTACACCGAGACCGAAGACCAGATGCGGGCGATCATCGAGACCAAGAGCGACATGGTAGAGGAGAAGCCTATGGATCGCCTGATCTGCGGCGATGTGGGCTACGGTAAGACAGAGGTGGCGATGCGGGCGGCCTTCAAGGCGGTGACGGGTGGGCGGCAGGTGGCAGTGCTGGTGCCAACCACCCTGCTGGCGCAGCAGCACTTCGACAACTTCCGCAACCGCATGGGCGCATTCCCAGTCAACATCGAGATGGTCAGCCGCTATCGTAGCAAGAAGGAGCAGAAGGAGATCGTGGAGGCGACGCGAGACGGGAAGGTAGACATCCTGATCGGCACCCACCGTCTCTTGCAGAAGGACATTAGCTTCAAGAACCTGGGCATGATCATCATTGACGAGGAGCAACGCTTCGGCGTGAAGCACAAGGAACGACTCAAGCAGATGCGGACAGAGGTGGACGTGCTGACCCTGACCGCCACCCCGATCCCGCGCACCCTGCACATGGCGATGATTGGCGTGCGCGATATGAGCGTGATCGAGACCCCACCAGTCGACCGCCTACCAATCAAGACCTACGTCACTGCCTATAGCGGCACTCTAGTACGCGAGGTGATCCTGCGTGAGTTGCAGCGTGGCGGGCAGGTCTTCTTCGTCCACAATCGCGTGCAGAGTATCGGACATACGCTGAACAAGCTACAAGCTCTGGTGCCAGAGGCGCGCTTTGGCATTGGGCATGGGCAGATGGAGGAGCATGAGCTAGAGCGGGTGATGAACGCCTTTGTGGGCCGCGAGATTGATGTGCTGCTGGCGACCACGATCATCGAGTCGGGGCTGGACATTCCCAACGCCAACACGCTGATCGTAGACGAGGCAGAGAACTTTGGCTTGGCTCAACTCTACCAGTTGCGCGGACGGGTGGGGCGCGGCGCAACGCGGGCCTACGCCTACTTCCTCTACCACAAGGGTCAGCACCTCAACCCCGACGCGCAGGAGCGGCTGCACGCGATCCAGGGGGCAACTGAGCTTGGCGCGGGCTTCCGCATTGCCATGCGCGACCTGGAGATTCGCGGGGCGGGCAACCTGCTAGGCCAGGAGCAGAGCGGCCACATCACCGAGGTTGGATTCGACCTCTACACCCGCCTGCTAGCCCACGCGGTAGAACAGGCCCGCCAGCAGATGCGGAGTGCCAGCGGCGGCGGCCTGAAGGTGGAGGGTGGCAACGCCGACCTGGGCGAGATGCAGGCCCAGAGCGAGATGGCTGCCGAAGCTGAACTAGACGATCAACCACTGATCATCGACTTGCCAATCCAGGCCTACTTGCCAGAGGATTATGTGCCAGACGCTGCCTTGCGCCTTAAGCTGTACCAGCGGCTGGCCCGCCCACTCAGTCCCTTGCAGAGCCACGAGGTGAGCCAGGAGTTGGAGGATCGCTTTGGCCCCCTGCCCGCCCCAGCCAAGAGTTTGCTCTACATCGTGCAGGTCAAGGGTCTAGCTCTGCGCGCCGGGGTAGATGCGATCCTGACCAGTGAGAACGAGATCACCATCCGCCTCTCCGAGCGAGCTGCTGCTGGTGGTCGGTTGGCGAAGCTACCCTACAGCAGGGTAGCCCGCCGCTTCCCCGATCTCAAGGTGGGGGCGCGGTTGGTGCGCCTCAGCCGTCGTACCCTCGGCAGCAAGTGGCAGGACGCGTTGCGGGCCGTGCTAGAGGAACTGACCCTGGATGAGGCGAACCAGAGTGTGGGCGGGCGGCAGGAGTTGGGCAAGGCGTAGTTGGATCGCACTCAACCAGCCGCCAGCAACATCTCAACCGCAGTGGCGCGCTTTGGCAGCTCCAACTCGTGGAAGATGTGGGCGGCCCGCTGGGCCAGTGCGATGGCCTCAGCCTGCCGTTCTGGACTGTCTGGACTGGCAGCAGAATAGCGAAACATCATTCTGGCGTATTCGGCCAGGGTGTTAGCCTGATTGTAGGGTGGGAGGGTGTGGTCGGAGAGAGCCAGCTTGAATTGCTCCTCGGCTTCGGCCCACTGCTCTAGAGCAGAGTAGATCATTGCCTGAGCCAGATGGAACAGAGGTAGTTCCTGCAACTCCACCCCTTCGATGGCGTGATTCCTGATCCAGTGCAGGTGGCGGCTTACCTTAGCCCAGTCCGCCTGAGCTATGTAGTAGGCGGCCAGTTGCACGGCACTCGGCCCCTTGAGGAAGACCTTGCTGCTAGCATCGCTGATCGTCTTGATCGTACCAATGAGCCAGGCATGATTGTCGCCCTTGCGCCACATCAAATCGCCGAAGTGCAGCGCAACTGCTTCCTCGACGATCAGATTACCGCTCTGACCAACCAGTTTCAGGGCTTCACGCAAGTAGACCTCGGCCTCGGCCAGGTCATCATGCCTGACATAGACGCTGGCGGCCTCGGCGGTGATCAGGCAGCGCATATCAAGGTTCTCGATCCGCTCACGAAGGGCCAGGGCGTTGGCTGCATAGCGCAGTGCCAGGCTGTAGGGGCCATAGCTGGCATAGAGCAAGGCGAGGGTACGGTAGTTGTCGGCCAGGGCAGAGGGTGCGTCGTCAAGCTCGGCTTGTTCCAGACCCTGAGTGTAGAAGTCAATGGCTTTTTCTACCTCACCAGTATTGAGGCAGATGTTACCCAGGTTGTTGAAGGCTTTAGCTGCTACCGCGTGTTCGCCGACGGCGAGGGCCAGGCTGCTGCTGCGCCGAAAGTAGCCGCTTGCCTCATCTGTAAGGTTCTGGTAATAGCTGATGGTGCCGAGACCGTTGAGTACCTGGGCAAGAAGTCTTGAGCCAAGAGGGTGTTCGCGCAGTTCGCTCTCTGCCAACAGCATCTCCGCAGCCGCTTCGTTGAGCATCCCTTTGCCGAAATAGATGCGTCCTTGGATCCAGAAGGCTCGTGCGCTGAAGAAGTGCTGGCTGCGCTGCGCCAGGCTGAGGCTAATCATCTCCAGGTCAGCCGCTGCCAACCTCTTGGTAGCCTGCTCAAAGTTGCTGCTGATCGTACTGCTCTCAGCCTGATCAAGATGGAATTGCACGTGGGCGACACGCAGCGATGCACCACAAGTGGCACAGGCTCGTGCATCTTCCTTGTTCTCATCTCCACAGGTTACACATCTCACATTTGCATCCTCTATCTTATTCTACTCCACCCTTGCAACGTGCGTCAACCAGCGGTGAAAGTGCTAGCTACTAAACTAAGCGCACCCTCACCGCCCACTCAGCTTCGCCACCGTTACCCCATCACCACCCGCCTGCTGCGCAGCAGAACCGTAGCTCTCGACCAGCGAACTCTTTGCCAGCAAGTCGCGTACTACCTGCCGCAGTACACCCGTCCCCTTGCCGTGGATGATCCGCACGTAAGGCAGACCCGCCATGCTAGCATCGTTGAGGTACCGATCCAGAGCAGGTTCGACCTCCTCGGCCCGCCAACCTCGCATATCATACTCAAGGCCGGGGCTGGCCGCTACCCCCATCGGAGCAGCAATATTGAGGGTGACACTACCCTGTTGCCGCCCACCGATCCGCCGCAACTCCTTGACCGGCACTCGCATCTTGAAGGCACCAAGGGCTACCTCTACCTCACCGTCCACCCCAGGCGCACTGACCACCTCGCCCTCGCTTGCCAGCGATTCGACGAAGACGCGATCCCCTGGCTGCAAGGGGCGGGGTGCCTGCTCCTTCGCTGCGGGCTGGGTGGGGGTAGCCACAGGGCCAGTCTGCCGCGCCTGCCGCTGAGGGGCCTCGGCGGGGATTACGCCGGTCTCGCTGGTCGCCAGCATTTGCGCCACGCTGGTTGCCTGGCCGCCCTCTACCCCGCGTGCCTGGCGCACCTGCCGCTGCGTCTCCTCAAGCTGCCGCTGCGAGTCGGCTAGAGCCTGCCGACTGGTGGCCTGCTCTAGCGTGCTGCTAGCCTCGCGCAACCGCCTGCGCGCCTCCTTCAACTCCTCCTCGGCCTGCTCCCGTGCCTCCTCCACCGCCTTCTCACGCAGCCGCTCAATATTGCGAAGCTGGGCGCGCAGGTCGCGCTGCAACTGGGCAACATCGCGGCTCTTTTGTTGAGCGTCCAGGCGGGCGTGGGTGGCCTGCTCCCGCTCGATGCGGATGCCCGCCAGCAGCGACTCGACCTCGGCGGCCTGGGGGCTGACTAGCTCTTGCGCCCCCTCAATGATGTTGCCTGGTAGACCCAGACGGCGGGCAATTGCCAGCGCGTTGCTGCGACCCGGCAGGCCAATGGTCAGACGATAGGTGGGCGATAGGGTCTCCACATTAAACTCAACCGAAGCATTCTCTACCCCTGGTGTGCTGTAGGCATAGCTTTTCAGTTCCGAGTAGTGAGTAGTAGCTACCAACAGGATGTTACGGCTCATCATGTCGTTAATGATGCCACGGGCTAGAGCCGAGCCTTCTAGCGGGTCGGTGCCAGCTCCCAGTTCGTCCAGCAGGATTAGCGCACCGGTGCGGGCCTCGCGTAGGATCGCCACAATGTTGGTCAGGTGCGAACTGAAGGTAGAAAGTGACTGCTCAATGCTTTGCTCATCGCCAATATCGGCAAAAATCTGATCGAAGATCAGGGCAGTGCTACCTTGATCAACAGGGATATGCAGACCCGCTTGGACCATCAGGCTGAGGAGACCGACAGTTTTGAGGCTGACTGTCTTGCCGCCAGTGTTTGGCCCAGTGATCACCAGGGCGCGGAAGCTGTTGCCAAGCTCGATTGTGATCGGCACTACTTTGCCAGGGATCAGTGGGTGGCGTGCATTCTTGAAGTGCAACCCCGGTGTAGCAGTAAAGTCGCGTGGGGTCTTGCCCACCGCCGCCGCCTGCTGCACTAGCAAGAGGGCAGGTTCGCTGGCGAGGCTGTCTACACTGTACTTTGCCTTCGCCAAAGCGAGGTCGATCTCAGCCAGAGCCTCAACCGCCTGCCGAATCTCGTTGCCGTAGCCACCAATTTGAGCCGCCAGGGCGCGCAGTACCCGCTCGATCTCATCCTGCTCCTCAAGCTGCAATTGCCGCCAGGTGTTGTTCAGCTCTACCGTCGCCAGTGGCTCCATGAACACGGTCGCCCCACTACCAGATTGGTCGTGGATTATGCCACGTACCTGACCTTTGAAGTCGCTCTTGACTGGGAAAACGTAGCGGTTGTTGCGCGTGGTGATAATCGGTTCCTGCAACACCCTGCTCCACTGCTCAGAATAGAGCAAGGTATTGAGGCGGTCAATCAGCCTACCATGCGCTTCTTTGATACCGCTACGGACGCTTGCCAGCTTCGGGCTGGCAGTATCCAGTACTTCACCACTGGGCGAGATAGTACGATTGATCGCCTGCTCAAGCATCGGCAAGTTAGCCAGTCGTCGCGCAACCTGAGCGACAGCTGCTAGTTCGTCCTCGCGTCCCTCGCTCAAGCGCAGCAGGCTGACGCGCAGGGTGCGGCTGCTGACCAGGGTAGACTCGATGTCCAACAGTTGAGCGGGCTGGATCGCGCCACCAATCTCCCCCTGGCGGATCAGGTCGCGGATGTCGTGGGCCGCCCCCACCGTCGTGTCGGGTCGCAGTTGCAGCACGCGCACCCCCTCGCTGGTAATCTGCTGGCGAGCGCGCACCACTTCAAGGTCGCTACTTGGCTCAAGGGCAAGAGCCAGTTCGCGGCTAGCGGAGAACGCAGTGTAGGCGGCCAGCTTCTGCAACACTTTGGGATATTCGAGGGTGACAAGCGTCTTCGGGTTCAAGGTCTGGTTCCTCCAGGTAGCTAGCATGGTTGCCACCTGCTCACCCCTGGTGAAGCAGGCTGATTAGTGGAAGATAAACAGGTTTTGCGAGTTGGGGATGGGGGAAAGTAGGAGCTGCACCACACCAGTCAGGTTGTAAAGCAGATTGACCGTGATCGAGTTCTCAGCGTTATTGAACAGAAAGCCAAACAGCGGCAGGCCGCTCAACGCACTGGAGCCAGCGTTGTTAACCAGAGACTTGATCAGGGTGGAGAGCATGATGAGGACAAGCAGGCCAAACACCGCCCCTAGCACCATCCCCCCCACCTGGTCGAGGGCTAGCAAAGCCTTCGGCAAGCTGGAGACGCGCACGGAGGAGAACAGGGCAGCTATGATCAGCAGACTGAGGGTGAGCAGCACCAGGAAGAACATCAGGATTTGGTAACCACCGCTGCCCACCCGCTCCACCTTCAGCAGATTACCTGCCCAGCGAGCAAAGGGATCACTGACAACCGCGCTGATTAGCAGGGCGAGATAAAAGCCGATCACCCCAATCCCCATCTTGACCAAACCTTGAGCGAAGCCAAAGGCCAGGAAGCCAAAACCGAGGAGCAGCAGTACAATGTCGAAGATCGTAAAACTCATCAAGGTACTCCTTGTCTGGGGTGGCTAGAATGCACCCCCTAATTGTAGTAGGCAATGGCGATGAGTGCAAGGCTGGAAGGCGACTAAAGCTGCGGCTGAGGATGTATCTTCCACCCCAACCAGCCCCGTTGGCGGCCAGTTTCACGCCCAGCATAGCACAGGCCCAGTTCCAGTGTCAATCTGGCTCGATCCAGGTTGGCTGTTCAGGCAGCCAGGGAACTTGCGCGAGCCGATTGGCGGCTCAATCGCGGACGAGTGCGTAGCGTAGGCTGGGGCAGGCCGCTCCAAACGTGCTGATCCAGGCTGCTCACCATACCATTTTGCCAGCAGATCGTCCTGACCCTGAATAGCTAGCCAATTCGGTAGGGAAACAGAACAAATGCACCAGGGCCTTTTCATGGAGCCCGCAGTTTTGTTGAACAAGCCTCCGCTGGGGTTCAACCATCTTTCGCGATCACCCAGCCTTCGAGCAGGTGCTAGCCGACTGGTGCCAAGCTGGCTTGCTGCCTGGCGGAGGCATTGCGTTGGATGGTGAGGAGCTACAGGGCAGCAGCCCACCCCATGTCGGACGCACCTACTTGTTGGCTGCTTACGCCTACCAAAGCGGCTATGTTCTGGGTCAACTGGCGATTGGCAGCCGCGAGAACGAGAGCAGTACCGCACCCCCATTGCTGGCCTGGCTCAACTTGCAGGGCCAGGTTGTCACAGGCGATACCATGTTTACCCAAGTTAAGCTCTGCGCCCAGATTGTGGCCCAGGGTGGCGGCTACCTGTTTGTGGTCAAAGACAACCAACCTTGGCAAGCGACATCCAGAGGAAGTCCGCACGCTGCCCGCCAGCCACGACCTGAACGATTATCTGGACTGGCCGTATGTGGGGCGGCTATGGTCGAGCGTGAGTGGTGGGACAGGCGAGGTCGCAGCCACTACCAGGGAGGTTACTTGATCACCAGTCTAGCCTCGGCCAGCGCAGCCAAGCTGTTGGCCTACAAACGCGGCCACTGGCAGATCGAGGATGTACTGCACATGTGCGCGCCGCAACGATGGGTGAAGACCACAGCCAAGCACGCAAGGGCAGGCCAGCGGTAGTGGCAGCGATGCGAAACACCACTATCGGCTTGCTGCGGCGGACAGGAGAGACTAACATCGTGGCGGCTCTGCGGCGCAACCTGACACACCCGCAACGGGCCTTCGCCTTGGTTGGGGTTCAGGTTCTACGAAAAGGCCTAACCGAGCATCTCCAGCATTGACAAACGAAAGGCCCCGCTCCTGGTTGGGGAGCGGGGCATACGGATAAGGGGTTACTTGCTCGCGCCGCCCGCGATAGTCGCTGCCTGCATGATGCCGGGGGCAACCTGGGCAACGGTTTCTTCCTTCGCCTTGAGTGCGTCACCACGCAGCAGGCTCAGTTCAGTCTGTGGGTCGAAGGCGTGCATATTGTCCATGTTGAAGTAGAGGTCAAGGCGGTCACCAGGGTGGGCTACCGTGCGGTTGTCGAGGCGAGCGACGAGGCTCTGGTCGCCAGTGTTGGCGTAGATGTAGACCTCATTGCCCATCGGCTCTACCACGTCGATAGTGGCGGTCATGGTGCGGCCTTCGCTCTTAGTGCTTTCGCTATTGCTGCCAAAGCGGTCGCCAGTGAAGACAGCGTTGGCGATGTCCTCTGGGCGCACGCCGAGGGTGATCTGCTTGCCGTTGTAGGGGGCTATCGCGCTGGCGTACTTGCGCGGCACCATCAGGCGCATATTCATCGCGGTCATGTAGACACTGTCGCCGCTGCCCTCAACCGTGACATTGAGGAAGTTCATGGAGGGGCTGCCGATGAAGCCAGCGACAAACTTGTTGTCGGGCAGGTTGTAGAGCCGCTGGGGGGTGTCAAGCTGCTGCAACAGGCCGTCACGCATTACTGCAATGCGGTCGCCCATCGTCATCGCCTCTACCTGGTCGTGGGTGACGTAGATGGTGGTGGTTTGCAGGCGTTGGTGCAGGCGGCTGATCTCGGCGCGGGTCTGCACCCGCAGCTTGGCATCGAGGTTGGAGAGCGGCTCGTCCATGAGAAACACCTGCGGCTCACGCACGATGGCACGACCGAGGGCGACGCGCTGCCGCTGGCCGCCGGAGAGTTCGCGGGGCTTGCGGGCGAGGTAGGGGTTGAGACCCAGCATATTGGAGGCCTCCTTCACCCGCCGCTCGATCTCAGGCTTGACCACTTTGCGGAGCTTGAGGCCGAAAGCCATGTTGTCGTAGACGGTCATGTGCGGGTAGAGGGCATAGCTCTGGAAGACCATAGCGATGTCGCGGTCTTTGGGGGCTACGTCGTTGACTACCCGCTCACCGATGCGCAGGATGCCCTTGCTGATCTCCTCCAGTCCAGCGACCATGCGCAGAGCAGTGGTCTTGCCGCAGCCAGAAGGACCGACCAGGACGAGAAACTCCTTGTCGCGGATTTCGATGTTGAGGTCGTTGACAGCGGTTACTTTGTTGTTGTAAATCTTAAACACGTGTTCGAGGTTGACACTAGCCATCTGCGATACACCTTTCTGTGGTGCGAGGAAGCACCCTTGCTTCAGCCATGTGAGGTTGCAACAGAACTATCAGGTCACACGCCCCAACATTGAGGGCGGTGGGCATTGCCAAAACCTCTCCAACCAGCACATGGCGGTTAAAACTATCGGTGGATCAATCATATTACAAGCGGGCTGCTTTGTCAAGTGGCTGCTCTGAGGTCATGCCACACTGCACCACTGGTCGTGGCAGCAGGCATGAGCTTGCTCTTGGGAAGGCAGTGGGCTAGCGAATAAACCTCGCTAAGCGTGAGCAGTTGCGCACAAGGTTGATCTGCTAGCCCCAGCCGCTTATAATGAGCCGCAGTGCGTTGGCAACAGCGCAGCAAACCGCCGATCAGCGACTACTGTTATAAACCATGATTGTGACCACCCACACTATGAGCAGCGAACAATCCCTCCCTCAGGCCGCCACCAGCGGGCGGCAAGCAGCAGTCGGCATTGTACTAGCGGGGCTGCTAGCTGCCTGGCTTGTCTTTGTCTTTGTCGCCTTCGACCAGGAGTTCGCGGCGGGCAAGGGGCAGGCTCCAGAGTACTTCGCCCAACTGCGCTACATGAGCAGTTCGCCCTTCAGTGGCTTGCTGAACACTGCGCCCTGGCTGCGGCAGAGTGGTACTGCCAGCCTCGCCAGTTGGACGCTGACCACGGAAAGGTGGGGTTCCCTCGGCTATATCTTCCAGCTACCAACCGTGGGTGGGCTACTGCGGGCAGCAGGCCACCTGCTGGCGGGCGGCGGGCTGTTGTTGCTCACCCTCGCGCTCGGTCTCTGGCTGGCGCGGTTGCTGCGCCTACAACTGGATGACCCACCACTAATCCTGCTGCCATTGCTGGCGGGACTGGGCTACTGCGGCGTGTACACCGTCTACACCCTGCTCACACTCGGCCACCTGCTCTACCCCTGGATTACTTATAGCCTCACAGGGCTGCTGCTGGCGGGCGCGCTGCTAACGCTGGCAAGGGAGCGGAGTAGAGTGCGGGCCTGGTGGCGCACTCATCTCCCCCATCACCACCACCCCAGGGAGCGGTGGCAGGGATTGGACTGGTTCCTGCTCGGCGTACTGCTAGTCACGGCCCTGCTCAACCTGGCGACGGCGTTGGCTCCGCCAGTGCTGAACGACGCACTGCTCTATCATCTCGCCCTGCCAAAGGTCTATCTGCAACACAACGGCTTCGTGCCAGTCTACAACACCTTCTTCATCCTGATGGCCGAGGGCATGGAGATGCTCTATGCCTGGCCGATGAGCCTGTTTGGGGCGCAGAACATCAGTGGCGGGATCACCAGCAGCCTGCTACACTTTAGTATTGGCATCCTGACCACCGTATTTAGCTACGGCGTGGCCCGTCGCTTTGGCCTCAGTCGCACTGCCGGGCTGATCGTTGCCTGCTGCTTCTTGGTTACGCCACTGGTTGGTCGCGAGGTCGGCACTGCATACGTGGATGTTGGCACTGCCTACTTCAGTGTCCTCTGCCTCTGGACACTCTACCGCTACTGCACCGCCAGCCACTATTCAGGGCTAGCGATCCGCTGGCTGGTGGCGGCGGCTCTGTTTGCGGGTATGGCTAGCGAGGTGAAGCTCTTTGCGGTCACGCTGTTCCCGGTGATCGCGGTGGCAGTGCTGGGCAAGTGGTGGACGGTTAGCCGCTGGGAGGGTATTCGGCCAGCGCGGACGCTGCGGGGCTATCTAGCAGCCGGGCTGGTGGCAGCGGTGGTGGGCGGGCTGTTCGCTTCGCACTGGTATATCGTAAGCTGGATGGTGCTGGGCAATCCCATCTGGCCGGTCGCCAACCTCAAGCTGGGGGGCTGGTTCTGGAACGAGCAGGCGGAGGCTAGCTATCAGCAGATCGTGCGCATCTTCTTCTACTCAAACGAAGGTGCGCCCTTCACCCTCGGCAACCTTGCCCGCTATGCCAGCTGGGACTTCTCACTAGCCAATACCTTGCCGATCCCGCGTGGGGGGCCGCTGTCGCCGCGCACAGTCCCACTGCTGACTGCATTGCTGCCCCTTGGCACTATCCCGCTCTGCATCTGGCTGGTGGGCAGATTGAGGGGGCGCAAGCTAGCGGCGGTGGCAGCCCCAAGCTACCAGGCACCAGCGATAGCCCCCATCCTTTGGGGCGTAGCCTACAGCGTGGCCTTCCTGGTCTTCTGGTTTGTAGTGCAGGGGCAGTTGCGCTATCTGCTGTTCAGCCTACCGCTGTTCGGGCTGCTGGCGGGCTGGAACTACGACTGGTTGCGACGCAGGTGGCCGCTGACTGCCTTGCCGCTCAACCTCTTTCTGGTGGCGGCAATCCTGGTCACCAGCCTGGCGAACCTGAGCTTCAACGCCCGCGCCTTCAGTTCTGTCTACGGTAGGGTTGACGATGCTAGCTATGTGCAGGATCGGGCGGCGATTCGCTGGGGCGAGCAGTGGCAGACAATGCGTTACCTCAATCGGGCGGCTACGCCCCAAGAGGCAGTGCTGTTCGTTGACCTGGTGCCGCTCTACTACCTCGACCGCGACTTCGTGATTAGCGACCCTGGCCGCGATAACTTCCTGGCTTATGAGCAACTGAAGACCGCTGCCGACTTCAAGGCACGCCTGGATGCGGGCAACTTCCGCTACTTCAACCACAACCGCGAAGCCACCTCGCTGGCCCCGCTCGACCTCGGCGCAGAGTGGGCTGGGCGCACACAGTACACGCACCTGGAGTACGTGCAGGGTAGTTGGTACACCTACCGCAAGGATGCAGAGCCGACGGCGCAGGTGGACGCGAGCAAGATCATCAACCCCTCGATGGACGGCTCTCAGGGGAATATGTGTACCCTCGGCTATGATGGCGCAAACCCCCTAACCAGCCTGGGGGCGTGGGGCTGGGTGAGCCTCGACGGTCTGGATCGTCTCAGCAGCCAGCGGCTAGCAAGTTGCACCCTCTTGCTCGTCAATCGGCACTCGCGACCACTACCGCCGCTGACCGTCCAGGATGATGACGCAGTGCAGCCTACCGATCCCGCTACGCTGGCGGTCGCCCTCAGGCGGGAGGGGGGGAGCAGGCTAGAGACCGCCGATTATTCGGTCTACCCAGTTGATGGCAGGCGGGCTAACGTTCCCTCGAAGCTACGCCAGATGCTGGGCCTAACCCAGGTGATCGACCTCAAGCCCTGGTCGGTGACGAACGGCACGGCGGCGATCAGCTTTGAGGTGCTGACTCGCAACCCCCTCGTTCCCCGTCCGCTGCTCGGTGCCAGCGTGCCGCTGACCACCAGCCTCGTGCCAGAGCCGTTCTTCCAGCCCGACGGCATCAGCCTCGCGCTGACTGGTACCCTGACCCCAACTGCCGCGCTGAAGACTGCCGCTCCGCTGAAGCTAGATATGCTTGCCAACGGCAATCCCATACTGCCAGCGATCAGCGCAACGGTGCAAAGTGCCGCTACGCCATTGGACGTGCGGGCGCAGCGGGCGATAGCCTTCCACCTACGCCTCAGCCTGGGCGCGCAAGTGGAGGTTTCAGCCAGTGTGGACGGTCAGTTCCGCATCCTGGAGGCTGCCTTCAACGGTACAGGCGATGGGGTGGACGACACGCTAATCTTGCCGATCCCCGCGGACGCAAAGCAGATCGGCCAGCTAACCTTTCGCATCAGCGCACCCCCTGGCGGCACTGCCAACCTGCGTGACTTCACCTTGCACTATGGCGGCGGCCAACCAGCCGCCAACTTCGCCCTGCTCGGACTGGACCTGCTGGCGAAGTGATGAGGAGATAAAGATGACAGTAGAGACACAAGCCAGTGCGATCAAGGTGCTGTTTATGGGTACGCCTGCCTTCGCGGTGCCAAGCCTGCGGGCATTGGTGGCGGCGGGCTACAGGGTAGTGGCGGTCGTCACCCAGCCGGATCGCCCAGCAGGGCGGGGGGGAGCGTTGGCCCAACCGCCGATCAAGCTAGCCGCCCACGAACTGGGCCTGCCAGTGCTGCAACCGCCAAAGCTACGCTCGCCAGAGGTCGTCGCCGAACTGCAAACTCTCGGCTACGATCTGGCAGTGGTGGCTGCCTATGGCGAAATCCTGCGGCCCAACGTGCTGGCAATCCCGCCCCTTGCCAACCTCAATGTCCACGCCTCCCTGCTCCCTCGCCAGCGCGGAGCCGCCCCGATCAACGCGGCGATCCTTGCTGGCGACCAGCAGGCAGGGGTGACGATCATGCTGATGGATGCAGGGATGGACACTGGCCCAATGCTGGCCCAGCGGGCGATCCCTGTAGCAGCGGCGGAGACGACTGCCAGCCTGACGGTGAAGCTGGCCGACCTCGGCGCAGAGTTGCTGCTGGCGACCCTACCTGCTTACCTGGGTGGCACCCTCCAGCCCCAGGCGCAAGACAATGCGCTGGCTACTTACACCAGCCCACTGCAAAAGGATGACGGTAAGGTGGATTGGGCGCAGCCAGCCGCGCAGATCGAACGGATGGTGCGCGCCTACGACCCCTGGCCTGCGGCCTTCACCCACTGGCAAGGCAAGCGGCTGAAGCTGGTCAGGGTGGCCGTGGCTGCGCCCGCTAGCGAGGAGGCAGTAGGCGCAGTCTATCGCCGCACAGATGGGCAGGTGGCAGTACGCTGTGGTACGGGCGACCTGTTGCTGCACGAGGTGCAGCTTGAGGGTAAGGGATCGACAGCAATCAAGGCCTTCGTCAACGGCTACCAGGAGTTTGTAGGCAGCAAGCTGGGTTTAGCCACCTTTGTGCTGGCAAGCAGAAGGGAGATGCGTTGTGCATCTCCCCTCTGCCAACCCACGTCGTCCTGACCGTGCTGGCTAGACAGCAGCAGAGAGGGCGGCTTGTTCACTCTCGTAGATGGTAGCGAACTGATCCAGGCCAACCATGTGAAATATCTTTTGGTAGTGCGAACTGAGGCTGGTTAGCACCACCCGGCGGCCATTGGTACGCGCCCGGTTGAGCAGGCTGAGGATGATGGCGATGCCTGCACTGTTGATGTAGCTGGCTTCCTCAAAATTGAGTACGATCAGCTTGCCGCTATCGGTGGCCGCAGTGTAAGCCGTCGTCAGGATCGCATCCGAGGTGGCGGTTACATCCCCCAGCAGGTCAACTATACTAGCGTTTTCCAGGTGGCGCAGGTTCGTTTGCAATTCGTTACTCACTTTGTTCTAACCCCTTCTCCAATTTCAGCGGTGGCTGGTAGTCACAAGTCGCTATTGCAGCCCCATCTTAGCAAGGCTAGCGAGTGCGTGCTTGAGGTAGATCGTCATCCGTACTAGGCTACCCTCTGGCAGACGAGTCACTTCGACTTCATCCATCAACTGGGTGATCAGGAACATCCCCATGTTGCCATGGGTACCGAGCGGTGGGTTATCCACAGTCAGTGGCTCTGTAATGCGCGGGGCAGTCTCGCCACGTCCCTCGTCAAGAACGTTGACATCGAGGCGATCATCTTCGCAGATCATCAGCACGTTTACTTCGCTGTCTTGAGCAAACTGGTTGCCATGCTCCATCGCGTTGAGGCAGGCTTCGGCCACTGCCGTACGGAGGTCATCCACCCGCGTCGGCTCAAAACCCATCTGGCGGGCAACAGCACTAGCGGCATCCATAGCCACCTTCTCAAAGCCAAGCACGCTAGGTACGTGCAGTTCGATCCTGTATCTGCTGTGCGTCATGAACGCCTCGTTGCCCCCCACTCTGTATATTCCACCCCAAGCTATGGCCCATCCACGGCAGTCCCGGTTGGCTGGATCATAGCACCTTTTACATCTCGTTGTCAAGCCAGGTTGACAGCATCGAACAGGTTCGTTATAATAATCACAACTGAATAGGTTCTCAGGGCAGGGCGCAATCCCCGACCGGCGGTGAGCCATTATTGGCAAGCCCGCGAGCTGCATTAGCCATGTGGCATGACCTGGTGCAAAGCCAGGGCCGACAGTTACAGTCTGGATGAAAGAGAACCACACGCGAACCATCCCCCGCACGATTGTTGTGTGCTGCTGGGCTGGGTCGGCTCCAGCCGGGTGCTGCAATGTGCCTGTTGGCTTCGTGTTCCCCCTGCCCTGAAGAATGTGTGGCGGGGCTTTTTGTTGCCCCAGGAGGTAGGGCGATGATCAGCACAGCAGGGACGGAACGACAGGCGGAATTGGACGGCAACGAAGTGGCGGTGAAGCGGCGGCGCAAGCGTGCTGCCCGCGGCAAGGGCTGGCTCAACCTGCTCAGTTTTGCCAGCTTCCTTGCCCTCTGGCAGGCAGTGGTTTGGCTAGGCGGCTACCCCAGCTTCATCCTACCCGGCCCCTGGGCGGTGCTGATCCGCTTCGGTCAGGCGATCCAGAGTGGGCTGCTGTGGGATAACACGCTGGTTACGCTAGGCGAGATCGCCCTCGGCTTTGGCCTGGGGGCAAGCGGGGGGCTACTGCTAGCCTACCTGCTCTACAAGTCGCGGTTGCTGGAAACGATCCTCGCCCCCTACATCGCCGCCAGCCAGGCTCTGCCAGTGGTAGCGATAGCCCCACTGCTCGTTCTCTGGTTCGGCTACGGTCTGTTGCCAAAGGTGCTGATCTGCGCGATCATCGTCTTCTTCCCAATCACGATCAGCACAGTCGTCGGCTTCAAGAGCATCGAGCGCAGCCTGGTTGAGGTGGCCGACCTGTTCGGGGCGAACGGCTGGCAGAAGCTGCGGCTGGTCGAGGTGCCACTGGCCGCCCACAATATCTTCGCTGGCCTTCGTCTCGGCCTCACCCTCTCCGTTACCGGGGCAGTGGTGGGCGAGTTCGTCTCCCCCAGCCGCGGATTGGGCTACCTGCTCAACTTCAGCAGCAGCAGCCTGGATGCGCCGTTGCGTTTCGTCGCGCTGTTTACCCTCGTTGCCCTCGCTATCCTCGGCTACCGCAGCCTGACCGCCCTTGAACGCCGTTTGGTGGACTGGTAGCCGATCAGCAACTTTGTACAGACCAACTACAGCATACATCACATCACATAAGATTGCATAGGAGATTAGCGCATTGCAGAAGCTCAAAGGATTGTTGTTGCTAATAACGATGGTAGGGTTGGTAGCGGGCTGCGACAGTGGGGGGACAGCTAACACCCCGGCTGCTGCGTTGAAGAAGGTTAGGATTGGCATGGGCTACATCCCCAATGTGCAGTTTGCTGCCTACTACGTTGCCCAGGAGAAAGGCTACTACCGACAGGCGGGCCTCGATGTCAGCTTCGATTATGGCAGCACAGACGATCTGCTGGCCCAGGTTGCGGTCGGTAAGCTCGACTTCGCCAACTCAGAGGGCGACGAACTGATCGTGGCAGCTAGCAAGGGAGTGAAGGATGTCTACGTCCTTGCCCAGTACCAACGCTTCCCAGTAGCGGTCTTCTTTATGGCCGACTCGCCGATCAAGACGGTAGCCGACCTGAAGGGCAAGCGGATCGGCCTGCCTGGTAAGTACGGCGCAAACTACAACGGCCTGCTCGCTATGCTCTACGCCAACCAGATGACAGAGCAGGATGTGCGGCTGCAAGAGGTTGGTTACACCCAGGCCCAGGCGGTGCAGAGCGGCCAGGTAGACGCTGCGGTGGGCTATGCAGTCAACGAGCCGATAGCATTGGCGGCTCAGGGCGTGAAGCTACGTACCTTGCAGGCCAGCGACAGCTACAATCTCGCTAGCATCGGCATTATCACCAGCCAGGACAAGGTGGCCCAAGACCCCACAACCGTACAAGCCTTTGTCAGCGCGACCCTGCACGGCATTGCCGACATGAACGCCGACCCCGACGCGGCCTATGCTATAGCGGCAAAGAAGGAGTACGCTAACATTGACCAGCCGAACAGCGCAGTGCAACTGGCTGTGCTGAAGGAGACGGCGAAGTTTCAGCAGCCGAGTGGCAACCAGAGGCTGGGGGCGAGCGACCCGGCGGTGTGGGCCGCGACCGCAAAGTTCCTGCAAGCCAGCGGCCTGGTCAGCACGCAGCTAGATGTCAGCACCCTCTACACCAACCGCTTCGTCGAGGCTAGCCAGGTAAAATTAAGGCTGGCACGCGAGATGCTTGTAGAGCAATCAACTGTCCAAAAAGGAGATTATCCACCCTGCGTGAGCTAGTCTAGTCGAACTACGGACAAGAAAACGCGCCCCCTGTATACAGAGGGGCGCGTCCTTGTCGCTGGCGAAGGCCACTTACGGAGCGGTGATGTCACCGACCTGGTTGACCTTGGTGATGGTGTAGATGACATTGCTCTCGGTAGCACCGGTCTTGCTGTAAGCCTTGACCTGGCGGGTGGTCTTGTCGCTCTTGGCAACCCAGACCTCGTACTTGCCTTCAGTACCGTTGGCGGCACCGTCGTAGGCGTAGTGGTCGCAGTCCTCGCCACCGATGGCCTCGCTACCTTTGTTCTGGTAGCCGTTGAAGCCCTTGAGGCTGGAGAAGGTGCTGCTGAGGATACTGTCGTAGGCACCTACGATACCCTTGCCGCCAGTGGTCTTGGTGTAGGTCTTACCGTCCATGCTGATGTAGGCATCCTCACCGATAACCACGTAGTTGACCTTGGTGCCAGAACTATCGATCACCATGTTGGCCTTGTCGGGGCGGATGAAGTCGCCTTCTACTTTGGAGGTGGTGGTGGTGCCACTAGTCGTGCTTTCCGAGGTAAGGGCAAGGTGGTAGCTCTTGACGTTGGAGAGGTCAGCCACGTCGAGGGTACCTGCGCTGGTGCCGCCAGTGCCGCTAGTGCCACCAGTGCCACTCACGGAGGTGGCCGCAGCGGTTGCGCCCATCTCCATGTCGGGGGTGGCTTCGCTGGTCATGTCCATCGCTGGGGTAGCATCGCCCGTCATGGGGGTCATTGCGCTAGCAGGGTCGGTGACATTGCTCGGCTCTGCAATGGTCAGCGGCTCGTTGATCTTGCTCCACTTGAGCGTAGCCATGATCTTCTGACCACTACTGGTACCGTCGATCTTCATCTGGCGGATGGTGGGTGTGCCGTCGTTCGAAATCCAGATGTCGTAGCTGCCAGTCATGCTGCTGCTGCCGCCACTGGTTCCCAGGCTGCTTAGTGCCGCTGCGTCGGCCACGATGTGCTTGGTGTCAACGCCGTCGATCTTCTCAGTGGCGGGGCTGCCGTCCTTGAGCGCAGAGGCTGCCTTGTCAATGTCTGATGGCTTGTGAAGTTATCCCACATCTTGGTAAAGCTGTCCAGGCCGCTGGCGGAACCGCTAGCACTCTTGATGTAGGTCTTGCCACCATCCGCACTCATGTAGCTACCTTTGTCGGTCACTACCACGTCAGCACTCCGACCAGCCGCGTTCATCTGCATGGACATCTTGTTGTTGGCAACGTCTATGTCGCCCGTCATGGTTATGCTCTGCCCCGCACTGTTAATGTCAGCCTCCAGACGGTAGCTCTTGAGCGCCTTCATGTTGGCTGCTGCGCTCTTGAACATCTCAGCATTGCCGCTGCTGCTACCGCCGCCGTTGCCGTTGCTAGAAGCGGCAGTGGGGGTGCCGTCGCTCATCATCGTGCCAGCGGTTGGGGTGCTGTCGCCCATCATCGTGCCAGCGGTCGGGGTGCTGTCGCCCAGGCTGCCGCCGGTGCTGAGGTTGGTCGGCACCTTGATGTCGAAGGTCTGGTTGATCTTGCTCCACTTGACGGTGGCAACAACATCCTTGCCGTCGCTCTTGCCAGTGATTTTCATCTGGCGCACCAGCGGGGTTGCGTCGGTGGATATCCAGAGGTCTGCCGTGCCTTCAGTAGAGGACATACTGGTACTGCTGCTGGTCGTAGCAGAAAGGCCGCTGAAGTTCTTCAGATTGACGGTCATGTGCTTGGTGTCAACGCCGTCGATCTTCTCGGTGGCGGGCGCGCCGTCCTTCAGCGAGTCCTTCGCTCCGTCCACATCTTCAGGCTTGAAGCTGTCCCACATCTTGGTGAAACTGTCCAGGCCAGTGTTGGTGGTGCGATCCTTGGTGAAGGTCTTGCCGCCATCCATGCTGGTGTAGCTAGCTCCATCAACAAAGACGGAGTTGATGTTCATGCCCATTACACCCATGGTCGCTGAGACCTTCTTGTTGGCAACGTCTACGTCGCCGCCCATCGTAATGTTTGTGCCAGCCTGGCTGCCAGTCACATCGAGGCGGTAACTCTTGAGGGCCTTCATGTTCGGCCCGGCCTTCTTGAGCAGGTCGGCATTGCTAAGGCTGCCACTGCCACTGTCGCCACAGGCGGCCAGGATCAGGCTCATGATCGCTACCATCGCTAGCACACTGATGCGCTGCTTGAAACTACCCATTACTAACTATCCTCCCTTGTTGTAACCCCCACCCGATCAGGTGAGGGTAATTCAGAAGCCAGGCGCGCCCTGCGCCCAGCTACTCGAAGAACTTACTGCAAAGGCAAGACGGTCTTGCCTACCACTCATGCGCCTACTGCTGGTGGAACGTTGCAGTTGCATGGGTGGGCAGCATACTGTTGCCCTGACCCTGCTATTATATACCATTAGAGGCTTGCCTTGCTGTTAAATCTTGTACATTCAACTATGCATCCTTTAGCACACGCTGGTTGGCTTAGTTGCCCCAGCCAGTGATGCCCTGGAAGACGTAGCCGATCACCGCTGCACAGCAGAAGCCGAGCAGCGGCCAGGTGTGCAGCTTGTAGCGTGGGTGCAGCAGCAATCCCAGCCAGAGGAAGCTCCAACTGATATACCAGGGCTGGTAGTAGAGACTGGTGAGGAAGGTGAAGAAAAGCAGAACACCATAGCAGGCTCGGAAAAGGCGGCGGGTTTGCTCCTCGGCCTCGAACTCTGCGTCAGCCTGCGCGCTCTGCCAGGCGACCAGCAGTTGGCGACCGGGGCGGTAGCGAGCCAATAGCCACTCCAACCGCTCGGCCAGCCAACGTAGCGGCACACTCTCGGCCAGGATGTGCGGGCTGCCTTGCCAGATCACCCACAACTGGCGCAGGTAGAACAGGGCAAACCCCCCCCAGCCGAGCGACTTAACCAGGCTGGTGGCGGTGGATCGGGCCAGGCCAGCCCCTTCCAGGCTATAGATCAGGGCAGTAGGGATGGGCGCGCCCAACTTGTCACCCAGGCGCAGGAAAGCGAGGCTGGCGGTTCCCTCCCACAAGGGGGCGTAGCAGAGGGCGGCGAAGGCGAAGCAAGCCCCCCCACTGAGCAGCGTGAAGCGGAGGTTGGCAAGCCCAATTTGCTGACCGCTGGGCGGCAACGACCGTCGCTTCTCCTGCTCTGCCTGCGCACGCCAGATGTAGACTAGAAAGAGGGGGATGATGAAGATCGGCACCACCTTGATCAGGCTGGCGGCGGTCAGGGCTAGCAAGCTGAGGCCGTAGCGACCACCAACCAGCAGCCAGACTGCCAGCATGACGAAAAAGAGCATGACGATGTCGTTGTGACCACTGCCAATAAACTCGAACAGCACCAGTGGATTCCAGGCGAAGATCAGGGTGCCTGCCAACTGGTAGCGCGGTTGCACCTTACCCAGGGTGAGGTAGAGCAGCCAGACGGTGCCGAGGTAGGCAAGGTAGGTCAACCCCTTGAACAGAAAGAGATTAGCCAGCAGGTTGCTACCAGCCAGGAGACTGAGGGGCGCAGTGAGCATCATCCAGAGTGGGCCGTAGGTACTGGGCATCTTAGTCCAGGCGATGTATTTGTAGAGCTGGTCGTGGCTAAACTGTTCTGGCGTGTGGGTAAAGGGGTTGGCCCCATACGTCGTCCACTCCCGCGTCTGGAACAGGTAGTCGAAGATATCTTGCGAAAAGAGGGGGTAGCTCCAAAAGAGGACGGTGGCGAAAGCCAGGGCAAGGCCGAGGGTCAGCCACTTCGCCAGCGGGTCGGCAGCAGACTCGGCTGACCAGGCTCGGCGCAAGGCTGCCCCCGCCGCCGCAAAGTAGAACAGGTGCAGCACGGCGATCACCGCCACATACGCCCCCTTATCTAGGAAGACGATGTTGTGGCCTACCATGCTGAACAGGGGGGTTGTTAGTTGGCCACCAGGGATCAGGGTCGTGTAGTAGGCAGAGAGCGGGTAGTTGGCGGTGAAAAAGAGGAAGATCAGGGCCATCACCGTACCAGAGAGTGCTAGCAGGGTCGTACCTACCTGGGTGCGTACCTGTCCACGTGCTTCAACCCGCATTGCCATGAACGCTGCTCCTACTACTTTTGTGCAAAAGCCACTACCCTGATTTGTGACACAAGACCTTGCTATTATAACTGCAAAACGAGCAGTGAGGCAATCTTATCTCTCATCCTTTAGTTGGAGAGTAGCGCAACCTTCGCTAACGCTGCTATAAGCAGGAGGCGGGCCATAATGCGGCAGACACAAGAAGCCCCCTCCGCAAGCAGAGGGGGCTTCCTTGCTACATGCGAGCATAGAGCTACTGGGCGGTCTCCGCTTCGGTCGCGTCAATCGTTCCGTCGCTGCCGTGATCCACCTCAACCATCAGTGGCTTGCCCGCGTCCCATGCGCCGAAGTTGAGGTACTCGGTGTCGCCACCGTTGATCTTAACATCCTTGTGCATGATGGTGTGCGAACCAGTCGCGTCGATCTCGGTCAGTTCGATGTCGTACTTGTCAGGACTGCCTGAAGAGTCCTTGACCGCCAACTTGCCGGTTGCCTCATCGATGCTGAAGTCAAGTTCCTCACCTCTGCCAGCATCCAGGTTGTTGATCTTGATCAGGTAGTCGTGACCCTCCTGGTCAATCGCCAGCGTGATGTTGGGCGACTCGTTCTCGCCTGGTGCATAGGCAATCTTGTGGCCGTCAGCAGAGACAGTCAAGTTGTCCCGCTGCCCAGCAGTCAACTTCATGTTCTTGATGTTGGCAACTACGCCCTGACCGAAGATGGACAGCTCCTCCGCGTTGATATCCGTACCGTCCGGCCCATCCACCACCACGGTGTAGTCCACACCCTGGGGCAGGTTGTAGTACGGCTCCTGGTCGGAGACCAAAGCCCCACCGTGCAAGATCACCTCGTGTGCGCCGGGGATAGTGTTGACCAGCTTGCCGTTCTCAATACCGAGCTTGTTGCCCGCCTTGTCGGTGATCATCAGGTGGCCGGGGCCGTTGAGGATCATCTGGCGGGGCTGGCCCGCGCTGCCGTCGGTAGCATTGCACCAGGGGCAGACCAGGGGCCCCTGCCGCACCCGCAAGCTGGTAAGGTCCATTGGATAGCTACCAACACCACCAGACCAGGGGGCAGCATCCTCCGTGGGGTTGAGGGCCGCAGATGCATACTTCCAGGTGTTGGCGGTGCGGTCAACCTCCACGTACTTGTCCACGCCAGGGTAGTTGTTGTCGTAGACGTGGATAAGGTAGAGGCCGTTGCCCTTGTCCTCAATGGAGTAGGGAGTGACGGCGTGGCCGCCGCCCTTGAAGTAGAAGCCGAGGGTGTATTGGTCAGCAGCCCCAGGCTTGAACGAGGCGATCAGCATATCGAGGATTTCGCTGGGCGACTTGCGGCGGGTGGCAGCCGACTCGCTGGCGACCGGCTCTACTCCCTGGTAGGCCCAGCCAACCGAAATCAGGCTGCGGAGCTTGTCGTTCCCTTCCAGCTTGAGGTCGAAGGGGCTGTCCGCGCCATAGTCGGCGGCCTTAGCCTTACCCTCGTACATCAGCAAGGTAGCGACGGCAAAACCTTCGCAACTACCGCCGTTGATACCCTTGTTCTGCTGATCGAGCCATTGCAGGGCTGCCGTGCCAGGCACGCAAGTGGCACCGCTACCGGTCGCGCACACGGCCTTGTCACCAAACATCTGGCGGGTATCGGTGATGGTCAGACCAGCAGGAGTTTCTGGGTACTTGCCGCCGTAGTTGGGGAAGCTGAAGCCATTGGGCTGAGAGCGGAAGCCGATGTCAGCAGTCGTCCCACCAGGCACAGCCGCAGCAACCGTGTCGGTTGGGACAGCAGCCGCCCCTGCTACTGTGTTGGTGGGGGCAGCAACCATCACATCGGTTGGGCCAGCATCATTCTTGGCGATGCTGGTGCCGGTTGGGGCAACGGCAGCCGAGGCTAGCGTCGCGGTTGAGGCCGCAGCAGGCGCAGTAGCCGGGGGGGAGTCGCCGCCGCAGCCAGCCAGCGATAGGCTGATAGTCAGCAGTAGAACCAAAGCCATGAGCTTCTGGTGGTGAGGTTTGTACATTCTTCCTTGTTCCTTCCTTCTTGTAACGGTGGATGTAGCTGTGCCGAGGCGCGATCCAGCACACAACTGCCTACCAGCCGGAGCAGACCTGCCCAGGCTGGCTGAACAACTTCTCAGCAGGTGTAAGTATACTACTTTGTAGCAGGCTTGCATAGCACCTAACGCCAGTAGTTTGGCACGAGTTTGGCGACCGCCCGCTAGCCAGCAACGGCCCACGGTTGCCAGGATGCGGGCAACCTCCAACCTTCACCAGCAGCACTGTGTTATAATAGCAGCAGTGGATTGGCGACCGGTATTTGGTGAGCAAAAGGAGGTTCAAGATGAAGGACTCGGATGTGAACGGCATGATCATGGGACTTGGGGCTGCCATACTCATGTTCATCGCCCTGGCGTTGGTGAACCGCATTATGGGGCGCAAGGTTAACTGATGAACGAGCAACAGCAGAGCAGGGCAACTACCCTCTTTTACGCCGTGTTCTTCGCCTTCTTTCTGGCCCTGGTCAGGAAGTTCTTCAGCCGCAGCAAGTAGTCCCAGGGGCGCAGCGTAGCAGGTGCGCCCCCTCTTTCGGCGGCGGCTCTCGGCTCTACCAGGCTGCTTGCAGACAACTGGCCGCCCACTCGATAGTGGCAGCCATCTTGCCCAGCAATGCCGTGCGGCTGCTACCCGTGCTGCTCACATCAATGCAGGAGAGAGGGCCGCGCAGGGTCTGCGTGCGCCCGTCGCGGCTGGTCAGTTGCAGGGTAACAATGCTGGCCGCCGCTAGTAGCGCGTCCTCGTCCGGCTGCACTGTCCCCCACAACACCAGGTCGGCCCCTACCTCGGCTGCCAGCAGGCGGGCGGCTGCTTCCTCGTTCAAGGCTGGCCCCAGGGCGATCAGCGGGTTGATCTGCTCAACCCCCCCCTTGCGTAGCTGGGCAGCCACCATCCCCGGCACCAGGTCACGCAGTTCGTAGCAGCCTTCGCCCTGCTCTGGCGCAATACATTGCAGCGCGCAGATGTAGAGGCGCACAGCGGCAGGGCAAAGGCTGGCAGCTATGTTGAGCGGGGGCTGGTTGTTGCTGATCTGGGCAAACGAGGGGTTAATTTCCATGTTAGTCTCCAATATTGAGCGAGGTCAGGTGTAGCTTGCGTTTACGCAAGTTCATCCAATTATAGCCTCTCCCCTGCCATTTGGCAAGTCCTACTTGCCATACCGCAAGTGCCGAAACCAAAAGTACCCCCTCTAGTATCAGAGCAGGTACTTTCTGGCTATCTAGCTCCCGTGCAAGGGGGATTAGCTGCACTCGATCTTGACGAAGCGACGCTTGCCCGCCCGTACGATCAGCCCAGCTACCGGCTCGACGCTGGCATTGGGGTCACTCACCTTCTGCTCATCCAGGCTGACCCCACCTTGCTCGACCAGGCGGCGAGCCTCCTTGCGGCTGGGCGCGAGGCCACACTTGAGCAGCAGGTCAAGAATGTTGGTCGATTCGCAGGCTAGCTGGGCCGTGGGGATTTCATCGGGCAACCCCTTGTCTTGGAACACGGTGGCGAAGTGTTGCGCCCCGGCCTCGGCCCCCACATCGCCATGATAGAGGCGCACAATCTCGGAGGCTAGCCGCTTCTTCGCCAGCATTGGGTTCTGGCCTGCCGCGAGATCGACCCTGATCTGCTCGATCTCAGCTAGTGGCACCTCAGTGGTAGCAACAAAGTAGTCCACGATCTGCTCGTCACTCAGGCTCATCACCTTGCCGTACATATCAGCTGGCGCGTCGATGATGTTGATCGTGTTGCCCCAACTGCTGCTCATCTTACGCCCATCCAGACCCATGATCATCATATTAGTGATGATCTGCTGCGGGTTTTGGCCGTAAGCCTTCTGGATCACCCGCCCCGCTGTCAGGTTGAACAACTGGTCGGTGCCACCCAACTCTATGTCGGCGCGCACTGCTACGCTGTCGTAACCTTGCATCAGCGGGTAGAGGAACTCTTGCAGGCCAATCGGCTTGTCATCCTCCCACCGTTGCTTGAAGTTCTCGCGCTGGATCATCTGTGCGACGGTGAACTGGCTAGCAAGGCCGATCAGGGCTGCGAAGTTCATCTGGCCCAGCCACTCGCTATTGAAGCGGAACTCCACCTCACCCTGATCGAGGATGCTCCTGATCTGGTCAATATAGGTCGCCATGTTCTGGCCCACCTGGGCTGCCGTCAGCATTGGGCGGGTAGCATCCTTGTCGCTGGCATCACCAAGCTGGCCGGTCACATCGCCGATGATAATCACTGCCTGGTGGCCCAGCTTCTGAAACTGGCGCAGCTTGCGGATCGCTACCGCCCGCCCGATGTGTATTTTGCTGCTGGTTGGGTCAATGCCGAGCTTGACCCGCAGTTGCCGCCCGCTCCGCAGCAGCTTTGCCAAATCCTCACGCACAATCACATCCACCACTCCCCGCGTCAGGATATCCTGGATCGCCACCTCATCAGTGCTGATCTTTGGGGGGGCCAGCATCTTCTCGGCCTCTGGCGGGGCGGTTGGTAGCGGTTGGCTAGCCTGGTCGCCGATGATCTCGCTCATGTCGCTGATCAGCGGGTCTGCGAGGTCGAGGTCGTCGTCCGGCCAGGAGCAGCGGGGGTGTTGGCGGTCAAGGTGGAAGGTGCGCACCTGCCCACCCAGTTGCTCATGCACCAGCTTCGCCAGCTCGTCAGTGGCGGCGCGCACCTGCTCCTCGTTGACCCCTAGCCAGCCGTCAATAGGGAGGAAGACGGCCACGCTGTCCTCACGTATCTTCGCTCCATTGCCCTGCCGCCAAACCCAGCGGCGGGTTCGCACCTGGTTGCTGTCGTCCACGTAGACAAACTCACCAGCGGGCAGTTGCTCCGGCTCGCCCGGCTCGTCGTCACCGCCAAGAGGCTGAAAGAGGTCGCCCTCACGAGCGGGGCGCAGGGTGATGTCGCCGACGGTGCGATCCAGGTCGTGTGCGCCAATCGGCAGCAGGTACTTGAGAGCGACGCTGTTTGCCAGGTCTACCAGCGGGTTGATGTGGGGCAGCTTGCCTTTAATCGCCCGGCCAGCTAGGGCCTCGATGCTGACGGGGTACTTGTTGGCGTTGATACCGAGGGCGGTGAACGCCTGCCGCCAGGCTGCAATGCCGGGGCTAGCTTGCAGGGCAGAGAGGCTGGCATACTGCGCCCGCAGATCGGTAATCGCCTGATCTAGGAGGAAGTCTATCGCCTCGTCATCGGCATAGTCCTGCCCCACCCCATGAGCGACCACCACGCCGAGGTAGAGGTTGGGGAACCGTTCAAGTACCGCCTGATCAATCGTGAAGTGCATTCTGCTAACCTCATCCCTTTTGGCTGCTAACCGCTTGCCGCTCAGTCGATTGAGTACTCGCATGACGCGGCCACTCTGCACAGCGGTCAGGTGCGCCTGCATGACAGCCAGTTGTTGGCGCAGGTTGGCGATCTCGTCCTCCAGGTTCTGCACCCGCGCCGCCCCGCTCATGGGCGAGGCCGCTTGCCCGTAATCGGGCAGGTGGGCGGCCAGCAACTCAGCGTCACTCAGGCGGGCCTGCTCTGCACCAAAGCGTTTGAGGCGGGCAATGGCTTCGTGTTCGCGGTAGGCCAGTTCGCTACCAACCACAGGCTGGGCGGCGGTCTGCTGCCGCTTGCGCTCGGTCAGCATCTCTAGCAGGGGAAGGAACTGCTGTGACCGCGCTTCGGGCGTGTAGCGCACAAACACGTCGTCGAAGGCCGCTCTGCCGATACGCACCCGCTCCGCAGGGTCGAGCAGCCGATAGATCGCCGCCGCCCACTCGTCGTCGCCGCTGGCTAGCAGGCCGTTCTCGCCGTCGCGGATCGCTTCCCGAAAGGCGGGAGTGGGGCTGGCGATAGTGGGTACGCCGACCACCCCGGCCTCAAAATACTTCAGCTCGCTCTTTGCCATCGCGAACGGGTTGTCCAGTTCGAGGGGGGCGAGGTTGATGTCAGCCTGGGCCTGGATGCTGGGCAGTTGCCGCCAGGGAACGAAGCCGAACCGCTGCACCCGTGCTGTCCCTTCGTACTGGAACAGTGGCTCTGGCAGACTCAGGTAGCCGCCAACCAGTAGCCTCACCTCTGGCCGCTCGCTCATCACCCGTGCCAGGGCAGGGACGACCAGAGCAAAGTCGCGGCTGTGGCTAGGCGAGCCGCTCAGGTAGCAGATGGTGATCGTAGCTGGGTCGCTGGTTGCCGCAGGCTGGGTGGCGAAAGCTGGTTGCTGCTGGGTAGCATAGATGATCTGGTCGTCGTAGAGGGCGTTGCGATTGACAAAAGCAGGCTTGCCGGTCTGCTCCGTCACCTGCGCGGCCAAGTAGGGGGTGCTGGTCAGGGCGAAGTCGCACTGGTCGAGGGTGGCGCGGTTGGCCGCGAACTGGCGCAGGTGCAGGGCGGTGTCCGCAGGCGGCATCTGGTAGAGCAGGTCGATCCGCTGGGCCAACTCTGGCAGGAATACAAGGTCATCGGTATCGTAGAGCGCAAGTTGGCCGCGATCCTGGATCACCGCCAGCATGGCGGCCACGGTCGGGGTGTAGCTGGCCCGGCAGAAGATGAAGGTGTCGTAGTCGCCCAGGTCGGCCAGCAGCAGCGGGTCGTCGGCGGAGCGCACAGCAGCGGCCACCCCTGCGAACCAGAGTTGCTCGGCCTGGTGCCAGGCGCGGTAACGCTCGGTGTCACCGCTCCAACCAGCAATGAACAGTACCTTCACTGGCTCAGACTCCGATCCCGTTGTGCGGGCGATTGGCCGTCGCCTCGTCCTGCGCCAGGCTGCGGTCAAACTGGGACTGCGCCTCGGCACTAGCCTGCGCCCCGGCCAATTCCTCACCGCTCAAGAGCAGGTCGCTGCTACTCTCAGCGTACTCTGCACTGGCTAGCTCGTGGCTGGTGGTACCATTCGTAGCCACGCCGTTGCTAGCTGGCTGGAGCAGGTCGTGCTTGCCGTTGCCGTTCAAGGCTGGCGAGGCAGCAGGCGGCCCAATGAAGTCGGCAGCCACGCCACTCGGTTCGGTGAACTCGCCGATCAGGAAGTCAAACTCGCGCTTGGTATGCGTCTGTGGGGCTTCCTCGGTGCAATGCTGCCACGCGGCATCTACCTGGATCAGGCCATAACGTTCACCGCCCAGTTCTGGCTGCACGTCGAAGGTGTACCAGTGGTCGTGGTAGTCGAGGCAGTTGATCAGTTCGTTGTCATAGATCGAAACGGCAACATCAAAGTGGCCCTCCAGCAGCGGCAGCTTGGCGATCTTATAATCCACGTAGCCCTTACCGTGGATGTAGGGGATAGGAGCGTGAGCAAACTTGTTGTTCGGGCCATTAACCTGCACCTGCCCCAGCTTGTAGATCGCCAGCCCAAAGGTGGGCAATGCTACCTGCTGCGGAGCATCGTAAGCGATGCGGATCGTCATCTCGTCACCAGTCTGGTAGAGGCTCTGCTGCTTACCCTTGCTGTCAATGAAGTACACGCCGCTGATCTGTGCCTCCTGGTTGCCCCAGCGATTGGCTGAACCAATCGGCGGCGGCCCCAGCCTGCGATCCTCTACCACCAGCTCCTGTGCTTGCTCCTGCTCACCCTCAAGTGCGCTGGGCAGGGGTATAGGACCGCTGTGGTGGCGGCTCTCCTCAGCCAGGCGGTTGCGCTGCTTCTCATTGCTGAAGTGCAGGTACTTGTCCACCACATCCGAGGCTGGGCCGTCCTCACGCACATGGCCGTGGTCAATCCAGATCGCGCGGCTGCACAGGCCACGCACTGCTTCCAGGGCGTGGGAGACGAAGATGATCGTCTTGCCCGCCCGTCGGAAGTCGCCAATCTTTGCCAAACACTTGCGCTGGAAGTCTTCGTCGCCGACAGCCAACACCTCGTCGGTAATCAGGATGTCTGGCTCCATGCTGATCGCCACCGCGAAGCCCAGCCTCATGTACATACCAGAGGAGTAGTGCTTGACTGGGGTATCGATAAACTGGCGCAGTTCGGAGAAGTCGATGATCTGCTCCAACTTGCCGTCCATCTGCTTGCGGCTGAAGCCGAGCAAACTGCCATTGAGGTAGACGTTCTCGCGCCCGGTCAGGTCGTGGTGGAAGCCCGCGCCCAGTTCGAGCAAGGCGGAGACGCGCCCATCCACAGTGACGGTGCCACTGGTGGGGGTGAGAATGCGGGTCACTAGCTTGAGGGTGGTAGACTTGCCACTGCCGTTCTCGCCGATGATGCCAACCGCCTCGCCTGCGTAGATGCCAAAGTTGGCCTCGCGCAAGGCCCAGAAGGTCTCGTTGCGTGGGCCAGCAGCAGCCCCCCGCCGCGTCAGTGCGTCGGTGCGCCGCCCAAATAGGCTGGTGAGCATCCCCTGGAAGCTGTTGGGCCGCTCATGGTGCAGCACAAATCGCTTGCTGACGTTGCTAAACTTGATCACCTTCTTGCGCTCAGGCTGCTCCTGCGCCGGTTCGCGCAGCCTGCCGCGATCACTATTACCATTCTGACGTGCTTGTGCCATAAGCTGAAGTTTAACTTATCTAGCCGTGATTGGCAAGGGGGGTAGGGGCAAACCGTTTGGGGTTGCCGCCACGGTTGGTAGATGCGTAGAAGCGGATAGAAGCTGGGCAGCCCATCGCTGTGGATAAGAGGGCAGATTAGCCCCACAGCTAAACAGCCGCTCACCCAACTAGCTATCCGCTAGCTGCTCTCAACTCCAGACAGTACGTAGAGGGAACGGCAGCTCAACCCATCTGCTTGCGGGCTACCGGCTGGATCACCACTGCCGTGCCATAGGCCAGCACTTCGGTAGCACCCTGGGCGACCTCGTTTGCGTCGTAGCGCATCCCGATCACGGCGTTCGCGCCGGTCTGGGCGGCGTGTTGCATCATCAGGTCGAAGGCTTCCTGGCGGGCGTGTTCGCACAGTTCGGTGTAGAGGCTGATGTTGCCACCAACCATCTGTTGGAAGCCCGCGCCGATCTGCCCAAAGACGCTGCGCGAGCGCACGGTGATGCCGCGCACGATGCCGAGGTAGCGCACCACCTCGAAACCTGAGAAGTCGAACCCGGTAGTGACCAGTAGTTGGTTCTGCATGAAATCTCTCCTTAAACTGTTATTATGAGGGACGAAACGGCGGGAGGTTCTGGCGACTGGGGTTAGCGGCGGCGGCGGTTGCGGGGGGCAGGTGGCTCCTCTTTGATGTCGGTCATCACCTGCTCTACGGCGCGGGGCGGGTTGGCGGCGGCCTGCACTGCCTCTCTCTGCTCATCCCTAACCTCGACCTCGAAGAAGCGGCGCACAAAGTAGAGGCCGACCAGTGCGCAACCAAGCAGCAGCGGGTAGTTAACCGCCCCCGCGACCAGCAAGCCATTGGGTGAGAGGACATTGCCCGCGAACGAGGCGACCACGTTGGGCGCAGCGTAGAGAGCGAGGGCGATAGCTGCCCACTGCCAGCCCCGCCCCTTGAGCGTCTGCATCACCAGCACCGCCACCCCGAACAAGACGGCACCCTGGGCGGCGACACTGAGCAGCGAGAACAGCGGCTCAACCCCACTCAACGTCCCCAGACTCTTGACGAAATCACGGTAGGAGGCTACCTGATCAACTGGCAGTTCGGTGGGTGGGCCTAGCAGGAAGCTGAGACCCTGGAGCGCAGCGAAGGCCAGGCTGCCAATCGCATTTAGGGCGAGGCCGCCTGCGCCGAACATCATCGCGTTGGCCCAGGTACGGTCGTATATCCACTTGAGGATCAGCACATAGGCCAGATAGAGTAGGGCGATGTTGAGGATCGCGCTGAAGGCGATCAACACCAGTTCGGCGAGAAAGAGGTTGAAGCCCTGCAACTTGCTGGGGTCGCCCCCCACCACGCTGGCGGCCAGCGGCTGCACCAGATAGCCGATAGCGAACTGGGCGACGATGCCCACGAATGCGCCCCAACCGAAGTTGAGCCAGGTGGCCCCAAATCGCCGCCGCAGGTAGAGGGCTGGGGCGACAGCCAGTACCAGCGCGAAGGCCATCACCACTCCGTAGCTGGTGATCAGCAAGCCAGTATTGCCCGGTAGCGGGATGTTGATTGGCACAGTTGGCGTAACGCTGCCAGTGGCAGTAACGGTGCCGCTGGCAGTCAGCACAGCAGTAAGGGTGTTGGTGATAGTCTCTTGCAAAAGGGCGGTTTCCTCTCTCGTTCAGGTCGCGCCCATTATACCAGATCGCAGCTAATTGCGCCCTGGTAGCCGACGTGTGTCCCGATCCACTTCAGGCTGCTCGTCCGCATCGGGTAGTGGCTCCCCTTGTTTGCGTTCGAGGCTGAAGGGCCGCTGGGTGAGCAGGCGGTTGTAGGTGGCATTCAGTTCGGCCATGCTCAACCGCTTGCCACTCTCATAGTACTGGGCGACCGCCTGCCCTATCGCCCAGGTGCCAGCGGCAGCAAAGCTGGCCGCCACAATATTACCCGCGATAGGGATCACCTTTGCCACCGTCTCGCGCGCTGCAAACTTAGCCCCCTGCTGGGCAAGGTAGCGCACACTGAGGCCGCCGAGGATCGCCCCCATCAGTTCGCGGGCGTTCTTGCTCTCCAACGGTTCGCCGTAGACCGCCGCCAGCCGTGTGACCATCTGCACCTGTTTGGCGATCACAATCGGGATGTCAATAAAGGGGATCGGCTCGGCCCCAGCAATGGTGCTGATCAGCATGGATCGCTTGATCACCTGCTGGGCGGCCATGCGGCGAAAGGCGGGCAGTTCGCGGCCAATTGCCACCGCCATTGCAGGTTGCTGCGCCAGCACTGCTGGGATCAGCCGCTCGGCCACGTTGCTGCCTGTCTTGGCGGAGATCGGGATCACCGGGGTGGCTAGGTAGTTGCTCATGTCGGCCACCACCTTGTCAACTTCGGCCTGGTCACCGCCGCGCCGCAAGAGGCCACTCTTGTGCAGCAGGTCAACCTTGTTGAGGACGACCACTACGGGTTGGTTGCTCTTGCGGAGCGCACGATAGAGAGCGATGTCGCCTTCGCGCAAGCCCTGGGCCGCATCTAGCAACATGATCACTACGCCTGCGCCGCGCACTGCCGCCAGAGCGGTGTTAGCCCGCTCGGTGTCGCCCATTTCGCCAAAGCCAGGAGTGTCTACCAGGGTGAAGGGGCCAAGCTGCTCACCAATATTGCGCCGGGTCGTCCCCCCAATCGGGCTGACTTCGCTGACCTCACCGCCCTGCAAGAGGTTGAACAGGGTACTCTTGCCAGAGTTGACCGGCCCAACGATCACGATCTGCGCGTTCGCCTCGGCACGCACCTGCTGGCGGATGCCCTGCCAATCCACGCTGCTCCACAACGAGCGCAAGTCTTTGAGCGTCACGGGGATGCCCAGTGGATTGAAGCCGCCACCGCCACCGCCACCGTCGCTGTTGCTAGCCATGCTGCTACCCCTCCTCAAGCCGTTATCTCTGCCTATTATAACGCATCTGGATGTGATACAATGCGCCCAAACTTGTCAAGAGCGAGTCAGATCGGGTAGAATAACTCATACATATGTGCTAATATGCCAGTTTCAGGAGAGAAGTGGAGCGAAAGATGCCGTACAACCGCGGGCAGCAGAGCAGCAAAACCAAAGACAGCAAGGGTCAGCCCACTGCGATCTACAAGCAGTGGCTAGCCCTCAAGGCCGATTATCCCGACATGATCCTCTTTTTCCGCCTGGGTGACTTCTATGAGACGTTCGAGACCGACGCTTTCATCGTGTCGAGCGAGCTTGACGTGGTGCTGACCAGCCGCGAGATGCTGATCGGCAGCCCCGACCGCACCCCCATGGCGGGCGTTCCTTACCGCGCTGCGGAGAACTACATTGCGCGGCTGATCGCCAAAGGCTACAAGGTGGCGGTCACGGATCAGGTCGAGACCAGCAACAAGGAGCTACGTGAGCGCAAGATCAGTCGGGTGATCACCCCTGGCACCGTCGTCGAGCCGGGGATGTTGAGCGAGACACGCAATAACTACCTGGCCGCCGTGTTGCTAGACGGTGAGAAGGCGGGCCTGGCCTACGTGGACATCACCACTGGCGAGTTCCACACCACCCAGATCGAGGGCGCGGATACCCTCCTACGCCTCAGGCAAGAGCTTGACCGCATCGGGGCCGCCGAGGTGCTTGTGCCAGCGGCGATCAACCCGCGCACTACCCGCCCTGCCTCTACCGCCGAGATGCGCCGTTGGTCGAGCGAGGGGGCGAACGACGCAGTGGCTAGCCCTACACAGGCCGACATTGCCCCACCAAGCGACATCACCACCGCTGCCCAAAGCCCGCATCCACTGGTCTACTGGGGGTTGGAGCGAGCGCGGGCGTTGCTGCTTCAACACTTCGGCACGCCCACGCTGGAGCCTTTCGGCTGCGCCAAACTGCCGCTGGCGATCCGTGCTGCCGGGGCGGTGGCCGCCTACCTGCGCGACACCAACCCGACCGCTCTGGCCCAGATCAGCAAGCTGACCACCTACTCAGTCGAGAACTTCATGAACCTTGACCCACAGACGCGCCGCAACCTTGAACTGGTTGAGCGCAACGGCGAACGGGCCTTCACCCTGATCAGCGTGCTGGGCCGCGAAGTCAAGACGGCAATGGGCGCACGGCTGCTCACCCGCTGGCTGTCGCAACCACTGATCGATCTCAATCGGCTGCGAGCGCGGCAAGACGCGGTCAGCGCACTGGTTGAGGCGCACGGCAAGCGAGCGGAGATTCTGCAAACCCTTAGCAGCATATCCGACATTGAACGGATCACCAACCGTATTGCCCAGAACATTGCCTTGCCGCGTGAACTGGTCGCTCTCAGCCTGTCGCTGCTCAAGGTGCCACGCCTGAAGGAACTGTTTGGCGCAACGCGGCCCACCGCAACCAGCCCGGCAGACGAGGATGAGACAGGAACCCCTATCCTACCAGCCACCGTGAGCGGAGAACGGAAGCGAGATGCGATCTTTGGTGCGCTAACTGCCCGCCTGACCGATTGCACAGACATCTGTCAGTTGGTGGAAAGCGCGATTTACCGCAACGAGGCTGGCGAGGCGGTCACGGTGCTGGGCAAGGGCAAGGCGATTGCGCCCGGCTATGACCGCGACTACGACGAGGCGCGCTACATCCTGGACAACGCCGAGGAAATCCTGGCGAAGATGCAGGAGCGCGAACGCGAGCGCACAGGCATCAAAACGCTGAAGATCAGCAACAACAGCGTGTTTGGCTACTACATCGAGATTGGGCATGGCTCAAACAACAACAGCAAGATACCCACCGACTACGTGCAGAAGCAGACGTTGGTCAACGCCAACCGCTACGTTACCCCCGCGCTGAAGGAGCTTGAGAACCAGATACTGACCGCACAGGACAGGTTGGTGGAGATTGAGCGCAAGGCGTTCTTCCGCATCCTCAAGGCGATCACCGAGCAGGCCGACCAGTTGATGGCGACGGCCAATGCTATCGCCCACATCGCGGTCTTCGCGGGGCTAGCAGAGACGGCGGTCGCCAACAACTACGCCTGCCCGACCCTGGACGAGGGCGAGCGCATCGAG
>Ga0123337_10000650_pt1 | contig 54690 bp, 46 predicted proteins | sample frozenSSSSmetaG_FD_89792 | JGI IMG/M metagenome (GOLD analysis project Ga0123337, IMG submission 89792) | Glacier valley bacterial and archeal communities from Borup Fiord, Nunavut, Canada, to study Microbial Dark Matter (Phase II) -... | ecosystem: Environmental > Aquatic > Freshwater > Ice >... | reverse complement strand
GCGTAGAGCCTCCGCTTTAAAGGCTTTATCGAACTTGCGATGGGGAGTGTTTGGTTTGTTAGGACTTGCCATGATAATCGAAGTTACGCAAGAACACTGTCCGATTCAGCACGACCATACCAGATTACCGATAAGGGAGAAACCACGCAGGAAGTTCAAACGGTAATTAACGATGCTTTGGATGAGTTGAAAAGTTGGTACGAAATGAGAGATATGTTTAGTTAACGGGCAATACAATTCTTCTGCTGATGAGTTCATCGTTGAGTACGGCCTTATCTATATAGTGAATGTATAAACAATGACAATATGGACACGAACATGGTAACAAAGCAGATTAGGGCGATAGCTACGCCTGAAGACATGGACAGTGTTAGTGCGTTGATTCGCGCTGAGGAGGGTACGATAACCCCTGAGGTTCAGGAAGCACTTTTGGAAAAACTGAAAGAGATCACTATAATCAGCCGGAATGCACAACAGGAAGCAAAGGCAGTTCTACAGCTACATGGCATTAGCTACCCATTGACGGACTGGCTGACCCCCAGAAATTACGCAAAGAAGTTTGGTGTCAAGAATACCGAGACGGTGATTAACTGGATTAACCGGGGCGTTATTCCAGCAGAAGATGTCAAGGAGATAGAGGAACTCGGCATTCGTTTGGTGAGGGCTGTGGCATATAGCCCACGTAAACACTCCAGTCATCTGACAACTACAGTCTAAGTCGTTTTTTTGTGCCAGAACCTGAATCCCGATTAGGCTACTAATTGGGATTCGTCATTTGCTTTTTCCGCCACTGACTATCCAGGCCGCAGCGCGGGAAATACCCGAAAAAATAGACAGCAATGCCGACATGATGAAGGTAAAGACAGCGATGAACGGATACGCCAGCATGAACATAACGTTGAACGTCTGGTAGCCCGCAGAACCCTTCATCTGCTCGTCGCGCTCGCGGTGCCGCCGGGCAATCCGATCCTCCTTTGTCTCACTCATAACGCTGTATAGTATCGGGTATTCCTTATTGGGTACTCCTTACCGGGCCATATAGCTGACCTCAGCCCGAAAACGCTTGTCCTGGGGCGAAAGTTTCGCGAAGGCCTGCTCCGAAAGTTTGATCAAAATTTTGTCATTCACGCCTGTGTCGGGTAAACGCCCTACCACTTTTACCCACATGCTCTGGTTATTGAACAGATTTCTGACCTGCACCAGCGTACCGATGGGGGCTGTGCGGTGCATGGCTAAATACTTTCCTGAATTGTCGTTCTCGATCATCTCAGCCACGCCACTGCTCGACTGCCGGCGTCCGCGCGTGGGCATGGGGGCGTCATTGCCGGGCGAGGGGAGTGGTATGGCAGGCTCGGTACGTTCGGGGGTTACGGGTTTGGGCAACTCTGTGGTCTGGCTGGTCGTGGCTGGGCTATCCGTTTTAGGGGCTGGTGTGTCTGGTTCGGTGCGGTCAGATGGTCGTACCGGTGGCGTTTCCGGTTTGGTACGCTCGGTGGGGCGGGTTACCTTCGGGCTGGCTGCATCGGGCGTAGAGACTGATACCGGGGCGCTGGGTTCGCGGTCCTGGCTGGCCCGTTCAGATACAATCAGAGCCTGACCGATCAGGATGTTGTTGCTGCTCAGTTCGTTCCATTTGCGCAGATCCTCCTGAGACACGCCGTAGCGAACGGCCAGACTATACAGCGTTTGCCCCGGTGCCACGACATGAATACCCGCTTTTGCCGGATCACTCCGGGCCGGATCACCGGCGTCTTTTTCTTTTTTCAGGACCGGCGCGGGCTTACCGGGTTTAACGTCGGGGGCGGGTGGTCGGATGGCCGCACCCCCTACAGTTGGGTTAGGTTGGGTATTGGTTTGGGCTTCGCGCTTCTTCATCTTCTCGTCTTCGCGAATGGCCCTGTCGAGCTTTTTGGCTTCTTTTCGGCTCAGCGACTCGTCGGGTATCGGCACCCGAATCACCTGGGCGTAGCGCAGTGCGTCGGTCATGTCAGGATTAGCTGTCCTGATCTCCGCTACCGACCGGCCATACCGCCGGGCCACGGCATACAGCGTTTGCCCTTCATCGACCCGATGCAGAATGTAGCGTTTCCCATCTTTTTTTTCGATCCCAATCGAGTCGGCAGGTACAACGGACGATGGGAGCGGGATGGCCGGAGCCGGATTGTACAACCACGTAGCTATCAGGAGCAGGAGTGGAGTCAGTATGAACGGTTTCTTCATGGGTTAGTGCGGGGACAGAATTCGCCGAAAGGAACGAAGCGGATGTTGACCATAAAATTAACGTAAAATTGGCCGTGATAGTCGAAAAATGGCGATTTCAGGCGCTCTCAGCGAGACAGCCGGGGCACCTCCGGGCTGTTAATTCTTCTTAAATACCCGACTGACTCCGCCTAAACCGAACCACCCGAACACAAGCGGGCGTTTGCCGTTTAACTATATACGGCGACAATACCCTGCCGCCTTCTCTTACAGAACTATGCAAACGTATTCAATACTCTGGGCCGACGACGAGATTGATCTCCTCAAACCCCACATCCTGTTTCTGAAAAATAAAGGATATGACGTTACGCCCGTAAACAGCGGAGCCGACGCCCTCGATGCCGTTGACCAGCACAATTACGACGTTGTTTTCTTAGATGAAATGATGCCCGGCATGACCGGCCTGGAAACCCTTGCGCAGATTAAACAAACGCGGCCCAACCTGCCCGTGGTGATGATTACCAAGAGCGAAGAGGAACACATCATGGAAGAGGCTATCGGCTCCAAAATTGCCGACTACCTCATCAAACCGCTCAACCCCAATCAGATTCTGCTGTCGGTCAAAAAAATTCTGGATAATAAGCGGCTCGTGACCGAACGAACCAATATCGGTTATCAGCAGGATTTCCGGAACATCATGATGCAGTACAACGACCGTATGGACCACGCCGAGTGGGCGGACGTGTACAAAAAACTCATTTACTGGGAGCTGGAACTCGATGCCTCGCAGGATAAGAGTATGGGCGAGGTGATGACCATGCAGAAAAGTGAAGCCAATGCTACCTTCTGCAAATTCGTGATCGACAATTACGAAGACTGGCTCAACGATCCTAAAATGGACGCCCCCATCATGTCGCACCAGTTGATGCGTAAGAAGGTGTTTCCGCTCGTGAACCAGAGCAGCAACGAGTCGCCATTGTTCTTTTTGCTGGTCGATAACCTGCGCTACGATCAGTGGAAAGTGCTGGAACCACTGCTGATGGAGTACTTTACGGTCGAGGAAGAGTCGTCGTATTACTCCATTCTGCCCACGACCACCAGCTTTGCGCGGAACGCCATTTTCTCTGGCATGATGCCCAGCGAAATGGAACGCAAACACCCCGATCTGTGGGTCAATGACGATAACAACGAAGACGAGGGGCTGAATACCCACGAAGAAGAGTTCCTGCGTCGGCAGCTTACCCAAAGCCGGGTCGATGTCAAAATGTCGTACCACAAAATCCTGAACGTGAATCAGGGCAAATCGCTGGTCGATAACTTCAGCAACCTGATGCAGAATCAGTTGAACGTAGTGGTCTACAACTTTGTGGATATGCTCAGCCACGCCCGCACTGATATGGCCATGATTAAAGAACTGGCTCCCGACGAGTCGGCTTACCGCAGCATCACGCGGTCGTGGTTTCTGCACTCGCCCCTGCTGGAATTTGTACGCAAGGTGGCTGATAGTGGCGGGCGGCTCATCGTCACGACGGATCACGGCATGATTCGGGTGCAGAAGCCGGCCAAGATTGTGGGCTACCGCGAAACCAATACCAACCTGCGTTACAAGCAGGGCAAGAATCTTGGTTTTGATGACAACCACCTGTTTGTGGGTCGTAAGCCAGAGCGGCTGTTTCTGCCTAAGCCACACGTATCCACGGCTTATGTGTTTACGCTCGAAGATTACTTCTTTGCGTATCCTAACAACTATAATTACTACGTCAATCATTACCGCAATACCTTCCAGCATGGGGGCGTATCGCTCGAAGAAATGGTGATTCCGTTTGCCTATTTAAAGGCTAAATAAGGAGGTAGAGATCTACAGGCAGATAAATAAAGTAACAGGGCGGTAGTGCCAGGAATCAATCCTGATGCTATCGCCTTTATGCATTTATCCCGTTGCGTATACCTATGTATGCATATTCAAAGTTACCGGTTACGATGAGGCCGTTTACATAGTTGTTGAACATTTTTGTTTAGATTTGGCAGCGATAAATTCGAAATCAAGTGCTTAAAGGTACTATTTCAAAAAATGATCCTGTGACTTCTAAAATTCATACTTCCTGTATGGTAAGAATTGACTCAAGTTACTACAGAAGAAGTTTTTAATGTATGAACGCCGTAGCTTTATCAACATGACTATTCTGATTGCCGACGACGATATGGACGACCGCCTGTTTATGGAGCGGGCGTTGCGGCAGAACGGCTTTACCCAGGCTATTAATTTTGTAGAAGATGGCGAGGACCTTATGGAGTATCTGCGGCAGAATGGCCGTTACAAAGGTCAGCAACCGGTCTATCCCAACTTGTTAATTCTGGACCTGAACATGCCCCGGAAAAATGGCTTTCAGGCACTGGCTGAAATCAAAGCCGACCCCGCCCTGCGCCGGTTGCCCGTCATCGTGATGAGTACGTCCTCTACCCACGAAGATGTGCTGAAGACGTATAATCTGGGTGTGAATTCATTCGTTATCAAACCATTTAATTTCAACCGGCTGGTTGAAATCGTAGGTGCCCTCAAACTATACTGGATGGACATTGTTAAACTCCCCTGAGTCAATCATTTTGCTATGACCGTGCCGATCCCCGTTTATTCCGACGTTACGAAAGAAGATCCGTTCATTCGTGTTCTGCTGGTTGAAGACGACGAAGACGACTATATGCTGACAAAGGCATTTGTATCGGCCCGCGAAAATGCCAACATCCGGCTCGACTGGGTTGATAGCTATGAACTGGGCCTGGCCGCTGTGGCCAGTCAGCAGCATGATGTTTATCTAATTGACTACCGGTTAGGGAGCTCTACAGGTATCGATCTGATTCAGGAAGCATTTCAGATGGACTGCCATGCGCCCATGATCCTGCTGACAGGACAGGACGATCTGGCCGTTGACCAGTCGGCCCTTGAAAAGGGAGCTGCGGATTATCTGGTGAAAGGCCGTATCGACGCGCAACTGCTGGGCCGCAGTATCCGGTACGCCCTTCGGCAGGCCGGAGTGCTGGCCGAGGTAGCTCAAAAAGAAAATAAGTACCGCTCCCTTTTTGAGCGATCTATCGATGCCATTTTTGTAGCGTCTAATGATCTGCGTTTTCAGGACGCTAACCCCTCCGTTGAGCGGCTTCTGGGCTACAGCCGAGACGAACTGCAGAAATTAAATCCCGCCCGCTTGTTTGCCAACCTCGATCAGCTGCGCGAACTGCGCCTGAACGTAAGGGAGTACAGCCAGATCAAAGATTTTGAGACGGTACTACTGGATCGAAATGGTCGCAAAATAGTCTGTCTTATATCAGTTTGGGCGGTTGAGGATGTGGCCGGACGACCGGAGTGGTATCAGGGTATTGTGCGCGATATCTCTGAGCAGAAACGGGCGCAGCGGGAGTTAATCATGGCCGAAAAACTGACCATGACCGGAAAAATTGCCCGTAGTATTGCCCACGAAGTGCGTAATCCACTCACTAACCTGAGCCTTGCTCTGGAGCAGCTAAAGGATGAACTGGCTACTGACGATGAGTATATTACGATGTTTACCGACATCATTGGCCGCAACATTGACCGGATTGGACAGCTGATCACCGAGATGCTCAACTCGTCCAAACACCGCGAACTGGAACGGAAGAAGCAGGACTTTAATGCCGTGGTCAAGTCAACCCTGCAACTCGTGAGCGACCGGGTGAAACTAAAGCAAATGCGGCTTAAAACGTCGTTCTCTACCCGTAACTGTATCGCGCTGATTGACCGCGATCAGGTAAAAACGGCCCTGCTCAACATTCTGGTCAATGCCGTTGAAGCCATGAAGGACGGAGAAGGTATCCTTGAGGTTAGTACCAGTTGCACGGATGATGACCAGGTATGCGTTGAAATTACCGACAACGGCGGGGGAATCTCCGACGCCGACCGGCAACGGCTCTTCGACCCATTTTTTACCGGTAAGTCGGGTGGTATGGGCCTGGGGCTGACGGCCACCCAAAATATTATGAAAAGCCACAAAGGTACTATTGAGGTAGAAAGTACGCTGGGTATTGGAACCACCTTCCGGCTGTATTTCCCGAAGTAAGTATGCCTGTTTCTGTCAGGCCGCCCGACCAGATCGGGTGGCTTTTTTTGTGGCAGACTGGGTAAGAAAATACACACCTTTCCGCAAAATTACCCATATACATACTATACCCCTAAGGTGCGTGAGCGGATAGCTCACTACGCATGTATAGAGTAATGGTCTGTCAGTTAGTTAGTTGTTCTTTTTGGCGCGTATCAGAGGTTGACGATTGCGAGTATGGCATAATATAGGCTATGTGATTAGGAATAAAGCTCTATTCACATGTGGACAGATACTCACTTCCCGGCAGCTATGCGCTCGCTCAACTCCAGTACCAGAGCAAAGGCAATTGAGATTGCCAATCAGCTCCTGGCGCAGGGACACACCGATAATGCCGCTGTTGTTTCACAGAGTGTTGCTGATGCCCGTCAGTGGTCGCGCTGCAACCGGGTTTCGCTGCAACCGACCGGTACCGGTAATGTCCGCTCCTATCTATAATAGTGGTGTAAGCTCTTCAATTGACTGATGATGAACTGGAAGAAAAATATCTACGATGATCTGACCGGGTGTTCAACCCTGTGCGACGCCTTTGCTACCGAATGCTCGGGAGCTGCCAATATCGAAGAACTTTACCGTAGTATTATTCTCAGTCTTGACTGCGCTGATGTATGCCGACAGTTGGCCATTCTGTATGTACGCGGGTCCGAGAATACCCAGCTAATGGCGAAAGTATGCATTGACGTGTGTGCCAAATGCGCTCAGGAAGTTAACCAGTTCGATTCTGCGGCTTGCCGGCAGGTGTATGCTATGTGCCAACAGGCCATTCTGAGTTGTGTGCTGCTGTCGAATATGGCCGATCAGCCCGATACCGTACCCGCTTATCGTCAGCCTACGCCATCGTCCATGTTTTACGGTATTGACCTCCGGGAAACGCTTTACAACTAACCATTCTCTACCATGGAAACAAAACCACAGAAGAACGAAAAACTGGAGAAAGTCCGCGAATTAGTCGGCGATATCCACATTGCTATGATGACCACCGTCGACGAAGATGGCCATCTGCAAAGTCGGCCAATGGCCGCCCTCGAAATGGATGAGTCGGCAACGATCTGGTTTTTTACGAAAAAATCGTCCCCCAAAGTTGATCAAATCAGGCGAACCGAACGGCAGGTCAACTTAGCCTTTGCCAACGTTTCCGACGCCAGCTACGTGTCTATCTCCGGTACCGCCGATGAACTTGATGACCAGGCCAAGATTGATGAACTCTGGAATCCTCAGGCCAAAGCCTGGTTTCCCGATGGAAAAAATGACCCGGAACTGACGCTGTTGCGGGTGCGTACCAATATGGCTGAATACTGGGACTCGAATAACAGCACTATGGTGCGCCTATTTCAGCAGGCAGCCGCGGCCATTACCGGTAATCCTCCAAACATGGGTGAGAACGAGAAAGTAACTAATTAAACAGGAAAATAGAACTAAACCAATGCGTATCTAGGAACACCGTATCTCATTTACGGTGCTCCCAGACACGCATTGGTATTTCATCAAAATAAATATATTGGCTATATATCTGACGGGAAGGTGCTGCTTTAGTCTAAAAGATACAGCCATCTATTCATCCCTCACCAGTGTCATTCCCATCTGTCTCCACCCTACGCCGACGAACACTTACCGCTCTGCGCAGCCGGTTTAATAAACCAATTCTGCGCCTGCTTCATTTACTTCGATTCAATCTGCTTAGCAAAAACGAAACCATTGCCTTTCTCGAACCCTTGATCATTGCATCCAACGCACCTGACTGGGTAGAATTGCCACAGGTAGTTGATGCGGCTGATCCAGCCAAGATCATCTTTGCGCACGCCAGTGCCATTACTGAACCTAGTTACGTATGGAGTTTTAATGAACCCCCCGACCATACCCTGCTTCTGCCACTGGGTGGGGTAGTCTATCAGCGCAAGGCACTCTGTACAGATTACGAAGGTCAGCGCGGTATTGTCTGGGCCAGTTTATTTCCTGACACCCGGCGGACGCGCTACACCGATACGTTGCTTGCCCCGTGGAGTCATTCGCTCGATGGCGTTCGGTTTGGAGGGTACTATGACTTTATGATTCTGGTGGCGGCCAAACTGTGCCGGATGAAAGAAGCCCTGCCTAAGGTTGTTTTTCAGCAGGCCGTAGCGACTTATCCGCTTTTCGGTACCCATTACGAACACGAATTCTTAGACCTGCTCGGTATAGACAGTAACCGGACCATAGACAGCCGCGTCACGCGCGTCCGCGCCAATCAATACGTATTAGGAAACAGTGGTGACTGGCTCTATCCAAACGTGGCTGATGTGATGCTGTTGAAGAAAACCGTTGAGGCCAGTCTGAAACCCGTTCGAACCCACTATAATCGGGTCTATATCAGCCGCGCGGGACGACGGCGGGTGGTCAACGAAGATGAGCTGATTGCCATGCTTCGTGATTATAACTTTACCATCATTTACGATGAACCCCGGTCTTTGGCGGAACAGGTTAAAATCTATAGAAATGCGTCGTTTATAATGGGTCCTCATGGGGCGTCGTTTTCCAACGTGATCTGGTGTGAACCCGGTACGCACCTGCTCGAACTGTTTTCACCCCGCTACGTAGCGGGCCACTTCCGGTATCTGGCGCAGATCATGGATATGCGCTATTCAGCCTACTCGTACGGAACCAAAAGTGATCCGGGTCGGCAGGATCTGGAAGAAAATATGTACGTTTCCGTTCCTGACCTGGAGCGAGTTCTGGCCAGCCTCTTCTGATTGTATACCGATTTTACGGGAGATCATCCGGGGTTGTAATCTTGATGTTCTCGTAGCTGCCGTCGATGAGTGTAATGGCAAAACCAGCGTGTTCAAGAACGCTGGCACAGTCGGTAAAACCGGGTTGCTCATCCGTCTGGAACGCCCGCCGAAACCAGTCGAGCCTGAACGTCTGGGGCGTTTGTACAAGCCGTACACTGGGCCGATCAATAGCCCGGCTACTGCCATCCATACCCACGAGCCGCACCGAATCCTTCGCCGGTACGCAGGTAACCGCCGAGCCGAGTCGGTTGGCTGTCTCGAAACTATTCTGGATGATCTCTGACGATACAAACGGACGAACACCGTCATGTACGGCTACTACGCCGTCGGTGTCAGGCAGGGATGCCAGCCCATTACGCACCGACTGAAACCGGGATGCCCCCCCGTCAACGAGATGGATAGGAGTCTGAAAACCATATTGTCCGCACAAAAGCAGCCAGGTTTGGCGTTCGTGGGCGGGCAGTACGAGAATAATATTCTCGGCGGGCAGAACCGTCAGAAACCGCTCCAGCGTATGTTGTAGAATAGGCTTGCCATTCAGTAAAAGAAACTGCTTCGGCACATCGGACTGCATCCGGCTCCCACTACCCCCGGCCACAATGATGGCAAAAAAATTAGTTGTCAGTCGATGGTCGTTTTTCATCAGTTAAAATAACTGCTGCAAAACTACTCGTTGACTGACAACTAATGGCTATTGACTGACCGCTTATAAAATCAGCATGGCGTCGCCGTAGCTGAAGAAGCGATATTTCTCTTTGATGGCCACCTGATAGGCTTCTTTGATGAGTTCATGGCCTCCAAATGCACTCGTCATCATAATCAGGATCGACTCGGGCAGGTGCATACTCGTGAGCAGCGAGTTGGCAATCTTAAACTCGTAAGGTGGGAAAATGAACTTGTCGGTCCAGCCCTCCGCTGGCTTCAGCCGACTGTTGGCCGATACGGACGACTCGATCGTTTTGAGTGACGTAGTACCCACCGCGCATACCCGCCGACCACTATCCAGGGCTGTGTTGACCAGTTTCGCCGACTCTGCCGGGATGCGGAAATTTTCGGAATCGGTTTTGTGCTTGGTCAGGTCCTCTACGTCCACCTGCCGGAACGTACCCAGGCCCACGTGCAGGGTGACGGGAGCAAAATGGACACCCTTAATTTCCATCCGCTTCATCATGGCACGGGTAAAGTGCAGGCCGGCGGTAGGCGCGGCAACCGCGCCTACGTGTTCGGCAAAAACGGTCTGGAAATGCTCGCGGTCTGCCTGCTCGGCTTCGCGCTGCATCTCGCGAGGAATCGGTGTTTCGCCCAGCTGGTCAACCGTCTTCATGAACTCGTCATGATTGCCGTCAAATAAAAACCGGATCGTACGGCCCCGCGACGTTGTATTGTCAATGACTTCAGCTACCAGATCACTGTCTCCAAAGTACAGTTTATTACCCACCCGAATTTTGCGGGCTGGATCTACCAGTACGTCCCAAAGCTTCATTTCGCGGTTGAGTTCGCGCAGCAGGAACACTTCAATTTTAGCCCCGGTCTTTTCTTTGTTGCCGTACAGCCGGGCCTGAAATACCTTGGTGTTGTTGATAACCATTACGTCCCCATCGTCGAAATAGCTCAGAATGTCCGAAAACTGTTTGTGTTCGATGGATTTGGTTTTCCGGTCAACGACCATCAGCCGCGAGTCGCCCCGCTCAACCGGATATTTTGCGATTAAACTTTCGGGTAAATCGAACTTAAATTCGGATAATTTCATGATCTATTGGCACGAAGGCGGCTGCTTGGTTTTCTCTAAAAGGCCGCAAAGATAGTGAAAAAACCCGGAAAATTAACCAATTTCCGGGTGAGACTATTGCAAATATGAAAAAAATCAGTTATCGCCAGTCGGAAGTCCATCCATTGGGGTTACGGCTCCATCCGTATTGATCCCATCGCGGTTGGATACGTTGAATTTAGCCATCAGTTCGGACGAGGCTTCTTCAGCGTAGGTGCCCTGAGCGGCCACAAACACGCCTTTCATACCGTTGTGACACGTAATAGCATATAGCGTCATCTCGTCGCCGGGGTCAGAAGGGCCTTCGAAGCGGTAAAACTCATCGACATCGAACTCATTGCTGGTAACCTTTACGTCTTTCGTTGTATTTTCCAGATGATCACCCCTGGGGCCAAACTGCTGGGTGTAGCCACGTTGCTGAAGAGTCTCCATAGCCTCGGTCATGGTGTCGTATTTGTACATAGTGCTGTCGGGAATTGTGCTGTCAGATAAACCCAAATCCAATCAGATAGTTTTTCGGCTGCACCATACGCTTATTCTCCCTCTGTCCCCTCACATGCTGCGCTTCTCTACGGCAACGGCCGGATCATGATGTCTTTGAAATAGACTATGCTTTTAGGGTCATGCCCCTGAAGAGCTATGGTACCGCTGCTGAGCTTTTTGCCACCGGCCGATTGACTCACGCTGTCGGGTTCGGTATATTCGTTGATGATCTTGTCATTGATGCGGATAGTTACCTTATTGCCCTGCACGGTAATCTGTTCAGTATACCATTCATCATCCTTCACGAAGGTTTCTTTTACGTCCTGCATCCCATATACGCTGCCGGTTTTGCGCCAGTCGGTATGGGTCTGATTTACCTGAATTTCGTAACCTTTGCCGGGCCAGCCCTTGTCCTGATAGGCCGTATGAATAAACATGCCGGAGTTAGCACCGGGCATGGTTTTTACGGTGGCTTTCCAGTCGAAATTTTTGAAGTCGTGGTTGCTCACCGGTCCGTCGTAGAACAGGTGCGCCCGTGTGCCATGTACCATAATGGCCCCGTCCTGTACGCTGAACGTAGCCGGGTTTTCGGCGACCCGCCAGCCGTTCAGGGTTTTACCGTCGAAGAGACTCGTCCAGCCTTTTTTGGTGCTAACCTGATTAGTTGATTTGGTACTGTTACAACCAAGTATGAGCAGGGCTGCAGCAAGGAGTAGTGTAGTATTTTTCATGGAGATGTTTTTTAGGGAAAGGCCGTACGTACCGAAAGCTACCGACTGGCAGTAGTTTTTCGGGGTTCTATACGCTGCCATACCGTTCGCTAAACGAAGAAACCGTTTAATCGACGGTTTACTCTGGCAAGATGGTTTCGTCAGAACTTTCGGGCATACATCCACAAAACATATCAATTACCATGAAAAGCACTTCTGTTTACACCATTCTGCTCGGCCTTGTGCTACTGGGTGGAAGTTGCAAGAAAAGCCAGGATACCGTTGCTCCGGCTACCTGTACCAACGTCGATAAACTGGCAGAAGCCTATTCCAATAGCTTAAAGGCTTATGTAGTCAGTCAGACCAAGGCCAACTGTGATGCATTCAAAAAAGCGGGTAACGACTACATTACCGCAGCGAGTAGCTGCCCCGGAGTTACTGTGGCTTCTATCAATGATGCCCGTGAGTCGCTTAAAAGCATCGTTTGTCAGTAGGATAGCGTTACATCAACTGATAAACAGCCTTCCACAGCTTCATCTATATTTTGAAGTAGATCATCGACGGGTTCGCCCTGCGTCATACCGCCCGGAATGGCAGGAACCTCAGCTCAGTAGCCCCCTTTTTTGGCTTCGTGAACAACTATACCTGAGCTTCATGGCGAGTTCTTCCGTGATTTACTCAACGATACGGCCTTTTATCAGTTAGTTTGTTCGGTTGGCTTTCCAGCGGCTTTGGGCAGTTGTTGGCAGCGTATTGCCCGCTGCTGCGCCGGTGGCGGGTTTCGTGTTTTCCAACAGGTAAGCCGCCAGTACAGCCGCCAGATCGGTTTCATCGGCGTTGGGGGCGGGCAGGAGTTTATCCGGGCTGAAATACTTGCTTACGAAACCAGTGTCGAACTGACCGCTCCGGAAGGCGTCGTGTTCCATCACGAAACGCCCAAACGGAAGCGTAGTCTGTACGCCCGAAATCTGATATTCGTCAATGGCCCGGATCATTTTCTGGATGGCCTGTTCGCGGGTATCGGCATAGGTTACGAGCTTGGCAATCATGGGGTCGTAATAGATCGGGATGGCCATACCCTGCTCAAACCCATCGTCAACCCGAACGCCGTTGCCCTGCGGCCTGACGTAGGTATCGAGCGTACCAACATCGGGCAGGAAGTTGTTGGCGGGGTCTTCGGCGTAAACGCGCAGTTCAATAGCATGGCCTGTCATGGTCAGGTCTTTCTGCCGGAAACTGAGCGGCTTGCCTTCGGCGATGTATATCATCTCCCGCACCAGATCAACGCCCGTAATCAATTCCGTAACGGGGTGTTCGACCTGGAGCCGGGTGTTCATCTCCAGAAAATAGAAGTCGAGTGCGTCGTTCACGATAAACTCTACGGTCCCGGCCCCGTAGTAGCCGCAGGCGCGGGCTACGTTCACAGCGGCTTTGCCCATGGCCTCCCGGATTTCGGGTGTCAGAATGGCTGACGGAGCTTCTTCTACTACTTTCTGATGGCGTCGCTGCACGGAACACTCGCGCTCAAACAGGTGCACAATGTTGCCGTGCTGATCGCCCAGAACCTGAATCTCTACGTGCCGGGGCGAGGTAACGTACTTCTCGATAAATACCGACCCATCGCCAAAGGATGAGATGGCTTCGCTCACGGCGCGGTCCATCTGCTCGTCAAATTCGGCATCATTTTCTACCACCCGCATCCCTTTGCCGCCCCCCCCCGCCGATGCTTTGATGAGGATGGGGTAGCCAATCTGTGCCGAAATGCGTTTGGCTTCGGCCCGGTCCGTTACGGCATCGGGTGTGCCGGGTACCATTGGGATATCGTAGTTGGAGACGGCGGCTTTGGCGGCTAATTTACTGCCCATCACCTCGATGCTTTCTGGCGAGGGGCCAACAAAAATCAGCCCGGCCTGCCGTACTGCTCTGGCAAAACCGGCGTTCTCGCTCAGAAACCCATAGCCGGGGTGGATGGCATCCACACCCAGTCGTTTACAGACATCGATGATCGTGTCGATTTTGAGGTACGACGCTGCCGACGGGGCCGGACCCACACACACGGCTTCGTCGGCAAAGCGAACGTGCAGGGCGTTGCGGTCGGCTTCTGAAAAGATGGCTACCGTTTTGATACCCATCTCGCGGGCCGTCCGCATAATGCGCAGGGCAATCTCGCCCCGGTTGGCAACTAAGAGTTTGTTGATGGCTGGCATATTGAGGCAATAATACAACACAATCCCGGTCCTGAATTTACGGGACGCAATTTTGTCGGGCGGAGAGATAACCGTACTTTTGTACTTATAGCTTTAAAAACAGGGTATTAGCCCGTTAAACGATACCGTAAAGTGGATTTATTTGAGAAACTACGCCAGAACTTAGGCCCCATTGGTGGGCAGGCACGTGACTTCAACGGCCATCATTATTTTGCTTTTCCGAAGCTTGAAGGGGAACTCGGTCCCCGCATGACGTTTCGGGGTAAAGAGGTGCTGAACTGGAGTTTGAACAACTACCTGGGCCTGGCAAACCATCCTGAAATCCGGCAGGTCGACGCCGAAGCCGCTGAACAGTGGGGCCTGGCTTACCCAATGGGTGCCCGTATGATGTCGGGTAATTCAGACCTGCACGAGCAGCTTGAGAAAGAACTGGCGGAGTTTGTTTCTAAAGAAGATGCCTTCCTCCTTAACTACGGCTATCAGGGCGTCATGTCGGCCATTGAAGCCGTAGTGGATCACCGCGATGTCATTGTATACGATGCCGAAAGCCACGCCTGCCTGATCGACGGTATCCGGCTGCACAAAGCCAAAATGGGCGACTATTACAAGTTCAACCATAACGATATGGCCAGCCTGGAGAAAAACCTTCAGCGGGCTACACGCCGGGTGGCCGAAACCGGTGGCAGCATTCTGGTCATTACCGAAGGCGTCTTCGGCATGTCGGGTAAGGTGGGCAGCTTAGACGAAATCGTGGCCCTGAAAGATAGATATGAATTCCGGTTGCTGGTTGATGACGCGCACGGCTTCGGCACCATGGGCGAGACCGGCGCGGGCGTGGGTGAGATGCTCGGTTGCCAGGATGGTATCGATCTTTATTTCTCTACGTTTGCCAAGTCAATGGCCGCCATTGGTGCGTTCATTGCCGGCGATCATGATATTATCATGTACCTCAAGTACAACATGCGGTCGCAGACCTACGCCAAAGCCCTGCCCATGCCGTATGTAGTGGGTGGCCTGAAGCGGTTGGAGATGGTCCGGCGGTCGTCGGAGCTGCGCGATAAACTCTGGGAGAACGTACATGCGCTGCAAAGCGGGCTGCGCGAGCGCGGTTTCAATATTGGCGAAACTACTTCGCCGGTAACGCCGGTATTTTTGCAGAATATTGAGGGTGGTGTGGCCGAAGTGGCCGCCCTAACCATCGACCTGCGCGAGAACATGGGCGTATTTTGCTCGATTGTAGTGTATCCGGTTGTTCCTAAAGGCACGATTATGCTGCGGATCATTCCAACGGCTTCGCACAGCCTGGATGACGTAGCGTACACGCTGGATGCGTTCTCGAAAATGGGCGAAAAACTGGCAAAAGGCTTCTATCGTCAGAAATCGACTATTATTGACCCAAGAACGCTTGAAGTATCGGCCGAAGCGGCCACGGAATAAGGTTTTGGGGAGAAAAGTTGCACTTTTCAGCTAAAAATTTGGCTCAGCTATTGCGCTGTATTGCAGAATGACTAAATTTCAGCCGAAAACCGCGTTTTTAGCGGTTTGAAGGCCATTTTTCACCCTAATAAACCCCTATGTAAATTATGGGACGCTTCGAAGAAGTAAAGAACTTGATCATGTCGCTGGAAGGAGATTTTGATAAATTCTACGACAAAAACAACCAGGCAGCTGGCACCCGTGTTCGTAAGGGTATGCAGGAACTGAAGACCATGGCTCAGGCCATCCGTTCTGAAGTTCAGGACTCCAAGAACAAGGCTGAAAAGGCTTAATTGCCTCTGGCCCGGTCGCTCAGACCGCAGGCACTATTGCCCGCCCAACACTCCGTTGGGCGGTTTTTTTTTGCCTCATCGAATGGCTTCCCGGTGCATGAGCCGGGCCGTACCGCGTATTGTAAGTTTGCCCGTAGCGCGGTCTCGGATTTCGCCCAGGATTTCAGCGGTGTGTTTGGCCGGGTCGAGGGTTTTGACCGTAAACGTAGCTTCGTAATCGGTATCTACGAACATGGGTCGCAGAAATTCCAGTGTCTGACCGAGATAGACTGAGCCATAACCCGGAAACTCTGTACCCAGCACTTTGGTAAAGACGCTGGCCGATAGCATTCCGTGAATAATGGGCCGTTTAAAAGGGGTGGTGGCTGCGTAATCCGCGTCAAGATGCAGCGGATTATTGTCGCCCGTAACGCGGGCAAAATCAATGACGTCGGCCTGAGAGAACCGGAATGGGTAGTGGTATTCGTCGTTTAGCTGCACGTTGTGAATGATGAATGATAAATGATTGTGCCTGATCTGCAAAGGTCGGTAGTTTCTGAATCCATAATTAATTCATCATTTATAATTCATCATTACCCCGCCTACCTTTGCGGTCAATATGCTTTATCAACTTTTTTCGCTGGGGGCGTCTGCTAAGCGGGGGTTTGGGCTGGATGTAATGCGGGCGGCTGCTATCCTGATCGTGGTGGATGCCCACGCCACCATTGCCCTCGGCCAATATTACGACGGCGCGTTCTGGCATTTTCTGCTGCCCGACGGTGTCGAACTGTTTTTTGTGCTGAGCGGATTCCTGATTGGCGGGATTCTGATTCGGACTTACGAAAAAAACGGACGGTTTGATAGGGGGCTGCTGCTTAACTTTTGGACCCGACGCTGGTTCAGAACCCTGCCTAACTACTATCTGGTGCTTGGTGGTCTGGTGTTGCTTGCTTTACTGCGGGCCTGGCGCAGCGGTATGCACCATACGCTGCCCCCTGCTTTAACCCTGGCCAGGTACGCCCTGTTTCTGCAAAACTTTGCCACCTATATTCCCGATTTTTTCTCCGAAACCTGGAGTCTGGCCATTGAGGAGTGGTCGTACATTACCCTGCCGCTGGTGCTGCTGATTCTGCACGCAGCCCTCGGAAATTACTGGTCGCATCGGCGTATTGTACTGGCTATGATCCTGACCATTATTCTCGGTACCAATCTGATGCGAATTGTTATTGCGCTGCAAACACCCATCAGTGCCGGTGAACTCGGTTTTCGGGGCATTGTGCTGACCCGGCTGGATGCCATCTCATACGGGGTACTGGCGGCTTACGTTAAACAGTATGTTCCGGTTATGTGGGCTAACGCGCGGCTGAACCGTCAATTATTGATTGCCGGTCTCGTTCTGACCGGGCTGGTGGCGTTCTCGTCGTCTATCTTCATAATTGGTTATTATTATGAATGGGGGCTTACACCGGCCTACGGGCTGTACAAACGAACCTTATACTTCCCCGCTATTGGGCTGAGTATGGCCCTGCTTATGCCCTATATGGACAACTGGCGTACGGCTACCGGCCTGTGGGCGCGGTTTGGTATTGCCCGTGCCATTACGCATGTCAGCCTGATTTCGTATTCGATGTACCTGCTTAATCTGACGCCCATCATGGTAAATGGTCTGGAGCGTATTCCTACCACGTCGCTGGCGGTAGGTTGGGCAAAGGTGATTGTTTTCTGGCTGCTGGTGCTGGTGTCTTCTACCTTGCTGTTTAAGTTCTTTGAGCGGCCCGTTACCGCCCTTCGCGAACGCCTGTCCAGTAAAGAGCCAACACAGCTTACCAATGAGCGAATTATGACGGTCCGGCGTTCTGGTGATAGAACGAGTGAACAGGACTGACGCGACAGTTACCTGCGTCAGTCCTGTTCATTCATTCTTGCATTCACCCATTCAAAATTCAACTGGTGTGGTCGCTTACAATACGCCAGCGGTTATTGATTTTCCGCCAGACGAGGGTGAAGTATCCCCCTGCGTCGCCAACTTTTGGACGGGTCAGGTGCCATTTTCCAATGACATACGCCACGTCAGACCCCAGTAAATCGAGTTGCAGGACATCAAACTTGAGCGTACCCATTGAGGCCCGGTCGGGGTATCGTTTTTTGTAATTGTCGAGGGTGGCGCGGTAGCCGTAGGTTATGCCTGCTTTGCCCACGAACGTCAGCGAATCCGACGGCCAGTATCCATCCATGAATTTGTCGATGCGCCCCGTATTCCAGTCTTCAGTCTGGCGTTTGAGCGTCTGTAGAATGGCCCGCCGACTGGCCGACGCCGTTTTGGCCACCGACTGACTGTGGGCAGGCAGCGTAACAAGCAAAAAGAGCGTCAGGAGGGCGAATTGTTTCATCAGAGATCAGGTTTTTTGTAAAACTAAGGCATTGCCAATAAACGCCCATTTAATCAACGAATTGCACTTATGCGGGGACCCGAACTGGATATGTGGCTGAGCGAAGGCTACTTCCGAATGCGACAGGAGGTATTTACCTGTCAGTTTGTTCCTTCCGACGATGGTTATCTGTCTGCTTTCTGGCTTCGCATTGTTTTGTCAGCTGTTCAGTACGGTCCTAAGCAAAACCGGTTGCTGCGCATTAACGAGCAATTTACATCACTGGCCAAACCGTTTTTGCTCACCCGCGAACTCGAAACGCTTTACGCCACGTACCGCGCCAGTCTGGACTTTGAAACGTTTACGTCGGTCGAGGATTGCCTTTTTGGCGGGGCCATACGCAATCGCTTCGACACCCAGCTTATCGAGGTTCGGGATGGTGGGCGGCTCATTGCCGTTGGTATCTTCGACAATGGCAGCGATAGTATTATGGGTATCCTGAACTTCTACGACCCGCACTACGCCCGGCATAGCCTCGGCAAATACCTGATGCTGCTCAAAATATACTATGCCCGGCAAACCGGCAGGGCGTTTTATTATCCCGGATACCTGGTGGTGGGCAATACCAAGTTCGATTACAAACTTTTTCCCTGTAAAGCCGCTACCGAGGTCTATGACGACAATACTGGTCAATGGCTTCCCTTTGTGTGGGACACCGTAAACACCCTCACCACCGACCGGATGCGCGAGTTTGGTCTTTAGGGCAGTGTATCCGAAAAGCCGTGCTATACCGCCAATACGGTTAACAACGCTTCCTGTACCCTGTTTTCGGCCAATAGCTGTCTGGCGCGAAGGTGCAGCAGATCGGGCAGGTGCTGGCAACCGGTGCGGGCCTCGGTCCGTAATTCGTCCAGAACGCCTGACCGACGGTAGTGATTGATTTCGTCGGTAGTGGGCATTGCCGGAAGGCTGCCGAGTTTGCCGAGGTCGTTGCCCGTCAGGATGTTGCTGTGGCGGATGTGGGCGGGTAATTGGTCAAGGCCGATGCCCATTTGCGGACGAGCTACCTCGAAGAGCGCGTCGTGACTGGCCCGAACGTACCAGTCGCCACCGAGCCGCCCAACGAGGTCGAGTTTGTGGGGGTCGACCACGCCACTTTCTGCCAGTATGGTTTTGTTGACGTGAGCCAGCACAACTTCGCAAACAACCAGTGTACCGGCACCGGGGCCGTCGCCAACGGGCAGCAACTGCCGCACTACGCACTCGAACGACACCGGAGATTCCAATACGCGCGGGGGCCGGACGCGCTCCGAAGCCACCTCGGTAAACCCGGCTTTCGTGAACTCGTTTACGTTCCGGTCAAACTCCGCACTGGCCAGCGATATCTGCTCGACTATGTCATAATTGACTATGTTTATCACTACTTCCGGCACTTCTTCGACGTTCAGCAGGGAGTGTTTTTTGTGGCCGTGCCGGTTGCGGCTGGGCGAAAACACCAGAATGGGCGGGTTGAACCCGAATACATTGAAGAAACTGTAGGGAGCCAGGTTGACGTGGCCATCGGCACTGATGGTACTGACAAACGCAATGGGGCGGGGTGCCACGGCACTGTTCAGCAACCGGTAAAATTCGTGGGGTTTCAGGTCGGCGGGGTCGATAGTCTGGTTCATGGTTGAGAAACGGCAACCGGGCGTGGGTTGGTTCGGTAGAACACGTGCAGCCCCAGCCCAAAACCAACCGCAACCGGATCGCCAAGGGCCACCCCAACGCCGGGTACAAACAGGACGGCGGGTTCATTTTTAGACCGCGTGCCGAACAGACCCGCTACGGTAGCCCGGCCCGATACCCGAAAAATGAGCCGATCTGATAGCGTTTGCTGATAGCCGAAAAAGCCCTCCATACCAACAACCACCCGCTGCCGGTCAAACGCCGTTGCCACATATTCGCCGAAGGTCGGACCGCGAAACGAGTACGTTGCCGTTTCACGTGTTAGTGCGGCCATGCCATGCCAGCCAAGCAGAAACCCGCCGGGCATGAACCGCTCGGTGCCAATTTTCAGATACGGTCCGCTGAGTTTCATCAAAATATTCCGGTACATAGTGTCGCTATGCACCTGCCCGTAGCCTACCACTATCGACAAATATCGGTTCTTCGAGATCGGTAGTTTTACCGCCACCTCGCCCAGCCGAAATGCCGTTCGGTACGGGGAAATAAGCGATAGTATTGGCTTAGCCACGTCAAGACCAATTAGTACTGGACGCTGCACGGATTGACGTTCCGACTGTCCGAAGCCCGTTTGTACAACCAGCCAGCATACACATAGGAGGAGCCAGTTTTTCATAGCCGGATTTGGAGATATATGCCCGTATTTGAAGGACCAGATAAAATAGTAGAATTTCTGTTCTGTAAATAAGAAACACTCTGGACCTTACCCCGACTGGTTTTGGCCTGTGTCCCTGTCCTGGGTTCATACAGGTTGATCACGTAACCGCACTTTCGGCTTTGCAGAAAAAAATCCCGTCTGTAATACACCGTCACAGTATCCAGCCTGCCTAAACGTTTGAAGGCATACCGCGTACTGTCGGCATTAAGATTGACCGGAAGTACGATCTGACTTCCGGTTCGTAATAAGCCATTGTTGGTATATGGCTGTGCTGGCAGCGGTCCCTTACTGTTGAAGGCATACAGCGTATCCAGGGCCGTCGAGACGGTGTCAGACAACGATAGATAGAGCAGTGGCTCTGACGATGGGCCGCAGTTCTCGCAGCCAGTCAGGCTGACAATCAGCGAAATGCCGATGACAAACGTGTAGATTGAACGCATTAGAAGAAGAAGGTTTGCCAGATAGACCCACAAGTTACAGCACTGGTTGTAACGCCGGAATTATGTTTCCGTGAACATCGCCCAGGTCAACGCGCAGACCGTGTGCAAACCCCCACCCGCGTAGCGTTACGGCATCGCCATCGTTCAGGAACGTGCGTGTATCGCCGTTGGGCAGGTGCAGCGGGCGGGTGCCGTTTTCGCTCAGTTCAAGCAATGAGCCGTAACTGCCCGGCGTCTCGCCCGAGATGGTGCCGGTGGCCAGTACATCGCCAATTTGCAGGTTGCAGCCGTTTACGGTATGGTGCGCCACCATCTGCGCAAACGACCAGTATAACTCCCGCGCGTTGGTACGGCTGATAACCACATCGTCAGCACCGGTGTGCAGCATGATCTCAAGTTCCAGATCAAAATGGCCAGAGGTCCAGCGATCCGGTTTTTTCGATTGAAGGTAGGGGAGGGGTTCGGGCTGCTGAATCGGTCCGGCCACCCGGAACGGTTCCAGATCATGCAGCGGCACTACCCAGGCCGACATACTCGACCCGAAATTCTTGCCCAGAAATGGCCCCAGTGGCTGGTATTCCCACCGCTGAATATCCCGCGCCGACCAGTCGTTGAACAGCGTGACGCCAAAAATATGGGCCTCGGCATCGGCCACCGAAACGGGTTCGCCCAGCGGGTTTTCTTTACCGATGATCAGCCCCAGTTCCAGTTCAATATCCAGCGTTTTCGAGGGTCCAAAGACGGGCTGTCCGTCGGGCCCCAGTGTTTGGCCATTTGGCCGGTGAATGGGCGTGCCGGATACCACAATGCTCGACGCCCGTCCGTGATAGGCTACCGGCAAGTGGCGGTAGTTGGGCAGCAGTGCGTCGCCACCGGGCCGGAACATGCGCCCCACATTTTCGGCGTGATGAATGCCCGCGTAAAAATCGGTGTAGTTGCCAATATGTACCGGCAGATAGAGCGTGGCCAGCGACTCATGAATCAGGACCTGATCCCGGATATTAGCCAGAGCGGCTGCATCATGGGCCAGAAGTTGCCGGATGCGGGTGCCCACGGCCAGCCAGGCGGGTTTACCCAGTGCAATGAAATCGTTCAGCACTGGGCGGGCAAAGACCCTTCCATCAATGCCAAGGTCACTGAAATAGCCAGACAGCCCCACCGCTTCGAGGTCGAGGATATGGTCGCCGTGTTTGTAGCCCACGCGCCGGTCGGCAATATCGTAGTTGAAAATTCCGTACATAGTCGTAGGTTGGACGCCTACGTCCGACCAGTCGCGAAGCGACTAATATGGTAGCTACAAATAGTCGCTTCACGACTGGTCGGACGTAGGCGTCCAACCTACTGCTACTCACTCACATTCTGATAAATTGAATCCATGATGCGGACAAAATGCTGGTAGTCGGCTTCGCTGAGGTCACCCCAGCCCTTGCGTCGCATGGCTGAGACAACGGGTAGTACTTCGTGGTATTTGGCTTCGCCCGCTTCGGTGAGATAGACCAGAAATTTGCGCCGGTCATTATCGGTCAGGCGCCGTTCGGTCAGTCCTTTCTGTGCCAGCAGGTCAATGATACGCGTAACGGTGGGTGCATCTTTGGTGGTCATGTCGGTCAGCGTGTTCTGGCTAATGCCGGGATTCCGAAACAGATGGTCGATCACCACCCATTGATCGACGGTCAGGTCAAATCCGGCGTCATTGAACTGCCGCTGTAACGCCGTTCTGATCTTTTTGATGGTCGTATCGATCTTAAAAAAATAGGCGCGGCTGTCGGAAGGGTGCGTCATTTTCAGTGAACAGTTATCAGTGAACAGTTGTCAGTTCGCCTTTCGAGTAGAGACAGGCAAAGATAGGTACTTCCGCAGTTTACGATCTGATCACTGTTTACTGGTTACCGCTAACTGTTCTTCCAGCACGGCTTCAATCTCCGGGATGGAGTCAAATAACTGCTCGTAGGAGTCGATGACAAAGTATTTCTCCTGAAAATGGTCAATAATATACGGCGTCTGTAGCAGCGTCTGTACATGGTACGGCAACCGCTGCGGCACGTCGCTTTCCAGCGCGTAAACTGTTTCGCCCGGCGACGATAGGATACCCCCGCCGTAGATCCGCAGTTCGCCATTTTCCCGAATCAGCCCAAACTCGACCGTGTACCAGTACAGACGGGAAATCATGTCGACCGCTTCGGGATGGTCCACAAACCGCAAAGCAATACGGCTCAGCGCGGCCAGAAAATTGCAGAAGGGCTGATTGGTCAGCACCGGTACGTGGCCGAAGGTGTCGTGAAACATATCCGGTTCGGGCAGGTAATCAAGTTGATCGCGGGTGCGTAGCCAGGTCGTAGCCGGAAACTGCCGGTTGGCCATCAGCTCAAAAAATTCGTGGTTATCAATCAGCCCCGGCACGGCCACCACCCGCCAGCCCGTAATGGGCAGCAGCCGTGGGTTCAGGTCGCGCTCGAAGTCAGGAATGCGCACATTCGGGAAACCCGTTGCCACAATCCCGTCCATGTACGCCTGGCTTGCCCGGCCCGGTAACCGATCCATCTGCCGCCGAAACAGTAGTTCCCAAACGGCCTGATCGTCGGGGGTGTAGGTGTCGTATTGTTGAGTCATTTGCTAATGAGTGAATGAGTGAATGAGTGAATGAGTGAATGTTGCTGACGCAAGCAAGCTGACGCCGAAGGTATTCACTCAATCGCCAATTCACAATTGATTAAAGTGTTCCCCGAACGGCCTGTTCGCGTTCGATGGCTTCGAAGAGGGCTTTAAAATTACCTTTGCCAAACGAACGGGCCCCTTTGCGCTGGATAATCTCAAAAAATACCGTAGGGCGTGGGCAAATGGGCTTCGTAAAAATCTGGAGTAGGTACCCTTCATCGTCGCGGTCAACGAGTACGCCCAGTTTTCGCAGCGTCGCCATTTCCTCGTCAATTTCGCCCACGCGCCCGGCCAGCGTATCGTAGTAGGTGTCTGGTACGGTCAGGAATTCAACGCCCCGGCTTTGCAGTGCCAGTACGGTGTCAATAATATTATCGGTAGCCACGGCGATGTGCTGGATGCCCGGCCCGCCGTAAAAATCCAGATATTCTTCAATCTGCGATTTCTTCTTGCCCTCGGCAGGTTCGTTGATCGGGAATTTGACGCGGCCATTGCCATTGCTCATCACCTTGCTCATCAGGGCCGTATAGTCGGTCGAGATGTCTTTGTCATCGAAGCTGACAAGCTGCTGAAAGCCCATCACGTCGGCGTAGAACTGCATCCAGGGGTTCATCTCGTTCCAGCCCACGTTGCCTACAAGGTGGTCAACGTAGCGCAGACCCACGTTGGCAGGCTGGTAGGCTGGATTCCAGGCTTCGTAGCCGGGCAGAAACAGGCCTTTGTAGTCGTTGCGTTCCACGAAAACGTGCACCGTGTCGCCGTAGGTATGAATGCCTGACCGAACCACGTAGCCGGTATCGTCCTGCTCGTGGGTGGGTTCCATGAAGGGTTTGGCGCCCCGCTTCGTTGTTTCGACAAACGCCCGCGTGGCGTCGTCAACCCACAACGCCACCACCCGAACGCCGTCGCCGTGCTTGTCTATGTGTGTACCCATTTCCGAGTCGCCGTGCAGGGGCGAGGTCAGTACGAGCCGGATTTTACCCTGTTGTACCACATAAGACTCGCGGTCGCGCAGGCCCGTCGACAGCCCGGCGTGGGCCAGCGGCTGGAAGCCAAATGCGGTCTGAAAATAATGTGCCGACTGCCGGGCGTTACCTACGTATAGTTCTACGTAGTCTGTACCGTTGAGCGGCAAAAAGTCCGTTGTTGTTTCGGATTGAGTTAATTCGAGAGTTTCCATGAGTTATTGATGTAGGTTGGACCGGTCCGACGTTTCGGCTCTTGACCGACCAGTCGCGAAGCGACTAATGTGGTGATTCAAGCTAAGTTGTTGCTACTGTGTTAGCCCCTTTGGGGGTAGGTCGCACAAGAGTGTACGACCTACCCAAGCCACGATTTATAATACACCCCGTCGTCAATGCCCATGGCCTGTTCGGTCAGCATCAGTGGGCGGAACGTATCGACCATGACGGCGTATTCAACGGTTTCTTTTTTGCCGATACTGCGCTCCATCGCCCCCGGTGCGGGGCCGTGCGGAATGCCGCCGGGATGCAGCGTAATGTGGCCCGGTGCAATATCGTTGCGACTCATAAAATCGCCGTCGACGTAGTAGATCACCTCGTCGGAGTCGATGTTAGAGTGATTATAGGGGGCCGGAATAGCCAGTGGATGGTAGTCGTACAGGCGCGGGCAGAACGAGCAAACCACGAACGTATCGGTTTGAAACGTCTGGTGCACTGTTGGTGGCTGATGCACCCGCCCCGTTATCGGCTCGAAGTTTTGGATATTAAAGGCATACGGATAGTTGTACCCATCCCAACCCACTACGTCGAATGGGTGACTGGCATACACGAGCGAGTGCAGCGATCCCTGTTTCTTGATTTTTATCAGAAAATCGCCGGTTTCGTCGTGGGTTTCGAGGTCCTGCGGTCGGCGGATGTCGCGTTCGCAGAAGGGCGCGTGTTCGAGTAGCTGCCCGAAATGATTGCGGTATCGTTTCGGCGTATAAATGGGCGAGCGCGATTCTACGTACAGCAGCCGCGTTTCGCTGGTGTCGAAGTCAATCTGGTAAATCACCCCGCGCGGAATAACGAGGTAGTCGCCGTAGCCGAACGTAATCTGTCCGAACAGCGTGCGCAGCGTTCCCGACCCACGATGCACGAACAGCAACTCGTCAGAATCGGCGTTTTTGTAGAAGTAGTCGGTTAGGGACTGCGTTGGAGCCGCCACACCCAGAATCAGATCGGCGTTCATTAGCAGCGGCACCCGACTTGCCAGAAAGTCCTGATTGTCAGTTGACTTGATCTGAAAGCCAATGAGCTTGCGGGCCAGCATATTCTTCTCAACGGCCAGCTTCGGTGTTACGTCTATACTGCCCAGCACCTCGCGAACCATGGTGGGGCGATGGGTGTGGTAGAGCAGCGACGACATGCCATCAAACCCCACCGTGCCAAACAACTGCTCGTAATACAGAGAGCCGTCCGTTTTGGCGAACTGCGTATGGCGTTTTGGGGGAATTTGACCGAGTGTGTGATAAAAGGGCATCGCGGGTAGTGCTGGTATCACCCGGCTGGACAGGTTCATTGACCAGCCGGGTGTACCGGTCTTTTGCTGATGAAGTATTTACTTGTTACAACAACTGTTGTTATGCACAAATTTAGATAAACAACTTAATTCGTTTGTATTCTGTTCAGATTAATTTTTGTTAAAGCAGGATTTGGACAGGCAGATCAGGTTAGGTGTACAACCGTCTGTCTTTTCTCTAATTTTGGCCCGGCAAACGGTATCGGGCGAAGTCACACCCAATGCTGCTTGCCGGGCCGGTGTCCAGACCTGGAAACACACAATCAGATATATGAAACCCACTCTTTTGATTTTAGCTGCCGGTATGGGCAGCCGCTACGGAGGTGTCAAGCAACTCGACCAGTTTGGCCCCCACGGCGAAACCATCATTGACTACTCCCTTTTTGACGCTATCCGGGCCGGTTTTGGCAAGGTCGTCTTTATCATCCGCGAAGAACTACGCACTGATTTCGAGGAGGTGTTCGGCGAGAAGTTAGCGGGTAAGATTGACGTCGATTACGCTATTCAGGCCCTTGACTCGTTTGTGCCGGAAGAAGTGGGGGCGGTGCGCCGGACCAAGCCCTGGGGTACGGGGCATGCCACGCTTTGCGCCTGGCACCACGTCAGTACGCCCTTTGCGGTTATCAACGCCGACGATTTCTATGGATACGAGGCTTTTCAGCTCATCAGCGATTTCCTGCAAACGGATACCGACCCGGATCTGCACGCTATGGTGGGCTACGAAGTGCAGAAAACCCTGTCAGAACACGGGTCCGTGTCGCGGGGGGTGTGTGCCGTTGACGCCTACGGACACCTGACGTCGGTGATTGAGCGGACGAAAATTTACGAAGATAAAGCCGACCCTGCCGACCGGAAAATCGTGTTTGAAGAAGCCGATAGCCTGACGCCCCTTCTGCCCGATACGCCCGTATCCATGAATTTCTGGGGTTTCAAACCAGACGTGTTTCCGCTGATCGAGAAGCAGTTCGAGAGTTATGCCATCGCGAACATCGACTCGCCCAAGGCTGAGTTTTATATTCCAACGGTCATGACGACCCTGATCCAGACCGGTACGGGACGCTGTAAGGTATTTCGCAGCCAGTCGGAGTGGTTTGGCGTCACCTATCCCGAAGATAAACCCATTGTACAAACCGCCTTACAGACACTACACGCCGAAGGCGCGTATCCTGAAAAACTCTGGTAGGGTGTTTGGTAGGTAAACTGAACTGGATTATCCCAAAAAGGCGAATTTGTCATGCTGATCAGCATGACAAATTCGCCTTTTACTCAAGTGGTTTATAGATCAGCCGAAAACTACTTTTTCGTTACCCGAACGGCAATCCGGCGGTTTTGGGCGCGGCCTGCTTCGGTATCATTAGCGGCTGCCGGAAACTGCTCACCATACCCCTCGGCTGCTAAGCGGGTGGGGTCGATGCCGAGCCGGATCAGTTCGTTCATCACGGTGCTGGCCCGGTCAGCAGAGAGTTTCTGGTTGGCCTGTGGATTACCGGTGTTGTCGGTATAGCCGCCGAGTTTGATGGCTACATTGGGATACGCTTTCAGAATATCGGCGATGTTGCCAAGCTGCTCCTGCGAGGCTGATTGCAGCGTTGCCTTGCCCGTATCGAACAGCAGCCGGTCGAAGTTAAACCAGGTCGTTTTATCGACGGGCTTGCCGGTGTCTTCGATAAACCCAGCGAGCTTATTTTCGATGCCGTTTTCGGGGATACTCAGTTCAATGCCCGATGGCAGCTTCCGCTTGAAAAAAGCACCGAGGCCAGCCACACCTTCGCTGACGGCCGTTCCCGCTGAGTCAGTACGGGTGCCTATCGTAGCGGTTGTATCCTGTACATTGATCGAGTCCGTAAGGGACACGCCCGAAGCTCCTGCGTTAGGTGCCTTATCACCCTGACAGGACCGAACAATAAAGAACAAGGCAGCCGCACCCAACGCCAGCAACAGCCAGGGTAGCCATTGATTAGCCGTATTGGCATTCGCCGTATCCGTATAGTCGGTGTACTGACCCTCGGTAACTACCGGAACAGGGCCAGACAGGGGCGAACGGGGCGTTGCTGCCGGTGAAGGCATGTTTTCCATACCCGCCGATTGGACACCCGGTATATCGAGACCGGGTATAAGAGCCAGCAGGGAACTCAGGCCGGTGGGCATAGCCTGCCGAACTAAGCTGTTTTGGCTGTTTAACAGACCAACCATACCCAGAGGGCCGTCGGTACCGGACGCCATTTTTCGCCCCAATAGACCCAGCATCACCGTTCCGGCCAGACTCAGCACCGACGAGGCCGATGTGGGTAACAGACCACTATACTTCGCCAGAGCGTCTACCACCCCCCCCAATCTATTACCTAACAGGCTCGATACGGCGTCTGAACCCATGGCGAGTAGATGCGCGAACGAATTGGTTCCGCCCGCAGCTGCTTCGGTAAGCTGATCCAAAATGCCGCCCGCTGGTTCGATAACTTCGCCAGCGGCCCGGTCGGGAGTGGTAATCCGGGCAGTGAGGTCCATTATAGAACTGATACCCCCCGACTCCGATGCCCGCTGAAGCAGGCTGCCCAATACCGTTGGCAGGGCACCGTGCATGGCTGTCTGGAGGGCTGACGTATCCGCACCAAACTCACTGGCAAGGTTACTGAGAAAATTGGGCGTTAGTATGCTGTTGGCTTCGTCAATGAGGTTCGTGTTCATGGGCTGACTGTGAAGGCTATTAATGATAGGGGTTAGGATTCACTCACGCGTGCTGGCTGACTAAACCAACAAAAATACCGTTGCCGATACGTACCTGTATCGGCAACGGTATTTAAGACTGCATATGCATCAGTGGGTAACACTAACCTTTCTTTCTGGATCGGTTTTTTAGTGATCGGCTGATGCTGGGAAGTCGGTTTTGTGGCGCAATGATTACTGCAAGGCCGGATGTTTCTGGTGCCAGTCTGTAGCGTCCTGATACGCTTTAGCTACGGCCAGCAGCTTACCTTCTTCGTACAGCTGACCCATAAACGTAATGCTGGTGGGTAACTTTTCTTTGGTGAAGCCATTGGGCAGTACCACGCACGGATGGCCTGTCAGGTTGGTCAGTGTCAGGTTGCCGCCCGCGTAGGATGGCGATACATAGACGTCCACATTAGCCGTTTTCAGTACCTGGGCCATCTCATTGATAAGTCTGGTACGGGCGCGGTTGGCCTGAATGTACTCGACTGCCGGTACCAGCCGCGCCGACCGGAACGAGTTGGGCCATGAGTTTTTGGTTTGCCGCACCAGCAGATCGTCACGGTCAGAGCGGGTTAGGTCGTCAAAAGCAGCGGCTGCTTCCACGCCCAGTAGAAACGAAATCCGGTTGGCCGGTACGCCCGTGGGTAGGTCGATAGGCACCAGGTCGGCACCAAGGCTGCGCAGGGTAGCCAGCGTGATAGAGTCGTTGGCCCGGTTGGGATAACTGCTCTCGAAGCCCTTGCGAACATATCCAATGCGCATTCCTTTCAGTGACGATACGGGCGCGTACCGGAACGGTGCATTTGCCAGGGTGGTTGGGTCGTTGGCGTCGGGGCCGTAGATGGCGTTGAATACCAGCGCACAGTCTTCCACGCTCCGGGTAATCGGCCCGATTTTGTCCATGCTCCAGCTCAGGGCCATGGCCCCGTGCCGACTCACGCGCCCGAACGTAGGCCGCAGCCCCGTAACCCCACAAACTGTAGCAGGCGAGACGATAGATCCCAGCGTTTCGGTGCCAATAGCAAACGGCAGTAACCCCGCCGATACGCCCGATGCCGACCCGGCCGAGGAGCCGCTGCTACCGTTTTTGGTATTCCAGGGGTTGCGTGTCTGGCCCCCAAACCAGTAGTCGCCCATGGCCAGCGCACCGAGGGTCATCTTGGCGCAGAGTACGGCCCCGGCGTCTTCGAGTTTGCGGATCACGGTGGCGTCTACTTCGATGTTCTGATCTTTGTAAGGCATGGCCCCCCAGGTGGTTTTATAGCCCTGTTTGGCCAGTAAATCCTTTGCGCCGTACGGTATGCCATGCAGTGGCCCCCGGAATTTGTTTTGTTTGATTTCGGCGTCGGCCCGGCGGGCTTGTTCCATCGCCAGGTCTTCGGTCAGCGTCACGACGCAGTGGAGCTGAGTATCGTATTGTTTGAGCCGGTCCAGGAAAAATCGGGTCAGTTCAACCGAAGTAATCTGCTTCGTTCTCAGTAGTTCGCCGAGTTGCCCAACGGTATAGTAGGGTAAATCAGCGCGGTTTAGCATGAGTTTTGCAGGTGCCGACTGCTTAAACGACGACACGCCGGTGGGCATGGCAAAGCCTGCCGGTATCGGGTTGAAATACAGGGCGGGCGCCACGCTGTTAGGCAGGTCGATCTTACGGAGTTCATCGTAGTCTTTTCGGCGACTTTCCAGATTGTCGAGCATCGAGTCGCGTTCGGCGGGCGAGAATACCAGCCCAATAACCCGGCTGGCTACGTCAATCATCTCACTGGTAATGGGTTTTTTCGGATCGTCGGGGGCGTTAATGAACGCGCCAAGCAGGAAGCTGCCGGCGCAAGCCGAGATAACAAGTAACGTCTTTTTCATGCAGATGTATTCAGGATTTTTTGAATCTGAAAGATACGTATCCGTTTCGACTATATCCGCCCCGCAAATGCAGTATGCAACGCCAGAATCTGCGGTAGTAACAGTTGACTTTCGTCATTCATTAGTACGTAGTCAGCCAGTTTCAGGCGGTCTTCGTCACTGATCTGACGGTCTATAATAGCCTGGATATTGGCTTCGGAGCGTTGGGGGTCACGCTGCCGGATTCGGGTAATTCGCAGGGCAACGGGCGCGCGAACTACAATGACCTTATCGAGCGTATTGCCATCGCCAGCGGCCCGCATCAGCGCGGCCTCCTTCACTACATAGGGTGCGTTGGTGTGTTGGCTGATCCAGTCAAGGGTATCGGTCAGGACGCGGGGGTGAATTACGCCATTGAGTTGGGCCAGCAGAGTCGGATTGGTAAAGACCTGCGATGCCACCCACGCTCGGTTGTAGCGGCCCTGCGCGTCGTAGGCCAGTGGACCCAGCACCCGGATAATGTCGGTACGCAGGCTGGGGTCGTGTTCGGTGAGCCATTTTGCCCGTGTGTCGGCGTCATATACCGGTATGCCGAGGGCTGCAAACACCCGGCACACCACGCTTTTGCCTGACCCGATACCGCCCGTTACGCCTATTTGTAGCAGATGTTCCATCCGGTAAACATACGCACTCTATTTTTGCGGGATGCAACAAGAACTCGATACCTGGATTCGGAGTATGATTCGCTGGGCGGGCTTCGTACCCAACCGCGACCTGTCGGGCTGGGTACTGCTCGTCATGGCGGTGCTGCTGGGACTGGCGGTTAACGTTATTATCACGCAGACCGTCCGCTACGTGAACCGACGCCGGCCTTTCGACGCCCTTACGCTGCTGCGGGTTCATGTGCGGTGGGCATTCTGGATCTTTGTGCCGTCGCTGTTTTTCCTGACGGCCACTAATCTGCAATCGGCCCGCTTCATTCGTCGACACCCCGTAGCCGACAAAGCCGCCGAAGTGCTGTTTCTGGTTGCGTCGACCTGGTTGATTATCCGATTGTTAAAGTACGGTGAAGTGCTGCTGATTCGGCGATACGACATCACGCAGGACGTAAATCTGGCGCAGCGCAAGTTTGTCACGCAGGTGCGGTTTGTACGCCGTGTGCTGGTTAGTGTCATCCTGCTTATTAGCGCGTCGTTGCTCCTGATTTCGTTTCAGGGTAGCCGGAAAGTAGGGCTGAGCGTTCTGACGTCGGCAGGGGTAGCATCGGTCCTGATTGGTTTTGCGGCTCAGAAAACGCTGGCCAACCTAATGGCGGGGGTTCAGATTGCCTTCAACCAGCAAATCCGGCTCAATGACGTAGTGGTTGTGCAAAAGGAGTGGGGCCGTGTGGAAGAGATCAACCTGACAACGGTCATTGTCAGGATCTGGGACCAGCGTCGGCTCATTCTGCCCATTACGTATTTTGTAGAACAGCCGTTCGAGAACTGGACCCGCAATAATGCATCCATCACGGGGGCGATAGTTCTGTACCTCGATTATCGCGTACCCGTCGATGCCATACGGGCCAAAGCGCAGGCTCTTGCCGAAGCCAGCCCGCTCTGGAATGGCGATGTGTTTGCCGTGCAGATAACGGATACGCAACCCACCTGCCTGGTTATGCGCATAATCGTATCGGCCCATAACGCCCCCGACGCCTTCGACCTGCGCTGCCAGCTACGTGAGGACATCATTGCCTTCATCCGCGACGAACACCCCGAGGGCCTGCCCCAAACCCGGCTGGTATTTGCCGAGTCCGTCCGCTAAAGCAGACGGCAAGTAGTGAAAAGTCCCGATGGGACTTTTGGTGTATTGTCTTGCATTGTTTCCAATAAAAGTCCCGCAGGGACTTCCCACTACTTGCCGTCTGCTTTAGCGGACGGAACAGTAAACACCCCGCACCATGTCCTACACCAGAATTGTTGTCCATGCCGTGTTTTCAACAAGGGACCGGGAGCCAATGTTATCGAAGGAAATTAAGACGGTCGTCTGCGAGCATATTCGGGAGCAGTGCCGGTTGAAAAGCATTTGGCTCCTCGATACCAATGGCCACTTCGATCACCTGCATTGCCTGGTTGGTCTGGGACCGAAACAGTGCATTGCCGACGTAATGCAGGCCATCAAGGGCGAATCGGCGTACTGGTTCAATAACAAAAGCGGTCTGGCCGACACCGGGCGGTTGATGTGGCAGGACGATTACTTCGCCGTGTCGGTCAGCGAATCGCATCTGGACCGGGTGCAGGCATATATTCAGAACCAGGAACAGCACCACAAGAGCATGACCTATTATCAGGAAGTAGAGCGGATGGCCGAAAAGTATGGGTTTGACTCAGGTTTATTGGCTTCAAATCTATCAGCTAAAGCAGATGGCAAAGACTGAAAAGCCCCGCAGGGACTTCAAACTTTTTGCCGTCTGCTTTAGCTGACGGACGCTCGGATACCTTATACATTTACCTCCTCCAGTTCTTCTTCCAGCACGGGCTTGCCAAGAAGGGTAGCAAAGCGGTTTACGTTAAAAGTCGGCTCAAACCAGACCTCGCCCATGACGGGGTGCTTTACCGGTACATCGGGGTTTTGAATTTCGTTGAGCAGTATCCCCGTGTCACCCGTGGTGTGGTGTTTTACCTGTCGGACCGTGTAAAGCTGGTCGCGTTTGGGCGTTTGGATGCCAAATTCGGCGTAAAATGCCAGTACCGGGGCCGGGAATTTGTCGTTCGTGCAAATAATTTCCATACTGAGTTGATTAAGAATCGCTGTATCCACAAACATGAATAACGCCGAAGAAATTTCCTTATTGGTAGATTAGTGCAGGTCGGTGTGCCGATACGATCCAGCCTGCATCAATCCAGCAGGCCGCCGAGCTTACCCAGAACGGAGCCGCTTTCTTTATTGGCTTGTCCGCCGTTGGGCGATAGCCGCTGTACGAGCTTGGAGATCGGCATACTCTGAATCCAGACTTTACCGGAGCCGCGCAGAGTAGCCAGAAACAGCCCCTCGCCCCCAAACACCATACTTCTCAGACCACCCGCCCGCTGAATGTCGAAGTTGACGCTCGGCTCGAACCCCACTACGCAGCCGGTATCTACGCGCAGGATTTCGTTGTTCAGCGTCCGTTCAATTACAACGCCCCCGGCGTGAATGAACGCCATACCGTCGCCCTGTACTTTTTCGAGAATGAAGCCCTCACCCCCGAAGAAGCCCGCGCCCAGCCGCTGATTGAACTGAATGCTGAGTTTGGTGCCGAGGGCCGCGCACAAAAAGGCGTCTTTCTGCACGATGAGCGTATTACCGTAAATGTTGGCTAAGTTGATGGGCATGACCGTGCCTGGATACGGAGCCGAAAACGTAACTTTTCGCTTACCCGACCCCCGGTTGGTGAAGTGCGTCATAAATAACGACTCGCCCATGATAACGCGCGAACCGGCCTGAAGCAGCTTACCCAGAAATCCCTGGTCGGGCTGCGAGCCGTCGCCCATCTTGGTTTCGAACTGAATGCCGTCTTCCATGTACAGCATAGACCCGGCCTCGGCAATGACAGTTTCGTTAGGATCCAGTTCTATTTCAACGATCTGAATGTCTTCGCCAATGATTTTGTAGTCGATTTCGTGAGAATACATAGTTATGTTCCTGATTTTTGGGACCAAGATAGGGCCGAATCTCTTCGGAAACAGACCGATTTAGTAAGCGGATTACCGGGCGGGTAAACGGCCTAAACCCATGACCGTCTGTTCAGGGCCGGTCGAGTGCGTATTGCAGCACAAGGGCCAGAGCCTTGTCGTTGGGGGGGTGCATCAGCGTGGCGTGGTCGCCGGGTACGTTGTGCAGGTGTATCTCCGGCACGTAGTCTTTCCAGCCCAGATAGACCTGATCTTCTACGAAATACAGCCGGGTCATGGCCCTGAACAGGTCTACAGCACCGGAATAAGGCTTTAGCCGGTAGCCGTAAAAGGCCTCATCGTGGGCTACCATAACCGCGTCCATGTACGCCAGTTCGCCATCGGGTTTGGGGGCTTCGCGCAGACCAATAGCCTGTAAAAACTGCTGACATCGGTCGGCAAAGTAAGCCCGCTGATAATGCAGCGTATCGGCTGGATGCCGCAGTAATGACTGACCAATGAACAGCAGCTTGGGAAACTGCCGTTTGGTTCGCCACAAAAACCGGCTCAGTTTGGTTCGGTGCGGCACCAGTGCCCGCGCATCGGTGTCAAACAGGGCCAGTAGCTTGATCTCTTTGCCCATCGCCGTGAGCTGCTGCGCCATTTCATAGGCCACGTACCCGCCGAACGAGTAGCCCGCCAGCGCGTAGGGACCAACGGGGTTATGCGTCAAAATCTCGTCGATATAGTGCGCTGCAATGGTCTCCATCCGGTTCAGGGGTTCTTCAGTTCCGTCGAGACCCTTCGCCTGGAGGCCGTAGATGGGTTGCTCGGGGTCCATGTATTTGACCAGACTGCTGAAATTGAGCAGGTTCAGGCCCGTTCCGTGAATGATGTAGATGGGTGGTTTGTTGCCTGCCGGTTTAATCGGTATCAGCGACTTCCAGGTCGAGGTGGGTGTGTCGGGCCGGAGCAGGTGTACCATGCTGCGGATGGTGGGAAACTCGAACAGCGTGGACAGTGGTAACCGCCGACCAGTTTCTTTTTCGAGCCGGGTCATTACCTGTACGGCCAGCAGTGAGTGACCACCCAACTCAAAGAAATCGTCGTCGGGCTGTACATTGTCAGTGTTAAAGGCGGTGTTCCAGACGCGGGTCAGCAGGGCCATCTCGCCGGATAATTCTACTGTTTCTGCGTTAGCTATGGTGGTTGTCTTGCGTTGTCCGGGTTTAGGCAGGGCTTTTTTGTCGAGTTTGCCGTTGGCTGTTACGGGCAGGCTATCCAGCAATACCACGTTGTTGGGCAGCATGAACTCCGGCAGCACCAGTCGCAACTTCTCGCGCCAGGCCCGAATCAGCGCGGTTTCGTCCGCTACGTAGCGGTCCGGTACCACGTAGGCTACCAGCCGCTGATCGCCGGGGGTATCTTCGCGGGCCATAACCACCGCGTTTTTTACGCCCTCCTGCTTCAGCAAATGATGTTCAATCTCGGCTACTTCAATCCGATGCCCGCGAATTTTAACCTGCTGGTCAATCCTGCCGAGGTAGTCGATACACCCGTCGGGCAGTTGCCGGCCCAGGTCGCCGGTGCGGTACAGCCGGGTTTGGGTGCCATCAGACAGGGTAAACGGGACGAATTTCTCGGCGGTCAGGTCGGGCTGATGCAGGTAGCCCCGCGCCAGCCCATCGCCCACAATGCCGATCTCGCCCGACTGCCCCGGTTCGAGTGGCTGCAGCTTTTCGTCGAGGATAAAAATCTTCGTGTTGTTGATGGCCCGGCCAATGGTAATGCGCTCGTCGGTAGGGAAAATGGGCGTACCGGTGGCGTAGATGGTCGTTTCGGTGGGGCCGTAGTAATTCCAGAGCGACCGGCACGATCCCATCAGTTTCTGCGCGAGGTCCATCGGCAGGGCTTCGGCGCACGAGATAACGGTCAGATCGGGGTTGCCGCGCCAGCCCGCTTCCCAGAGCATTCGCCAGGTGGCGGGGGTGGCCTGCATGAACGTAACGCCCGTGCTGGTCAGTAACTCGCTCAGGGCCTGTCCGTTCCGGCTCACCGAACTGTCGACAATGACCAGTTCTGCCCCCACCAGCAGTGGCAGGTAAATTTCGGTCGTAGCGAGGTCGAAGGTAACGGTGGCCAGCGTAGCAGTCGTATCCGTTGGGCCGAGACCGGGTGTTTCCCGCAGGCTGTACAGAACATTGACCACCCCCCGGTGGGTGGTCTGCACGCCCTTGGGCCGGCCTGTGGTACCGGAGGTGTAGAGGACGTAAAAGGCATCATCGCCGGACGCGGCCCGGCCGGGGTCGGTATCGGCGAAGTCGCGGAGTTTGGGCCAGACGGTCTCCAGCACCACTTCCCGCAGTGATAGACTCAGCCGGTTTTTGTGCGCTGCCGATACCAGTAATACCTGACAGCCCGCATCAGCCAGAATAAACTCAATACGGTCGGTGGGGTGCTGCGGATCAACGGGTACGTAGGCGGCACCGGTTTTCAGCACGGCCAGCATACTCACGATGAGTTCGGGCGAGCGGTCGGCCATCAGCCCAATGCGGTCGCCGGGTTGTACGCCCTGTTCCAGCAGTAGCCGCGCCAGTTGATTGGCCTGACTGTTCAGCGTTTCGTAAGTCAGCGTCCGGTCATTGTGGCGTAGGGCAATGTTGTTGGGAAAGGCCCGCGCCGTTTCGCTCAGCAAATCGTGCAGGGACCGGTCACGGGGGTACCCAGTCCCTTCCGCAACGGCGGTCCGCCGTTGCAGGAGGGGTTGGGGTGGGGTATCTCGCGGTGGGGTAACGCCCAGTAACACATCCGGCTGCTCCACAACATCCCGTAACAACTGCTCGAACTGATAATGGAAACCCGTAATCGTCGCTGCCGTGAACAGTTGTGTGTTGTACGACCACTCCAGCGTCATCTGCTGCTCGGAACCCATCGCATTGAGCGACAACTCAAAATTCTCGAACAGCCGGGCGTTATAGCGAAGCTGATACGTCAGGCTATGAAACGATACGCCGTTGTCTAAGCCCAGATCGACGTTAAAGACAACCGGCACGAGCGGAATCCGCGACGAATTCCGCGCTACGGGCAGCTTTTTGAGCAGACTCCCGAACGTCAGCCGTTGATGGTCCAGCGCGTCGAGCAGACCGGTTTTTCGCTGTTTCAGGTAGGTTACGAATGGTAAATCGGGCCGGGGTTGACTGTGCAGGGGCAGGAGATTCACGCAATGCCCTACCAGACCGGGCCGGTTAGTGGCCGACTGCCCGGCGGCTGGCAGACCCAGAACGATGTCGGTCTGTGCGGTAATGCGATGCAGCAGCACTTCGAACGAGGCCATGAGCGTGGTCACAAAGCTGCACCCGGCCCGAACGCCCATCTGCCGCACGGCCTGCACCAGCGCAGTATCGAGCGGAAAGTCGAGCCGGTGGCCCGCGTAGGTACGCCGGGCGGGGCGCGGAAAATCGGTGGGTAAGTCCAGAATCGGCACGATGTCGCGGAACTGGTCAAGCCAGAACTGTTCGATGGTGCGGTAGTCGGGGCTGGTCAGAAACCAGCTCTCATCGGCGGCATACTGACTGAACGAAGGTGCGGGAGAAAGTGCGGGTTCCTGATCCTGGGAGAATGCCGAATACAACGCGCTCAAATCCTGCAACATGACGCCCAATGACCAGCCGTCGCAGATGATGTGATGCGCCGTGAGGGTGAAAAAATGGTCCGTATCGCTGAGTTTGAGCAAGCCCGCTTTGACCAGCGGCCCAAACGTCAGGTCGAATACGTGCTGCATGTCCTGCTGCACATAATCGGCTAAAAACCGCGCCTGTTCGGTGGTGTCGTGTTCGGTATAATCGGCAAAAGAAAGCGGAATCGTCTGGTCGCTGAATACAAATACCTGTTGTCCGTCGGCACTGAACGCCGAGCGTAAACTCTCGTGCCGCTCTGCCAATGCTGCCAACGCCCGCTCAAACGCCGGGCGGTTCAACAATCCGCTAAACCGCAGCGACACCGACTCGTTATAGGCCCGGCTGGCATCGTTGCCGCCCAACTGACTGGCAATCCAGACCTCCAGTTGGGGGGCGGTGGTGGGGGCTACGAATGCAATGGCGGGTCCGGCAAACGGGTCGTAGTCAACGGCAGTGGACAGCGGTAACGTAGAGAGTTTGGTCATGCGTCAATCGGTTAACATCACCTGCACGTACTTACCCGGCTGGTCAGGGTGGGGCAGAAACCAGGCTGGATTTCCCAGCGGGTCGCGGCCCAGGCGGGCGTTGGGTGCGGGTGGCGTTTTAACAATCAGCGAAGGTGTCGACAGATTCGGTACGGTCGGCGCGGCAGACCCACCCAGAAACCCAGCCTGAATCAGTTCATCGGCACTTTCGGTAAAGCAACGAATCATCGTGTCAATTTCGGGATCGGTGTGCGCTTCGGTCATAAAGCACGGAAAACCGTCCCAAATATGGATATTTTTTTCGCGCATCAATGTAAACAGCAACTCGCCATATTGCACGTCTTCGCGCATTTTTATCTTCCAGAGTGAGCCGAACTGCGCTACGTAGAGCGGTAACTGCCGCTGTTTGGCCACGGCATTCAGGGCATCGGCCAGTCGCTGCGCTTTTTGCGTAATGCGCTGTTGCAGAGCCGGTCCGCAGGCTTTCATGTACGTCAGCGAGACTTTGGCCGCAGCAAGGGCCAGCGGATGCCGCACAAACGTACCGGCAAAATACGTAACGCCCACCTCCGGCACTGAGTCGTCGCTATACTGCCAGAAACCGCCGTCGAGCGCGTCCATGAACGAACGTTTGCCCGCAATGACGCCGATGGGAATGCCACCCCCCACTACTTTGCCGTAGGTAGCCAGATCGGCCCGGATGCCAAACAGGGCCTGCACCCCCCCCGGATGCGTACGGAAACCGGTAATGACCTCATCGAAAATCAGGACCGTACCGGACTGTGCCGTGATGCTGCGGATTTCTTTCAGGAAATCGACTGGCACAAATTCGGGTCGGCGGCTTTGCACAGGTTCTACCAACACGGCGGCCAGTTCGTGCGCCCGTTCGCGAATGATGCGCAGGCTTTCGTCAGTGCCGTAATCCAGAATGAGCATGTTTGCCACCGCTTCGGGCATGATGCCGGGAGCCGCCGGAAACGACTTCAGTTTTTTAGTGCCGCGCACCAGCACTTCGTCATTAATGCCATGATACGAACCCGTAAACGCCACAATCAGCGAGCGGCCCGTTACCGTGCGGGCTACGCGCATGGCACCCAGTACGGCCTCGGATCCGGTGCTGCACAGGGCGGCCCGGTCAGAGCCAGTCAGTTCGCAGATGAGCTGGGTTACTTCGCCCGCCAGTTCGTGTTGCGGCCCTACTTCAAAGCCATTCTCGATTTGATCGTGCAGGACGGTTTTGATGAGGTCGGGTTGATAGCCCAATAGGTTGGAGCCGAATCCGTTGAGCGCGTCAATGTACTCGTTGCCGTCAATATCCCACAGCCGACTGCCTTTGGAGCGATTTACCACCAGCGGATAAACAATCTCTTTGGTTAGAGGCCGGAAGCCCGTCACCACGCGTGGGTCGGCCATCCGGGCGCGGTGCTGCTGCGCGTACGCTTTGCTTTTGGCCGTTTTCTGGTTGTATCGTTGAATTAAGCTGGTTAAGAAAACCTGTTGTGCGGGTGTGAGTTCGAGAGCCTGCCGGTCAATCCGGGCAGTGGCTCCGAACGGTTTTTTGAGCTCAGCCACTTCCTCCGCCGATACGTCGGCCAGCGGATTGCTCAGCGAAACGGGTGCGGTGCCGTTGGGGTAGTGACCATTGGATTTGGCTGTACCGTTGGTGCTATGCTGCCCGTTTTCGTACAACGCCGGCGTTCTGTGGCCCTGCTGTGGGGATACCGGGGCCGTTGCGGCTGGCGTTCCCTGTAACAGCGCGAGTTGTTTCGTGAGCAGGGCAAGTTGCTGGGCAATCAGACCGAGGGCCGTATCATTGGGGGCGATGCCCGTTGATACGGCGGGCATAACGTTCTGCAAGGGTGGCATGGGAATCGAAGCAACCGGCGCGACAGGTACGGGGTCTGGGGGAAGGGCCTGGTTGAGGTAGGCCACCAGCCGGGCGGGTGAGTCGAGGTCGCCGGTGAGTTGCCGGAAGGTGAGCGGTACGTTAAATTCTTTCTTCAGGTTCAGGGCCACCTGAGTCAGCAACAGCGAATCAAAACCGATTTCGAGGAAACTCGTTTCAGACGGAACGCCAAGGACCTCCAGGCCGGAGGCATCTTCGAGTAGTGTACCTACGCGGTGTAGCAGCGTTTCGGTACGGGATGGTTGAGCAGCCATAATTTGTGTGTATGGGTCAGGTTGGGGCGCTGAATCAGGTTGAACCGCCGTGACGGACGCGCTGGTGTAAGACAGTGTCGGTACGAGTAGCGGTGGATCAATCCAGCAACGTTTTTTGTCGAAAGCGTAGGTAGGCAGTAACACTTTTTGGCGCGACTTTTTGGCATAAAATACGTTCCAGTCAACAGAAAAGCCCATTTGCCACAGATTGCCGAGCGTGGTCAGGAGTTGCCGACAGGCAGCTGCATCGTCGGGTTGTTGGGTCATGCCGCCCAGTACGGGAATCGTTTTATCCGTCAGTGTTTGCCGGGCAAAGGTCGAGGTTGCGTTGCCGGGTCCTATATCGAGCAGGACTGGATTGTCGAGCGATTGTATTGTGATAACGGCCTCGGCAAAGCGGACGGTTTCGCGCAGATGGCGGGTCCAGTAGTGCGGGTCGGTGGCGTCGGCGTCGGTCAGGTAGGTGCCGGTTCGGGTCGAGACAATCGGTTTCTGAGGACGGTGCAGCGTAATAGCCGCGACGGTTTTGGCAAACTCATCCAGAACCGGCTCCATCATGGCCGAATGAAACGCATGACTCGTAGCCAAAAGCTTGTGGGCAATACCGCGTTCGTCAAGCATTTTGCCGAAGTCAGCAATGGCATCGTCGGCACCGGCCACCACGCTTAGTTTTGGGCTGTTGACAGCCGCCAACGACAGCGTTTTGGGCAACAGGGGTGCTAATTCTGACTCGGCCAGCCGCACCGACAGCATACTGCCGTGCGGCAACCCGCTCATCAACCGGCCCCGCGTGGCAATCAGCGTCAGCGCATCGGATAGTGAGAACACCCCTGCCAGATGAGCCGCCACGAACTCGCCGATGCTGTGGCCGCACAAAACGGTGGGCGCAATTCCCCAACTCATCCAGAGTCTGGCCAGGGCGTATTCCGTCACGAACAGGGCGGGTTGGGTAACCCGCGTATCGTTCAGTTTCGCTTTGGCAACAGCGTCAGGCGTTTCGGACGTATCCACGCCGGGGTACATCACCAGGCGGATGTCTTCATCGAGCGCATGCAGCAATACCTCCGCGCACTCGTCAACTGCCTGCCGAAATACGGGTTCGCATTCGTAAAATGCCCGGCCCATGTTCAGAAACTGCGCTCCCTGACCGGGAAACATGAACACAATTTCATCCGGGATGCGCTCAATCGGTTTTGCTTCGGCTTTTTCATCCCGCAACGCGGTAACGGCTTCGGCACCGTCGGCGGCCACAACAAACCGCCGATGGGTATAATCGGGACGGGTGGTGGCCAGCGTATAGCCCACATCGGCAAGGCCGGGTGCGTCGGGCTGACCCAGTGCATCGGCTAATTTGTGTCCGTACTGAGTCAGACTAACTGGTTTCTTTGCCGACCAGGTAAGCAATTGAGCGGGGCAACTTATTGCTGAATCAATGACTTTGTGGGTTAGGGCAGGGCCCTCTTCCAGCACTACGTGAACGTTGGTGCCGCCCACGCCGAATGAACTTACGCCCGCCCGCCGGACCGCATCGGATTGCCAGTTGGACAGGGTATCGTTCACGAAAAATGGACTGTTGGCGAAGTCGATAGAGGGGTTGGGCGCGGTGAAATGCAGCGATGCAGGCAGTTGCCGGTGGTGCATGGCCAGCACAGTTTTGATGAGTCCTGCCACACCCGATGCCGCCGTGAGGTGGCCCATATTGCTCTTGACCGAGCCAATGGCGCACGACTGCCGACGTACTGTGTCGCCAAAGGCCATCGTCAGCCCGTTGATTTCGATGGGATCGCCAATGGGCGTGGCGGTGCCGTGGGCTTCTACGTAGCTGATGCTGTCGGGCGAGACCCGGGCGTCGGTGAGGGCCGCGCGGATGGCTCCCGCCTGACCCGTTGCACTTGGTGCCGTGAAGCCACCTTTGCCGTTTCCATCGTTGTTCACGCCCACGCCTTTGACAACGCCCCAGATGGTATCGCCGTCGCGCTGTGCGTTTGTGAGAGGTTTAAGCAGCACGATACCGGCTCCGTCGCTGAAAACCGTACCCTGCGCATCGGCACTGAACGAACGGCAGTGTCCGTCGCGGCTGAGCATACCTCCCTCCTGATACAGATAGCCGCTGTTGATGGGCGTAGTCAGGCTGACGCCCCCCGCCAGAGCCACGTCGCACTGACCGCTGCGCAAACTTTGTACGGCTTGTGCAATGGCTAACAGTGAGGTAGAACAGGCCGAAAAAACGCTTACGGCGGGACCAGTCAGGTTCAACTGGTAAGCTGTGCGGGTGGCGATGTAATCCTTCTCGTTCAGGGTCATCGCCTGAAACGGGCCAACGGCGTCTACTGCCTGCGGGTTGGTCAGGACGTTGTTCTGGTAATACGAGTTGTTGTGGCAACCTGCAAATACGCCCACCCGCCCGGCATAGTGTTGGGAACTGTAGCCCGTTTGTTCAAGCGTTTCGGCGGCTATCTCCAGAAAGATTCGCTGTTGCGGGTCCATGACCTGCGCTACGGTAGGCGGCAACCCAAAATAATGCGCGTCGAACTGGTCGGCGTCGTTCAGAATACCCCGCGCCTTTACGTAGTTCGGGTCATGGCGCAGGTTGTCGGGAATAGTAACGTCGAGTTCGGCATCCGTAAAAAAGCGCGTCGTTTCACGACCGTCTACCAGCACCTGCCAGAAATCGACGATGGTTGGCGCACCGGGGAAGCGTCCGTTCAGCCCGATAATGGCGATGTCCTGACCAGCGGTAGTGGGATTGTTCAGGTTAGCTGCACGTTCTGGTTTCGCTCCGGCAATATTCTCCACTAAACCCGCTACCGTTGGGAACTGGTATAGCCTGGTAACGGGAACCGGCCTGCCGGTTTCGGCCAGTAATGCTGCCGTGCGCTGGGCGAGGAGGGAGTTGCCGCCCATCTCGAAGAAGTTATCATCCAGCCCGATTTTGTCGATTTGCAATGCCTCGCTCCAGATGCTGGCAATGCTGCGCTCGGTATCGGTGCGGGGTTTCCGGTAGGTGGTGCCGAGGTCGGGGCGGGTACGTTCTGGAGTGGGCAGGCGTTTCCGATCGATTTTTCCGCTGCTGGTTTGCGGGAAACTATCCAGCCAGACGAATGCCGATGGTATCATGTAATCGGGTAACGTACGGGCCAGCGTCTGTCGTACCGATGCCCGGTCGGTCAGGGTATCGTCGGCAATCAGATATGCCACCACCTGTTTTTCTCCCACCCCCTCGCGGGCCACGACCGCTGCCTGCCGGACACCCGGCGTCTGGTTCAGCACTACTTCAATTTCGCCCAGTTCGACCCGATGGCCGCGAATTTTGACCTGATCGTCGCGTCGTCCCAGAAACTCGATGGTGCCATCGGGCAAAAAACGGCCCAGGTCGCCGGTGCGGTAGGCACGTTCGGTTTGTCCGTCTAATAGGGTCAGCGTGATGAACTTTTCGGCGGTCAGGTCGGGCTGATTCAGGTAGCCATCGGCCAGACAGGCTCCAGCCAGGCAGAGTTCGCCGGTTTCGCCGGGGGGCAGGATGGTCAGGGATTCATCCACAAACCAGACCTGTACATGGCTGATGGGCTGGCCAATACCGGGCAGGGGGGGCCAGGTAGCGGGGTTGCCGGTGAGGGTCAGCTGCGTGACTACGTGGCACTCGGTGGGGCCATACTGATTGAACAGGACGCAGTTGGGCAGATTCGCGAAGAATTTGGCCACCTGTGGAGTAATCTTCAACTGCTCGCCCGCGGTCATCACCTCGCGCAGACTGGTCGGAAACAAACCCGCCCGGCCAGCGGCTTCGCTTAGGTATTGCAGGGCAACAAACGGCAGAAACAACCGCTCGATACGCTGTTCGTCAATCAGCCCGAGCAGCGCGTTCAGGTCCAGCCGGGTGGCTTCGTCGACCAGAACAAGGGTGCCGCCGGTGCCGAGGGTTGCAAAAATCTCCTGAAACGATACGTCGAAACTCAGTGGAGCCAGTTGCAGCGTTCGCGTGTTCAGACCAGCTATCGACTGTCCGGCCTGCCACTGTAACAGGTTCAGCAACGGCGCGTGACCCATACAAACGCCCTTGGGGGTACCCGTCGAACCTGATGTGTACAGTATGTATGCTAAACTGCCGGATGGCTGCGGTGGTGCAGCGCCTGCCGTAGAAATAAGCTGATTATCAATGACCTGTACACCAAGTTCGGTGAATAAAGCCGCATAAGGGCCGGTAGCCACTACGGTACGAAGTCCCGAATTGTCGATAATTTCCTGGAGCCGCTGGGTAGGGTAGGCGGGGTCGAGGGGGAGGTAGGCGCGGCCACTTTTCAGGATGCCCAGTACGCCCACAATCATGTTCAACCCCCGCGTGGTGCTGATGCCGATATACAGATTGGGCGTATCGGCCCGGTTTAACGCATCCGCGAGGGCGTCGGCCTGTTGGTTGAGTTGCTGGTAGGTCAGTGACTCGCTACCGAAAATAACGGCTACGGCATCGGGCTGCGCACGGGCTATGTCCCCAACCAACCGATGAACAGACATCGGCCCCAAGGCATCATTATCGTCGGCGGAGGGTATCATAGGCGGGGTCAACTGATGTTACGCTGGGTCTGTAAGGATTGCCCGGTGGCTAAGGGAGAATTTTTGGTTTCGTTGCGGCCCGGCGTATCCATATAGTCACCCCCTACGTGGTTCAGCACCAGTAGGGTAGGCTGGTTGGTGACGCGGGAATACAGGCTCAGAAGCTGCTTTTCGGCGCGGGTCCAGGCCGAGTTAGCGTCGATAATCAGCAGCGACAGGGCCGACCGTTTCAGCAGAAATACCGGAATCTGGTGGTCAATAAGTGACGGCAGTTCGAGCAGAATCCGGTCGAACTTCGTGGCGTCGAACCCGTACTGATGGTCGATGAGGTACTCAATGCCGGTCACGTTCATGAAATCGGGCCGAATGGTGTACGGATAGTATGTTATACCGTTTCGCCGTTCGGGCTGCTCATGGCCTTTTTCGCGCGGGAAGCAATACGCTACCTGCTGATCGGCTTCGGCGTAGAGTTTGGCCAGGCCCTCGGCTACCCACGTTTTACCCTGCCGGGGGCGGATGCCAAACAGCGTAATGACGGGGGGGTAGGGCGTACTGGTAGCCTGCGTAATTTCGATGTGAATGGCGTTGAACAGCCGCTCAAACATGCTGCGGCTGGCCCAGGTAACTTTCGAGAATACATTGGGTTTTTTCACCGTTGGGAACACCGCCGTTACGGGCATACCCACCATTTGCTCGGCCTGTTCGGGCGAGTGAATTTTCTTATCGAACACAAACCGAAGGGCCGTCAGCATCAGGGCCAGAAACAGGCCCACGCCAAAGCCAATGATAATCAGCTGCGTTCGTTTGGCCGCTTCGGGCAGAAGCGGGAAGCTGGGTGCGTCCAGCACTTCGAGCGTACCGCCAATTTTGACGTCCTGTCGGCGGGTCTGCGAGGCATCTACGTTCTGGAGCAGGTCGAGGTATTCGCGTTCGGCAATGGTCATGTCGCGCTGCAACTGCCGCAACTGCGTACCGAGTGGGCTGTATTCGTTTAATTTTGCCTGTTGCTCGCCAATGCGTTTTTTGTAGGTTTCCAGGCGGGCCGTGGCTTCCTCATACTCCAGGATTTTGTTCATCCGGTCGTTGGCCATGGTCTGGGCGGGTAGGGCGTCGGGTGCGCTGGCGGCAGCGTCGTATTTCTGGGCACTGGTTTTCAGCTCTTCGCTGGCCTGGGCCACGGTAGCCTGGAGCCGGGCAATGGCTGAGCGGGGCTGGTTGTAGGCGCGGGCGTTGGCCAGCTGCGTTTCGGCCTCGGCCAGTTTCTTCTGCTTGCTGCTCAGGTCGCTATTGGCCGTGCGGATACTGCCCTGCTGCCCCATGCGTTTGTCCAGCATGTCGATCGACGCCTTAGCGGCATCCCGGCGCATCTGTTCCTGACTGTACTCGCGGCTGAGGGCCTCCTGCGAAGCCGCTACGTTCTTCGATTCGGTATCAAAGTCCAGTACGTTGTGCCGCACATTGAAGGCTTTCAGGCTGGCTTCGGCCTGATCGAGTTTCTGTTTGGCGGCCGCCAGTTTTCCTTCGTAATAGCCTACAACCGAGTTGGTTTCGGATGTTTTAAAAAGCGAATACCGCTGGTTCAGTACACTGATGGCGTACCGTAGTGTGTTTTGGGCCACTGCCGGATCATCGGCGGTGTACTCCATCAGCAGAATGTCATTGGTAGCTTTGCGGGCGGTCCCTTTCAGCGTTTCGGTAAGGTGACGCACCGAATAATACGTTCCGGAGGTGAGCAGCAGGTCTTTAACGGAATTGTTTGTCTGTGACTTGGACAGGCTGTCCAGCGCGGCCCGCAGCGTCTCTATATCCCCTTCGATGGGGAGCTGATAGCGCAGACTGACAGGAATTTCGGTCTGTAACTTTTTGAAACCTACCGCCCCCAGCACCAGACTGTCGGGTTGCTGTAGCCGCAGATGGTCGGCCAATATATTAACGCCCACCTGTAGCATGGTTTCTTTGGAATAGAGCGTAGTGAGCAGGTTATCGAACGCACTGGCCGACCGGTCGCCAAAGGCGGCCTGCTTGTCGGAGGTGAGCGAATAGCCCGACGCCAGTCCGGTGTACAGCGTCGATTCAGACTTAAATACCTTTGGCTCGTTACGGGTAGTAAACCAGGCCGTTGCTGCGGTTAGAATCGGCAGCAGAATCAGCAGGGGCAGGTGTTGCCGTAACAGCCGGAGAAATGCGTTGATGTTCATGCCGTCAGTACCGTTTCAGTTGTTGGATAGAGACGCCCATCAGCGACTCGAAGAGGTGTACGTTACGCAAAAAGGCCCCTTTACTTTCTTCCACAACCGACCGGGCCTGTACGTAGGCGGTCGTGTTGCCAGCCAGTTCACGGGCCGTAATTTTTCCTTTCTGTATTTCCGATTCAGCGATGCGCAGGGCGGCCAGGGTAGCCTGCTCGTCGAGTAGCCGCGCCTTCAGAATTTGCTGGCTGGTAATCATGTCCTGATAAATGATGATGAGCTGTTGCCGAAGCTGAAGCGCGATGATGTCTTTCTGTACCAGAGCCGCCTTGTGGTTGGCGTCGGCCTGCCGGATAAGGTGCTTCCGTCCAAACACGTCGAACAGCGACACGCGCACATCAACACCCACCCGGTAGCCATTGAGCAGTTGATTGTTACGCGCATCTGGTTGGATAGCAGGCGAGGTCGTACCCCCTGGAGTTAGAGTACCCGTCTGAAAGTTGGTGATGTTAAGAGACTGATTGCCGCCTGAGTAGTTGGCAAAGCCGTTTATGTTCTGTAGAATCTGTGAGCGTGTTACGCTGCGGGCTTCGTCGAGCGAGTTGGCCACGGCTTCCTGATACCGGAGCGAGGGCGAATAGGCCGTCGCAATTTTCACCATGTCATCGAACGGCATTAATTGTACAGCAATATCCTGATTGGGGTCCAGAAACAGCGTATCGTTGGCCAGACCCGACGAGGCACCAAATGATACCAGCCCACGCCCGCCCCGGTTCTGGGCAAACGCTACAGAACTGACGAGGCAGCCCACGAGAATCAAAAAACAAAATCGATAAACAGCAGCCATTCGATGCTCACAAACGTGACAAGTCATTATAAACTATATTAGCCGATGTATTCACGTCTTTAAGAAAAAGGCCTTGATACATCGAAAATAAATCTAAGTTAATCTTTATCAATGTTCAGAACATTGAAATTTACTGTCTGGTGGTTCTTTGATCCAGGCTGCGCTAGAAAACCACCTTATTTTATAGGAATAGGTACGTTATTCTGACGACCTTCTGGAAGTTCTGTCACTCCGCAAAGACAGTATAGTTTAGCGCACTGCTGAACTGGAATGGGGCGTGTGCAGAAACCGGTTGAACGCCTTACGCATATTCAGTACTGCCCGCCCAAAACTCAGCATCAGACCCGGAATGAGCATCAGCTCGCGCATGGTTACCCGCCTGCGGAGGTAGGCGGGTACTGATATAACTAAGGTCAGACACAAAGTCAGCAGCAGACCCAGCGGTAATTCCCACAGCAGCGCATGGCCAGTGAAAAAAGCCAGCAGCGTGGTTAATCCCAGCACACCGAGCAGCAACACACGCGGCAACACTACCGCCCGCAGCATACCGAGGGCGGTCTGGAACCGGCCCTGTCGCAGTTCGCTCAGGCCAACGGGGTAGTACGTCCGCAAAAACTGCACCTGCGCGGCAATCCAGCGGGTGCGCTGATTCTCGAACACAGCCCGCAATGCCACTTTCTCGTCGTAGATGTAGGCGTTTTCGAGGTAACCGATGGTGTAGCCGTCGCGCACGATTTTCATCTCCAGTTCCTTGTCATAACCGCCCATCGTTTTCAAATCCAGCATGGCGGTTCGCATCAGCGTAAAATCAAACGCCAGGCCCGACCCAATCACCGGCGACGACAGGCCGAGAGCGCGGCTACCCCTGCGAAAAATATGGTTGTTTATTTCTTCGCTGATGGCGTCCAGCAGGGCCACGCTGGTATTGGTATTTTTAGCAACCCGGTGCCCCTGTATGACCCGCCAGCCCCGGTTGAAGGCGTCATTGATGCGTTCCAGAAAATCGGTAGCCATAATGTTGTCGGCATCGGATACCACCAGAATGTCGTATTCATTTTTCTGAAATTTTGCCAGAGCCGCCCCAATAGCGTTGGAAACGGTAGATACGGGAAACGACACCTCGATGACGCGGACGGGTAGCTGGGCCAGCCGGGCCAGCGTAGCGGGCTGCATGGAATCGGCAATGACGATTAACTCGAAAGCGGTGGCTGGGTACTGCTGCCGGAGATTGGCCTGCACCGACTCAACAATAACGGCATCTTCTTTGTAGGCGGGTATCAGAACGCCAATCCGGTGCAGGCGGCCCGGCGTGGACTCGCCCGGCGTGGACTCGCCCGGCGTGGACTCGCCCGGCGCGGGTGCGGCTGGTACCGGCTGGGGTGAGCGATTGTCGTCGGCCCGGCCCAGTTTACCCGCTACGGCAAACAGCAGGAGATACAGAACGGTAAGTCCCAGAAAACTTATAAAAAGTAAATACAGTACAAAGAGGAGTTGCATCAGTCCGGTAAAAAGAGACATCAATATGTTTGAGACGCTGAAATGGTAAATCCGTTACGTTAGAACGAGATGAACATGCCAAAAGATCTATTGGGCGGTTGGTGGATAAATGGAGTACTAAAAATTCTCTGCCCGCTCTCATTTGGCAAACATTTAGATAGTCGCTCAACGTTATACCACTATACCAAGGTAGCCTGGACAAGTTTAGAGTCCGTTGAAAAGTCGATTTGTCATGCTCACGAAGGAACCTGAACAGTTTAATGAACTGAAGAGCTAAATACCCCTTACCGACACGCATAACAACATGAATAAGAAACCTGACATCAATAACGATAAAACTACCGTGCGGCTGCCCATGTTGCTTGGCATTACGCTGGCGGGTGGTATGCTCATTGGAGCCACGTTTTTTGGTGGTGCCCAGAGCCTGAACACCATTGGCCGGGGCTACACCAAATACCGCGAAGTGCTGCAGCTAATTGAAAACAATTACGTCGATTCGGTGAACGTTGATGAGCTGGTCGATTATTCCATCGAGCAGATGCTGCATAAACTCGACCCGCACACGGCCTACATGAACCCGGTTGATGCGGTGGCTGCCCGCTCGCAGCTCGAAGGCGGTTTCGACGGCATCGGCGTGGAGTTCAACGTGTATAAAGACACGGTTTACGTCGTGACGCCCCTGGCTGGTGGGCCCTCTGAAGCCGCCGGTATTATGAGTGGCGATAAAATTGTTGGTGTCAATGACAAACCGCTGGCCGACGCCAAGGGTAAAGTTGATAACAGCGCGGTATATAAAGCCCTGCGCGGTAAGCGTGGTACGGATGTTAAGCTCACGATTCTGCGCCGGGGCAGTGCTGAACCGAAGCAATTCAATATTACCCGCGACCGGATTTCTACTTACTCCGTCGATGCTGCCTACATGATCGATAACAAAACGGGTTATCTGAAAATCAATCGCTTCTCTGAATCGACCTACGACGAGTTCAGAACCGCACTGGCATCGCTGAAAGTCAAAGGCATGACGCAGTTGCTGCTCGATTTGCGCAACAATCCCGGCGGCTATATGGACCGGGCCACGAACATTGCCGACGAGTTTATTTCGGGCGACAAACTGCTGGTTTATACCGACGGTAAAGACAACCGCTACGACCGAAAAACAACCGCCCACATTGCCGGGCAGTTTGAAGACGGGGCGCTGGTGGTGCTTATTGACGAGGGTAGCGCGTCGGCGTCGGAGATTGTAGCGGGGGCGTTGCAGGACCACGACCGCGCCCTGATTGCCGGTCGACGGTCGTTTGGCAAAGGGCTGGTGCAGATGCCGGTAACGCTCACCGATGGTTCGGAACTAAGGCTGACTATTTCGCGCTACTATACGCCGAGTGGCCGGAGTATCCAGAAACCTTATGTACTGGGGCAGGAAGGCGACTACGAGAAAGACCTCGAACTACGCTCGAAACGGGGCGAATACTACGTGGCCGACTCGATCAAAAACGATCCGAAACTCAAGTTCAAGACCGACGGAGGCCGAACCGTCTATGGCGGGGGCGGCATTACGCCCGACTATTTCATCCCGCGCGATTCGAGTTTCCAGACCCCGTACCTGATTCAGTTGTACGGCAAGAACATCGTCCGCGAGTTTGCCATGGAATACACCAACGACAACCGGAAGAAGCTGGAGAAAATGTCTTTTGCCGAGTTCGACAAAACCGTGGACGTGACCGACGAGCAGCTGAAAAAGCTAATCAAGGACGCGACCGACGAGGGCGTTAAGTTTAACGCTCAGGAGTACGCCCGCTCCAAAAGCTTTATCAAAACACAGATTAAGGCGTTGGTGGCGCGGGGCATTTACCAGAAAAACAACAAAGCCGGTTTGAACAATGAGTTTTTCAAGGTCGTTGGCGAGAGTGACGAAACCTACCAGCAGGCCCTCAAACTATTTGACCGCGCCAGCCAGCTCGCCCACGGCGAAATGACGTACCATCAGAAGTAGGTTGGTCCGGTCCGCCGATGCGGCTCCTGTGCGACCAGCCCGGTACGGGCTAACAATGTGGTTCAATCTAAGATGCCGGTACATTGTTAGCCCGTACCGGGCTGGTCGCACAGGAGTGTACGACCTACTGCCTTTTCTGAAACTGATATACCAGCCCCAGAAACGACTGCAAATTGCCGGTTTTGAAGTCCTTGCGGGAGTAGGGAGCCAGCTCGAACGCCACGCGCAAGGGCGGCACAAACGGTACCTGCGCCCGAACGCCCACGTGCAGCGAGTAGCCTTCCAGCGCACTCCGGTTGTCCAGACCGTTCAGGAAATTGAACCGAACGCCCAGCCCCGTGTAGTAGTTGACCTGCGTTCGGCGCACCACGTTGACCATCGGGCAAAGGGTGGTGCTGAGCGACCCAAACACCGTATTGGTCTGGAGCCGGGCGTCGAGCCAGGCAACCCGGTTGGGATTCGTGCTGACCGTAACGATGTTGTTGAACGGATAATAGGCCACCGAAGCCTGACCCAGTGCCGACAGGGTGACGCTGAGCAGCAGCGCGGTTAGAATATGTTTCATAGCCGCAAAGCAACGAGTTTCCCGGCATAAAAAAACACAGTGTACCGGCACAATGGCTGTTTGACAGTGGCGGGCGTTACTCTACGTTGACTCCGGATGCCAGTTTTATATACAGCTTTCTGGCCCGGTCGCGGGCGCGTTTGAGTCGCATCTTGGCTGCACTCGGGGTGAGCTGTTGCTGGTGGGCAATGTCCTTGATTTCCACGCCCTGTTCGTACTTGGTCCGCAGCAAAACCTGTTGCTCTACCGGAAGCCGGTTCAGTACCTGATCGAGTACGGCAAGCGCACGGTCTGATATGGGTTCCGACTCATCGGTGCCGCCCAACAACGTAACGGTGTATTGTTCGTACTGGAGTCGGAGGTGTTGCTGTTTGCGGAGTTGGTCGATACAGTGGTTGTGGGTTACCCGGTGCAGCCAGGCACTAAACCGGGCCTCGCCCTTATAGGTCTCCAGACGACGCGCCATCCGAATAAAAACGTTCTGGGTCAAATCCTCGGCTTCCTCAGGGTCTTTGCACATAATCAGGCATTGTTGGTAGACCAGATACTGGTAGCGGTCGTAGAGTTGCTCAAAGGAGCGTTCATTGCGGGTGGTCAGGTAGTGGGCAATCAAGTCCTGATCGGCAAAGTGGGTCATAATGAAAACATAGGGAATGGGATAAACTTCATCAGATACCCGCCGGATGCCTACGGGCCTGGCCCTGGGGTATCAACCCCGACAGTTGCGCCCGCACCGCTACCCACCGCCGACGCGATACCGGCAACCGCTCGCCCGTGGTCAGATAGACTACGCCCCCATTGGTGGACTGCCGTTCCAGACCCACTACCCAACGCCGGTGGACGACGTACTGCCGGTTCAAACGCACAAAATCACTGTCGGGCAGCCGGGCCAGCATGTAGCCCAGCGAACGCGCTAACAGCAGCCGCTCGCCCGTATCCCACACCAGCCAGGTGTAGTTCATCTCCGACTGGAGGTAGCGCAACTGCGCCACCGAACGGCGTTCACGGCCACGACCCAGATAAAGCGGAATCGACAGGCTGGCCGAGCCAGTAGTAGACGGCATGATCAGGTTGTGAAGAAAATGAGTAGTAAAAAAATGGATAAGCCAGCAGGCCGGGGCTGGTCGGTTTGGCCAGCCCCGGCCTGCTGGCTTACGGATGAATAACTTTGACAACCATCCCCTGTTGGTCGGTGCGGGCCCGCAGCAGGTACAGCCCCGCCGGATGCTGGCTGATGTCCCAGCTCACGGCCTGAGCCGCTTCGGCCGAGGGCCAGTTTTGCTGGCCAAGTACCTGCCCTTTCAGGTCCGTCAGGCTCAGGCGCAGGGGCTGGCCTTCGGCACCGGTGACGACGGCCCGTAGAACACCACCCTCGACCGGGTTGGGAGCCAAAACGACCCGTAACCCCGTTTCTGGCTCGCCCGTACCCACCGACGCGGCTGCCTCAGCGTGAGCTGACAGCCGCGCACCCGGTGCCACGCAGCTATAGTTGACCGTGACCGTAAAGGGTCCCTTGAACTGGAAACTGCCATTGGCCGCAAACACCTTGCAGTAGTACTTGGCGGTGGTCTGGATACTGACCAGGGTCAGGCTGCTGGTGGCGGTTCCCTTCTGAATGCTGGCAATTTCGGTGAGTTTGAAGGGCGCACTCTGGCCGTTTTTGTACCACTCGTAACGGGTGCCGATGGCATTGGCCGTCAGCACGATGCTGCTGCTGCGGCAACTGGTCTGGTTGTCGGGCGTGGAGAGCAACACCGTCAGGCTGAAGGGTGTGGGCAAACTCTGACACTGGCTGGCGTTGGTTTGGGTAGCCGAAAAGCTTTGTACGCCAGCCGTGCTGACATCAACATTGGGCGGATTCAGTTCAGCACCGCCCGCAGCGAAGAAGCGAATCGGGTTACCTATGAGGCTGATGAAAGGCGTGAGCGAGAGGGGCGTAGGGCTGCTGAACACGGTACGGCTGGTGGCCGTGAGCGTGGGCGCGTTGGGCCGGGGCAGGAGCGTTACCGTGATGGTGGTAGTGCTGGTACAACCGTTGGCACTGGCCACCGTAACGGTATAGGTGCCCCCCGCCGTGACGGTGGCGGTATTACCCGTACTGCCCCCAATCTGGCTAGATCCCGCACTGAAGGTGTAGGAGGTGCCGCCCCCGGCCGTGAGCGTCACGCT
>Ga0123337_10000648_pt1 | contig 54880 bp, 62 predicted proteins | sample frozenSSSSmetaG_FD_89792 | JGI IMG/M metagenome (GOLD analysis project Ga0123337, IMG submission 89792) | Glacier valley bacterial and archeal communities from Borup Fiord, Nunavut, Canada, to study Microbial Dark Matter (Phase II) -... | ecosystem: Environmental > Aquatic > Freshwater > Ice >... | reverse complement strand
TTCTTTCCCCCCCCCCCCCCCCCCCCACCCCCTTCCCCATCGCCATCTCCGTCTCGCTACCGCCTGCCTCTCATACCCCCAGCCAGCCTGTCGCCGTGGAAAAGTGAGAGTGCACAGGATAGGCGCGCAAAGGCTCTTTCTTGCTCGGCGAGCACCCGAGGACGTCGTGGAAGAAAGGTCCTCGAAGCATGCAACTGCTGGATCCGTCCCGCTCCTCCGTCTCGTCCCCATATCCTTCAAGGGGCTGCATTGTTGTTCGTAAGACGTGGGATGGAAGCGCGGGCAGAGAGCTGTTGGGGAGGCGATATGTGCTCCCCGCGCGGGCTGTCCGGCTCGATGAAGGACTCGTATCTGACCTGCCATGTCCTCCAAGCTCTTCCGCGCTCTGCTACCGCCTCAGTCCGGTCTTACGTACTTCGGCCAAATCCCACCAATGAGCCACCCATCTGTAGGAAAACAGCTCTACCATCCATAGTGAGCTCGGCGTGCAACGGGGAGACAATGGAGCTCGAAAATGTAGATTGAAGGCTAAATATCATACAGCCGCTAAATGCCACCCTAATGCCATGAGAGTATCCAAGAGTCCTCCTCCTATATCTCATATATACACTCCCCCCTCCCGTCGCAACTCACCCGACCTCAACAACCCCTCCCTTCTACCGCCTCTCCACAAGCAAAACATGCATAGCCGCATACGCCAGCACAATAAACACGGCCGCAAATGCACCCAGCCTCACAACATCATCCCACAGCGCGAGGTTATTAAACCCAAAACTGCTCAGGATCGTCGCGCCGGGCACACTGATCACGAGCCCCAGCTTCTTATCCTCCAGCGTCAGCATGGCGACCTCGTTCACGATCAGACTCTCAAAGCCGTAGTGGAAGATGCTCAGGCTCTGCAGCCACAGCGCCGCCTTCGGGATCGCGTCGTGGTTCAGCAGCAGGCCCGCGAAGAGCAGCGAGAACAGCATGACGAGCGAGCCGATCAGGTTGGCGACGCCCTGGTCGCGGCACACGATGCCGATGAAGAGGCAGATTGCGGCGGCGGCGAGGTTGAAGAGCACGAGGATCAGGATGAAGCGCACGAAGTGCCCGACGTCGGGGACGAGCCCGGTCATCGGGTATACGATGCTGCCCATGATGATCGGCGGGATGATGCGTAGCGGGATGATGTCGAAGGCCACTTTGGCGAGGAAGTAGGTGATGGGGCTGTAGTACCCGTTCGCTCGCTCGCGCACGAACAGCAGGCGCTCTGTGGCGAAGACGGTGAGGGAGGTCAAGGTGCTGAATCCGAAGAGCGCGAGCAGGAAGAAGAAGAGACCCAGTCTGTTCTGGAATCCGGGGATGTCGTCCGTGAGACCGTAGAAGAGGAAGCCGGAGAGCACGGCGAGGAGGATCGCGATGGCGTAGTGCGTGAGCATGAGCATGGGGTTGCGATAGAGGTTCTTCCACGTTCGGGTGGAGAGAATGGCGAATTGGCGGACGTAGCCGATACGAGCATAGCCTTTGCCCATGGCGTTTGTGCGAGATGCGGTGCCGTTCGTTTGGGCGTAGCCGTTGGATTGGCCATTGGCGATTTGTGCGTTGGAGATGGTGGATTGGATGTCCTCGCGGACGTCAGCGGCGATGCTGGACTGTGCGAATGCGGCGACGAGCATATCCAAGGCTGTGCTTGAACTCGCTGATAGCGGTGGAAGATCGTGATCTTCTAGAATAGTTGATGGGACAGTCGTTAAAAGTACAGTATTATCCATGCTTCCGCTCCTCTTTCTGGTGAATAGACCTCTGTCCTGCTTCTTCTTCAGCGAATCTCGTCTATGAGCCTTTGGTTTCAGTAAAGAATCGTTGGCGCTCTCGCCAATGCTTCCCTCAAGGCTTTCTTCCAAGCTCGCAATTGATTTGACTGCTCTGGTGCTACTTGGTCCTTCACTTCTGTCGTCGCTGATAGATAGACGTAGTTCGTCATCATCCGGAGTTGCTGGATTTTCCACATGCATAGTCAGGTCAACCAGATAGTCTGCGATGTTGAATCCTGGTGGGCAAGCATATCCGATACTATCGAAATAATTCTGGCAGAGCGCGAATTCGCCGGCATAAACCGTCTTTCCCTTTGCCAACAGAACAAGCTGGTCGAACAGAGCAACGATATTAGATCTAGGCTGGTGAATGGTGAAGATAACCGTCCGCTTGTAAGTCTTTGCTAATGTGACGAGACATTCGATGACGTTAAATGCGTTATATGCGTCGAGACCGCTCGTAGGTTCGTCCAGGAATAGAATACTTGGGCTAGTTACCAGCTCACAGGCAATGCCTACACGACGTTTCTCTCCGCCAGAAATCCCACGACCGTTGCCTTCTTCAGATCCAATCAGCGAATCCTTAATGTGCGCGATGCCAAGCTGTTTCTCGACCTCATGCACTCGCTGCTCCTTGGCAGCACGCCCCATGTCACGAGGGAGGCGGAGTAGAGCGCTGGTCATGATTGTCTCATGGACAGTTAATGTCGGAAGCATTGTATCTTCCTGATCAACGAAACCAATAACGCTCTTGTAGTCTGTGTTACTGACTTTCTCCCCGTTCACATAGAAATTACCCTCAACAGAGCCTCGCTTGTTCTTCCTCGCAAGGATATCGAGGAAAGTCGTTTTGCCCGCTCCTGACGCTCCCATGATCGCCATGATCTGACCAGGATGAGCAACTCCTTGGATGCCATCCAAAATCTTCTTTCCATTAAGTGTATATGAGACATTCTCAAAGTAGAGAGATGCTGGCTTATGATCAGCCATGAGTTTAAGGCCTTCGTCATCCGAGTCGTCCAAAGAAATCGGCTGATACTGAAGTTGGCGACGTGAAAGATACCATACCACGAGGATAACGGCGACGACGAACAGAGATGACCCAGCAATAACACCAGCGATCAACGGCGTATTGATCGTCTTTATCGGCCGTTCATAGCCGGGAACTTGCGACTGGTGTAGACATTCGCCAGACCGGCAATTGAGGGTAATACTCCTGTCGCCAAACATTTGCTGAATCAACTCGTCCATGGCAGGCTCCTCGAACTTGCATCTATTCGTTCCGCCATCCTCCTGTAAGCACTCAAAGGTCGCCGGACCCTTGATCTCCTCAGTCAGAAAATCTGATATGTCCACGGATCCATTCTCGCCACAGAGCATCCTGTCAGGAATGCATTTGCATTGGATATGGTCGCATTTATAGTTCGTGCTGTTTCGGTCATAGGCATTGTCGGAACTCGCAGTGCAACTATCGAGGGTGCAATAGAACGACTCCCGTTGCTGGACCCAGACTTGGGTGTGTTAACAGTCGCGCATCGATCGTCCAAGACGCCAGGAACTTACATTGGAAATCACAGGCCTCTGTCTCCTTGTTGCAGGTGAAAGTGACTTGTGGTATTTGTTGGGGGCCGAGTAGATCTCGAATCTTCTTGTTTGTGACCTCGCACATCTGATAGTTCTCCTCCACAACCTCTCCGTTTTGATAGCAGACACCGTCCTCGCCTGTCGGCATCATAGGATTGCATGCTTGATTCGAGGTACAGACGTTGCAGTTTATTCCGGTCCAACCCTCTTCGCACTGACAACTGTCGCCTTGTCGCATCGGTCTGTCCTTCTTCTCATCTGCTAATGATCCGCACACTGCCTTCGTCAGTATCAAGCATCACTATGCGCAATTGCTGGGGCGGCGTACTAGGCTGCATGCAATCCTCTCCCCCAAATCCAGCTGGACAGGCGCATTTGCCATCGTACTTCTGGCAGTCGGCATATTGACCGCAAGTAAAGGCCGGTAAGAGACAGTTAAAGCTTCATGAATTAGCCCACATCCATCGTGCGTGTTCAAGGCCAAGGATATTTCGATGGGGAAGTCCCGACGTACCACGGCGGACATCCATCTGGTCTACCGTCCATCAAGGCGCTCCGCGTTCGCATCATGTCCATATAGGCCGTGTAATTCTGACTTGCTTGTGCCTGCCACGATAGCGACAGCACAGCGGCCAGTACCTGGCCAAGGTGTAAGACGCGCATGGTGCGAGTTGGAGTTGTGCGGCTCTATGACGAAGCGTTGGAGATTGAGATGGAGTTGGAGATGGAGATCCAGGGACCGCGATAAGGCGAGCGCTTCTGGGTGACGCCGGGGGATATTCTAAGACAGACTCGGCTCAACTATTCGACTCAACGGGCAATGATGAAGCAATAATAGGGCATCTAGAAGAGAGAGACAGAGCAGGACATGAGATGCAACATATTTCCAACGTCAGAAAGCAAGAAGAAGTAGATGAGAGCTGCTGTGGATAAACAGAGATGGCCATGTAGTTCTATGATGGCAGCGATACTCCAGTGACACTCCGCTCCCGGTTAGCGACTGCGACCCCTGCGTCTCCGTCTACCCCCGTCTTCCCCAGCTTCGCGCTTCGAAGTACGGACGGCGCTAATTCGCGCCGAGGGCAGCAGAAACACGTGCAGACCGAACACCTTGGGCAGTCTTTATGTACAGTACATTGAACAACAGTATGTATGCGCAGTACAACGCTGAGGAATAGGAGGGCGTTAACATAAATCATTTTTATCATTTTATCATTTTATCATTTATGAATATCAAAGGGTCCAGCTTGAGCTTGGAGTAAAATCACGCGGCGAACTTCATTATTCAGGGATATCGATATATACGTACGTATGTACATACATACTAAAGAACGAACCCCTCTTCTCCTTCCTCACTCCAGACTCAGACTCAGCCACAAAGCAAAGCCCCCTGAAGATTCGATTTCCGAACCACTGCAACTTCCTTGTTGGCAGCGTTGCGTTGACATACCTTACAGGAGAAAGGAGACTTTACCGCTTTCACATATTCTGAGAGGTTGAGATCATCCGTACATAAGAATGGTCAAGTTAGAAGACTTCGGCGTTGAGCAGGTGCGTCTTCTCACAGCACTGTCCATGCACAGTATGTAGACTCACTACTCTCCACAGTGGATGGACAAGTATGAGACCACACCCAATGTCCTAAACATCGCCGAGACCTGCGCGGCCTCCGTCTCCATCGATGAACTCGTAGCCTTGTGTGAAGACAAGAATGTCCCCGCCCCCCTCGACACCTCCGTCGTCCTAGGCTATGGGGCAATCCGCGGCTCCCAGAAACTGCGCCAGCGCCTGTCAGACCTGTATTCCGCGAGAGCCGCCTCTCCTCTCTCCGCTGACAACATCCTGATATCTCCAGGAGCCATCTCGGCGAACTTTCTCGTCCTCTACAAGCTCATCGGCCCCGAAGATCATGTTATCTGCATGTACCCCACCTATCAACAACTCTACTCCGTGCCTGAGTCTCTCGGTGCCTCCGTCTCGCTATGGAAGTTGAGGAGTGAGAACAAGCATATTCCTGATCTGAAGGAGCTGGAGACCTTAGTTAGACCGAACACCAAGATGATCATCATCAATAACCCAAATAACCCTACCGGCGCCACGATTCCTAAATCAGTCCTCAAGGGCGTGGTAGACTTTGCCAGGGAACGCAACATCATCATCCTCTCAGACGAAGTCTACCGTCCACTCTTCCACGGCATCTCGCCCATCGATGCCGAGTACCCACCAAGCATTGTCTCCATGGGGTACGAGAAGAGCATCGTCACGGGATCGATGTCCAAGGCTTATGCCCTGGCCGGCATCCGCGTTGGCTGGATCGCCTCGCGCTCGAAAGAAATCATCGAGGCTCTTGCAAGCGCGAGAGACTACACCACCATCTCCGTATCCCAGCTCGACGACCAAGTAGCCAGCTACGCGCTCTCGGCGTCGGTCATCCATGCACTTTTGGGACGCAACATCGGTCTTGCAAAGACGAATGTAGCGCTGTTGGAGAAGTTCGTCAACGAGCATAGTTCGGTATGTTCGTGGATCAAGCCGACGGGTGGCACGACGGCGTTTATACAGTTTAAGAAGAATGGGGAGCTGGTGGACGACGTGGCGTTGTGCTTGGATTTGCTGGAGAAGACGAAGGCCATGATGCTGCCGGGTTCGAGGTGTTTTGGGCATGAGAATGGGTTTGATTATAAGGGATATGTTAGGATTGGGTATGTTTGCAAGACTGAGGTCTTGAAAGAGGCTTTGGAGAAGATGGGAAAATATGTGAACGAATATCTGGCTTGAGGGTTGCATATCCTTATCCGAGCGTGCCTCCAAACTTGCCGCAAGCGAGGCTTCAGTAAGAGATCAAGCTCTTTGTTCAATTTAAGTCTTGATTGTTTTCTGAGTTTATATTCTGCCCAACGATTAGCTTTACCTCCATTTTACAACACAAGATTCTGCAGTATCTGCCTAAGTATTCATTTATGACAAATCTCGTTTGCACTTCACTATTTCCTCAATATCATAAAAACCCACCGCAAAAAGCCTATGCCCGAACTCGTTTTTCCTTTGTTGAAGCATATCAACGCATTCAACACATTCTCCACATGTCTTATGCGTCATTCGTTTTCATTCCAGAATGAATCAAATCCAAATCTGAGGAGTTGTTTTTTGCCTTTTGCAAGATCATTCCGATATAAAGCTACCGCCTGGCGGCTCCATCCGCGAAAACAGGCAGAATAACACCAAATGCCTCAAAGCACACGATTGCGGTCTCTTGCAACTCCTGCTTGCAGGACCAGTGCGATTCTTACAATCATTTGCCCTCTGCAACACAAGTGCACTGTGAACCGTTCATTCTGCTGCTGTTTATGTACACCGCCACTGGTTCCGCTGCTGTTGCTGTTGCTTTGCCGTTGCTGTTTGAAGTTTTGCTGGAAATGGTGGCAAGACACTGTGGCACGCAATTGCCAAAGTTTCTCGAAAGGATTTTCTGTCTGGATTGTCTCACTTTGGAAGCGGAACTGAGCGACAGAAATCCAAGCATGGTCCAGAGACACTGTAAAAGTTTGTCGTCTGCATTTTGTCCACCCTCAGGACGAATCCAAATTTTCAAAATCTCATATTTTTTCCTTCTCTGCAAACCGAACAAGTCCAAAGTCCCAGCAACACTTCTAATGCGCACCCTTCCACTTCGGATACGGATATAAGCATGCAAGAAGACCCAGCTAAGCTTGAGCTACTGCATGAGATGCCCCTATCGAGAGTTGTTACCCACGAAGGAGAGAATGATTTATCTGGCATGGACGATGCCCTGATTAATTTCCATTTCTTTCAAATATTACATCAGAATCCCAATTCGAATCGAGAATGGAGTCCTGCCGTCACCTAAGAAGAGACTCTCGTTGCACAATTCTTGTTGCCAAATGCTCTGTCGTTCACTGGACATCGAGCATTCTTGTTGCAAGTCCTATGTCGCCGTGCCTGTCGAGTCTGATGATTTCCATCTCTCTTCCCAAGTATAAATCGAGGTCCAAGATCCTGCGTTCCTTTCCATTTGTTGCAACAATAATTATCGATTTATTTTTGCTAAGCAAACCTTCCAAGCACAACACTCACTTCCCAGCTTTCCCTGTCCCGACTCCAGGCTTCCCACACAAAGGTAATTGCTTCTTAATGACCATACACCATGCTTCACCAATATTCGAGGCTAATTGTATAGCAAAGTACTCCGTCAATACAAGCACAATGTCGACCACCACTACCACGGCTACTACCCTGACTCTCGCCGGCGACTTCGACTCATGGATGGCAAATCTCATCAAGGTCCGAGAGAAAACAGTAAGTATCCACTCTCACCCCTTCTATCCCAATGCTGACACCACAAAGGCCGCTGCTCGCGAAGAGATGCTAGCAGCCTCTGCCCTCGCCGCCTCAGCATCCCTCGACAAACTCACACCACCACCAACACCCATCCAAGAAGCATCGATCGAAATCACCATCCCCAATCTCCCACGTCCGGAAAAGCCAATTCCTCCACGTCCCGACCTAAACTTCAAGTCCCAATATTTCGAGATCCGGGCGTCAGAGAAACTTAATGGCGGCATGGGAGCGTTTGCTACGCGCGACATTCCTGTGATGACGACCATTTTGAGAGAGAACTACTTGGTTGACGCAACGGATCGTCCGGGACATTTGCTGGAGGAGCTAGAGAAGTGTACGGAGGAGGAGAAGAATGCATTCTTCAAGTTGGCGAGCTACGATCGGTTGAGCCAGAACTGGGCGCAGGCTATTTTCTTGACGAATCGGTGGGCTCTTGCTCTTGGTCTTTGGTTTTATTTTAACTTTTGCTCGAGCACAGTCCCAGAATTCCTAGAGACAACTTTCAATTTTGCCTTTTGCTGCCTATTGTTGTCTCCCATTTTCTCATTTTTACAGCTACCTCTTCGTTTCTCCCATCTCTCCCCAAATCCTAAACTAACAACAGCTCCACCATAGATTCGCAACCTTCCCCACCGCAAACACTGCAATCTTCCTAACCGCCAGCCGCTTCAACCACTCCTGCGAACCCTGCATCTTCTACCAGTACGACACCACGCTCAGCCAACTCGTCTTCATCACCACCCAGCGCATCAAGAAGGGCGATGAGATGACCATCAGATACAACTCCGATACCGTGGAGGTGGCGAAAAACTACGGGTTCTTGTGCGATTGTGGGTTTTGTGAGCCGCCGAAGGAGATCCCGGAGCCTGTTTAGATGAGGAGACGGGGACGGGAGAGAGATGGCTTTGGAGCGGGCACAGATGTTGGAGAGGGCGATGGTGGAGTGTGGGAATTGACGATACTTGGGCATAGAATGAAGAATGAATGGATGGGCTTGCGTGGTGGTAGATTGCGGGGGGTGCAGGTGGTTGTTTGAGGATATAGACTGCTTTCTTTTGGCGTCATGGCAATTTAAGTGAGGCAAATAGGCCGGTTATGGTGTGGAAATAAATCGAAGGGCTTTTCTATCAAGGACAAGGGAGACTGAGAGTATGTGTATTTCCGAGTACATTACTGTAGGAATTGGCAAATGCCTCCTCCTAATCATGACTCTCATTGACGAGCATGATAGGGGAGAAGCTCAACATAGACAACACGCAGATGCCTCAATGCCATACACCAAATCCATGCTTTGATTTACAAGTAATGCTATTCATACAATGCAATATACATATCCACATCCCCATCATCCATTCTAAATCTTTTAATCCATCTTGCCTCCAGTCAACTCCTCCGCAATCCTCACCATCCTCTTGCCAGTGACCTTCGCCGACGTCTGATAGAAGTCCACGACCTTGTGCTGCGTATTGCTGATCTCGCTCAACATATCCTGGACCGTCAACGGAGCGCCCTCCGCGTCCCAGATGTTCGTCGCATTCTCTCTCCCGTAAACGTGCGCGAATGGCCTCTCAGCGAACGCCTTCTCGATCTCGGCATCGAGCTGCGCCTCCGTCGTAATGAAGGAGCGAGCGTGCATGTAGAGGGTATGAAGAGCGTCGCGGCGCGCCTCCTCAATCGCGGCAGCCCTCGCAACAACCTTCGCAGCCGAAGCCGCAACGCGAGCCTCACGGTCCGGATCCGGCAGGACGCCATGCTGATAGGTCGACATGGCGGCCGTGACCGTCGGGTTGGTGAGGCGATCCGTCTCCCTCTGGGGCGCCATGACCCGTCTGCGTCGCTCCTTCTGCTTCGCCGCCGAGACTTGCGCGACCTTTTCTTCGGCCCTCACCTTGCGCTCGTGCAGCTTGACCAGGCCCTCGCGGAGATTCTCACGACGCGAGGCGGCCATCCGGCGCTTCCAGGCTGTGTACTCGTTGGGGGCTTCGCTGGCCTGGCGGGCGGCGGAGGGCTCGGGGGTCGCGCTGGTGAGGTACTCCGGGGAGGTTTTGTCGCCGGCGCGGGCGGGGAAGAGGTTTCGAGGCGGGGGGAGCACGCCTTTGATGTCGACGTGCTTTTTGGCGAAGCGTTGGGGAGGGCGAGGGATCTCGATGAATCGGGGGGACTCGGGGCCGATGGCCTGGCATTGCGAGGAGGAGCTGAAGGCTCGCACGGCGAGCTTGGAGGTGGTGGAGGAGTGGCAGCAGCGGGCCATGGAGCTCAGAGAGCTCGAGGGTAGTGAGGGTGGCATGGTGGGCGGTGGGCGTGCTTGACCTCCTGATTGAGGTCGTCGTTGATATTTTGACGATGCAAGTTGCGGATTTCCTTAGTGTGTGGCTTGGACCGGCCGGACTTGATGTCTTGGCGCGGCCACACCAGCCATACCAGCCACACCGATAATAAAGTTTTGCCGATAATCTTTTTCTACCTACCTATCGCTGTGATCATACATTTTCTTCTCCATACCACTTATTTCCCGACAACAACCACCATTCAGCGAATTGACACACATTCGACAATATGGGAACGGGCAAGAAAGAGGCGACGAGAAAGCTCCGCACAAAGGTTGCTGGGGATGGGATGCAAAACGTAAAAGTGAAGGGCGAGAATTTTTATCGGTTTGTTGGACCCTTGAGTTGCGATCTGTTGCGCAGCATTACCTGCGACTTGAGCTAACAATGCTGCAGTACTGGTAAACAAGCAAAGGTCCTGAAGATTTTCACAGGAGGAAAGGAACAGAGAAATGCACATGGAAAGATCACGAAAGCCGCCGCATTCCAAGGTCGCGAAATCCCCGCAGCACGCATTGAGCCAAACAGGAAATGGTTCGCCAACTCCAGAGTTATCGGTCAAGATGCGCTCGCCTCGTTCCGTTCCGCAATGGAAGCCCAGAGTGCAGACCCATATCAAGTGCTTTTGAAGTCCAACAAGTTACCTATGACCTTGATCAGAGATGGAGAGGGCAAGAATGGCGTCAAACAACATCAAGCAAAGATTGCCGTTGAGGCATCACCATTCAGCGATACCTTCGGACCAAAAGCACAGAGAAAGCGTGTCAAGCTGGGTGTCAGTTTGTTCGAGGATTTAGCAGAGAATTCGGTTCAAAGTTACGATACATTTCTCGAACGACAGGAGCAAGCAAGACTGCTCAGCGGAAACCCAGAAGAGCATGTCGACCCAGTCGGAGAGGCCACACCAGAGGACCATGGTTATGTATCCAGCGCACGAGAGGCTATCTTCCACAAGGGGAAGTCTCGCAGAATCTGGAATGAACTGTATAAGGCATGTCATCTTTGAACGCACTCCGAGAAGAATTTATACTGACATACATAAGGTTGTGGATTCCTCAGATGTTATCCTCCACGTCTTGGATGCAAGAGATCCGCTCGGCACGAGATGTCTCAGTGTTGAGAAGTATATGCAAGTAAGTAAGGAGAATACTTGTAGAAATACCCCAAGCTAATATTGATTTTAGGAGGAATGCCCTCACAAGCACCATGTGTTCGTCATCTGTAAGATTGATCTTGTCCCGACAAAAGTTGCGGTATGTTCTCCCCTTTATCATCTGTTTATTGCCATTTCTTTCCTTCCCTTCCATCGTTAAGTCAAGACATCTTCTGCATATCGTGTGCTCCTCACAATGGAAGTTTGCCTGTTACAACTTTGGTAGATTGACTCCATTCTCGCCGCTCCTGATCCTAGAATCTGATATCTGGGCCTGCCCTACCGTCGGATTTGAGGACGGATCTAGAGTAGACAGCATCCCGTCTTGGGTTGCCTGTCGCAAAGAGTCTGGTGCTGTTTCGTTTGAGTTGAACACCGCTCCCACATCTAGTGGCTCGTAGCGGCCTTCTTAGTAATGATTCATACATGCCTCATGTTTTTTACCGTTGCTTCTAGTCTAGCACAACAACTAAACGAATTCTCAGGCTGCATGGGTGAGATGGTTCTCTAAATTCGCCCCAACGATCGCCTTCCATGCCTCCCTCACCAACTCCTTTGGCAAAGGCTCCCTGATTCAACTCCTAAGGCAATTTTCTATTCTCCACAAGGACAGGAAACAAATAAGGTCAGTCAATGCTCTGCCCCTTTGTTCGTCCTCGTGATTGTTGCTCAGCAAGGCACCTATGGGCATTATATGTCTCCAAGCCTCAGTGTGAGAACTTACTGATTCATTTTTAGCGTCGGTTTGGTGGGCTATCCTAATGTCGGCAAGAGCTCCCTTGTGAACGCTTTGCGTGGCAAGAAGGTTTGTGTCGTCGCACGTATGATCCCCATTTTCTTTCCACCTTTAATTGCTGGTGTGGTGTGGTGGTGATGCTTTTTCGACTTATTGGAAATATTTTATTTTCGCCAACCTTCGCCCAAGGGTTGGGACCAGCAATCTGGGTAGGACAGCTGGGTACTACAAGTTCTCGAACTCACACGCGACTTGCTCATGAATTGTAGCTCAAATACCCAGATTGCCAATCCCAACTTCCTGGGGAAGAGTTGGCCAAATAGAGCCCACGACAACTATCATTCCCCCTTTACTTGCCCACATGGTATCGTTTATTCGTATCAGGAACCTCACTGATTGAAACCTCACTAGCCATTCCCGGGGAGACCAAGACCTGGCAGTATATTACTTTGATGAAGCGGATTTACCTCATCGATTGTCCAGGAATCGTGCCTCCAAACTCGACAGATACGCCACAGGATATCCTGCTCAAAGGCGTCGTCAGGGTTGAGAACGTGGAGAATCCGGAACAGTACATCCCCGCGGTGTTGGCAAAGACGAAGCCGCAACACATTGAGAGGACATATGGACTGAAAGGTTATAAAACTCACATCGAGTTTCTAGAGGCTCTAGCCCGAAAGGCTGGGAGATTGTTGCATGGTGGCGAGCCGGATGTTGATGGTGTGGCCAAGATGGTGATCAATGACTTCTTGAGAGGAAAGATTCCATGGTTTACACCACCACCGCTTTTGGATGATGGGGAGGCGGAGGTAAAGGGCGTGGAAGGCCGTCTAGGGAAGTTAGGCGAGATGGGGTTGAAGAGGAAGCGTGAGGATGCGGAGTCCACTGTCGCTGATACGGAAGTCAACGATACTTCCATGGCGGATGCAGAGGATGAGGAGGGTGATGAATTTGAAGGTTTCGACACCGACGGTGGTATCGCGCTTTCTGACGATGGAATGTCGGACTCGGATTCTGAGGTCGAGGGGGGTGCAGAACTTGAAGAGGAGGAGGAAGAGGATGACGAGGACGAGGACGCGAGTAATCTTGCAATTGAGGAGCAGATCCGCGAGACGCTGAAGAGTAATCCCAGTACGAAGGATACGGTGAGGATACCGACGCCGAAGAAGCGGAAAACGAAGACTTAGAGCGGAGATAGGGGAAGTTAAATTAATGAATGTTACGAATAGGCATTTCAATATCGATGTGCGACACTGTTACTAGCAAAATAATAAAATGCCCTGCAAAGTCCATGGAAGAATAAAATGCCCAACTGTGCAATCCAGTGACTGCAATCCCGTTCTGCCCTGGCTACACGAATAGAGCCATTCTGCGCTTATATAGTTCAATTTCAATCAATCAATCAATCAATTCGACACATTTGGTTCATTCAATCCTATATGCCTATGCTGTTGGATCATCTGATTTCAACATTTTGCATTTTTTGCCAGCAACGTTACTCCTAGCGATACTGCGTGAAATGTGAAAGTTTGAATTGTGGTGAGATTCTCGTAATCTACAAATGAGTTGATATATACCCATGTATTTCTGTTCCTGTACACATGACCGTCATGCAGTCATTTCATCATGTACACTGAATTATACGGTCCATTCCCATTACTGTGCTGTTTGTACTTGCTGTGCATTTTTATCCAAGCTATTCCGACCGCTCGCTCGCAATTTTCACCTCCTTTGTCGTCTCCTCATCCGGCCTGAACGGATTAACGAGTAATTTCCTCTCTTCGCCCATAGCCACTATACCGCATCAGCATCATCCTTAGATTCAAGTCTTCATTTCAGATCTCCATGTCTCCCTCGAAGGACGTGGGAGAAGTAGAAGTTTACGTGAACCGGATAGCATGAATCACTTACATCTCTGCCACAGCACATAACTCGTCACAATCGCAATCGGCAGCGCCACAATCGCCAATGTCACCTTCCTCGCCACAGATTTGTAATTCGGCGGCAGGGGGCGCGGTTGTGGGGAGGGACGCGCGCCCGATGGAGTGGTCAGATTTGACACGATTTGGGCGTTCAGGCCTTGGATGGGGAGTCTGGGCTTTGGTGCGGACGGCGTCGGTGCTGGAGGAGGCGTGGATTTAGGTACTGAAGCCGCGGACCTGGGTGGTTGTGAGGTGGCTGGAGGAGGAGATGGGGGTGTGGGTTTGGACGCTGGTGCTTTGGGTGCTGCGGCTGCTGGCTTGGGCGTTGGCGTGGGTTTTTGTGAAGCAGCTGGTGCAGCGGCTTTCGGTGTTGGAACTTTGGTAGCTGGTGCGTTTGAAGCTGGCTCGCTTGGTGTTGGAGGGGTAGGTTTCGCAGCTTTAGGAGACGAGGATGCTGAGTTCGAAGCAGACGGTGATGCCTTTGTAGATAATTCACGGACCGCCGTTAGAATCTTAGAGTTGTGCATCGCTGGAGTCGGCCGAGATATCGAGGATACGGCATCCATGTGAGTCTCTGGGAGGGTTTCGGCGACTGGTGCTGGTGCGGGAGTGGATTCGATGACTGGCTCGACAATTGGCGCTGCAGCCTTCACTTGGGCAGCCTCCGGTACTGGCTCGTCGCTGGTCTCGGCAATCTTTGCCTTTCGAGTCCTCGGCTTCGAGACTTCGGCGATTGATTCTGTCTCTGTGGTGGTCGTCTTGGTCGTCCGCTTGCGAGTCGTCTTCGGCTTATCCGCAATTGGCGCAGCATCAATGGCTCCAGAAACAGCTTCTGGGAGCAGATTCTTTCTCGGACGACCTCTCTTCTTCGCGACAACTTCACTGGTCGACATAATGGCGGTCTTCTGAGGATGGCGGCGGCTGGGATTCTTTGTCTGGAAATCTTGGAATTTCTTTTTGAGGTTAAGCGCGTCAGGCCGGATAGGGAGACGCGTTTGTCGCGTCCCCTTAATTAAAACTTTGTGGGGTTGAGAGAGAGTTGAGACGACAAATGATGATCTGAATCACCAACAAACGTTGCTATGATAGCGATATGGGCAGTCAACTGATTGATGCGAGATTGAATAAATGAGTTCTTTGGATGGGAAGAAATGGGCTTTCTCAAAGGTGCTGCTGATGGGGTCGTTGTTGCTGTTTGCATGAATGAAACGAAATTAGCTGAAGCGCTGGCCAGGATAGGCAATGATTCCTCATCCTCCTTCTCTGTTAACAAACATCAAAAGTCATCTTTGTCATCAGAATCATTGCTGTGATTATTTCTTCTTCTGCTTGTCTCTAGCTCTTGCATGACATGATGCTTATTCCGATGTTTTCCTATGTCAGGAGCTGTTCTCTCCAATGACTTCACCAGCGTCCACCATGAATCAAGTGAATTATGTTCATATTGTGATCTCTCACTCTCTTTCACTTTCATTTCATCTCAGAGTTCCCAGATATTCCAGAAATTCACTTTCCAGGCTTAGTTGAGCACATAAAAGGTAGTGAGTTTGCTGCACTTCCATACACAACCATCCACCTCCTGGACTTCTTTCTGGATTTCTTTCTACAACTTTGTCAGAGTTTACTCATAAACGCAAGAGAGCTTCAAAATATATTTTGCAATACCCTAGTGCTTGATATCTATCTGGCATCAGGTCATGGCAACATCCAGCCACCTCGATGAACCACCAACTATGAGTCCACCATCTATTGATCCAACATCCGTTGATCCATCATCTATTAATCAAAGATCTGTTGATCCAGTATCCATTCCTTCTGCATCTATCGACAGTCCAAGTCTTGGTTCTTCGACATCAACCTCATCTCAAGATGAGCTCTCAGCCAAGAATGGAGACGATCACAAATTTTATGTCCAGATCCAAGCCTGCGACACCCAAGAGACTGTCAATAAAGTCCCGGGAGCACAAGCAATTAAACGATCACACGATGACATCTCCTCTGACTCCGAGCAATTCGACATCGTGAAATATGTGGATGTTCTTCGGAACAAGATCCGCCAACTTTGCAAGGCTATTGGACTCGGAGATCCGCAAGACATCGAGGTTATGGAAGATGGGCAAAAGAGTACTGTTGTTGGTTTTGCTATTCAAAAGGAACGTCACCGATATACCCTCCGCATTCCTTGCCTAGAGGGAAAGGATTCTACCTCCAATGCACAAGAGATCAAGAATCAAGTGGCTGTCTTGCTCCATCTTGCGCCATTGTTACCTGTTGCATCGATTGTGGCCTATGATTCCTCGCCAAACAATGTGATCGGCCGTCCATATTTGATTCAAGAAAGACTTTCTGGCCAAAATGCCAACGAAGTATATGATAAGTTGTCTATTGAGGAAAGAATTCAAGTGGTTAAGGCCGTTGCGGATGTCGTGCTGAAGATGAAGGATATCGAATTTCCTGGGGCTGGACGACTCGCTGCTAGCGGAAACATGGCCGAAAAGGCTCTGAACCCGACAAGTGTGCCGATTGCCATCGCTCCATTTCATTGTGGAGGCTTGTCTACGAATGAGGTTCTACCAGAACAAAGACAACCGGTGTCAGTCCTATCCCTCATCACTACAGCACTTGACCTTCGTGCAGACCATCATGGAAAGGAAACGAACAGCTTTTATCTGAAGATGTTCAGCGATGTGCGAAAAATTGCGGAGAAGATGGATTTCAATGGATTTTTCGACGCGAAAGACCAGAAGTGCATGCTATGTTACTCAGAATTTGACCGAGGCAATGTGTTGTTGGATAAACAAGATGGGAAGTGGGTGGTGAGCGGAATTTCGGGTTGGGACAAGGCCATGTCTCTGCCTCAAACTTTGGCTGCCACTCCTCCATCGTGGTTGTGGGTCAATTTCGAGGACCATCAAAATCATGGATGGAGAGGCATGAAGCTTGACGATGTCCCGAACCAATTTGGGGAAGATGATTTGATGATGAAGCTTTATTACGATGAGATTATTGAGGATAAAAATGGATTTTCATGCCCGGAAGAGACTTACGGGAGAGGCAAATGGATTAGGCATATTGTCCACTTTGCACTCTGGCCATTTTCTTCGAGGACTAAAGAGGATTATATTGACTTTCTTGATAAGTGGACGACTTATTCTAAATTGCAAAACCTGGCAGAGTGCGGCAACGCCGACGATGGTGACCGGGCCCGAACTGCAAGGACGAGAGACCAAAAGAACCAAGAACAGTCACACGACCAAGATCAAATGACATGGGGTGGATATTACGAGCCATTCACTGCGTATCGTTTCAGAGTTCTTGAACTCTGCAAAGTCCTTGGGCTCGGTGAGCCTGATGAAATTGAGGTTGTCGGGTATGGAAGTTCGCATCAGGTAGCTGGAATCAACTTCTCCTCAGGAACTCGCTGGGTCCTTCGTACGCCAATTAGACTACGGTATTCTGAACCTATTAAAAGAGAAAACGGAAAATACAAGATCGCTACCGGCAATGATGCGCAAGATACAAAGGACCAGGTCGCTGCCATTCTGTTTGCCGCCCAACATTTGCCTGTCCCGACGATAATCGCGTATGATTCCTCCGAGAACAACCCACTACGAAATAGATACGTTATTCAGCAGCGTATTGCAGGCCAACCGGCAAGAACAATTTATAGTGATAAACTGTCAATCTCAGAACGACTCCAGATCGCGGAATGTATGGCTGAAATAACGAAGAAATTCAGAACAGTGGAGTTTCCTCTACCTGGAAGGTTAGTCGCAGACAAGGCGATGCCCGATTCGGCCTTCAACCCATCGGGTCAATACATCAAAGTTGAATCTTTCGTTGAAGACGAAGAATTTCTGCAACGCCATCCAGAACCGACTGGTTTGGAGCCGTTTCTTTGCTACTTGATGAAATATCGTGCAAGCAAACGCCCCAAGTTTTCTTTCGATGCACTCCAAAATCAAGTCGTCAAGTATTCACCAAAAAGCACAGATCCTGATTTCATTCATGATATTGTTCGCAATAGTCATTTCAAGAATCTACACAAGGTTCTCAAGCAGATGGGCGATGCTGGGTACTTCACTAATGCCTCAAGAGGAAAATGCGTCTTGTGGCACTGGGATCTGTCTTCTGAAAATGTTTTGATACAGAAGTCTGATGATGGCAATTGGAAAGTCAGCGGGATTATTGACTTTGACGATTGTGTGTCTGTTCCGAAAATTATTGCATCCACGCCTCCTTCATGGCTGTGGATTAACGAAGCGCTACATGGATATTATGTATGGCAAGGCTATAAGCTCGATTACAATCCTTGGGGAGTTCAAGGGGAAGACCTTGCTGTTAAACTCTACTATGATCATTTGGCTAAAGATAGCCCTCATTACGACGATGACACTTACGGCAAAGGAAAATGGATCAGAAGACTCGCAGAATTTGCACTGACAGATCGTTTTCACTCCAATGAAGATTACGAAGATTACGAGTTGATCTTGAAGGAATGGGATGATCTCTGCAGGAAGAACAGTTGGGGGGCTTTTTCTCAAAGCAGGCCGGATGATTTTGAGACAGATTGGTCTGATGTTTATGCCAGTCCCCCATTTCAGTGGTCAGATGAATCTTGTTCCGAGACAAGCGAGGACGAAGATTCGGAAGATGAGAATGACGTTGAGAATACCGAATCAGCCGATCAGTCTAGGAGAGACAGTTTTAAAGATGGAGATGGAGGAGGCCAGCATGTGAAAGATCAAGTAGCACAGGAGGTTTCTAGAGAGGCGGCCAGAAATGGAGTTGAGGAAACCGCGTCTGAAGATTCGCACACAGCTCAGCATTAGGGAAAGTGTGAATGTTATTAGTTGAGAGCACTTCACACATGAAGTTTGCATAGATAATGATAGTTTAATTTCTATTAATCTCTCTTAATCGTTCAGCTGCAGCCGCCTTGTTAAAGTGAACTGCATATTACCATGTGAACGAGTGATTCACAACGAATTCACTACTTTCTCATGTCTATTCAATGTCCTACGCAAGGTGAACTAGAGGGACAATAGACCTATTCAGCTCTTAAGCGATGGTATTCACTTGAGATCTGGATGGCAGAAGTATATCAGCTGTGCTTCTATCATGAAGCTGTTAATGCATTTTCATTATCAATTGATACCTTGATAGATCTTTGCACATCCTTCTTAATTATCACTTAAGTTAAACTCTAAAGACAAAAATCCACTCTACCATATCAAAAGTATGTCATCGGCCTCATAGTAAAGCATCCTCCTGCTAACATCTTCGATGAGGAAGGAAATCCATTCAACTTCTGAAAACTACTCCTCTCCAGCCATTCCTCCAAAAATCAGCACCATCTCCTTCTTCGTCCTTGTCCAAGACTACTACTTTCAAAATGGAAGCGGATATGAAAACAGCAACCAGCCGTCGGCACCGCCAGCACCACTGCCCCGCCCACGCAAACTGCCGAGATCTCCAAAAGCACCCCCACGCACCAAAGGTAAAATACTGCGCCAAACACAAGACGTGGTGTCGAAAATGCTGGGCTCAGGGACACGTGAGCACGCACTTGATCACGGAGAAATGCATGGATTGTGATATCAAGGAGAAGGAAGAGGCGAAGAGAGAGGCGGAGCAAAAGAAGCAGAAGGAAGCCAAGGAGAGGAAGGAAAGAGCCAAGAACGCATACAAGGAGAGCCCGCCGAAAGAGCGGACGAAGCCGAGACATGTGTCGCTTTCGAAGGATGTCTTTTGAATGCCAGTGGCAGACATTGCGCAGGGCCATACTGGTTTCGTCAGATCTTTTGGGATGCTTCTTCGTTGCCCATCTTTCCTTTCTGCTCTTGGCTGGCGTCCTGGAAGTTCGGCCTTTGATGCTGCATCATCTTTGGTGTTCTCATACTTGGATTCGGCAACTTCAGCGTCGGCGTTTGGTTCTTTGCATTGGCATTATCGTCATTCAATGTCTTTTGATAACATTGACTTCTCCAGGCTCCCAGTTCGGCTTTCGAGGGGTCTTCACTTCGGATTCCAGTCGCCGTGGTACAGTACTGCAGCAGCGCTGTGGGCTAATTCTGCTCCTATTTTCGCATTACATCGCATGGACGAGTCAGCTTCCCCACAGTGCATTTGCTTCATTTCTTTTAAATCTTAATACAATGCTCTTGGAGGACCAGAATTACTTTGTTCTCCCAGCTAGATTTGGGCGGAAACTTCAGCTTTGATACTTGCTAGATGTTGGGCAGCATTAGAGAACACGAGATTTCATCTCATTTTATGAAATCATAATGCTGACTTGTTGTCTTAATGATATTTAAAGACAAAGAGTTAAAAGTATGAGGAAGCCCCTTTTCTTCATGTGGGGAGTTTGTTCACGTGATGATTAAGGGGTAAATAGGGGCTTCTGAGTATTTCGAGGGATCTGTCTATATTCATCCTCGTTGGATAAAAATGTACAAAAGACATGAGTGACAGATAAATATCAGAGGACCAAGCAACCCGGGCTCCGTAGAGACGCGACGGCGGAGACATCACAATGTGAACACCGCAGCAGCTTCAAGCCAGGATGGCCGAGGGCAAGGTACCACTACCACAGCGACCAATTTCGCCCCCGCCTGGAAGAGGATCGTCTGCTTGACATCCATCACCTTCCAAAAAGATGCAGCTATTGCCGGCCTGCGACTGGGAGACAAGCCGTGCGCGCGGGAGCGAAGGCAAAGAGGGGATCCACGGACCTGCCGACGAGTTCGTCACCAGAAGCCCACAGTAGTCTCTTGGGCTAAGAGTGAGAGTAGGCGAAGTCACGATACAACACAACTACGAATGCCTCGTCAATCGAAGCACAAGGAGGGCCACACATGATAGGCATGGGCATGTTATCCTAGCGACTACGTAGCACACAAGTGCAAGGTAGTAGAAGAGCCTCTGATATGTTTGTGGCCCTGCAACGCACAGTCCCGCAATCGCAATGGAATGGCTGACAATTGCAGTGTTCCCATCATCTCCGCCCGTCAGAATATGTTCTGCCTCATTGTTGGTACTTTTCCTAAGGCTTACTAGCATTACTTACAAATAGGCGTTGAAACAAAGCCCTTAGCTTTTGGTCAGCTAAACGAGTATGGACCATTTGATATGAGGGATGCGAAGGATTTCACAAATATGTGCAAAATTTGTGTTGCTCTTGTTCTTCACATTGAAAGGCTTTGTGCTCGTTAGGGGTGGTATCTGGTTGTCATATAGGATGAGATCCGCGGTCTGCTTCGCCATCTTCTCGAGGAGTTGGTGTTTCATCGTTGCCAAAGGCTCAATGGTACTTTGAGCAACTTGAGAGGCAATAGTTGTCCCTCTATCGGGAATTGAGGACTGGAGATTGAGTGACACACGGCCTATCTCTCCATTACAATTTAAAGTGCTGGAATGCCCTTGTACTTTCAAATATTATTTTTATGTTGGCTTCACTACTGTAACAATGTCTAGCCAACCTAATGATGCAATGAGCCTCCCTCTAGTTAGTACCACTGTCGTTAGAACACTGATTTGCCGAAGACCTACACTAGGGATTGTTGGAGTCGTAGAGAGTGTGCATTTAGACAGACAGGACACAATGCTTAAAGTGATGGAGCGACTTGAAAGAACAGTGAACGGGCTCCTAGCCATTAGTGACAATCATGGCTTTCCTCCTACTAGGGACAACCTATGCTCTACATTACACTGGCCACGACCAGCTACTGATATCACCAGCCTAGTCGACAGTTGTATCCTAGCCCGACAGGATGTCCTTATGACAATACTTCTTCGAGTCGAAAATCGCCAAAGCTCTGTCCAGCAGGGAAAGGGAGCTGGCGGAAGTGTAGGAGTGCACAAGGACAAAGTAATCTCATTTAATGAAAACAGTAAGCTTACTTTTAGGTGAGATTGACTAAGCTAATATATGCAGAATTGTTCATCACTGCTCAAATGCGTCTCTCGAAACCAATCCGGTCCGGACCGTATAGTAAGAATGCGTTCTGACGCACAGGTGCTGCGGCAGAGCCAATCGCCGAGGAGGAGAAGAAGAAGAAGACGCAGAAGCAGCACCAGAAGCGCGTGCGATGCTTTGTCCAGTGCGCTGCAGACCAGTTCATCTTGAGGAGTCCGCCGTCTGTTCCGTTCGAGATGCTGCTGCGGCAGAGGGGAGTTTCAGGAAGCAAGCACAAGCGCCAGAAAAGCGTCGGAGGCGTCAGACCCAGCCAGCCCACTCGGGACCAGCTCTTCAGCCAAAGCACGGTTTTCTCGAAGGGTTGCTAGCACTCTGGCGCTTCCACAGCGAGTAAGCACGGCTCGGGAGGAGACAACTCTGTCGGCCAATGCGCACAGTGGCGTCCGTCTGGTCCACAGTCTCGACGCTGGACATGCAAGGCAACAGACAAGACAGTAGCTGATGCGAATAAGATATTCCAGAGTTCGCAGAACTTCCCGCTTGCCGGCGTTGGCCGATGATGTGCACGCATGTCCTTCCTTTACCTGACAGGAACAGCAGCTCTCACTAAACTTGGACGATCCATTTGTGCCCCCAGAGGAACCCGGGCCATCGCTCGGATGTGTGGATTTCATATCCCTATCCGATCTATCACCCCACCATGCTCCAAATCACGCATATGCAGCATCATCGTCTCAGTTCAGCACAATATCCAGACACAAGACATCTCATGATGAACACACTATATAATCTCCTCCTCCTCCTCCTCCTCCTCTTCTCCTTCTTACGTAATCCCCAGCCCCACCGCCCTCTCCCGCCCCACCTGACTCTGCCCACGCTCCCTCAACCTCCTCCCCTCCATCAGCCCCCTCAGCCCGCGCTTCTGCAGCCCGATGACCGCACTCACACCCCCCGTCCACATCACCCCGCCCCTCTCCCCACTCTCCCTCCTCGCCTCCCCCTCATCCCCCCACGCCGCACTTCCCCCCTCCGACGCCGCACTCCCCCCATCCTCACTCCCGCTGCTCTCGCCCCTAAATCCAAACGACGTATTGATCCGCAACCCCTCGCCCGTGCCCCTGCCGCGGCCCTGCCCCTGCCCCGGCCCCTGCACCGCGACCACGACCTCGGCCGCAGCCGCAGCCGCGAGTTCCGCGTCCAGGGCCCCGCCGAGCGACCGCCCGCCGCCAGCCGCCATGGCCGCGGCGTTGAACACGGCGGCCGCGTTGCGGCTGTCGAGGATCGCGTGCAGGCGCTCGACGACGGCCTCGACGAGCCCGTCGACGCGGTACGGGCGCGCGAGCTGCAGGAGCGAGCAGAGGATCTGCGGCGTGCAGAGGGGGGAGGTCGAGGGCGGGAGCGAGGACGTGTAGAGGAAGTGGAGGAGGGACTGGATGGTGAGGTAGGTGTGCGGGAGGTAGAGAGCGCGTGGCCGTGATGCTGGGGGGAGCGTGCTGGCGTCGGGAGGACTCCATAGGTCGGCTGCGGAGGGTGGGACGCCGTTGTTGGGTTGTCCGTTGCCGTGGGCAGCTCCCGGTGCTTGCGGTGAGGATTCCGAGCGTTCGGCAATCGTGGTGCTGGTGGACAGACTGCTGGTGTGGCTTGAGAAGTTCGTGATCGTGATGCTGCTCATGCGGCTCTGATTGCTGCTTCCAGCGTACATCAGCGTGCTCGACATGCTCGAATTACTCGGCCGAAGAGTGGCTGCATCGTTCCCATCTTGTGTTGCGGCCGCCTCGCGCAGAAGCTGGATGAAATATGGTCCCCATCGCCTCGCGATTATGCGCGAGTTGATAGGTATGCGTTCCCCGCCCACAGCGAGGATATCCATATCCGCAAGCTCCTTGCTCGCGAGTGCTAGCGCACCAAGGTCGGAGGCTGCTGAGCTCAATGTCCGACCACCAGCCTCCCATGGGCTTTGTTTTGCGCCGCCGCTAGGGGTCGCTGGTAACGATATCGAAGGTGCTGGACTGGACGCAGACACAAATCCGCTCATTGGTGTCGTCTTCCGAGGATTGTCATACAATCCAAACGCCTCCAGCTCAACCATACAGACATGACTGAAGTTGAGACGACGGTGGTTGTAGTCTTCGACGAGACTGCGTTTGCGGTTCCCAAGAATGACAAATGTATTCCGTCTGTTCCAGAGAACCCCGCGATTCCAACTGCCTTGGCCGAAGACGTTGCCGCCAGCGTCAATGCGCGACCAGGTTAATGTGCGGAGATCGAGGGCCCAGAGTGCGTATTCTTGTTTCGACGACGTCAGATATGTGCCGCTAACGACGAAGTTCGTGCCGATAACTCCGCCATTGGGGAAACGCAATCCAGGCGGCGTGAAGGATCCATTCATTGGCTTTTCCGTTAAAGTCCCATCTGCAGATCTAATTTGCAGCTCCAATTTGACATCCAAAAAGTTGTAGTTCGAATAGATCAGCATCGATGATGATGGATCCTTCGAGTCCTGGGCGATGCCACCGGAACCGCTATCCGTTTTCGGAGTTGACTTTCCAATCTTTGACGAGACAACTCCAGGTAATGGCGCGACCACACTTCGGTAAGCACCGCAGCTCTTTCCTAACTGCTGAGTCCTCGTCCACTTCAAGCTTCTTAAGTTGAAGACACTAATCTGCTCAATGTAATGATTTGCGCTGTCCTGGCCTCCCACAATCACCATCTCAGCACCTCCGGTGCCATCAATATTAACACCAATCGTCCCCTGATTTGGATTTTCCGACGAAGGATTGTGTTGCAGAGCCGACAATGGCGCATTTGAGGAATTTGAAAACGTAGCAGAAGACGGTAGGATAGTCGCGCAATGTGCGTATCGTCCTTGAGGGGTATCTTGTGTTGGGATATAAGTCCAAGTATTCGTCGACGCATCGTAAATATGAATATCAGACATCACCACAACCTCAGGTTGGTTCTCCTGTCCATTCTGAGTCGTCGGTGGTACAGGCTGTCCGTTTGGTTGTGTGGCAGGCGACATGCCACCGTAACAGACAAGTTTCGTATCGCCCAAAGAGCACATACTATGAAAATAACGTGGTGGAGGGGTATCTCCAAGGGTATCCAATTTCGTCCAATGCCGTCGTACCAGATCCAATTCATACAAGTCGGCCGTCAAAGCTGCTCTAGTTCGTGATAAAATCTTGCCTCCAAATACATAAAGTTTGTCTCCTATAATCGTCGTCGTAGCCCCTACTAAGGCGTGGGGTTCACGTCCAGTCGTTCGAAGTACATTGCACATGAGGCTCGATAAATGTGTAGATGAGTTCGCAGGAGCGGCAGGCGTGGTCCCGCTCCCAGCAGATGTAGGCTGAGCGGGAGATGGAGCCGCAGATGCTACCCCTCCACTCCTAGGCGTGTTCATATCTTTCGTGTCTTCGTCTCCTTCCCTCGACGAGCTAAAGCTTGTTTGTGCGCCATTCATATTTCCAATGTATGGACTTTCGGATTCCTTTCGCGGCCTGCCATACACCTCCGTCGTGCTCCCAGTCGTTGAATCCATTGTGTCAGCACCGCTATATGCAGGCCTTGTCATATCTTCCTTTGCTTCCTCTGGTGTGGGCGGCGCTCCCCTCGTCGGCGGCGAGAAGTCTTGCTGTCTCGGTGTTGGATCTCCCGGCGTTATAGGGGGAGTCTTGGGTAACGGCTTCTCAGTCGAGGCTTTTACGCTCTTATTCCTCAAAGTATATTGTCCGCCTTGCCCAATCGTCAGAAGTCCCGGGCCAGACGCTGCTTGTGTCTGATTCTTGGGCGCTTCCCAGATCTGTATGTTTGGCGGCGGTCTCCCACGTCCAGCACTATGAAGTCCGAGTTTCGAAAACCCTCGCCGCAGCGCGCTCTTCTCCTTTTCGTCGCTCGATGGGCGCGGTTCTTGTCGTGCAAGATCGTCAGAACTGTAGTCTGAGGAGGAAAACGATTCGAGCGAGCCTGCTGGCCGCAATGTCAGCTCTGGCTCCATCATGACCATTCTGCCTTGGACGTCCTATCGCAACTCGCGCTCAAAATGTCGACGCCATCATTGCGCGAGGTCATCTTTGAGCATCTCCAAGCACACAATGGAAGATGCATACCCCCTTCGTCCACAAAGCAAAGACAAAACGAGGTGCCGCCTACCTTCTCCCCAACCCCTGACTCAAATCCCAGCCCACCTTCCTTCCGTCTCGACTCTACCGTCTCCCCTCACAGAAGCCTTGCTCCCAAAAAACGCCGATCGCCTATGTACGTACACACCAGGATGCAGGACGGGCGCAGGTTCTGGGGATCTGAAACAGAATAGAGAGAGGAACTGACGTCCTGGTGGAGCACTGGACAATGGCACAGACACCACCTGCTCGGGCGATGTTCGGGGCGGTGGCTCCCGCCCAAAGGCAAGGCGACTCCTCGATCCCGCCGCGCCGCGCCGCGCTGCGCTGTGGGTGGACGCTGGACTTGCCCCTCTCCGCCCGCTATGACACCACACAGTACCGCAGTCACAGTACTTCGTAAGTCACAGTAGATGGGAGTCCGAGCGGGTGACGACTTTCAAGACGCTCGGCGCGCACAGCATGTACAATGTAGGTGGTTCAAGTATCTTCACTATCTCACTTCTGCATCTTCGTGTATGTACAGTACATACTGCAGTTGTCAGGGCTTTGGCAAAGACAGCAGCTGTCCCTCCTCTGTGGGAAAAGCCAGGGATGTGAGGAGGAGGAGGACTTTGAGAATCGAAGATCAACGGTCCCCTCTTTCTCTTCGTAGCGGCTACGCAGCCTCAGGGGTTAAGCGAGACGCCCGCAACGGTCGGTATGCACAGTAGTACAGTACAGCCCGTCCGACGAGAGCCATGCTTCCTCCCAGCAATCCAGCAATCCAGCAATCCACGGTTCAAGGCTCAGCATATGTACATAGCGAGAGTAGGAAAGGGGGAAAAGAAGGAACGGATGAATAAGACCGAGACGAGACTTCAGATGGCAATGTACACAGACAACGTACACAGACAGGCCTGCAGGCCCCACGTGCAGCTCGTGTGGAAGGGCGGGGACACTCGAGCGTTATGGTCAGGGCTGGGCTGGGTTCGATGGTTTCACTTGTCGTGATGCAGCAGCGATCTCTGCTGGCCGAGATGAAGGGATCGAGGGGACCGGAGTGATCTCTCGTGGCCGAGATGAAGGGATGAGGAGACTGAAGTGATGAGTGCGTGCTTGGGTATATTAATATTAGATGTGTATGTATGTATGCATGTATATCTTATGTCAGGGACGACGTGCAAGCTACTCTGAATTTTCATTGTCGTAAGTTCAGAGTTCGGATTCAGGGGAGATAGTGCACGTGACATCTAAATCACTACTTAATATCACGTGAGTCTCGGCACGAGCGGATGCACTCCATCGTTTTGGATACTTCTGGATATTGGTGTCATTTCATTTCATTTCTATCCTCGTCAGACGCTAAATTAGAAACTTTCCTCGTAGGCTCGGCTACATCTTTGATAGTCAAACATTGGCAGAGGTGTTCTCCTTTGGGAGAGGGGTGAAGCGGAGGTATGGCTTGACGATGCGGAACTGGGGGAATAGGGTCTTCGCCTCCTCGTTGGTGACCGATGGGTGGACGATCACGTCATCTCCCGGGATCCAGTTGATGGGGGTCGTGATGCGGTTCTTGTCGCCCTGTTGGGGAAGTCAGCATCAGCGTCACGCCGCGAGATTTGATCGGGTGGGTGTCTTACAGTCTGGAGAGAGTCCAAGACACGGAGGACCTCGGCGGTGTTGCGTCCAGTCGATGCAGGGTAGGAGAGAATGAGGCGGATCGTCTTCTTTGGGTCGATGATGAAGACTGAGCGGATGGTGAATGCAACTCCCTTGGAGTCAACATTGGTGATATCCTGGTGGCCGAGCATGTCGTAGAGGTAGGCAATCTTGCGGTCCTTGTCACCCTGCTGAATATCAGTACCTATGCCATGCTCAAGATGCGGACGGGGTGCCCTACGATGATGGGGAAGGTCAAATGGCTGCCCGAGATCTCGTCGATATCCTTGATCCATCCTCCGTGGGACTCGATTGTGTTCGCCGAGAGACCGATCAACTTCGCGCCGCGCTTTGTGAACTCTGGCTCGAGCTTGGCGAAGGCACCGAGCTCGGTGGTGCAGACGGGGGTGTAGTCCTCTGGGTGGGAGAACAGGATCACCCACTTGTCGCCGATGAACTCGTGGAAGTCGATTGGGCCTTGGGTGGTCTCAGCCTTGAAGTTTGGGGCAATGGAGCCCAGACGGAGTCTGTTCGAGGCATCGTCAGCTATGTTGTTGGAGAGACGATGGACAGAGAGCTCGCGGTTGATCGAGAGGAAGAATCTGCAATAGCGGGCGGGGCAGAGGAGACGAGACACAGCAGTACTTACGGGGTAGCTCTCTCTGCGGTGGCCATGATGACGTTGGGTATATGATATGAGATGCCTGGAAGGAATGGGAGCTCAAGTTGTATGTTGTGATGTTTGCGATGTTATGTTGTAGACGTGAGATGGGAGATGTGGTCCTTTATGTAAGTCTAAGTGCAAGTGTCCATCTAGCACTTCAGAAATGTCACCATAACCCCTCAGGATCAGGTGTTGAATTTGTCATTTTTGAGCTGTGAGCCTGCTGCAACCCCACCGCCCTCCACCCCCACTACTAGCCCTCTAGCAAGCACGCAATTCTGCCAAGACGAGGGGTGATTGGGTGGCCACGCAGCCTTTGGACGTTCTCGCTTGAGCTAGAGCAAGGCTGATGGGTGATGACATGGGACATAGGGAGTAGAGGGGAGCAGAGGGGAGTAGAGGGGGAGCAGGCTCAAAGGGAAGATTCGAGTGGACAGCTGGAGTACACGCCAATCGTGCTATGGTACTCCAGAGAACAGAGAGCAGAGATCAGAGAGCAAGGTTGCTTTGGCTTCAATGGCCTCAATGCCGCCACACACCCAAGTGTGAGGCAAGATGCATGCAGAATGGCGAAATTTCCTTCCTTCCATTTCCATTTCCATTTCCATTTCCGTGGAGCTGTGCGTCATATCATGTGATGCCTACTTGGTAGAGTGGGTGGGTGTCTTACATAATCATCGCCGTTTGAGTATAATGACGGCGACTTCCATCTATGGGCAACATCGGCAAGGCTGAGGGACGTAAACAGAGAGGTGGAGATTCATCCGAAGACGTTGGACCAGCAACGAGCACCGACAGATACACGTAGACGAATACACGTAGACGAATACACGTAGACGGATAGACGGCTTCTCGTGCTCTGCAATACAGCAATACACATTGGACGTCTGTATGAGTACATATCACTGAGTACATATACTGAGTACATATGCTCAGTACATATACTTAGTACATATCACCTGCTCCCCAATGAATGAAGAAATTGTCTCCCAAAGAAGAAGTCTGTTCTGTTGCTCTTTGCTTTGCTCTTTGCTCCTCAACAGCATCAGCATCACCATCAGCCTCCATAGACGCGATAGCCGCCCTCGAAGCGCTATGGCTCCTCTTAAGCTCTATAGCTCCGAATAGCTTCTTCCAAGCTGCCTAAGTGGCATTCGCCTCCGTCGCCGCCTAGTCCTCAACTTGTCAGAATTGAGAATTCCTGGAGATGGGATCAGGTTCTCATCACGTGATCCGCAGTTCCTCCAAACGCCATACCAAACAACAACTCGACATCAGATGTGGAAATATAGTCTGGCGATGACAGCCTGATGTCCCATAGTCGGATTTAAGAGAAGCGAGATGAGGATGCGAGCATGCAGCATTACTCAGTCAGTCACGAGACAAACGGAGTAGATGAGATTGGAGAAGACTTCGTTCGAAAGATACTCATCGTCCTCCAGGTTTCCCCTCATCCGCTCCCTCATCCCCTCTTCCCCTCATCTGCTCTCCAACTCTCATATCCGACCCGAAATGGCATCCTACGCGATTGGCCAGCAGCATCCGTCATCGGTGATGGTCAAGCCCTTCTGACGCTACCCCGGTCGTATCTCTCGCTTAGACGGGAATTGGGGCATGGCGGGAATAAGATTGGTGATCAGTCATCTCCGTCCATGAGGAAAAGGATACCATGTAACTATGCATATACAGTAAGCATATAGTAAGTGTATACCAACATACAGTAAGTCGAAGAACAGAAGTCCTTTGTTGAAGGTACATCAGAGCTAAGGTAAATATTGCGATGACAGAGGTACTTTTTCCAATCTCTCAAGTTTGAAATCTCCAACAGCCGCTCACCCCTCTTCTCCCCCTCATTCCACAGCCGCTAATCACTACTAACCACTACTACTTCGTACTGTCGGCACTCCGACTCGACGATCCTCTGCACTTTCCTTTTACGGTTGTCCGCGGATATGGATAGGACCCTTCACTGACCAGTCTGACAAGACCCCGCGCTTGACGATAAGTAGTGGCATGGCTTGGCATGCCATGGCATATATACTAGCAGGGTGAGCCTATGTGCTCTATCTCTTCTTTCTGGAATTCCGAATGACTCTACCCTACTCTCAACCTATTTTTTATTCTTTTTTCTCTTTCTCTGCCTTCCCAAAAACGCGAGTTACATGCACCAGATCTAGAAGTACAGGACTCACTCACTCACTCACTCACTCACTCACTCAATGGGGAATTCCAAGATTGGCGATACCAGTGATTCACATCCTATATCAGAAAGCCAACTTCTCAAGAAAGTACCTTCACCTGATGTAAACATCCTCGATAGCGAGAAGGATGACCGCATCGAACCTTCTCTCAGCACTGGCACGCGGCATTGCCCAACAGCAACATCAAGTCTCGACATCGACAAAATTAAAGTCATGAACGATGAGAAACAAGACAGTACTCGGCCATCAACAGCTACCTCTACAGCGCTCACCTTCCTCGACGATCAATCACCAATCACATACCACTATCTCACCTTCGAAACCCCTCTTCCCTTCCCCTCACCGCCGCCTCTCAATGTCGACACACCTCCACCGCCAGCTCCCGACCTCTCCAAGTTCGGTGATCCCTTCCTCTGGTCTCCCACTCGCAAGAGACTCACCATCTGGCTCGCCTGTATCGCCACCATGTTCACAGCTTACAATGCCGGCTCCTACTCTCCGCCTCTGGCCGCCATGTCTGCCGAGTTTGGCGTCTCTGAACTCACATGTCTCACTGGGCTCACGTCCTTCTGCCTCGGTTTCGCCATTACCCCTATGGTCCTCGCACCCTTTTCCGAGATCCAGGGCCGTTATCCCGTCTTTGTTGCCGCTGGCATCCTCTTCGAAGCGATGCAGATCGCCTGCGCTCTGACACCAAACGTTGCCGGTATGATTGTTGCCCGCTTCCTGGTGGGTTGTGGGAGCTCTGTCTTTTCGAGTATGGTTGGCGGTGTGATCAGTGATTTGTATCACACACACGAGCGGAACACATCCATGTCCCTCTTCTCCGGAGCCGCCTTATTTGGCACCGGCCTCGGACCCTTGGTGGGTTCTTTGCTCGCTCAAAATCTCCAATGGCGCTGGGTTTTCTGGGTTCAGGTGGTCACTAATGGTTTCTTGATCTTGGTTGTCATTGTCTTTCTTAAAGAGTCACGTGGCAGTGTTCTTCTGAGTCGCAGGGCTGGGGCGTTGAATACGTGGTATGAAGAACGGGAGAAGGCTGGATACGTTGGCTTTGCTATGCCGGATCCAAGCGGCAGCGGAATCGTATCTCAGCGTATACGTTGGAAAGTGAAGTCGGACGAGGAGCGTGAGTCTCTGACCAAGATGATCAAGATCTCCGTTTGGAGACCCCTGCGTAAGAATTCTTGCCTTTGCTATTGCTGCGCCTTGTTGACATCATATAGATCTCCTTACCACCGAACCAGTCGTCTTCTTCTTCTCGCTCTGGATCTCCTTCGCCTGGGCTGTCCTGTATCTGACATTCGCATCCATCCCCCTAATCTTCAGCGTCTCCCACTCCTTCGATATCCAACAATGCGGCGCCGTCTTCACTTCAATGGTCATCGGTGCCATCCTCGCCACTTGGCTCGCCATCGTGCAAGAACCCTATTCTGCCCGTTTCGGAGTCATCCTCGGCAACATCACCGGACGCAACAAACGCGCCTTAGTCGCACAGCAACTATCGAGCTCCGCGATCCAAGAAGGAAAAGACGAAGCCGAGGTGGCGGTGTCACAGAAAGCGATCTACGATCCCGAAGTCCGCCTGTATTTCGCATGCGTCGAGTCCGCGCTCCTCCCCATCGGTCTCTTCTGGCTCGGCTGGTCGCAATTCAGCTACGTGCACTGGGTCGTGCCATGTTTCGGGATCGGTCTCGCGACCATGGGTATTTATTCGGTGTACCTGGCGACGTTCAATTATCTGGCTGATGTATATCATCGCTATGCGAGCAGTGCGCTGGCGGCGCAGAGCTGCTGTCGCAACGTCGTCGGCGCGGTGTTTCCACTCATTAGCAGCCCGTTATTTAATAATTTGGGGTTTGCGCAGGCGAGCAGTCTTTTGGGAGGGATTGTGAGTTTCCACTTCTCTCATCCTCTGTCCTTTCTGGAGTCGAGTGATGGTGCGGCATTCTCTTCTGTTTCTTTGGTTTCTCACCTCATGCACAGCCATTTTTATTCTCTACATGATGTTAACACCTACCGTAGGCAATAGTTCTGACTCTTGTTCCTTGGGTCCTCGTTGTCTACGGCCCATTGATCAGACAACGATCGAAATTCGCCAGCGAGATCATGTGATTTGCGTCAGAACGCATTCTTACTCTACGGTCCGGACAAGACACCAAGTCTCAGTACAGGCCAAGCATGTCAAAAATTGGGCATTTACGAAATAGTTGGGAATTACGGTTACAACATAGCGCGGCGTTTCTGGGTCGGTTTCTGCATTTTCAAGGCAGCATGTATCAGCGACGTTTGCACATGGATAGATATGAGAGGTTTATAAGGGGGTTTTACGAGTTAAACACCAAATTTATAAAAGGACAAAGAGACCGTCTTCGGCCTGCAGAAGTCAGCAGCGAGGTTATCAATCATGTCAGAGATTTTTATGAATACGGCGACGAACTGAGGCATGCTTCGGGTTTCGCAATCGTGAGTATATGTTCCCATCTAGGACATCTTCCTTTCGAAATATCAATAAGAAGACGACTGCAGGCATCGGTCGTCCTGTTTTCCTACATCAGCTTTATATGTTAGCTATACCTACACTCGTGACATCCACAGACTCCTCTGCACCGCGCCTACAAGCTGTGCGCGCAGTCTCTTCATCTCTCTTCCTGCACCACGGAGGTTCAAGGAGAAGAAGATCTACGGAGGGCATGGACTGATCTCAGTGCTGTAAACATTGCTGTTGCCGCAGCGATCTCTGTCGCTCCTGTGCTACTGCTGTCGTTGGTGTTCTCGCGAGCGTGAGCGTGAGCACCTAGTCCCTGGTGTAGATGGCCAGGATTAGTGAGTGAGACGGCGGAGATGGACGCAGGAATATTGAGAAAGAGAAGGAGAAGGGGAGGGAAGAATCATAGCATAGACTGAGTCCAGTGCGCCAAACGAATGTTTTTGGTTTTTCGAACCGAAATCAGGAGGAGACTTTATTTTATAACACGAGGATTGTTTCTCTGTTCTTTCCATGCCACGTATCCCCATTCCTCTCCCCAAACGCCCCAAACGCCATACAGCCAACATCTCGCCCGCCTATCCCATCATCATCTCATCATCACAATCCCCTTCCCTCCTCGTCTCCTCGCCTCCTCCCCTCCCTCCCACAAATAAAGTGGGTCCGCACCTCGCGACTCCCTCTCCTCTTCTCCACTCCACCCCACCCTCAAAACCCCACCCCAAAAACCAAAACAGAAGCCAACCAAAAAAGTTGGAGCGGCAGGGGATTGAACCCTGGGCCTTTCACAAGTTCGCACGATGGAATGATTGAATCAATCGGGATGCAAAGCGAACGCTCTACCACTGAGCTACAGCCCCGGTTTGATGGAGGGGGGAGGGGGGGAGGGTAGATGTAGGATGGAGGATGGGCGGGGTGGAGGAGGGAAGGGGGAGGGGGGAGACGATGGTGGATGAGAACGAGGGCGTGTAAATCCTCTCGAACAGCCAGCGTGGGACGAGGAGACGGACGAAGCGGCTGTTGCTTGCGGCCGGTTCTTCCAAATGGATGGCACGGAGAACGCCCCTTCCCAACCTACAGCAACAGCCTGCTGCTGTCGGGTGCTCCATCATGCTGTTAGGCGGCTCGTGCTGCCGAGTCCCCTCCTCTCGTGGCGTGGTGTTGTCGTCGTCGTTGGAGAAGCTGTCGCGATCAGACGGTGGGCGGGTAATCGTTGTGTTTCCACAAACTGTACTCGGGTACAAAGTGGTGGTTGGAAGAAAACCAACGATGATGCAGTGCTGCTATTTGGCCAACACATGGCTAATAGTCGTGTCCACTTAAGTATACAAGAATCTGATGATAAACCGGAGCTCATAGTAGATTAAATAGCACACAACACAACACAAATTCACAATAATCATTGGTGTTCTTCCAGTGGTGAATAATGCTTTGGTTGCAACTGGAGGAGGGCCTTGTTCGTTTCTAGAGCCGAGATGGCATGGATTATGTGGCATGTCTATGAGTGATGATGAGTCTTTGCTTTTCAAGTCAGCAGTGCGTTTCTACGTTGCTGTAGTGGACGGTGGTGGCCATCTGCAGGCCAGAATCCATATTGCGTCGCGTATCGCTAGTTGAATGTAGCAGGTATCTAAGACCAGGCATATGAGATCACTTCCTTCACCTTGTTTGAAAGATTATCACTGGAAATCGGCTGCGTTATTTCGACGTATGGGGAGAAGACTGCACATCCAGAGAGGTCAATTATAATTCCATCGAAAATAGTGGCGTGCAAGATTTATTGAAAGCATCTACCGTCAATTGTCCTGCCGCCAAGCTCTTTTCATCACAATGAAGCCCTCAAGCCCCAACAATCGGATCCGAACTGGTGTATCGGTAACATATCCGCCTCTCATGATCACGCATCAGAACCCGCGGTTGCGCGGGGTTCGACTCCCCGGTTCGGAAAGAACCATCCATCGAAGATGGATACTGTCAACTTTTTTGGCCTTTTTCTTCCTTTTATCTTAGGATCCTGCTCTACTATTCTCGCAACATCGAAGTTGTAAGATTAGACCATGGACTTTAGGGGTGGTTTTATATACCTAGGTAGGAGGAACGAAAGTCTCATGCCTCCCGAGTTCTTTTTTATGCTAGAGAGTTCGAGAGACATTGCTGATTCGTAATCTGAAGTGATGTGATGTGATGTTGGTGAGAAGGAAAGAATGGCAAGATGATATCACTGAGAGCAGGACTCGAGACAAGAAGATGAAAAGCAAGAGCATATGCTAATAGCAGGTAAGATAGTGTTTTACCGAACCTCAATAAATAAAGCTGGGAAATATCGTGATAGATGTGGATGTGCTTCCTTTCCACATACATCAGGGTATGAAATGGATATTCTCCTTTTGGTTGAGCAAGTCAAGTCAAAAGCAATATTTATCGCAGAAGATGTCTCGTCTAGATCGGATCGCAGAAGTTTTGAACTACAGGGTTCTTCTACATCAACAGACGAGACAGTCGTGGCTGCCTGGTATCAACTCCCAATACCTCTCTCCTGTCCACACAAAGCATGATCCCTCGAACTCCATCCAATGCAACGCCAATCCCCATTCCCTCCTCCTGCGCTCTAATCATAAAACCTGATATTCCCATCCAGCCCAGCCGCCGCCACCTTACTCGTCTCCTGCGGATGCCACTCCACACACGTCACCGCGCCCTCACACGCCTTAATCTTATGCCACATCTTACACGTCTTCCAGTCCCAGAAGCACACATATCCCCCCGTATCGCCCGACGCCACAAACTGTCCATCCGGGCTGACCGCGACATCGATCGCATATCCCGCGTTGTTGTGGCCCTTGTACAACTTCTTCCTGTTCTGCCGGAACTTGTCGGTCGCGCCGTAGACGACAATCTGGTTGTCGGAGGACTGGTACAGCACGTACTTCCCCGAGGGATGGGCCGCCGCGCGCACCATTGGGTACATGTACGGCTCGGCGATGTATTTGATGGGGACGGGGATGTTATAGTCCCAGGCGCGCAGGCTCTTGTCGTCGGAGGTGGTCATGAATCTGCGGTTCTCGTCGACGAATGTGATGGTGTTGATGGCGGCGAGATGGTGGTCGTATTCTTGCAGCACTTCTCTCGTGCGCAGATCAAATTGTACGATCTTCTTATCGCTCATCCCCGCCAGGAACTCATTGCTGTGCTCGGGATCCGGATTGAACTTCACCACGTGAGGCGTCTTGCCAGTCGTAAAGCGGTTCAGGCACTGTCCCGTCTCCGTATCCCACAGCTTAATCATGCGATCATAAGACGCAGATAAAAACTGTGTGCCCGACGTATTGAATGTGACATCAGACAGGGCCTTCGTATGCCCGGAATACGTCCTCAGCAGCTCGCGCTGATGATATACATCCCACAGCTTGACCGTATTATCTGCCGACGCAGAGAGCATAAGATGCCCACTTGAAGGAAAGAACCGCAGCGCAACAACAGGCTTCGTATGTCCCTTCCACGTATGGACCAGCTTCTTCGGCACGAAGTTCTTGATGCTGCCCACGTCCTTCTTGAGATCAATATCCAGGTCCTGCGGGACGTGCATGTACGTCCTGCCCTGATAGTCGTACATCTCACTCCCATGAAACGTGGTCGTCTCCGCACCCTGTTCCTCTTCCTCTTTTCTCCTCGCCAGAGCTTGCGGTAATGCCGGTATCACTGCTCCGCTCTCAATGACTTCCTCGTCTGTGACCTCCTCATACTCCTCATCGCTCGCCAACTCCTCGCCTCCTTGCGCCTCCCTCTCCTCGTACTCTTTCCGCTTGTACTTCGCCCAAGGACCAACATATTCATTCTCCCCCTCCACCACCAGCGCGTCTCCCTTCTTCTGCCTCTTCGCACGTATCCTCTCTGCGTCTTCCTTCGCCTGCTTGCTGGTCAAGATCTCCGCGCCCGGTCCTCCTCTCCGCTCCACCGCTCGATGTTGTGTCCGGAAAGTATACTCGCTCATGTATATGTCCTGCGCATATCCAGTCGGCACATTCTTCCGCTTCAGGCCGTTCACTTCGTCTCTGAATGGGTTCGCAGGGCCTTGCGTAGGCCGTGACAGGTCTTCGGCGGTGTATGGTACGACGGCATGGTCTGGACCATCGAGCTGGCGCGCAATCAGTGCGTTTTGAGGCGCCATATTGGCGGGATAGGCGTTCAAATCTGCCATGTTGTATTTGTGGTGTGAGGCAGAGGTGAAAGTGAAATGCAAGAGTTGTGGTCTTGAGCTCTGGTAAATTTACGGGAAGGCTGAGGTCAATATGGTATCGCGATAAAATACGAGTCACGTGATAAGCGTTGTCCTTATCGAAGCTCCTAATTTGAGGACAGAAAACCATAGCACAATTACTGCAGTCACTGGCCACTCCAGAGATGGATCACCGTGCGCTGTTACTGTGGTGATTCATGTCCACCAGTTTGATCCCAAGCAGCCATCTTTGAGCCTATAGGCGATGGGGGATTTGTATGAGGCACCCTTCCTTACAAGGATTTGGCTAAAATACTCAGCATTCATCTCAAATTGCTGTACACTAAATTGAAGCTGTCCAAAGCTACGGAGCATATTGTGCGGCATCGAATCCATAACATCATCATATTCACAACTCCAGTCCCCATCTAACAGCCACCACTGACAGCTGTATACTCGCCAAAAAGCTATATATGCCATATAACCACCAGTACGACCGTCCTTCCTCTCATCGCTGATGCCGAAAGCTGACTTCCCCATTCGTTCCCATAAGTATGACATTATTGTACGTTCATCCAGAGGACCTTCTGCCATGCTCGCTCTCAGTTCATTATACCAAACGTTCGCCAAGTACAATCATTGATTCATCGCTGTGCCGTCTAGACCATGCTGCGGGGTTATTTAATGGGACTCGTCGCGGATGAGAGCAACAATCATGCTGCAGAAATGTTAGCATCAAACTGTGGACTCAGACGATGGGGACTGGACATGCCTGTAGAGGTAGAAGAAGAACATAATGAGGTGGAAGCCAAGCTTGAAGAAAGACTCCTGTCGGTTGTATTAGCGACTGATTCCAACTTTGAGTCATTGAGTGAAGGCATACCTTCTTGTGCACATTCAACTTGCGGAAGATCTCGGTCGCATCCAGGAGATGGGTATTATTAACGATCCTATAAGCATAGTCAGTCTAAGCCATGAAATCGCCAACAGCGCCAGCCATGCGCTGGTGACCTAGACACATTGCAAGCAAAAAATGGTGTTTGACATACTTGTTGACGTTATAAGCCACGAGAGGAAGGTTGAGGATGAGGGCGACCCAGTAGCCGTTGATGAGAAAGAGGAATGTGAGGAAGCCATGGACGGCTGCTTCTGGGATGATGTATGTGTTCAGGCGGTTGCAGAGATCGATTGGGTTGATATAGTCACTGTAGGGATCAGTTAGCATATGTATATATATTAGACATCCATGCGGCAATCTGCCTCCATGAGCCGCCTAGCTGTGCTTCCTTGCGCCCCGATGCTGAGGTCGCAGCGATTGAGGACAGAGGCCCAACACCGCTTGCCGCGCACGAAGACCTCGTGAGCAAAGATGATTGATCGGAAGAAACTCACCACTCCAGATCGCTATACATGATGGTGAAGAACACCTGCAAGAACAGGTTCACGGCATTTATGATCACCGCGAACAGGTACAGCCAAGCCTCGCCGGACATCATGAAGGGCAGTCGCTATTAAACGCGAAGAATCGCGTTCGTCCAAAGATAATGTATGGTCCTTCCCAAACAACTCGCGAGCACAGCTAGAGCCTGAGTCTTCTTGGACTTCTTATCGTGCACGAGTTGCTGCTGAGGGGGAGGAAGCTGATGGATGATGCGGGGCTCTGTTGGCAGTCTCTTTGGCGGTTCAGGGAGTCGAGCTGGAGGCTTGAGGCGTTGTGGATGAAGATTTGGAGACGGTACTTGAGGCTGATCCACGGTCGTCGAAACAAGGCAGGAGATATATTGAGCGATGAAAGCTTGAATATGTAGGTAGGTAGAGTAGCTCAACTGTGAGATGATGGAATGAGGCTCGATGCGCACGGGCGCTGGAGAATCCATCCTTCCGGCCAAGCACGCAGCCGGCCACCTTGTCCACCAAGGGGGGCCGGAGAGCCATTTGCAATTTTTAATAGGGCCGCTTAGGGTTTGGCTCTCCAGAGCTCTCCAGAGCTCTCCGGAGTCCAGATCTCAGGTTCTACTGTGCACAGCATTACAGCCGTTTATTACCCACGTGAAGTTCATTAATTCTTGATATTGATTGTTCCAGATCCAAGCGTTCAATACGTTTAATAGTCTTGATCGAAAATGTTTATTTCGATGGTAGACCTATCCCGCCCTCGGGTCATAACTATATACAATTTATAACAACAATCAACGCTCGATGGCGATTTTCATACCAACCTCCCAACCTCGCAACCTCCCAACCTCCCTACTCGGATTTCGTCTCTACTACTGGCATTGGAACTGGTCCACCTGGTGAGTTTGGTAATCTTGCCGTGAGAACTTCAACACCATCTGCCGTCACCAAAAGGGTGTGCTCTGTGAGACTGTTAGCATGCATGTTTTCGTCCACATGATTTTTCCCGAAAGCTTACCAAACTGCGCAGATCTCTTTCCATCCGCTGTAGAACTGGTCCAGTCATCCGGCCATGTCTTATCCCTATGTGATCCTAAATTGATCATCGGCTCAATAGTGAAGGCCATTCCCTCCTTTGCCGCTCCAACCGCCTTATTGTTCTTGTAATGAGGGATGTTTGGCGAGCAATGGAATAAGCTGTTGACTCCGTGCCCGACATATGCCTTCACAACGTCGCACTTTTGCGACTTGGCGTGCTTGTCAATGACGTTTCCAAAGTCTCTGAATAGGACGCCTGGCTTAACCATGGCAATGGCTTGGTCGAGACATTCTCTAGCCGCCTCAACAACTCTGACGGAATCTGGATCGTTCCTCGCCTTCTCGCCAATGTAGTATGTCTCGTTCAGGTCGCCATGGTAACCTCCGTGGTAGAGTGTAACATCGATGTTCAAGATATCTCCGTCGACAAGGACGCGCTTGTCCGGGATTCCGTGACAAATAATTTCGTTAAGGGATGTGCAGACAGACTTTGGGAAATGGCAGTAGTTCAGTGGCGAGGGATATGACTATACAGAGGTCAGCATATCCTTTAGAAGATGGAGTCGTAGTGGCAACAAACGTTTCTCTCAATGCAGGCGTTGTGGACAATCTCGTCAATGTAATCGGTGGTGACGCCCGGAACCGCTGCAGCTGCAGCGATGTCGAGAACTTCTCTTGCCAAGCGGCAGACCTTCCGCATGCCCTCTTGCTCCTCTTTGTTCAGGATATGAATCTTTTGCCTCCCTGGCGCCCGTTCACTTCTTGGAATGCCGTCTTTCGCATAATCAGGGCGGGGTATCGATGCGGGGACTTTGCGTGTTTCCGACAGCGGATATACCGGTCGCAGTGGTCCGGTGAAGGGGAACGTAGGAAAGGGATTGTAGGTGCCTGTAATAGGATCTGATTTAGAAACAACATCCGGCGCAAAAAGGGCTCGGGAGATATTACTTGACCTGTGGAGGAGCTTGTGCTCAGACTGCAAGAAAGTTGGTTAGTCCTGTGTTCGATAGAGAAGAATGAGAATTGATGGAGGGGGAGAGTGCATACCCAGCTGCGCTTGAAGCAGTCTTGCGAGCAGAAGTAGCTCTCCTTCAAACCCAGCTTCAAGCATGTGGGACATTGTAAAGTGCCAGCCTCGTTTGGACAGTCGACGCCAATGCACATTCGCTTTCCCTCAGAAGCTGTGGTCATGGTGTCGAATATGGAGATTAAACTGATAAAAGATCTGTAAGCCACCAGCTAGATATTTATGTGTTGTAAATAAAATATGGATTGCTGGCTTGTAATGTGAGATTGCTTGTGTGAAATGTGAAATGTGAAATATCCTCGTTGCGGTCTGCGGAGGCAAGCCTTGCGCCCTCTTGCACACAAAGAACTTCACGGCTGAAAGGCCGATCCCGAGTAGCCAATGAGAAGCCTTGGGCTCGTTGATCGCTGACACGGAGCCGCCACGCAAGGCTGAGCACCCCATCAAATAGAGAAGTCACGGGATGTATATACCATGTCATGTATGGAATGATCTCGCCCATTCTCACGTGAACAAGCAACTTCTTCTCTGCTTTTATTTTTGTTTATGTTTATGCTTCGTTTTTGGCTTTTAGCTTTTGATTATTTTAAAGTACGATGAGTACCACCGAATCATCGTTTTCACTGCTTGGATCTGAATCAGATACAGACGAGACTCTGGCGATGTCAAAACAGAAGATTGTCGTCGTTGGAGCGGGCCCGGTCGGAGCATTGGCAGCTATCTATGCTGCTCAGCGAGGGCATGATGTTGAGATCTATGAGCTACGCAACGGTAAGGATATATTCTGTTCTGTACTCACAATGATCTGCTCTTTTGTTGTATCCTTCGAGGTTCTCCGTTTCATAGCGTATGTCCAGAGATCAAGTGGTGTGTCCACTGTCGGGCCACCCCGATGCCGAGGAAGTCGTCCGTTTGAACTATCACCACCATATGTTTTAAGTTTTTGTCTGTAAACATATTTTTGAATACTGTTTCTGTCCTTACAATTTTCACTTCTATAATTGTAAAGGTCTATGGCATGAAGTGGGCATTACCGTCAAATCCTTCGGAACTCATCTGATATAAAATAGATCTCCGCGATCCTTCCACTACACCTCTCAATTTCACCAAATCCATTAATCTAGCACTGTCTGAGAGAGGCATCAATGCAATTAGGCACAGCGGAAGACGAGATTTGTTAGATAAGATCATGGAGGAGACAATCCCAATGAGAGGTCGTATGATCCATGGGAAAAAGGGTTCAGGCGAATTATTTGAGGAGTCTCAAGACTACGACATTCATGGTAGAGTAAGCAACAGATCCAGCTTTTATATAACTTCTTTTAACATGTTCAGACTAATTTTGCTGTCGACCGTGGTGGACTAAACAAACGCCTGCTTGATGGGTTGGAAGCGTTGCCAAACGTCAAGTTCTTCTTCAACCACAAGCTTGTCGGAGCAGATTTCAAACAGAAGAAGGCATGGTTCGAGGCTAAGTCTCAACAAAATACCGAAGAACTCGAAGTCAACTTTGACCTACTGATCGGCGCCGATGGTGCGCACTCTGCTGCTCGATATCATCTCATGAAGTATACACGCATGGACTACAGACAAGAATATATCGACACGCTGTGGTGCGAATTCACAATCGAACCCAAGGAAGATTTCCAAAAAGATCTTCCAGATTCGAAATTTCGAATCTCACCCAATCATCTCCACATCTGGCCTGGTAAAGAACATATGTTCATCGCCATTCCCAGCATCGACGGCTCCTTCACCTGCACACTCTTCATGCCAGCCGCCGAGTTCACCCTCCTCGAAACCCGCGATTCTCAAATCCATCCCTTTTTTGAAAAATACTTCCCCGGCGTCACATCTTTCATCAAGCCGGAGGATCTCGTCCGCCAATTCAAGAGTAACCCTCATCTCCCCCTTATCTCTATCAACTGCCAGCCATATCATTATGGGTCTTCTGCCGTCATCGTCGGCGACGCCGCACACGCCATGGTCCCGTTTTACGGGCAAGGCATGAACGCCGGCCTCGAAAGCGTGCGCATTCTCTTCTCCCAACTCGATGCCCATCCCTCCGACCCTGCTGCCGCCCTTGCCGAATACAGCCGTGTCCGCGCCCCCGATGCTGCAGCCATCAACGAGCTCGCGCTACAAAACTACATCGAGATGCGCGCCTCAGTCACCTCTCCCCTCTACAAACTCCGAAAGTGGCTAGAAGAATCGCTTTCGGTGTACGTACCAAGTCTTGGCTGGGCAACAAAGTACTCACGCGTGAGTTTCGGGAATGAGCGATATAGCGAGGTTGTCAAAAAAGCTGAGCATCAAGGTAAGGTCATCAGATGGGCGTTGGGTACGGTGACTGCTATGCCGTTTATTGGGCTGGGCATTTGGACGGCATGGAAATGGAGAAGCGTTTTCGGGACGGCACGATTGGTCATCAAGAAATAGATGAATCAATCTGGAGTCAGGGAGGATGTTTGTAGATTTATTTTGGATCTACAGATGTGGGTTTGGACAGTGCAAAGTGTATATATTTTGATGCATCATGCAATAGAATCTCCTTTCAGGGAACCTCTCGTGAGAGAGACTAAGGAACCAAAGGAGTGCTCCTAGATACTAGGTGCAGAAAACAGTGAATAGAGACAACTATTTTCTCGTTTCTGTCAAACTCCGGAGGAAGTTTTTAAAAAAGAATCGTCGAACTGGATCCAAAATCATCGAGTTCTGTACCATCTGTTATCGTGAAACCAAAGCTGTTGCTTGACAGAGTTCCAAGGACTGCAGAAAGAAGAAGCATAGCAGCAAGGAGATGCAGAGCAGCTCAAATTCAAGGCAAGGCATTTCTTTTATTACACTCTATTCTCTGTCGGACTGACCAACCCCTCAAACATGACACACAGGAGAGCAAAGAGTAAACAATTCTATAATAAATAAGATAAGATACAACACACACATTCTTCTCCTCCATAAAATCCAACGCATTAAGGCCTCCACGATCCTTCGATGCCACTTCTACAGCATATTCGAGTTAAACGACGGCCCCTCCGTAAACCCATGCTTCTCCTTCCTCCACCACCCCTTCTCCCTCGCCTTCCCATTCCTCTTCCCAAACCCATCCGACCAGACCAGCGCCCCCCCAAAACTCTCCCCCACCTCCGCACAGCGATCCAGCAGCGCCCTCATCTTGCAATAATCCCCCGGCGGCACCTCCTTCCCGTCCATGATGTGCTGCAGCGGATGGAACAAGAAATAGCGGATCTGGCCCGCCAGCTCCTCGCTCACCCTGCCCTTCTGGTACAGCGAATACATGTCCTCGGCAAACTCGGGGTAGTTCATCAGGTGCGTCGTCGTCAGCATGAAGGCGCGCGCGCTCTGCTCCTCCGGCGTCATGTCTTCGACGCGCGGGGGCCGGTAGGTGCGGTTCTGCGGGTATCCCGCGGCTTTGGGGTGGCCGCTGAACCCGCGCTTGCCGGTGTTGGCGCTGCGGCTTAGGAAGCTTGCGTGGGGGTTGAGCTCTGGGTTTCTGTGGCCTTGCCGGGGTGGCGGGAGGGGACCGAGGCCGCCGCTGGAAGAGGTCGGGTTGATGGGTTGGTTGCTTCCGTAGGTGTTGTTGAATGCGCCGCTGCCTTGGGAAGAGGCAGGCTGAGCCTTATGGGGAGGGAAAGTACGGGATGGAGGGTGGTGGATGATTTTCTGTTGCCCATAACCAGGATAGGTGGGATAGCCTGGATAGCCTGGATAGATGGGATACTGATAGCCGCCCCAGCCGCCGGGATCGAAGAATTGAGAGTATAACTGGACCCACTGGTAGTAGTCCATCCTTTAAAATTTTTGGGGGAAAGAATGATGTTAGTGGTGAAGATGTATGGTTTCTGATGCTGGCAGAGGTTGTAGGTGTTCCAATGCAGAAAGACACGAGAGAAGGAGAAAGGTGAAGCACCTCAACGGATGTGCTGAAGATATACTTGTATAGCTCATAGATGATTCGTTCCCTGACGTTGGTGAATGGTAATAATGATCATATGATTCCAAAACATAATCAATCAAACTGACATCGAGCATTTGTACTGAATAAGGAAAGATAAAGACTACACATTGAGCGTCACTCTTGAATCCAAAGATATAACAACGAGAAGAAAATGTATTTTATACACACCGGCACCGCCCAATGCACTGTTGACACATATAGTACACAACCCACTCCCTCATCCCGCCTCTCCCTTCTTCCAATCCCTCACTATAACACCCTGCACAACAACATCCCACCAACCTTCCTCTCCACACACTCCCTCGCCTCCAAAATCCCTCTATCCGTGCTCACGAAAATGCACTCTCCCGGCTTCCTCAACCCCTTCACATATCCCGCATCTCTCCCACGAACAATCTTCCCCAGCCCCTCCGCATCCATATATATCCTCTTCGTGGGCTTGCTGACCATGCTCATCTTGCTCAGCACCGGCTCGTTATTCCAGTACTTGAGGCCCAGCCAGAGCCTCCTGCTCGCGATGTTCGCCTGCGTGACCGGCTCCGGGACGTAGGTCGCGAGGGCGTCGACTGGAGGCGGCTGGCTGCCGCCGCGCGTCACGGATTGCAGGAAGCCGGATTGCTGGAGGGAGAGCGAGAGCCCCAGGATCATGTTGGAGGCGGGCACGGAGGTGAGGCCGAGGCGCGCCTTGCCGGCGTTCTGGAGGTGGGAGCAGACGTGGGCGAGCGTGACGAGAGACATATTGGCGGCGGTGGATGCGGTGCTAACAGGAAATTCGATCTATGGCCCGCGCGGGCAGAGGTTGTGATCTCGTCCAGGAACCGGAGGTGGATGGAGTCGCGGCGAGATTGCTGGAGAGTATTAGCCCTCGATCCCGCTGTAAACTGACTTTCAGCTTCGAAACACACCTTGAGGATCGAGACAGCTTGGCAAGGAAGGTGGTGACGGCGCGAAGGAGCTGTCGGTTGAGCAATTGGGATCCGTATACTCCGTCCCTGAATGGCGGGCTGTATCTAATCGTCGAGAAATAATTTGAAGGTCGACTTGATGCCTGTGTTATAGGGCATCAATCCAACGTTTTGTTTGTGCCAGGCCAGGAACTGAAAATAGGCGCCGATTGGACCCCTGGCAGGTACGTACCAAAGCACCGCCCGCAGCATGAGCATGATGTCTTCTAAGCGCCCGGGGAAACAGGCTGGCTGCATGGTACAACACCCGCCCCCAAAGTGCAGACTGCATTATCGTAAGTTGGAATCATTTTCTCCTCTCTGCTCTCCAATTCTCCATTTTCCATTTCGTCTACTCCGTATCTCTGTGCTTATTTCTGCGTGCTCTGGCGATTTCTCCTCGTACCAGCTCCTCTCTGCCACCCTCCACCAGCTCTGTAACTTCGGAACCTTTACCCCGCATCGCAATACACAGTGAGCTGGTCAAAAAGGCGTGATGGCTGCCCATCCAGGCGAAGATATTGCGGCGACGCTGTGAGTTTGCACCGAGCCCACTCCAATCTTGACTTCTTTACTCATACCCTCAAAGCTTTGCCGATGTTCATTACTTCTATGGCCCACCCACTGCGAAGCCCCCGCATCACCGGTTTGACAAAGGCTCCTATGTTTATCTATACGAGAATGCGTCGCAAAGGCGAGCGCGCATTGAGATTGCGAACAATGCGGGGACACCCGACCAAGATGCATTCGATGGCCGTAAGTACTATTGCTTATTTTTCAACCCGTCCCTATGCGCGGTAGCTTATTCTTCTGTGTGTTGGGCAGTTCTGGATAAAGTCAAGGTCGAATATGATTACAAGCATCCTACTCTTGTCACTATAATTATCGATGCTTTCGACAGCCCGACGGCAGGCACTCCCCCTCCACTTGATACGGAAGAATGGAGGTTGCCTACATATGATCCACGCAACGAGACGAAATATCTATACAAACTTCACTCATTCGACATTTACCTCTGGACAACGGAAGATGCCGAGCTCTTTATGAATGCCATCCGGCACGTCTTGCCAGAGCATCACATTAGCCTTAGCGGAGAGCCGCCGACTCCGGCAGCTCATGCCGAAGCCATGAGTCCTATTGTGCAGCAGTTAGAAAATGTGGCTATCTCGAATCACTCCTATCAAGAGACCCACAAACCCGAATCCAGGCCAGATTTAGCAGCTCTGGCAGCGCCATCTTTCCCAGGACCTCCAACTTCTGCTCCGCTAGCAGCAGCTGCACCTGCTGCAACTTTTACCCCTATAGCTTATAATCCTGCTGCTCCAGCTGCTCCAGAGGCCATTGCGCATAGGGAGAAGACACCTCCACCACAAGATGGTGCACCGAATCCCTTAGCTGTTGCTGCAACCCAAGAACAAGGACAACAGTATACGCCTAACTTCCAGCCTCAGCCATTAGGCCGTGTCCCGACTGGAGGCATTACGGCGCCTGGAGCAAGCTACTTCCCAGGTCCGCCAAGTTCTGCTGGGGGGCAATATGCTCCCGCCACAGTCCCAGTAGCAGCAGCTGTCAGTCCTGCAGCTCAACAGGCCAGTCCATATGGCGGGTACGCTCCTGGTTATCCACAACAAGCTCAATACGGTACTCTTCCTACTTCACCTGGTTTCCAACAGCCCCTCCAGAGTCCGGGCTTCCAGCAGCCTCTTCAATCACCAGGGTTTCCAGGACAGCAGGCGTATCCAGGCTCAGTGCCTCCACCCCATAGCGCCCCTCCAGGAGGGTTCTCAACATTCTCATATTCGCAAGCGCAGACGCCGGCAGGAGCAGCCGATTATGGCATCCATCAGCAAATTTATCGGCCAACGGAAGGAGAGGCCGCGGTCAAGACCAAGCCGCAAGGGGAGCCGCCAACCAGTAAATTGGGACAGAATGCCGCCAGGTTGGAGAAGGGAGTGACCGGATTTTTGAAGAAGTTCGAGAAGAAGTATGCGTGATTTGAGTGACTAGATATTGTTGTGATATTCTACCTCCGTGTGAAATGAAAGATAATTTAACGTGGATAATTCCGCCATGGCCCGTACGGCTTGGCCGAGAGTTTGTCAGATGCGGCTGGAGATCTTACATTATTGTGACACGGCTACCGACATGAAAGGCTGTAAGCCGCATGGAAATGTCATATTTTTGAAACGTGGACAATGATAGTAATATGTAAACGAAAGAATTGCAGGATAGATTGACTCGAATTTCCAGAACCTCCAGAATCTCCATCTCCATTGTGTCTCCTTTTCATGGTCAGTAATTGAATTGGCTGACATTGAGTTACATAGCCATTTCGAGGCTATTTGTTGGCGACGCATGCAGAGCAGATCCCCCGTTTAATGCATCGACGGGATACTGCGTATGAGCCAGTGGCCCAGTACAACGTTCCAAAGCGCATAACATACATGCATACTCCATACAAGGCACAGCCTATGTACAGGGTTACAGCCCACAGGCTACCGATGATGATCAAGGAACTCCGCATTCTGGGCGTCCTGGGATCATGATCATCATCCTCCACAACAGCCACTTCCAAATCCTATACCTAGCCAGGACTACCTTGGAAGACTTCAGTGTATTGTGTGAAAAGCGCGGCAGACAGCCAAAATATATCACCCCTTCGGACCATCAGCGTCTACACAAGCGCAGGGTGGAGACTAAACAAAAATTAATGCAAATAAAGACGCGCTTTGGAACCCCATCGCCTATTATTCATTACCCATTGACGCCAGCCAGTGCTGAGCTTGCTGAGTTGATGCTTAGGGGTTCTCTCTCCCTCGCTCTGCTGCGGCTGTCTATATTTCCATATTTCTATATTTCATATTTCTATATTTCATATTTCTATATTTCATATTTCTATATTTCATATTTCTATATTTCATATTTCTATACTTCTATGTTTCATATTTCTATATTTCATATTTCTATATTTATCCTTTTCGAGCTAGAGCTGAGCCGCCTTACCGTCATCCGCAGCCCCCCTCTCATGGTACACTACCAACAATCCCCGTGCGCAGCAAGCCCGGCCAGTTGGCGCTGCTGGTATCCTCATTTCCCTGTCTGTATCCCCAACCCGACCTCTGTTTTTTTTTTTTTGCAATCTCTGTTCGTTTTCCTAATCACTTTTATTTTGCATCTTGAGCTTCGTGAGTATAGACGCATATATATGTACAGCATCTGAGTCGTTACATAATAATATCCACTCTGGCCGACGGAGAGAAGTGAGAACGAACGGCACGATTACGACGGGACTTGCGGAAAAGCGGCTGAAACTGGGGCCCAGAGCGTCAGCCTGATCGACGACGTGAAAGGGAGAAATGCGAGGAGCGACATCATTGTTACGGCATTGATATATTGATATCGAGAAGACCGACGACAACATCAGTATCGAGACCGACGACATTGCTCCGAGGCACAGCAGCGGCATAGCAGCATCATGTTTCTCGATCCCTCAAGGTTGGCGGCTCGCAGCCCTCAGATGTCCACCGGGCACCTGGTTAGCATTGTATGTGCGAGAACACGCTCCCGTCCACCCTACATTTTAGCTTTCATTCCTCTTCTGAACATCGACCCTGAATATCGACCCTGAACAACTAGCTGATTTAATTTTTAGATAGTTATCTCCATCTTCGCGACCATTATCCTCTCCGCCTGCGCCTTCTACGGCCTGAAGTACCTCCGCAGACAGAATCCGAAAGCTACATACCTCCCAGGCTCATACCTCAAGAAGAAATGGAAGACTTGGTCGCTAGGCATACAGCGACGGACAGGGACTGCCCATCTCGAACCCATTTCTGAGGCGCCAGCGAATTTTGATGCTGCGGCGCCGAATGCGGTGAGGGCTGCCAATGGGAGGAGTAGGAATAGCAGCACACCGATTGGAGGAGCCGGCGTGGACAGAAACGCATCAGTCAGGAGTATCATGACGCTCCCGGCATACAATGCCACGCCGAAGGATAACGAGCAGGTTCTTGGTCGCGCGGGTGAGAGGGATGGCATCGATACCGTTGTGCAGTTCCCTGATATCGCAGAGGCTGCCGAAGAGGAGCGACGGGAGGAGGAGATGGAGGCACTGTACCAAGTCCGTCTCGCGCGCCGAACGGAGATTGTTGCGAGAGAGGAACGCAGACGGCTACGGCGCGAGGCGCGCGAGCGGGGCGATACGGTTGCGCTGGAAGAGCTGAGACAGAACGGTAGAGGGCAGAGTAATGCGACGCTGGAGGCATTGAGGGCGCAGCATGGGATGGTGAGGGAGAGGCCACGGGCAGTAAGCACGGTTAGCTACAAGGACTTGGGCGTCGCGAGACACGATGGAACACGCATTCGAGCGAACTCTGAAGAGTCTGAGAGACCATTGCTAGGCGACGCAGAGTCGATGGCAGCGACCGAGCGCGGGGACCCAAGAAACAGCACCGCCAGCTTCGAGACCTTGGAAAACAGCGTCGATAGTCCCGTCTGGATGCGCGGCAGGCAAACGGGCTATGGCAACGACGGCGACGAAGCCGACCTCGGAGCGGGTCTCTTGAGCAACCAAGAGCCACCGCAATACGACAGCATCTCCCTCGGACACGGCCGCGACGTGCCACCTGGCTACGTCCCCACCGTTGGGCGCAACCTCACCGGCTACAGCAGTGCAAGCGAGCGTGGTGATCCCAGCCTCAGCGCCCACCCACCTTCCCAGCGATCAAGTCCAGCACCAGTTCCAGCACCAGTTCCAGCACCAGCGCCGGCACCTTTAGCAACAGAGCCAGCAGCACAGCGCGATCTCGGTCTCGGACTCACCCTCGGCGTCCGCAGCGTCAGCGGACCCACCATCCTCACCACCCCTCTGGAAGTACAACAATCAGAAGTCGTGCCCGCCTCCGCCCGGCAGCCCGCACCTCGCAACGTCTCCATGCCGTCGCCCTCCAGCTTCGCCGTCACGTCCTCTCCGCCCTTCTCCTCACGCACCCCCAGCCCGCCCTTCGACGTCTCCACCCAACGCGTGGACACCATCACACCCTGTCTGCCCTCCTCCTCACGCACCCCCAGCCCACCCCTCGACGTCTCCCCCCAACGCGTGGACACCGTTACCCGTAAGCGCAACTCCATCAACTCCCTGATGGGCTCGACCGGCCGCCCCGCCTCCGCCGAGATCCCGCAGTCCAGGACGTTCGTGCTGCACACGCCGCCGATCGGGGCGCAGACGCCGGCCAGCGCGAGTCTGGGCGAGGTGGAGGCGAGGAGGGCCAGCCGGGGCTCGTTTGTCGGGCTGCCGAGATTGCTGGGTAGTCAGAGTAGTGCCAGTATCAGTAGTCTGGCGAGCACGCCGAGCATTGTGGTGGAGAGCGCGACGCCGGTTGTGGGGCCCAATTTGGGGAGGGGGAGGGGGGGTCTGGGGTGGGAGAGCGAGAGGAGTGGACGATGAAGCTGAGATGGACGGAGGGGATGGGGTTGAGATTATGCAGGTGGGATTTTTGGATGGGGAGAGATATAAATGGGATGCGAGATCTAATACCCGTCATTTATCTATCAGTCGGTTCGTCGAGCGAAGTTGCGCGGTTTAGCATGCGTGGCGTTCAGAGGGTCTATCTAAACCGGTGGGGATTTTGTAAATTATCATATCATATCATATCATGTCATGTCAAGAGAACAACGGATTTACGAGAGCTACCCCGACAATCCGACTCCGGCAATGTGCATATAAACAGGCCCCACAGACGAGGCAACTTGCGTTCATCCAGAAATTGAAAAACCACTTTCGGTGCAGATTTGTGCATGCTGGTTGAACCACGACAACTTCGACCTCGGAGTACCGCGGCAGGCCAACTCGCCGTGCTCTGCTCAGAAATCGAGCATCCCTCCTCTCCTTGCCTCTGAGCTTCTCACTGCCGGTCCTCTTCTACCGGAGCATTCCCGCTGTCGCCATATCCCATCGTCGGGAACCCTGCTCCTACCCTCCCCTCGCAGGCGGATCTGGGAAGCGCCACCTATGTGTACGATACCTCCCGTCGCGGCCGTGGCCCGTGGAGTGAGATGTTGTTGCCGTGCGGGTTCACAGGACGGCAGGGCCATATACTGGATTTCCCATTCTTCAGATAACTAGGAATTTTCCCGTAATTTGGGGATTTTGATGGCGCGAGGGGTTTTGTAGATGGGGATTTATGGGGTGGCGGAGATGGACGGGATGGCTGGGAATTGCTGCGCTGCCTGCGCTGGTTGGATTGAAGACTTGCCTGGATGGTTCCGCTGTTCATGTACGTTTTGCCTCTTGCTTTTCTGCTATTTGACTCCTGCGAGAGATGGAGCATACTGGACGAGGAGTTTCGGGGGGTTCACCGAAGTGGGATCTTTTAACCTGGGTCTGAGCTCATGCGGATATCAGCCGAGATGTGTGGTATCTAGAATACAAAAAGAGGCAGGGTACTCTTCTTTCCTGCTTTCTGTCTATCTAGAGGAAATTTCAGAGTTGAAAAACTGCCAGAATATTTTATGGTCCGAGACGGTTTTTGTCGTCGAGCGCTGCATTCGATGTCGTAAGCAAAAGGATAGGTTTCTAGCTCCGTTTGCATTACAATCACTGATTTCACTCACCTCTTGCTGCTGTTTGGATGCTGTTGTGCGTCTTCTCGTCGTTGATATGGCTGTTGCTATTGCTATTGCTGTTGCTGTTATCATCAGCCGAGTCTCGTATGGAGGAGGACGAAGAGACACGGCAGCCGCAGAAAGCTGCGCCGACATCAGCGAAGGCTGCCACCTACTTGATGCCGCTAATCCACAGCAATAAAACAAAGGCGAGGGTGGGCAGCAGGAGAAGTGGAAGCCAGAACTTAAAAGGCCTCCTGGTGCCGGTTTTTTTCGGCGGTCTTTCGCTCGTCGGCTTCGCTCTTCCGCCAGGAATTTGCTCCGTGCGGTCGAGAAACTGGCGCATTTCAGTTCAAACTGAAGGAAAGTTCACGCATCCATGTTTCCCACCAGTTGTATTTTCATGTACTTAAAAGGCACTCTGGGGCTGGAATGTGATTCTTACATGACAGCCACATCGCTGTCTTCCTTCCAGGAATACCCTCGAAAGCGCATGGGTATCAATCTAATCCCTTAAACCCCAAAATCCCATTTCCAACCCCCTTGTCCTTGCCCTTCCCCTTCTTCCGCTTCTTCTTCTTCTGCTTCTCCTCTTCCGAACTGCTGTCGCCGTCGTCCGAATCATCGTCACTATCCGCCTTCCGCTTACTCGCTCCCTGATCATCCTCCTCCTCCTCACTCTCGTCCTCCTCATCCCGCGCATCCTCGTCTTTCTCTGCCCACACCTTAACCACACTCCCCCCGCCACTAATTAAGCGTCCCAAACAGTCAAAGCCCACCCCCACCACCCCCTCCAACTCATCATGCCTCAGTATCTCCTGCACCCCCTTCCCCGTCAAATTCACCACCCTCACCCTCCCATCCCCGCACCCCACCGCCACCTCCCTCCTCCCGCCGGGCACAACCACAATCGCGTCGAGACTGTCCCCGCCCGACTTCCCGCCCGGCATCACAATCACCCGCTCGTCCTGGTCATCCCACACCCCCCTCTCCCACAGCGTCAACACCCCGTTCCCACTGCCCACCACCACCTTCTGGCCGCCCGACCGTCCGCCGCGCGCCGGGAAGCCAGACACCACCACGCTCGAGAGCAGCTCCTCCTCTTGGTCCTCGCTCTTCACGAGCATGCCGCGGCGCAGGTCCGTGACCGCCAGTGTTGTGCCGCCCGTCGTGACCCACTGTTTCGAGAACCCGGATGTGGACTCGGCGGTCGCGGGGAGCGGGGTGAGCGAGGAGATGTAGTCGTCGTGGGGTCTGTGCGTCTGTGCGGGCTTCGTCGATGCGAAGACGGAGGGGGAGCGGAGGTCGAAGACGTGCAGGGCGGAGGAGTCGGTGGCTAGGAGGAGCGTCTGCGGTGTTAGGGCGTGGAGGAGCGTGGGGTGGTCGGGGGAGCCGTTGGAAAAGGGGATGTGTAGCTTCGAGGTTACGACGCCGGTGGCGGAGGAGAAGGCTTTGAGGAGGGAGTCGGTGCCAGCGGAGTAGAGGACTGCAAATAGAGTTAGGAAGTGATCAATTGTGTGATTTGAAGTCGTCGACCATGAGACTGGGGAGATCGGGGAGTGGAGATGTACCTTCGCCGTCGAGACTATAGCCTAGAGATCGGCAAGATCCCTTGTGTCTTCTTGTGCGCCATTGCGTCTCGATCGTCCCGTTCGCAGAGGAGCGCACACTCGCATTGCCCTCATCATCGGAATCATTTTGCTCGTCCTCTTTGTCAGCGGGTAAGCGGAACGTCTGAACGTGTCCGCTCGAGAGTCCAACTGCGATAACTGGCTCCGTGGGATGAATAGCTTGTGTGAAAAGCTCCGAAGACAGCGGCAGCTGGCAGAGATTCTCGTACCTCTCCGACATCTTGGATCGTATAGCTTCAAAAGCGAGTTGGGGGATTCAATTGCGAATTCTATACACAGTTGGGGTCCTTTGAGATCGAGGGTTGGTCTCGGGAACTTTTTGGCGGCAGAATTGGTTGACCGCTTTGGATAGCGTGGTCTGGGGCGGGACGAAAGCGCGCGGATCAAAATATTTTTCTCTTGGCGGAGTTGCGATGGATTTAGAGTACTCGATGTCGCCGTCTCGAACAACGTTGACTTGGCCAAATAATGAGCAAATGAGGTATCTACAGTTTACATGTACGCTTTTTGGCTGCAACAACTTAATATAGGATGCTATTGATGCTGGAATTACCGCCGCTGCTGGCACCAGAAGCTACTGTGCAATTCTTCCCACAGATTTGAGGGTTAATCCGACTATTATATCCGGGATTTCATGTTCTTGCAAAGCAATCTTGGGCTCAGGAGGGAGACATTCAGGGCTCAACGAAGTAGCCGTGGAACAGTGTATCGATACGCGCGGGCTCCGTCTCGCTCTCAGGCCTGCTATGGCTGTCCTAACAATAACCTTCCTATAGGTCTTGATCCCGTCCCCGAAACCCGCATCATGATTGATATTCTTCCTCACAACCCAGCTTGAAGCCGAGCCTGCAATGAAGAAAAAAAGTAGAGCCTGTCAGACATCCATCGACACCCACCCGAGCTGTGCGTCCGAAGACCGACCACAAGAACGGGACAAGATCATCACCACTCTCTATACAGCCACCGCTTTCGCAGCGACCGCCATCTTTGCAGATAGGGCGAGAGTATAAGGTATCACTCTTGGGCACCGAGGAGATATGTCATCAACCAGGTTGGAGTCTGTGGCTCGTGTGAGAAACACAGTATGGGGATGTTTACTAAAGAAAATGATTCCATCTGGGAGACTGTTAG